>VTLG01001138.1_pt1 | contig 17760 bp, 15 predicted proteins | sample 4694571 | NCBI WGS metagenome assembly VTLG01 (sample SAMN12604809, study PRJNA352737) | marine metagenome | biome: ENVO:00000447; feature: ENVO:00000209|ENVO:00000569|ENVO:01000036; material: ENVO:00002151; isolation source: viral sequences binned using virsorter ... | reverse complement strand
CAAACATGAACGTAGGTTGAGCTGCTGGTACAGCATCTAAGAATTGCTCTAATCTATTAACTAAGAAGTTAGGTTGATTTAAAGAGATTTCAGCTGTTGCATTCTTAACTGCTTCATCAGTTGGTAACCCATTAGCATCGAAGTAACTGTCAAATAATTCAGCACTACGGTTTTTAAATACTTCCTCATCAAATGCCCCTTTAGAGTATTGGAACATTTCATCATAAGCTCTAGCTCTAGCTACACCAGTACCTTGGAATGCACTAAAGAAACCATCAACAGCATGTAAAGCATTAATACCACTTCGTATTATCTTATTATCATTATACCATCCTAATAGCAAAGCGGTATTAGCAGCTGCTATTCGACCGTCAAATGGTTTACCTTCTTGCCTCCAAGCTTCTACTAAATCTGTTATTACAGCTAATTCATCAGACTTAGCCGTCTTAAGATCAGCTCGGCCAGCCTTCTGAGCTTCTAGTGGATTCTCATTAATGTGTTTCCACCTCTTCCTCATTAGATCTAAGCCACGATAGAAGTTCTCCTTTACTCCACTATAAACAGCTATTGATCGTTTGAAGTCTGCAGCATCAGCACCATTCATCAATAGAGCACCTCTACCAGAACCTACTAATGCAGAGATTGGTTTAGCAGCAGTGAGTATAGCATTACCTGCAATTGATCTAGGTAATGATGTACCAAGTAGTACACTATTATACATAGCAGACCTCATACCTTGTACAATTAAACTAGGTACTTCAGGTTCACCATCAATAATAGCTTTCTTTAATACACCAAGTTTATTACCGATCCACCTTTGCATACCATGTAGGCTAGTAACATCATTACCAGCTTCTAAGAATAACTTTTTAAAAGGTTCTAATAGGTATGGGTTAGTTTCAGCAATCTCTCTCAACTCTCTAACTACTTGTCTACCTTCATCCATAGCTTTAGCTACGCCTTCAGTATATTCCTTATTTAATTGTATCAATCGTTCTGATACTTCTTGAGCTGCTTCAGGACTATCTACTTGTTTCAATAATCTGATACGTTCTAATCCAAACTGTTTAGCAAACCTATGACGACTGACTTGTTCAGACAGTAGTCCAAGGTTCTCAAAGGCGTTAACTAGTTGGGGAGTAGTATCTGATACATCCTCTACTAAAGAGGCTGCTATAGACGCTGTATTGACCCTATCAGCTGCTCCTTTTGCTATGACACCACCGGCTCGTAGTTTATCAGGACTTAGTGCTAAATCAAATGTTCTTTTAAACGCTTCACCTAATACTAAGAATTGTTGATCATTTAAAAATGATTGTGTACCTAGTAATGCAACTTTCATCTCATTGATTTCTTGTGCAAATTCTTTAGGATCAGTATTAAATGCAGCGAATGTAACGTTATCTACCTCTGCTCTGATCTGCCTTTGTGTGATAACAGTACCGTCACTTAGTATAGCATCTACATTAGGGAACATCTGTTCAGCAACTTCACCTAAGATGTCGCTGTGCTCCTCTGGCGTGGCCTGTAGGATAGCTTTAGTTTCAGCATTAGTTAGTACAGCTCTATTGATTGCAGGACCTACTGTAGGGTCATATACACGACGTGCGTTATCAATTACAGCGCCTGGTTTATCTACATCTAAGTTATAAACTGGTTTCTGTACATCACTTAAATCATATGTATAACGCATGTCTTCCACAGGATTAGGTCCAGGATTAGCTGTCCTATACTCTGCTTCAAAATCTAAAGCTGCTTCTCTCTTAGCATTGTAAGAATCGTAAGGATTCATACCTGCATCTAAATCGACATTCCTAGCTAATTCTTCCGCTGCTTCTGGTGTGTTTGCTTTCAGTGATACACTATCTACACCTAGACTAGCACCCCGTAGAGCACCCCATACCTCTAAAGCTCCAACAAATGATGTTAATGTAGCACCTTCTAATACATTCAACCAGTAGTTTACTGATGGATGATATTTATCTGATGTAGCACCAATTAGGTTAGTACCAAAGGTATCATTAAACATTTTAATCATGTTGTCATCTGTAGAAGATGATGAGCCTGCTAATACAGTAGCCTCTACTCCTACTTCAGCAGCTACCGTAGTAGCAACTTGTTTCCATCTAGGTAGTTGGCTTACCCAAGCTGATCCTTTAACAGCTGATTGAGCGACACCACTTCCCCATAACATAGGGATTACTAAACCAGAGAACTTTTTCAACGCTGATTGTCCAGGGAATAAATCCTGGAAACCTTCGTGAGCTTTGGTGATTAGTCCAGGCTGACCATGTAGTACAGCTTTCTCTAACATTGAAGCAGTACCAAGTGTAGTATCGACTACACCTGTTACTATGTCTTCTGCAGCCTGTCGGCTTTGTTCATGATCATCCATTTGAGGAGGCCATGAGTTTCCGTAGATATCCTTTGGCCCTTCATCAGTTTCTTGAGTAGTTTCTTGTGTTACTTGTGGTGCTGGAGTAGTTGTTGATTCTTCTTCCTGTACTTCGCCCATCCTTGCTGCATTAATAGCAGCCATTGTCTCTTCATATTCTTTATCCCTTTCTAGTTGTTCTAAATCAGGAGTTATTTCTGTGTTTTGATAGTCAGGCATCATTCATAGCCTCCAGCTCCCATGTCACTGCTTTCCATCGGTTTCTATCTAATTCCCTCAATTTCTCTCGGTTCTCTAAATTGGCTGGTATTCGTATCCATTCACCATTAGGTTTCTTTATCGCCATCCAAGTTCGCCCTTCCCAATTTGTTAATTTGATGTCATCATAACCAGGTATATTACGATATTCACCATCTGCTAAAGCAGCCTTAATTTCTGTTGTAGGTTGTACTGTAGGTGCGGTTTGTTGTTGTTGTGGTTGGCTGGTTTCTCTACCTAAGCCTCTTATTAGCTCGCCTACTTGTCTCCAATTCCGATATGGAGTATTACTGTTCTTCTCGAACATATCTACACTCATGTGCACACCACGACCACTACCGACATTTGGTCTATCATTAGTAAATTGATCATCAGTTGCCATTGGCCCTAAGATCTGACCTTGTGTCACTGTTTGACCTACTCTTACTTGTATACTATCCTTAGGGAAGTGTGCATATACCATATCATACTCCTCACCAGTTCTAGGATTTGTATGTCTAATTATGACATGATGGCCCCAACCTGCACCTGGCCGGCCATCACCACCAATTGCATTTTGATTGAATTGATGCCTAATTTGTATAACTTTACCTGGGAATAATGCGTGTGTATAATCACTACCAGTTGGTGCTAGATTATACCCAGCAGTTTGGGCATCTTCCCGGATATAATCGTACCTGATACTACCACCTTCACCTCTCCTCGTCAAGGTATTATTATTAAATCTGTCAGCATTAACACCACCAAACTTGAGGCGTAATTCATTACTAATTTCTGCAGCTCTCTCATGCAGCGCCTGTTGAGGAGTTTGTGGTATATCCATGTTTCTTGATCTAGCGATGTCCTCTGCTAATTTCGGTATCCCACGACTGCCAGTTTGCCTATCTATGTTTTTTAGTAAATTACTTATACCAACATTTAGATGTGGATTAGCTGTCCATGCCTTGAGCTGTTCATCAGTTATCAGCTGTTTAGAGATGTTTGAATTAGATGTTACTTCTGTATAACGACTATCATATGTATCTAAACTATTTTTTGTGAATACATCTTTAATATCTGTATAAGTTTTGATTGTTTTACCTGAAGGTTCTCCTTGTAATCCATGGAATGAAGGATTAGAGAAGCCATCTTTATGTGCATGCTTCGCTCGATCCCATATAGCATACCTACCTTCATAGTAGTTATCTTTATTTGGTCCAAACTTCACCCACCAATCATTCATAGCCTGATCAGCTGCTTTCTGATCGCCATTTGTTCTAAGAAGTGTGTCTTGCCTTACCTTTTGCAATTGTTCTGTTGCATCATCTAAAGCTTCATAATAAGATCCAGGTAATATTGAAGTTGTCAGGTTAACACCTACTGCTTTCTTCAGATCTGATTCAACCTTATTAAGCATTTTTTGCAATACTTTATCGTTCCGTTCTGATTCTGCTAATACCTTACTTAGTTTGTACTGTGATTTAGCATCCGAACCGTACTCACCTCTGTCAATCATATCTTGAGTGACATAGCCAGGCATTTTTAAGTCTTGATAGAACCTCGCCTCATCAGCAGTTTCAGGTGTATGCAGCTCTATGTAATGATCAATTTCACCTGCAATCTGTGCAGCATATGGCTCCCCGGCAGTAGCAATTTTCGTAGCTTCTAGTTCTTTTGTTATCTCTTCAAATGATAAATCTGAATCTATTACCTGTTTAATACGATCACGTACTTTATTAGCTTCTGTCTTTTGCGCTAGTACCGTATCCTTAAGATCTTGATTCCCCGCGTCGTATATCGCTTTACGTGCAGCTTCTGCTGCTTTACTAAAACGTGGATCTTGATCATATGTAAGTTTCCCATTCTTGGGTATTGTGTTAGCAAGGGAGTCATAGTAACTCCTAAGTCTAGTCAGTTCACCAGCATCTGCACCTTTAGCTAATATTTCGATATTACCGAACTGCTCATTTATAAATCCAACTGGATTTTCTTTGTCACTTGCTTGCTGTCTGACCCAGGAGGCCCAGGCGGGAGCATTGTTAGGGAACTGATCCATCCCAGCTTGCGTCAGACCTACGTTTTCAGCAGCGAGTCGAGATTGAGCATGGATAGTAGCTTCCGCACGGAACTTAGAAAGTGCAGCTGCTTTCGCATTACGGAGTTGCTCATAGAATTGTTGAGTGTTCAGGTCATTTGGATTTAAACCTGCTCCTATAGTTGCTAAACCTGCAATCTTATCATTATATAAAACGTTAAATGCAGGTTCATCTCCTTGTTCTGCAGCCGCCTTAATAGCTTTTTGATAGTCTAAATCTGTAGCCAATAAGTTAGGGATGTTCTGTACATCCCTTCTTAGTGCATTGACTTTTTCAGCATAGAAAGCAGCTTCCCTAGATTTATTAACTTTTACAATATCAAGAGGTGTCCAACCTGCAGCGAGTAAAGCCTGGTGCTTTTCATGATCATCTTGACCTTCACCAATTAGGTCTAGATTTAAAGCTCTAATACCAACAAGTGTTTCAGTATTTGTACCATACTTAGCACCTATCTTAAACAATTCTTTCCTGTCTTCTGCAACTTTAATTCTATCAAACGTCTCATACGCATCGATAGCTGTACCACCAACATCCTTTATAAGAGTTACTATTTCTTGCCTAGCTTTTATGTTTTGGTTGGCTTGGTTGGTTGCATTTCTATCTGCAGTTATCCGTGCTTCTGCGATACGCTGCTCGTGCATCTGAGTCGATACACCACGGAGTTTCGCTTCATCTTTTAAAGCTAGTTGTCTACTTTGATCAGCTGGACCGAATGATGCTATAAGACTATTCTGTCTAGTACGGTTTCTATCTGCAAGTGCTGCTCTATTCTTATCTCTTTCAGCTTTAGCTCTTTGATTGTCACTTACTAATCGCTTTGTCTCACCAAATGCTAAGTTAGGGTCCAGGAGACCATATCGTCCTGGACTTGATGAACCTCTAAATGTTTTCGCCATAATTAATTATTTGTATAGGGCTTCAAACGGTAATGTAAGAAGGTCCTTGATTTTGACTAGAAGGACTAGAAGGATTAGGTAAATTGATACCGAACATACTCGCCCCTGCATGCTTCCAAGAGAATGAACCGGCGTGAGGGCCTGTAGTTGGTGCACCTGAAAATCCTGCTATAGCTGCTGTTGCAACTTGTTCACCAATTTGTAAAGCAGTCATCCAACCTGGTGTTCTACCTTCATACCCTACAATTTTATTCTCATCCTCAGCATGTGGCATATGTTGATCATAGAATTTAGTTTGATCACTTCCTGTAAGTTTTTTAATTTCTTGGAATTCAGGTCTAACAGCTTTCCATGGAACTGGGTCAAATTTAGGAGGTTCAGGTATACTATGTACTTGATTCCTAGCATTTATCTGATCACTGTATCTACCAGCTTCAATCTTAGCTACTCTTGTTTTATTAGCTCTCAATGCGCTTTGAATTGTATCACTAGCTTGAGCTTTACTTAAGTTATAATCACGCTGTGCCATTTCAACACCAGCTTCTATACTATCCATCTTAGATCTAAAACCAGCCTTTTTATAGTATAGATTATCATACGAAGCTTTAAGTTGATTTCTGAATACAGAGTTTCTATTTAATAAAGCATCGACACGCATCGCTTGTCTCATACCGCCCTGAGAATCAACTACTTGTAATGCTTTTCTAGACGTTCTACCACCACCTAAAGAAGCTCTAAGTTTACCTTTATCCTGCATCGTTTGGATCTGCTCTTGTTGGGATTCATGAGCCGATGTTGCCCTTTCTGCTTTGTTCTGTAATTTTATCAATTCACGTTCTGAAGCACCTTTAGACATCGCCACTTGTACGTCTAGCTGTGCAGCCTGTGCTTCAAAACCTGCTTTAGTCATCGTATCAGTTAAAGCATACTGTGCTTCCAAAGCTTCATACTTCATACTCGTATAGAAGTCATCCATATAATTATTCTCTTCTTCATATGCGATATTAGTATTGATATCAATTAGATTTAAAGCTTCAGTGTAGTTCTCGACTGATTTATTATATGCACCTACCTTATCTTCATATTCCTCTAAAGTGTTTTCCCGGCCAAGCAGCCAATCTTGAGTAGCAATTGCATCTTGGCGATCTAGTACTCTATTGGTGTTTCTTTTTAATATTTCTAAAGACTCAATAGCGATCTTATTTTCTTTTTTCAGGTTCTTCCAAGCCAACCGTACCTGCTTCTTACCAGCTTCTACTCTATTTGCGTTTTGTGTACGTTTAGCTCTTTCTCTTTCTCCTCTGGCATGACCAGCGGTAAAGATGTCCATCAAGCCCATGTTTAAGTCCTCCTATAATAACGTGGTGAGTATTGTCCTTCCCACATCATTGAGTTGAGGGATACTGGAAATGGTGAGTTACTAAAAACTCTTAAGTCAAAATTACCTGACCGTTGATGTAACGGTATTGTAAATATATTATCCTCTGCTAGTGGTACATCGTCAGCTAGGTACTGACCTGCATCTTGTACTGGTTGTACATCATACCAAGTGTCAGTAGTAATAGCTATCTTCTGTGCAGGAGTAGTTTTGTTAGCTGTGGTTGTTTCTCCCGTAGGAGCAGTACCGAAAGTAACAGTACTCTGTGTATCTGTAGATGTCACTGTGTAGGCTGTAGAAGCTTGTCTAGCACCGTCTAAAGTAACTTTAATACCATTCTCCTCTTTTAGTGAGAACGGTACAACGAAGGCGGTTGTAGAGCCATCTCCTGTGAACTCAGCTATTGGTCCTCTATAGCCTTTACTCTTAACTTTAAAACTGCACACACTAGATAGACCAACAGCAAACTTCATACGTGCTATAGTTAGAGAAGCAGATTGGTCAATAATTTTATCTGGTTTGGTGTAGTAAACTCTTGGAATTTCAACATCATAATTATATTTATATCCTAATAGTATATCACTATATGTTGTATCTGTTTTTAAATCCTTATTAGCTATAACATATTGATTACTATTGTTTCTTGTTGGTGTGATAGTAAATCCATCTTCACCTTTAATAAGTAGTACTGGTGTCCGTGAAGTAAGGTCAACATAAGGTATATCAATAAGTGTATCCTTACCATCAGTTGATAGTGCCACATTATTTGCAGCAGTAGGTGTCTCGTATAAATCTATATGTGGATTAACTTCCTTACCATCTACAGTTGTTAGAACTGCATTCTCTGCCTCTACAGCTTTACTAATACTAGATTTAAGTAAGATACAATCGGCATTTTCAGTTTCTATAACTATCCATATAACATCATTATCAATAGTGAAGAATTGTACTTTACCTGGCAGCTCCCATTTAAACCAAGATTGCATTAACTCCTCTTCACCTGTCTTATAAACACGGTACATATGTACATCATTTGAATTGGTACTATATACACCAGTGATTGTATTTTGTGGACTAGAGAATAAGTTATTCACATCTGCAGGTATCCATTCAGATACTTGTTTACTGATGTCTTGTATGATTGGGTTCTCTTCAGATCCACGTGTTTGCATACCAAACAGTCTAGTATAACTAGGAGTCTTCGATACAAAAGTAATACTTGTGCCTACATCTACTGGGTCTATATTAGTATCCATTTCATAATTAGAAATAGATCTAATGATAGCAGTTGTTGGTGTAATGATACCTTGATCAGCCCATAGCATGAATTGTTGATTCTTACTAAATAGTATTAATCCCTGTGCTGTAGGTACTACACCATTCAACAAAGCAGGTTTAATACTTGAGGCGCTAACATCAACAGGGTCAGCTGATGTTATTGTCAGAGCTGAAGTGAAGTAAAAGTTATAGTAATCTTGTGCTTGACTGATGGATACATTATCTTCAGTTAAGAAACCTAACCTATTATTATGTAGGAAGGCTTGTTGAATAGTTCTAGGTGAAGAAGTGTTGACAAACGAAGGATGTTCGTTAGTAGTATTATCACCACATAACCTATCTTTCCATATAACTTCTTTAAATACAAAAGTATTTAGATCTGTATTTCTTAACTCATGGGGCATGGTAGATCCAGTTAAGCCTGGTGATACTGTAGGATCTATAGTCTCTTCCCAGAAACCACGACCGCTACCAGCTGTGTTAACTGTACCGTTAACATTATAAGTAGTATTCTCTGCTTTAAATGTAGCCCAATACGTACTCTTATCACTTTCTGTATTGATAATCTTTACAAGCCTACCATGTATAGATTGATCAGGTAGATTAGATACAGTATTAACTTGTTCTTGGAAAACTTCTAAATTAGTACTACCTGAATCATCTACAGCTTCAATTGTAAAAGCTGATGAATGTTCTAATTCAAGTGAAGCGTCTAATTGGGTAATGTTATCAACACTCCAGCCATTTAAAGCAGCAATCTGTGTAGCTAAATCCTGTAGGATTTCCTTTGTATTTAGTAATACAGTACCTGCAGTAGTAGGATCTTCTATTCTAGTAGGATCTGAATCACCTCCAGAAGTTGCAGTACCATCTATCTTTACATTATACCTAGATCCATACTTAACATTAAGTAATCTGATTGTTGCTTTCTTACCTGCTGTGAATGATGGTGCTGCTCTTGGTGTTACTTCTTTATTTTTATTAGTAATGAATGTAGTATCTTGTACTGTCAATATATCGTAGTTTACAAGAGGACTATCAGTAACACCTGATGGTACTTTTAAATAATTCTGTGCTGCTGCTGCGGATACATAATCCCAACGAACTGTGTTATCTGCTATATTAGTACCTGTACCAGAAGGACCACTAGTTCCTCCAGGTGCTAATGAAGTACCAGCTTGAACACAGACATATATTTTACCACCATCATTAGTGATTCTTTCTCCTACTGCATAAGCTGTTTCAGCAGCCCATGGTAATCCATCGTAATGTACGGTACATGCTGTACCACTTACAGCATTCCATACTGCAATATTACCTGGATTACCTGTGCTAACCCTACCTATGTATTGTTCATCACCATCTCTATGTATGTAAAACCATTTAGCATTAGGTAGTGCAGATGTAGTTAATGATTTAACAAATTCTGTACCTGGTCTCTTCATCAACCCAAAAGTTGGATCAGGTAAAGCATTAGTACTTTCTCTTACTTGACCAGGTTTCTTTTTACTGTCTATTTGTTTTGATACCCCACCTAAATAGGTTGGTATAGTTTGAGTGACACTTGCCATTAGCGATATAAAGCTTTGTAAGGTTGATAACTGATGTAATTATTCTCTCCTCTCGGATGACCAAAGTAAGTATAATCACCTTGATTACATTCATATTCTATAGCATTAGCTCTGGCATTCATTTCTTTCTGCGATAGCATTTTATACTGATCAGTGTCTCCTACTATTCTAGAAGATACAATAGTAGCTGCTCTAGATACAATGTAATCCTGTACTGGTATAGGCAAATCTACCCAGTCATATTGATAAACAATATCTACTTTAACTTTATCATCTGTCCATTTATCTGTTTTCTTTACTTTATCATATAGTTTACCATTCTTACGAATGGAGTTCTTGGTTCCATAACCTTCCCCTTCGGAAAGATCCATCTGTAGGACATTATTAGGGTAGAGTATTTCATCATTTGTATCTGGAACTAGTTCTACTTTATATTCAGTGTTAAATGTCCAGCCTTCAGCCTGCACTTCTCGGGATACTTGTAGTAAAGTATCGTAAGCAATCGCAACGTCCGGGTTGGTTTGATCGAGCGTGGTGACAGGTGCCTGACCAACTGACGCCAGGATTTGGTTCACTGCAGGTAATTCTTGTGTAGCGTTAGTGGTAGGAAAAGGCATAGTAAATAATTATAAATAAAAAAAAGGGACCCGAAGGTCCCCGTGTGTTTAGCTCCTTGATTGAGCTGGTGAATCACATTCTACCCCGCTATAAGCGAAAGGCAGACCTGTGGTTTCTGAGTAAACAGCAGACTGTGAATACGTTCCACCTTGAGTCCCAGCTACCGACTTGCGGATAGCGGTATTACCACCGGAGATACCCTTCGTAGAGCCGGAGTATCCACCTGGTTCTTGAACAGTGGCGTCAGTATTAGACTGTCTAGCTGTTGCAGGATTTGCCATAATTTAGTTCTCATATTCTAGTGACGTGACATACCCAACTACAGCAGTTGTAGTACCTGAGAGACCAGTAGCAATAGTAACAGCATCGCCAATACGATAACCATCACCATCACTACCAGCGGCAGCATCTACTGCAATAGCTGAGCATACGTTTGAAGCAATGGTTAGATCTACTACGAGACCTGAACCACCACCATCAGTTGTGGTAGCCTTATCAGCTACAGCACCATTAGTACCACCACCAGTTCCATTTTCACCAGTGGCAGTACCAACAGCTACAGTAGCAACAGCTCCCCCTGCACGACCCCATTCTACTGGAGGTTGTGGGTACCAAGTTTCGCTAGTAAGTCCAGCTACACCTGTAAGGCTTGATGCTCTTGCCATTTCAATTCCTCCCTTAAGCGGTTTGGAGTTCGATAGCAGCAGCAGGGTTAAGAGTACCAGCACCCATAGCCATACGACCAACAATCAGGTCGCCCTGATACATGGTCTTAATGTCAGCTCCGGTTGTTTGCACGCTAGGGCCGATTGCTTCGACTACACCAGCAGCATCCTTCTGGTAGATAAGACCTGCATGAGCAGCGAAGCTATCAGCATAGTCATTGTTCTCACCATTAACAGCAGCAATTGTGCCGGCTTGGAAAGGAAGGTTATTAGAACGCTTGATGTCGATACCAGCAATAGATACCAGACCTTCACCAGAGTTCAGGTTACCTTGGGTATTACCGTAGTCACGGTTTAGAATATTCGAAGATACTTGTGAGACAAGTGCATAGTATTGACGTGGTGCAAGTACTGCAGTACGTCCATTCTTAGGCAGGTTCTTCTCATCGAGAATAGAAGCAGCTTCAAAGAAAGCATCAACTAGTTTCTGTGCATCATACTGATTACCAGCGCCGATCTTGATAACGGATCCACCGGGCTCAGGGCCAGGTGCAGCAGTAATAGGATGAGCTTCACGAGCAGCTAGTGCGATCGTACGGAAGATCTTCTTGTCATAAGCTTCAGCAAGAGCATGTCCGATCTTAGCGGAGATTTCAGAGCGAAGGCTATAGTGAGCAAGAGTCTCATCAAGGTCATACACAAAGGCAGAACTGATAAGCAAATCATCACATTGGATCGTCTTCTCGGCTACCGGAGGATCACCTGAACCAAGGATTGGGGTCCCAGGCTCATGATAATCAGCCGTCATACGGCCGGTGAAGATGAACTGCATTGACTTCCCATTCTTCAAGGTACGTGATTGTACAGTACCTTTAGCGATGGTTGCTGATTCATAAGCCTTAAACAATTCTCCAGAGAAGAGCTTAAGGTAAGTTGCATACTTAGTATCATAAGCGGTACCCAGTGCTAGCGGTGTTGCCGCTGTATTATTAAGGGTACCGATTGAGGAAACGGTAGTATTAGCCATTTAAATTAAAGTGTTGTATTAGTTACGGTTCTCAGCTGAAATTTTTTGATCAGTTTTTCGTGGTCTTTCCCACCGTCTAGACGGCAAAAGGTATCCAGCGTACTGGGCTTATGCCAATGAAGGAGAGGTCCTACTCTGAGGTGCCTCTCCTCCTATCTACTTTCGTTTAGTAGACCAAGTCATCTCCATACCAAATACTAATAATAGTACTAATGCTAGAGAGTACAGAAGATCCATTTAGAAGGCCCACTTAAGACCAGCTTTGGTTCCGTAGTTGTTTTCATCAGCATCAGTTGTAATGAAACTGATCTCTCCGTAAACGGACACAGCTTCAGTAGCTTGAAAGGAGCCGCCGGCCTTCCCAGAGAATTCAGTTCCGGCATCACCCCCATCAGGGCTGACGATGGCTGGACCCCCTTGAAGGTAGTAACCAACTGCTCCTGCAGACCCTTCGTAACCTACGTGTAGGTCAGTAACTGATCCACCGTAGTCTGATCCACTCCAACCACTGTTGATTTCAGTGTTGACATATGGGCCAGCCATTGCAGGTGTCGCAGAGAGAGTGGACAGTGTGGCAAGTGCAATAATAGATTTCATTTTAGTTTGTTGTATTGTTGTTCGCTACTTTGTTTTCGTGTACTTGATGCCACGATAGCAGTAAGTGACAGTCATAGTGTTTCTCCTATGATGTAATCCCCGTTCCCTGATTACACGTCATGCGTCAGAGCATCGCTCCGATGAACGGATGCTATCGTAGTAGTCATGTTTAGTGACGTGAACGCCCTCGATAAATGCAGCCACAAGTAGCAGCATGATTGCAAGTATCCAGGGCTCTGTGAATCTTCTTACCATAGTATGTCATAGGCAAACCCATCAGTCATAGATACCATCAGCAATGTTTGCATGATGCCTATTAAAACTGATAGGAATCCAGCTAACATTAAGCCTATACCTAATGCTCTTAGGTTATCCATTTACCATGAAGAAGTAGATAGTGTACCTGCTGCACAGGTATCTTGATATGGTGATAGTTCAGAATCTGTTTGTCCATCACTAACACCATTGACAGTTATCCTACCAGCACCGTTTCCACCTGGTACTGTTAGTACATCATTATCTGTGTAGTTCCTACCTTTCTTTACAATGGTAGCGCCATTCACTGCGCCGCCGCTCACTGTAATAGTAGCAGTAGCTCCTGTACCAGTACCACCTGTTGGTGTTACAGTACCTGCTGAGTAACCAGAGCCACCCGTGAATCCATCAAATGCTGCAATCTCTCCAGTAGGATAAGGGTGCTTATAGATAGGAGCGTTAGCATCATTTGTTACATATAGTGTAGTTAGTGTAGTGTTCCTAGTTTTAGGATCGTATCCCATTGGCATAATTAATCTCCTTTCAATTTAGTCGTGTTACTTCTACGTCAGCAACGCCGGTTGAGGCCATGCCAATTCGCTCAGCAGTACCATAAGACAAATCAAGATCCCGACCTTCAATGAAAGGTCCACGGTCCGTAATAGTGACAGTCTCGCACGTCTCGTAGCAAACTTTGAGGTCTGTTCCGAACGGGAGGGTTTTGTGTGCTGCTGTTGAGGCGTATTGGTTATAGCGTGTTCCATTGGCTGTTAAATTTCCATGAAAACCTGGGCCGTACCAGGATGCGGTTAGAATTGTTGCTGTTAGGAGTGGAATCATTTTTAGAATTGTAAGTTGGAACGTTCGAGTTTATCGTAGATGTCCTGCCTATAAGCAGGATCCTTTTCATAGCGTGAGTCATCCATAGCTCGAACGACTTCCGCTTGACTACGGTAAACATCTTGTTTATTTGATGCAGGTTTACCAGTGAGTAGCTCACCATCTACACCTGTAGAATCTTGATAGCGATTAGCTAATGCTTGTACAGCGAAGAAACAAGAGAGAGGTTCAGCTCTATTCATCACTGTATCATACATCTGAATCTCTTGTTCATTGAGATTCTCTTTAGCCCAATTTATCATACTTTTATATTCTGCATCACCACCTACTATACCTTTCAGAGAATCAGCATCTGCTTCAGTTAGCTGTTGTGTTTCTACTGAGTTATTACTTCTATACTCTAGATACATATTGGCTAGATCTTTAGGATCCATTTCACCAAGCTCTTTTAAAGTATCTTCATTGAAGTCATCTTGTTGTGACTCTTCCCAAAGCTTATCTAGGAATGCTGTATCTATATCTTCTCTCTCTTTCTCTTCCTTCTCTACCTTCTCTTCAGGTTCCGTGGTGTCCGCCTCAGCTTCAGGCTCATCTCTTGATGGATCACCAAGTTTCTTTTGTAATTCAATGTAAGCACTCTCTAGATCTTCAGCATCTTTAAACTTACCAGCTAGTAGCTGTTGCTGCTGCTCCTCTAGAGCTTCGCCTACCTTGATACTTTCCTGTTCTTCTTTAGAGAATTCTCCTTCCTGTGCTTCGGTAGGATCATACGTTAGGGTTGCCATTTTGGGTGATTACTTCTAGGTTTCCAAGCCCCACAGTAGTTACAGTTATAGATGTCCCTAACTTAGGTTCACCTACCTTCATACGTGGAGCATATTTCATTTTACCAGTTGCTTGGTTGTCCTCAAACAATTCCTTATCTTCTTTACTAAGAGGAGGTGAAACTGCTTTTGTTTTCCTAGCCCGCTTGGGCTTGCTCGGCGTCATTTTCTGCATTTAGCATCATCTCTTGTTGTTTCTGACCAACTTGTGCCATTTGGCCAGCTTGTTTAGTAAGTTCCATCTGTTGTTGTTCTTGCATCTGTTGTTGCTGCTTCCCTTGTACCTCTTGCATACTCTTCACTAGGTTAAGTACGTCGATACCTTGTGCAGCTGCTAGACGCTTGATAACTTCTTCAGGATTAATGTATTGACCGATAGACTCTGGTCCCATTGTCTGTGCAATGGTAGTTAGGAATTGACCAAGGCTTTCACGATCTTGACCACGACCTAAAGCATTAACACCTGCTACGATGATAGGTTTTATAGATTTAGGTAGCTTAGGTATGGCTCCTGTCTTCTGTGCAACAGAGAGCTTTCGATCTAGATAAGGCACTAGGAATTCAACAGTCAATAGACTGAATAGCCCACCAAGTTGTTGCTCTAGTTCCATCTGTGTCATCCTTACCTCTTCTGCAGTCGTACGTTCCGACTGTCTGACAGAAAGAATAAGGAATGCTTCACTTAATCTACGTTCAAGTTGTTGAACCATTTCATATGCTGTTCTAAAGTCAGCTGTCTTACCAACCTGAACAACACCGATATCATCAGGTCTTCCCTGAACGATTGCACCGTTCCCAGCAGCCGCTAGAGTAGCTGGTTTAGTGGTGCTTGATGGTGATACTACAAAGACTACTTTAGCAGCTGCTGCAGAGCCTTCTACGAGGGCCTGAGAGAGTGCTTCAAGTGACTTAAGATCTCCTATAAATTCTTCGACACGACCACGCCCGTAGGCTTCACCATCTACAGTGTTGAATCTCAATACAATCCATGGATTAGAATCGAGTGGAGCCTTGCCCCGACTGTTAGGTATGATCTTATCAAATACTTCTTGGTGCCAAGACACCTTATTGTTTTCTCGTTTGATGTGGGTATAAACGTCGCACTCATCATCACCGTGGTGATCTGACCCCGGTGAGTTGGGTCTTGATTCAGTGTAGTTACTTTTCCCTAATAATTTTTTGCTAATTTTTTCTTTGGTTACGATTTCAAGTACGTTACCATTACCATCTCGCTCTACAACATAGCGGTTAAGCGGATACAATTTTAATCCATCCTTACCCATGTAGACTAAGGCATTACCAGCTACTACTAAGTGTTTTAGTGCTTGGTGTACCTGGACACGATCATCAGAAGCAGCGATTGAATCCATCATTGTACGTTCAATCTTTGCTAGAGCTAAGTCAAGTTCTGATCTAGCTTCAGGTGGTACTTGACCAATGTCTGATTCATCTACTTGTAGTTTAAAGAAGCTGGTCTGTGGAGGTAGTGTCGCTAACATTAACTTTGATGCTAACGCAACTACTCCTTTAGATCCAACACTTTGCCAAGGTGTAGATAAACTTCTTGGTCCTTTGCTGTCGTCGTCCTGTCTTATTAGATAAGGTATAGTTAATCTTGATGCTTCCACTGCTGAATCCAGGAACTGGCTGCGGTCACTTACTAAATCGTCATACCTTGTTTTTGCTGTCATTATGCTGTTAGTCCACTAGTAGGTAATAGATTCTCTGTAAGCTTCTTCTTCTTTGGCTTTCTCTTAAATACTTCACCAGTACTGCCTATGTTTAAGTCAGATCCAATGCCTGTAGCTGTCTTCACACCTAAAGCAGTGGAACCTGCACCGATGTCACCGATCCCCATAGTTGTCATCTTTGGTGGAGGTGGTGGTGGCTCTGGAAACTTAAAGTCTGCTGGTGACCAATTGCCCCAAGGGTTTGCTTGAGGAGTATAGCCGCCTCCGCCTCCGCCTCCGGTTGGTGGCGGTGGTGGTGGTGGTGGTGGTGTATTCCAACTTGGACCTGGTCCACGATCAATGTGCACGGCTTGAGATGGGATAACAGCACCTGCAGCGATTTGATTATATAGATTAGCGCTTCCTCCAGGTCTGTTATCTGGATGCAAACGTCCGTGATCTTGATCTAACCAGCCTTTAATTTCAGTATTACTCCAGCCGGCTTTCTGTGCTTCGAGGTAATCTTTATGTCCAAAGGTAGTAAACTGACCATAACGGTCTGAGATTGCTTGTAGTGATGGTCTTGACATTGTTTATGCTCCTTGTTGTTGTGGTAATACACCGTCATGTTCTCGAAACTTAGCTTTAATCAGGTCGCTATCGTTTCTACTATTTAATTTATTAACTCCTGCTACTTCAGCCCAATCTTGCCAATGCTGTCCTCCTCCCAAGAACTGATTTACATTATTCCGCCACCTTCTTGTACTAGTTAGTCCACGATCAGTATCTTTTTCAAGACCAATTTCTGATGGCGCTCCTAAATCTACTCCGCTTAGATCAACAGGGTAATCACTATGAGTGTGTTCTAACATTGGAGGTAACTCTGCAACATTAGTATTATATTGTTTTAGTATATCTGGCATTAAAATGCGGCCAGGTTCTTGATACATCTTAGGTGGGGTCCACTCAAACTCATCATAGTAAGCACTAAGATCTACATACTCTGGAGTATCAGAATAAGTTTCAGAGTCATCAGTACTTACTGCATTAGTATCGTCTGAATTATCTGTAGCGAAAATAGTATCAGCTATGTAAGTTTTGATGTCAGCAAAGGTATCAAAATCAGCCTCCATAATATCTTCACCGAAGTCACCATGATCGAATGCAGCTTGATATATTGGATCATTTCTGAACACATCTAGCTGCATCTCTCTGAAGATAGCGTCTAGATCCTCGTCACTAATAGTTCCCCTTTCTCGCTGATGTGGGAATGCACGACTTGTCATTTATCCTCCTTGAGTCTTGTTCGGATCCACTCCACTACTGATCGTTGTCCTGATCTATACATAACTGTACTCAGATCATCAGAAGGTTGTGGGTTAATGGGTGGGAAGATCTCCTCTAACTCAAGGA
>VTLG01014166.1_pt1 | contig 17761 bp, 13 predicted proteins | sample 4694571 | NCBI WGS metagenome assembly VTLG01 (sample SAMN12604809, study PRJNA352737) | marine metagenome | biome: ENVO:00000447; feature: ENVO:00000209|ENVO:00000569|ENVO:01000036; material: ENVO:00002151; isolation source: viral sequences binned using virsorter ... | reverse complement strand
AATGCCACTTTTGAATACCGTCTAGATCATAAAGTTACAGAAGCTACTACAGGTGTTTCTGTTGCTTATAACTCTTCTACTGATACTTCTACCTTTACTGTTCCTTATAGATTAAGAGCTAATATGAATGTTGTTGGTAGATATTTAAGTAGTAGTGAAACAAGTACTTTTGTAAATCAACAAGGCACAACTCTAACTTTAAAACCAGGACAGATCATATCAACAACTAATACTACTGATGGTTCAGCTTCTACCATTACAGCTACAGGAGACTATAGAAATAGTAAATTTATTATTGGTGAACCTTATGAAATGCATTATAGGTTTAGTCAACAAAGATTAACAGAAGGTCAAGGGGGTAGAAATTCTGGTGAAATCATCAGTGGTCGTTTACAACTGCATTATTTCTATATCAAGTTTGAAGATACAGGATTTTTTAAAGTAGAAGTCACACCAGAGAATAGAGATACATCTACTCATAAATTTACTGGTAGGTTTTTAGGTGCAGCCAGTAGCACTATCGGATCAATAAACTTAGAGTCTGGATCGTTTAAAGTTCCTGTGATGAGCAGAGCAGATAGAGTTAATATTGATGTAAAGAACGACACATTTTTACCAACAACATTGGCTAGCGCAGAATATGAAGCTATGTTCCATATGAGGAGTAGACGTATTTAATGGGACATCTAAGAAAAGCAAATTTAGAAGATCTGAAACATGTTGCTAAAAACATGAGAGAGATGGATAAGCTTGAAGCTTTTTATCAATCAGGACAAGAACCAAAACAAGCTCTTCAACTGTCTTATATGTGTAGCAATATAAACATGGCTATAGCTGATGATAATGATGCTCCTATAGGTCTTTGTGGGGTAGTTAGTGGTGGTGTTATATGGATGGTTGCTACAGATGAGTTGTTTAGTAATAAAAAATATAAAATACAACTAATAAGAAAAGGTCGAAAATGGGTCGATAACCTATTGAAATCTTACAAAATCCTATATAATTTTGTATATGCAGAGAATGATTCTGCTATCAAGTGGTTAAAGTCTCTTGGGTTTACTTTTATTCAATATCACGAACATTACGGTATGCAGGGTAAACCATTCTACGAATTTCTGAGGATCGCATAGATGTGTATTGCTGTACTAGGACTAGGCGCACAGGCAGGGGGTTTGTTCCTTGGATCTTTGGGTCTTAACCTAGCTACTGGTCTTGCACAAAGATCTGCAGCACAGTCTGCAGCAAACCAGACATATCAATCTTCTTTAATAGCAAACAGATCAGCAGAACAAGCTTTTGCTGCACAACAAGAAGCGTTGGCAGCACAGTTAAAAGAATCAAGGGCATCAAAGGCACAAGAAAAACAAGCAGCAACTATAAGAGGACTACAAGCAAAAGGAGCTATAAAAGCATCAGGTAGAGCAGGTCTTACAGTTGATTTCCTATTACAAGATCAGGAACGACAGACAGCAAACTTTAGAGAATCTATAAACCAGGCACTTGAATCAGCAAGCAGACAATACACTAGAAATGTAGATGGATTAACAGCAGAGAGAGATAATAGGCGTAATCAACTAACAAGTAATATAAATCAAGCCTATAACCAAATACCTACACTTGGGTCGGTTCTTCTTAATACTGCTGTATCAGGTCTTAGCTCTTATGCTGGACTTACAGGAGGTCTAGGTGGAGCTACTTCAGCAAGTGTTGGACCACGAGCTAGTTATCTTACTACTGGTAGTTCTCTTGGTATCGCTTAATTATGACTAACAGTTTTCAAAGTACAGCTTTTCAATCCTCTGCAAGTCCTGTAGATACTTTTGTACGACCCCCTAGTGTTCAACCTAAAACAAGTGCAGAAGAACTTTATACTGCACTCGCAACAATTAATCCTGGGTTACAAAGATTTATAGGAACAAAAATAGAAGATGCTATTGAAGATGAACGTGCTGATATTACGATGGAAATTGCTAAAAAAGGTTTTAAACAAATTGTTAAAGAACATAGAGAAAAATATGGCGATAATGCTGCCAATCAATTAATTGGTGGAAGTATTTTTACACAAGATGAATTTGACAAAAGACAAGCACAAAATGTTGGTTTAAATTTAAAAACTGATTTCGTTAATTTGTATAACAACAAAACTTTTACTTTTACAGATCGCAATCAAAACGAAGTAACAAAACCAATAACTCATTTTGGAATAGATACTCCTCAATATCAAGAATTTATACAAGACGTATCATCACTTACTACCGAAAAAACACAAGGATTAAGTAATAAATATTTAGCAAAAGAATTTTACCCTTATCAACAAAAAGCAATTCAGCAAATTACAACAGAACATATAAAACAAAATAACGAACATAAACTTGAACAATACACAAGCAAACTACAAGGAATAATTTTTAGTAATTGGAGAGAATATGACGAAGGTAATCAACAACAAGCATTAGCAAATATTCAAGACATGATAGAAAGCAGCGTAGATTTAGGTCTTGCCAATACAGTTACACCTACAGAACTATTAAAAATAGCAAAAAACCAAGCATCAAGAATTTTTGATATAGAACAATCATCAGGAGGTAATGGTTATACCGCAGCAAAAAAATATTTGGACATGATAGGTAAATTAAGAACTGGACCACAACAACTGCAAAAAGATGGTTCTTTTAAGCAGCGTCAATTAAGTGAATCTTTTGGTACTGATATATTAAAATTTAAAACACAACTCGCAGATTCTTTTGAGAAATTTAAAAAGTTGGAAAGAGAAAGAGTACAAGCTGCTGAAGAATTTAATATTGAAAGATTTGTAAAACAATTTGCGACTAAAAACGATGCTTTAGAAGAATTATTAAAAGCAAATCCTGAGAGAAGAGAATTTATTTTTGATCAGATAGAAATCTATTCTGGCAACAGAAATGATTTATTTGATGACTTTAATTACAAAGTGGGAATTGGTTATTATGCAAATAATCCTGTAAAGAAGTTTAGTGATCTTGCTGCAATAAAAGCACAGATTGGGGCAACATTTACAGATGAAGACAGAAAGAATTATGACAGGTCTTTTAACATAGCTAAGAGTGGCAGTGGAAATACAATAGGTAAATATGACACAAGAATACAGCGTATGCACACTGATGCAAAGCAACGATTAGGTAATACTGGTATTGATCTAAACACCTTTGAAAAAAAGGAGAATATAGGACCTTATCTTGACTTGAAAGGAAGAATTGATAGACGAGTCATTGATGAAGTCATTAATGAGCCTGGTTTGACACCAGATCAGCGAGAAGCAAAATTTAGAGAAATACAAGCTGATTATTTTAGTAATATAAAAGCAATAAAAACTGGTAATTACGAAGATGTAGGAACATTTGATACTGAAGAAGAAAAAGAAAAACGATTAGAAAATAAAAAAAGAAAAGATGCAATCCAAAAACTTTCTGAAGATTATGGATTAAGCATGAAAAACGCAACCGAAATTTATGATGAAGATCAAGTTGAAAGATTCACAGAGAATACAGTACCGCAAGGTTCTTTTAACATAACCCCACAAGAGCAAGGAGAAAAAACACAAGTGCAAACTGAAACCAAACCAAAGGTTGAGACAAAAGAAGATGGATTTTTAGAATTATTATTTGATCAAATAGGTAATCTTATAAAAGGACAAAACAATGTAAATGAAGAAGAAAAAAATAATCTTGTTACTCAACTGAATAACATAAGAGAAAACGTAGGAGAAGTTAGTTCAGAAGTAGTTAACTCATTTATAAACACATTATCAGGACCACCAGCAATAGCAGGTGAATCTCCTAGTGTTCTTGATGATATAAACATTGCAGAACCTTTTGTTTATAATCAACTTGAAAAACTAGCAGTAGAAGGTGGGTTTACACCAGAGCAAGCTAAAATTATGGCTGCAATAGCTTTGGCTGAATCTAGTGGTAGAGCAAGAGCTTTAAATGATGATAGAGAGACAGGAGATCTTTCTTACGGTTTATGGCAAATCAATATGATTGATTATCCAGATTATAAATTAGGAGAAGAAAGAAGAGGAAAATTAAAATTAACAAATAATGATGAATTATATAACCCTGCTGTTAATGTAAGAGCAGCCAAGATGATCTTTGATGAACAAGGCTATGATGCTTGGTCTGTCTACAAAACAGGAGCTTATAAAAAGTTTCTACCCAAAACTAATTAACCATGTCAACACCAACTGAAAGCCTTTTAGATTGGAATCAAACTATCAGTAAAGAAGATTCGATCAACAGATTTTATATGGATGACAGTCCTGTAGCTTTTGTTGAAGAAGATAATCCTAACGATGTTAACAATGATGCTTTAAAGCAAGCAGCAGGTATAGGTCTTGAAATAGGTGGTGGTATAGCTACTGATTATGCAACAGCACCTTTATTACTTGGTGGTCCTTTTGGTATAGGTGCTTATGGTGTTTTAAATTTTGGATCAGGATTTGGAACAAACATAGCAGCACAAAAGACTAGGGGTAATGAAGATATTGATTATGGAGAAGCAATAGCAGCAGGTCTTATTCAGATGATACCTTTTGGATCTACAGCTAAAGGGGTAAAAGGAGTTGCAGGGGCTGCTCTACAAGGTAGTGTTACGTCGATAGGAGATCAGCAGATACAAAAAGCAATAAATGAACAGCGACTGCTTACTAAAAAAGAGTTAAGAGATTATGGTGCTTTCGGTGCAATATTTGGTACGGGTTTTAAAGGGTCAATAGATGGTATCAGTAAACTATCTGATAGTTTTATTAAAAAATATTCTGGTAAAACAGCAGCAGAGATTAATCGAAAACTTTCACCTGCTGAATTACAAACATTAGAAGAATTAAGTGAAGAAATTAATAAAGCAAATAGTAATGTAAAAACTGAAAAATTATCAGGAAGTCTTAAGGAAGAACAAGACCGTATAAAAGCTTTAAAAGATAAAAAAACAGTTCCAAATATAATTAGAAAAGCAAGAAAAAAGAATCAAAACTTAGGTGATGAAACTATAACTCCAAATCAAGTAAACCCAGAACAAGTTAGCAATTCACAAAGACAATTTAATTTAATAAGTAAAAGAATAACTCAACTCAAAGATGAAGGTGCATTTTCTAATGTAAAAACAACTGAAGATACTATTGATGGTGGTATAGCAATGTTGGCTGATACCAATAAATTAAAAGAACACGCAAAAATGTATGCAAAGATATATGGTCTTGTTCCTACCGATGAACTTAATTATGCACTTGCTGAATCTATAACATTTGCTACTCAGAAAACAGCAAACATAAATCAAAAACTTATCAATTCAATTAATGTTACAAAAGACCCAACAGCAATAGAAACAGATATTAATGATTTAGTAACTTCTATTGGTGAAATAGATGAATGGTTGCGTCTTGGATTACCTTTAAGAACTGAACAGGGTAGAGGTCTTAGAGCAATGCAAATACCTACGCAGGGAGTTCCCTATGAAGATTTTGCAAAAATGACTGCTGCTGAAAAATACAAACTTAACAGGGCAGGACAATCTGATATAAGTATTAAATCATCAGAGCAAAGCTTGCAGTTAGAAGATTTGAAAGCAAAACTAACAGCAGCTTTTGATGAAGCAAAAGAATCAGGTGATTATACAGAATTAAATAGACTTACTAATACGATTAAAAGGGCAGCAAATAGTGAAAAACCTATAGAGAATATGTCTGCTTTATATAGAACAGGTTCACTAGGAAGATTGTTTAATAAAGGAGTAAGAGTTTTTAATGAAATTGGAATAAATGCTCTACTATCTGCCCCCACAACTCAAGAAGTAAACTTTTTATCAGGTCTTTTAGAAACTTATACAGCAGCTTTTGAACTTGCGTTAGGTGCTAGCAGTAAAACAGAATTTAATGCAGCTATTAAACATCTAACAGGTCTGCATACTAATTTGAATTTTTCATTAAAGGCATTTGATCAATCTTTTAAAACAAGTGATAACTTTATTAATAGAGGTGCAGTAAAAGCTGATTATGGGGAAAAATTTGTCATATCATCTGATGATTCAGGTTTTATTGGTAAAGGTATTAATGTCGGAGGAAAAGTCATTAGATTTCCTAGTCAGTTAATGACTGCTACTGATGCTTTAATACAAACGCCTAATCTTATTGGGTCTATTCATTATCAAGGGTATATAGAAGGAATACAACAAGGTAAAAAAGGTGAAGAGCTAGGTAAATTTGTAAAAGGTCATGTAGATGCAATTATCGAATATTATGCTTCTAACAGTGGTAAAGGTATTAAAGATCCTATAACAGCGAGAATTCTTAAACGATCACAAGATTTTGCTAAACGAAGTACATTTACAGAAGACATACGAACTGATGGATACACTGGTTTTGGTGCAACAGCAGCAAAGATAAATGAAGCAGCAAATCAAGTTCCTCTTGTCAGATCTTTAATGGCCTTTGTGAGAACACCTACAAATATTTTAAAAAGACAACTTAGAAGAACACCTGGTCTAAATCAACTTTTAGGTGAATTACAAAATGACTTAAATAGTCTTGATCCAATAGTAAGAAACCAAGCCAGAGGGCAAATGCGATTGGCTAATGGTTTAGGAACAGCAATAGTTAGTTTAGTTGCTATCAATGCCTTTAGAAAAGATGATCCTAACTATTATCCACCTATAATATTTACAGGTGGTGGACCTGATTGGAAAACACAAGAAGGTAGGGCTGTTTATCAAAATATGATGAAGAATGGATGGCGGCCATACAGTATAGGTACTTTGCAAAAAGATGCAGATGGTAACCCTCTTATAGGAGCAGATGGCAAGCCAGTATATAAATATCAGTCTTACGAAAGGATTGATCCTTTATCCACTTGGTTAGGTCTGATGGTGGACTTTGTTAATGTCAGTGGTTTTTTAACTGATGATGAATATGATGAATTTATGGTTGGATGGGTAGGAGCTTTTTCAAGAAATCTTGTAGATAGAAGTTATACAAGACAAGTTTATGAAGCTACTCGTGCTATTTATGATGAAAAAAGAAGAGAAGATTTTTTTGCTAGACAAATAGCAGCAAGAACACCTTATTCAAACTTTGTTAGATATGCAAAGCGATTACCAGGTGATCTTTTAGATATGTTTGGAGTACCAAAAGAAAAAACAGAAAGATTTAGACAACAACGTGATTTAAAAGCAAGAAGGGGAGATAAAGTTTTTGGTATGGATGTATCAGGTCCAGATGAAATTGAAGGAGCAAGTGAACTTAGAAAGTTGTTAAATCAATATTCAGAAACTGTGCCTGGTTATGGAGCAGGTCGACCTTACATGAGAGAACATATTACTGATGAACCGATTTTATATCCAGAAAGATCAGGTCCAGATTTGTTTAATTTTGTAAGAAAAAGTCAAAGTAAAAACCATCCAATATTCACTTCACTGAGTAAGATAGCAAAAACTTTACGAGAGCCATCTGATGTTATTACTGGTAGTGCTACTAACAGTCAAATAGAACCATATAGATTATCAGCAAATGAATATGCTGAATTAAGAAGTGTGGTTAATAATTATATTCCAGAATCACAAGAATATGGCAACAACAATTTAAATGATGCTTTAAAGTTATATCTTAAAAGTAAACATTACAAAGATAATATTGCAATAGTTGAACAAAATGGAGTTGAAGAATCAACAATAGCAGTAGACAAGATATACGATAAATTAAGAGATATAAACAACTATTACATTGAGGAAGGAGAAAATGAGTGGATAAGAAATTCTGGAACAAGTAGAATAGGAGAACAACGACAAAAAAAACGTGACACTCAACTTAAGTACTTAAAAGACCTTCAATCACTTTCCTCTAACTAATCATGGCTACTAACACTGCTGCATCTTTTACAAACCACACAGGTAATGGCAGTGTTGGCCCTTTTACTATATCTTTTTCTTACCTTTCACAAGCAGAAGTAGATGTTACTGTCGGTGATGTTTTAAAAACTATAAATACCCATTACACATTTACAAGTGCAAATCAAATTACATTCACTAGTGGTAATGCACCTGGTAATGGTGTTGCTATCAAGTTTCAAAGAGATACCGCTATAGGATCTAAAAAAGTAGATTTTGTTGACGGTAGTGTTCTTACAGAAATAGATCTAGATAATAATGCAGATCAACTCTTGTTCAGTATGCAAGAGATTGTTGATAGTGGTGCAGGTTCTGGTGTTAGTTCAGTTACAGGTACAACTCCTATAGTTTCTTCAGGTGGTAGAACTCCAGCTATAAGCATTTCAGCAGCGACAACCAGTGCAGCAGGTTCTATGTCTGCTAGTGATAAAAGTAAGTTAGATGGTATTGAATCTTCAGCTACAGCAGATCAAACAGGTGCTGAAATTAAATCAGCTTATGAAGGTGAGTCTAATACTAATGCTTTCACAGATGCTGAAAAATCAAAACTTGCAGCAATAGAAGCTAGTGCAGATGTTACAGATACGACTAATGTAGATGCAGCAGGTGCTGTAATGAACAGTGACAACAGTACTGCTGGAATGGGTTTTGTTGTTGATGAAGATAATATGGCTTCCAATAGTGCAACTAAAGTACCAACACAACAATCAGTAAAAGCTTATGTTGATGCTAATAGTAGTGATACAACATATACGGCTGGAACAGGTTTAAGTCTATCTGGTACTACTTTTAATGTAGATCAAATAGCTTTGACTACTGTACAGACAGCAGCGAATGAATCTGCACATTTAGCTCTTACAACTCAAGAAGGCGATATTGTTGTCAGATCAGATCAAAATAAATCTTATGTAAAAAATAGTGGGACTGCTGGCACGATGGCAGATTTTACTGAACTTTTGACACCTACAGGTGCTGTATTATCTGTTAATGGCAATACAGGAGCTATAACGGCTGCACAGATAGCAGCAGCAGTAGAAGCAGCTTCTGATTCTAACACTTTTACAGACGCAGACCATACAAAACTAAATGCTATAGAAGCTAGTGCTACAGCAGATCAAACTGATAGTGAAATAAAGACTGCATACGAAAATAATAGTAATACAAATGCTTTTACAGATGCTGAACAAAGTAAATTAAATGGTATTGCAACAGGTGCAGAAGTTAATGTACAAGCTGATTTTAATGAAACTGATAATACAAATGATGCTTTTATAAAAAATAAACCGACAATTCCTACTAATAACAATCAATTAACAAACGGTGCAGGTTTTACAACTAATCAGGGAACAGTAACAGAAGTTAGTGGTACATCACCTATTACTTCTAGTGGTGGTACAACACCTGCTATAGGAATCTCTGCTGCCACCACAAGTGCTGCTGGTTCTATGAGTTCAGCAGATAAAACAAAACTTGACGGTATTGAAACAAATGCTACGGCAGACCAAACAAATGCTGAAATAAGGGCTGCTGTTGAAGCTGCTTCAGATTCTAATGTATTTACAGATGCTGACCACACTAAGTTAAATGGTATAGAAGCTAGTGCTGATGTAACTGATGCAACCAATGTAGATGCTGCAGGTGCTGTCATGAACAGCGACCTTGATGGTAAAGGTGAATTACTTGTTGGAGATGGTTCAGGAGATCCTACTGCTTTAGCTGCTGGTACTGATGGTTATGTTTTAAAAGCTAATAGCAGCACTGCAACTGGTCTTGAATGGTCTGCTGCTGGTAGTGGTGGGGACACAAATCAAAATGCTTTTTCTAATGTTGCAGTATCTGGTCAAGATACCGTAGCTGCTGATAGTACTACTGATACTTTAAATATTGCTGCTGGAAGTAATGTCACGATTACAACTAATGCTAGTAATGATACTGTCACCATTGCTTCTACAGACACAAACACAACTTATTCAGTTGGAGATGGTGGCCTTACACAAAATAACTTTACTGATGCGTTAAAGACAAAACTTGATGGAATAGAGAGTAATGCCACTGCCGATCAAACTGGTGCGGAAATTAAAAGTTTATACGAAGGTGAAAGCGATACAAATGCTTTTACAGATGCCGACCACACTAAGCTAGATGGCATAGAAGCTAGTGCAGATGTGACAGATGCAACTAATGTTGCTGCTGCTGGTGCGTTAATGGATGGTGATTTTACATCCAATGGCTTTTTAAAACGTACTGGTGCTGGTAGTTATACAGTTGATACAAATACATACTTAACTTCTGTTCCCTCTGGTTATTTACAAAACTTAAGTGAAGATACTTCTCCTCAACTTGGCGGATCGCTAGATGTTAATGGTCAGGATATTGTAACTACATCAAATGGTGATATTGAACTTGCTCCTGATGGAACAGGAAAAACAATCTTAAAAGGTAATACAAATGCAGGTACATTAGTTTTTAATTGTGAAAATAATTCACATGGACAAACTGTTAAATCACAACCGCATAGTGCAAGTGTAACTAATGTATTAACATTGCCAGCAGGTGCAGATCAAGAAATTGTAGGAACACTAGCAACACAAACACTTACTAATAAAACATTAACTTCTGCTGTTTTAAATACAGGTATTTCAGGTTCAGCTATTTTAGATGAAGATGATATGGCAAGTAATAGCGCCACACAACTTGCTACGCAACAATCAATTAAAGCATATGTTGACGCTGAAGTTGCAGGTGGTGGTGGTGGTGTAACTGTACAAGATGAAGGATCAGCATTATCTACAACAGCAACTACATTAAACTTTGTTGGTGCTGGAGTCACAGCATCAGGTACAGGTGCGACAAAAACAATTACGATATCAGGTGGTGGAGGTGGTGGCAGTGGAATAAGTAATCTAGTTGAGGACACAACGCCACAATTAGGTGGTAATCTTGATATGCAAGCAAATAATATTAGTGGTACAGGTACTATTATTGCTAATTCGACTGCTGTTGCTACTGCTGGTATGAGAAAAATTTACGCATCATCATCTGCACCTACAGGTAGTGATGGTGCTGTAGGCGATTTATGGATTAAATTCTAATGACTATACATTATATAGATCCAGTTAATGGCAACGATTCCAATAATGGAACATCTTTTGCTAATAGAACAAAGACTTTACTTTCTGTTGGGGCAGGTGATGAAATAAGGATAATAAAATCTACGCCTACATCTTTAGGTAATGGAACATGGACTGCAAATGTTGGTACTAGTAGTAGACAAGAAGATAAAGAAATTGCAAATGTAAGTTTTACAAAAGCTAATGACAGCAACCCTGTTAGTTGTTCTAAAACTGCTCATGGCTTAATAACTGGTGATATTATATTAAGAACAGCAAGCTACAGTGTAAGTAATAATAATTTTTATGGTTTTTATGCGGTAACTAAAGTTGATGATGATAATTTCACATTAGATGGCACAGAAAGTCAACCACAACACAATCAATCTGAATCACTTTATAAAGTAAGTGAATTTTGTGTAAAGCTAGCAAGTAGTCCTATAAAAAATATTCTTTGCAGTAATGGTTTAAGTGCGCAAAACGGTTCATCAAGCGGTACTGGAACAAGTAAACCATGGACTGCCGTGCAAGGTACAACAGATATAGAGGGCAGTTCAGGAAGTAGTTATTATAAAACACAGCGATACGCATCAAGACATTTTTTACCAGGCACTGCCTCTGTAGGTAAGGTAGCTTATTGTGCATTAGATAGCACTTTAGATTTAAGTGGTTATCAACAGATAAGTTTAAGATATATTTGGGACTATATAGGGTCAGGTCAAAGAAATGATAGTGGTATTTTTTCCTTAAGATTATGCAGTGACAATCAAGGTGATACTACTGTGAATACAATACCAATAACACCACCCCCAGGTGATGACCCAGATGATTGGTTTTGGTGGACTTATGATAATGGTGCAAATTTAGGTAGCAATATAAATTCAGTTGCTTTATATGCGGATATTGCAGTTGAACACTCTAATACTAAAATTATGTTAGAAAATATTATTGCGTGTAAAGCAAAATCATCAGCAGATTCTTTGCATTTAGGTAGTCTTATTAGTAAAGGAAATATTAATTCATCTCATTATTATGGTATTGATGGAATTGTAGATAATATTGTAATTTTAAAATTTAATGCTACACAATCAAGTCCTGGGTCAGTAAGTGGTGGGATAGATTCTGGTGGCAATAGTGTTTCTACACGTAATAACCTTAGACACAATGAAACTACAGGCACAGTTACTACATACAAGGTAGACCCATATACACCTGATGCCACATATCATAGCTCTAGTGAAGACACTGCTAATAACCTAATTGATATAGACAATACTGGTAGTGTTACGATTAGTGGCGGTTGGAATACCACTGATATGAGTACACAGGACAGTAATGCAATGACTTGGATTAGTCAATTTGCGTTTATATATATGTCTATTACTGTTAACTCAACCACATCAATGTCTGATATAGGTCTAGCTTGTGGGGTGTTTAAAAACGAATTAACAACTGGTGGTGGTTCACCAACCACAAGTTGGTCTAATTGTCATATTATGTATATGCGAGAATGGGTTGTTTCTGCTCCTATTAAATTCGAGAATTGCAAAGTATTTGGATGTGAGGTAGATTCAAGCGATAGCGAAGGTGCTAATGGTGCTTTATGGGTAAATTCTCAATTTACAAACAGTCAATATTATCATGAAACTGGTGGTAATAATGAACCTTCATATTTTTCAGGCTGTACTTTTAATGGAACGGCAAGTAGATCAGATATTAATATATTTTACAAAACTCTTTCTTCTGAAAGTCTACAAAATGTAAGATTATATAATTGCACTTTAAAAAATACTACATTACACGATGTATATTGGGATACATGTTTTTCGTATGTTAATTGTACTTTTACAAATGTAACTTTGTTTGATGGTGTTGATTATGACCGAGGCATACCACAAGATAGAAAACCAAGTTTTACATTTATAAATTATGACAATACAACTAATGACCACAGGATTTATTACCATAACGGGTTAGTTGTAAGTGATTCGTCAATAACTCAATCTGGCAGTGGTTATTCTTGGAAATATAATCCGCTTGAAAATGTAAGTGATGTTCAGGATCGTCTATATAACCCTATCCAATTTAAGCTTGCAGAAGTAGCAGTATATGCAAATGCACAGGTAACAGCATCAGTTTATATTAGAAGGTCAGCTACTACTTTTGGTACTGGTACACATAATGAATGTGGTTTGGCATTATTAGCAAGACCTAATTTACATTTAGGTATAACAACTGATCTTAAACAAAAAGTTACTGCTGGAGGTACTGCTAATACATGGGAACAAGTAACTTTAACTTTCACTCCTACTGTTAGTGGTGTTGCAACATTTCATGCTCTAATGTTAGCTACAGGTACAGGACAGACAGTACACGTTGACACATTCTCAGTAACACAAGCCTAATGACCTACACGATTAAGACAAAAGATCACAGACCAGCAGGGGATTGGATCATTATTGCAGAAGATGAGAATGGCAATTCTTTCTATGGTAATTTCGATACAGAACCTACAGATGCAGATGTACAAAAAGTTGCAGAGCAAAGGGCTGCTGATCTTATAATTACTAAACAACTACAAGCAGCAGAGGAAGCAGCAAGATTAGCAGAAGAAGCAGAGGAAGAATAAATGGCTTTACAAACAAAGGCTGATCTACAAACTTTAGATGTTGTTGGTCCTTTTGGTGTATTTTGTAATGTTGCTGCAAAAGGAACAGAAACAGAATTTATTGGTCCTTTTGGTCAAGTATTTGTTTTACCACATAGTACTGCTTTTAGTGATCCACCTAATGTTATTTATATAAAAACAGGTGCAAGTACATGGTCAACGGCTACAAGTGTTTATGTAAAAACAGCCGCACTTACTTGGAGTGCTGTTGATCAATTCCTCGTTAAAGAAGATGCGTCAACTTGGAATGGAACAAGTACTTCATTGTCTGGTAGTGATTTAGTCTTTCCAGCCTTTCAATCTGCGGCAACAAGTACTGATGGAACGAAAGTCATACTTACTTATAGCAAGACACTATCAGCGACAACTGCTGCTACATCTGCTTTTGCTGTTGTAGTTGATGGTTCGTCTTCTACTGTTTCCAGTGTTGCAACTTCTGGAGCAACCGTTGAATTAACAATGCAAACAGCGATTCAACCTGGTGAGACAGTGACAGTTGCTTATACCGATCCAAGTGGTTCGGATGATGCTAACGCTATACAAGACTCTGATGGACTTGATGCTATCTCTTTAAGTGCCACTTCAGTAACAAATAATGCCGCAGCTCCAGTATTCCAATCTGCTGCTACGAGTACTGATGGAACAAAGGTTATACTAACTTACAACCAAGCATTATCATCTACAACTGCTGCTGCATCTGCTTTTGCTGTTGTTGTAAATAGTTCTGCTGCAACTATAACTGCTGTTGCTAGAGGTAGTAATACATCAACTATTGAACTAACATTATCTGCTGCAATAACAACAGGTCAAACAGTTACGGTAGCTTATACCGATCCAAGTGGTTCTGATGATACTAATGCAGTACAAAATGTTGCAGGTATAGATGCTGCATCCTTCACCGCTACATCAGTCACTGTTAGCCTAACAACTGTAGTTTTAACAACTGCTGAACATTACTACGATCAAGGTAGTTCACCTACAGGGTCTGATGTATCAAGAAATATGAACTCTGATAGTGATGCGAATGAATTGTGGAATGATATACCAGTAGTTACCACATCAGGAAAAAGATTATTTGTTATTATCGCAACTTATAGATATAGTAGTGGAAGTCAAACCCATTGGAGTAGTCATTTTAATTCAAGCAGCCTAGAAGTCACATTAAACTTAAAATATAATAGTGCAACTACAGCACTTACTTATCGAGGAAGTTATGCAGCGACAGAATATAACGCAACATCTATTTGGACAGCAATAGCTGATGGTGCTAGTGCTTCAACAGATGATTATACAATTCAATTTATAGATAGTACAAGTACAAGTCATGGTAACTTTTCGTATTCAGGAATAATTCTTGATGGTGTTAATAATGTTGAATATGTGAACATTGAAAGTCTTGGTTTTTCTAATACAGGTAGTCAAAATGTTACTTCAGCCTTAAACCTTGCACCAGATAACACAACATCAGCAACTCATGTTTTAAGAATTGCTGCTTCTAATGCTTCTAATATTTCATCTGATGTTATTGACTACAACAAAGGAGGGCCAGAACCTGCTTATACACAAATAGGAGAAGGAGATAATGGAACGAATGAAAGACATCATCATGCTTATTATTTTGGAACTCATGGAACGCAAGTCAATATGACAGGTACTTTTGGTGATAGTTCAACAGGTGCTAGTAATGGTATATCTGGTTTAGGTTGCATTATCGGATTATCGTAATGAAAGAAATCATAGAAAAACAAATTCTTGAATGGCAACAGGAAATTATTAATCAAAAACAATATATCTTAAGACTTGAAGGTGGAGTACAAGCATACCAACTGTTATTAAAAGAATTTAATAAAGAGCAGACAGAGGAAAAAAACGTAAAAAAGTAGAAGGGATACTTGTAAAAGAGTGTCCTGTTTGTGGTGCAACTTTTAATACTATGGAACAACGTAGGATATATTGTTCTGGTGCGTGTAAAACAAGGTCAAGTAGACTTAATGGTGTTAAATAATTTTCTGTGCGTTATTCCTGCCATGACATAAAGTGGTGCTATACCTATAATTAGCAGTAACATAACAATTTTTAAATAAATGCTAAATCGCATCTGTCAAATTTTGAGCATTGTTTCATTTGTAATGGTAGCCTCAATGAGTGCTACAGGATACATAGGTTATAGGTATGTAACTTCAGAACAGTTTAAATCAAGAGTTATGAACGAGATTCTTGGTAATGTACAAGGAATGATGCCAAAAATATTAGACAATGGTTTACCTAAAATGACAGGCCCATCTATGCCAATCATTAAATGATCTTTGGGTTTATAAAAAAGCTAATCAAATACTACATAGATAAGTTAATTCATTGGTTGCGTATAACTAAATTTAATTTAGAACTAGATAATGACATAAAAAAGTATCACGAAGAATTAGATAAAAAAGTAAAGAAACCAAAGATTATAGAAAAGGGTACTTTTGGAGAAGATGCCTGGTCTATTTCTATCGGAGATGTAAAAGATGGAGATACATAATATTTCTATAAATGAAATAAATATTCCAAAACTACAGGTTTATGAACCTTTAATACCCAAAATAAAAAAAGTTCCTAAATTAATTGTTGATTATCCAGCTTGCGTAAAAGTACATAGAAATAATTTATTTACTAAAATTGATATTGACGAAAATGGAACAGTTATAAAATGTGGCGTTGAGATGCCAAGCTATGAACCTTTAAATTATACTCCCAATGATTTTACATATACACAATCAGAATTAAGTAATAAAGCAGAACCAGAACCAATAATACAACCAGATTTAACTAAATTAATAAAAAAAGAAAAAGAAGAATTATATATGCCTTGTCCACCTTTAAACCCACCATTTAGAACAGGAGATTACAGAAATGATAAAAGAATTGAAAGATTAGTAAAATATGAAAAAAGTATAGATGGATCTTGTGACCCGATCTGGGAAAAAGTACCGTTCCGAGAAACTTTTATTGGTACTCCTCAAATGCTCATTTCTACTACTGTTTTGGGTGTGGTTGCTGGTGGGTCTGCACTTTTGGCTCCTGTAATAAAAAAGTTAATTTCTACAATATTTAAACAATTAAAGAAAAAGATTACAAAAGAAAAAAAAGAAAATGTAAAATAAATAACTGTAGATAAGTCTTACCACAGCCCGTGGCTTATCTACTTTAATTTGTGAGTATGTGGTATAACTTGACCCATTTTTTCAGTAACTAGAACATCAGAACAAATAGAATAGTAAGGACTTTCAGGGTGGTATTGTATTCCAGCAATTTTTAGTTCTCCGCAATTCTTTAATCTTGCTAATTCATAGTCTAGTTTTTTATTATTTAAAATTTGATTTTGTATCTTTTCTTGTGTTGTAGCTGAACGTAGGCAAGCATCTTGATAAGCAGATCCTAATGGGATAGAAAAGGTTGCAGCTATACCAAAATTAATTCCAAGACTATCTTTGTTAGCTGAATAGTTTTCTTGATCATATAAAATTTCACCAGGGTTAGTTAAATTACCATCATCATCAGTTGCCATGTTATAAACAGGGGTTGTATATCTTAAGTCTTGAGGTCGCTTTTGGTTAAATGTAGTAGTTACAAAAGGGCTAATTGTAAGCATTGAGTTTTGGCAAACTATACCTCCACCAAATTGAGACTCAATAAGATTACCCTGTAAGACCTGGACAGCCTGGTTAGATACTGAGGATGAACTTTGCGCTACAGGCGCAGCAGTTGACGAGGTATTTGCTAAAACTGGTTGACCAAAAAGACTTGCTATTGCGAGAACACTGTAGTAGTTTCTGTGACGCTTTCTGATGTTATTTGTCTTGTGAGATCTGTTATTCTGCTTACCGAAGGCTGTTTGTAGACCTCTGTAAATTGAAACGAAGCTCCGTTTTGGTTGAGGTTCCAATTTGGTCGAGTGTTTAAATCTACCTGTTTCCATGTATAGTCTTGACCGTTTAAGGTAGTTTGTAGATTAGTGTAGCTAGGATTAATATTACCGTCAGCAGTAACGCCCGATCCAGAAACACTATAGGTAGAACCAGAAAATTCA
>VTLG01004581.1_pt1 | contig 17764 bp, 26 predicted proteins | sample 4694571 | NCBI WGS metagenome assembly VTLG01 (sample SAMN12604809, study PRJNA352737) | marine metagenome | biome: ENVO:00000447; feature: ENVO:00000209|ENVO:00000569|ENVO:01000036; material: ENVO:00002151; isolation source: viral sequences binned using virsorter ... | reverse complement strand
TCCAATATGAATTACCTTATCTGGTTTAACTATCTTTTTTAATTCTGTTAAAAAAGGTATTAACTCTTTAACATGATAAGGAATATGAGTGTCCGAAATTATTAATACTCGTTTAAACATAAAAAAACCTCCTATTTAATCTTTACAGGTCCTACTAATTTATATGGAATGTGTTTTCCATTAACACAACCACAAATTAATCCTTTATATAAAACTGGTTTTATTGGAATCCACTCGCCATCTTTGTAGATTTTTCTCATTGAATCTTCTGGCTTCGCCTTTTCTCCACCACGAATTTTTCTCCCCACTATTTAAACCAAGTCCAAATAGAATTTATGCCTGATATTAAAATGGATAGAATAATAAGCATACCAATAGCAAAGCCAGTTCCTTTGCTAAGTCTTCGTTCTAATGAATTTACTTTACTGTAAATATGTTTTATATCTTCTCGTAATTGATCTACCGATTCTTTTAATCTACCCTCTTCAAATGAAGATAGCCCATTATCTTTTCTTTTCATATTTATTCCTTTATTATTTTTTGTTTAAATGCCAACAGAGATTGAACGACATTGTTACTCGTTCTTCTTTTGACTTATTCATAGTTACAGAGTGCTGCAACCATGCAGGAAAAATTATAATTTCTCCCTCCTGCATATCTAATTCTATTCTATCTCGTCTTGTTTTGTTTCTTGGTTCTCTTAATGGAAACTGTTGCACTTTTGGATCATACAAAATTAAATTACCACTATCTTTTGGTTTTTGGATTACATACACACCTGAAAAAGCACCACCTGGATGGATGTGCATTTTATTACTTCCAAGAGGTGGATTAATATTAAACCAAGTTGTATCTAATCTTAATTCAAAATCATCATCTTCTAATATTTCTTTGCTTATTGCTTTGTATAAGTTATTAAAAACATTAAGAAAATTCTTTAATTCTATAAGTTCATGAATGTTTTGTTTGGATTGCCACCCACCAACTTCAACACTTCTTAATTCATTATCAGGTTCTTCTTTTCTTAGCTTAAAACAAATATCTAATAATTCTTGATTTAATTTTTCTACATTTTGAAATTTACAATTCCAAGTTACAGTAGGAAATAAAAATCTAGGTTCTATACTCATTTATCTAATGCAAAATATTTATTAGGTTTTTTATCATCTTTCCATTCAGCATTTGGTCCATTCTGATCTACATAATGTAAAAAAACTTGTGCTAGTTTTGTTCCCTTAAATTTATCTCTCCAATGTTCACACTCACACCCACGATATATTAGACCATCTCCTTGTCTTAACATAGCTCTTGCAGTATGTCCATCTGATAGATTTCTTTTTTTTCTATAATCTTTATTCTCTATAAATATAGCCCACATATCTTCTTCTTGTTTTTTTCTTAAAGATAATGAAACTGATATTTCACAGCTTGGTCTATCTTTATGTTTTTCTAAAACATCTCCATTTTTATACACTCTGAAATAAGTGTAGGTAGGAAATAATTTTAGACCTGTTGCCTTTTCCATTCTTGGTAATAAAAAATCGTGTAAATTTTCCATTACAAAGTCGCCATAAAAACTAGGTGTATTTGGAACTTGATTATCTTCTGGATTAGCTCCCTCTATTCTTGCTCTGTTATAAGCATGTATTCCTACAAAATCTAATAACTCTCCTGTTAGCATTTCAGGAATAACTACATAACCATTTTCAGCAAAGAATTTAGGATGCTCAATCATTTATTTTTTTTAAACCATTTTTTTGCTTCTGCTTCTACTTCTTCGTCAGTCATTTCAATCATATTTTTTGGTAATTCTCTATCCCCTGATTTTAATTCAGGATCTATTTTTAATCTTGGATATTTTTTATGTATAGCAAGTTGTCTTTCCACAAATGTCTTTTCAGTAAATTTAATTACTGTATCTGGAACTTTGACTTCTTTGTCTTTAACAACACCTACATAAGTGTAGTTGTCTGGATTGTAATACACTCCACCATCATCTAACCATAAAGGTCTGATTTTTCCACCTTGTCGTTCTTTATCCATTTTATATTCGCATATTATGTTTGCCATGTTTTTTCCTCCTTTTTAAATTTTTTAAATCTCCGACATTGAGCCACCTTTATTACTGCTAGGTGCTTCTCCTACATCTGTTGCATTTCCTGGGGAAGAATGTGAAACTTTATCTATGGTATCAACCATTGATGGCGAAGCACCACCCTCCTGATAACCATGTGTTGTGCTTTGGCAACCAGACATGTGTCCTCTGGCTTGTGTTAAATCTCCCCAATCACTAGCATTCCCATCTGAAGAAAAAGGAACACTATCTATTATATTTGATGCTGATGGAGCAGGAGCTCCCCCTGCCATAAAAGCTCTTGATGTAGAAGCAAATGAACCCCCTGCTTTTCTTGCTGCTGTTAAATCTCCTACATCAGCTCCATCTGCAGTAGATGCAAAAGCATACTTTTCTATAATATTTTTAGTAGAAGTAGGGGGCCAAGATTCTCCTCCCATAGCATAACCATAACCATTTGAAACATCTGAAACTCCGACTGCACCATGTCTTGATGCTGAAAGTTCGGCACTTGTGTCTGAAGATGGTGCTGGACTAGCCATTGTAAATTTTTCAATATGGTCAAAATCTGTGCTATCGGTTTTTTGCCCACCATGTGTAAAACCATAAACTCCATCTGTTGTTCCTCCCCAGTTACCTATTGCAGGAGAGAGTGGTGCTTGTGAGTGTTCTCCAACATCAGCAGATACATGTGGAGAAGTTACTGCAAATCTCCAAATACTTGCTTTACCTGCAGCTGGAACACCCGGTCCATTTATAAGTCCTGCATGGTAAATATGAGTTGTGTTTCTTATAGAACCTTGATTAGCATAGCTTCCTCCAAGAGATTCTCCAACATCAGTAGAATCTCCATCAGAAGTGAATGAAAGTTTATTTATAACATTTGGATAAGCACCGGGATCACTCCAACAATAATTGAATCCACTTGTTGAACCTTGAATTTTAAATGGTTCATTAATAATATCTCCCTCTTGTCCATACCAAGTAGCATCTTCTGCACTTACACTTGTAGCAATAAATTGTTGTCCTGTTGAAGTATTTACCCATATCGAGCCCACGACAAATCCACTACCTGTGTCTGATGCAGCAGTTGGATCAGCACTAGCTAAATGTATTGCACTTTCAGCTACATCACTAGCTCCAACAGAGCCAGTTCCAAAGTTCGCTTCTTTAAATTTTTCTGGTATTCTTTTTATCATAATTTTTTACCTAAAATGTGGTCCATGCACCCATCCTACGATACAATATCTTGTTCCTCTCGTTATGGGAGTAACCCTGTGTCTTACATAAGATGGAAACAAAATTAATGTTCCTTTTTTTCTCATAGTTTCTTCATGTTTTACCCCAGCAATTTCTAAATGTCCTCCATCATATTCTGATGGATCAGATAATTGTATGCTAAAACTAATTTTTCTATTACTAAAAGCATTTCCATAATCAAAATGCCAGTCATAATGACCTTTTTCTTCTGCTTTGTATCTCAATATACTTGGTTTATCCACAAACATATTAAAACCAGTTAAATCTAATCTCCATAATTCATTATTAGCATTAATAATTCTTTCTGCAATTAAAGAATGTGGGAAGTCTTGCATATCCTTATAGTTTCCTATTTTTAATGGTTGGTGCATTACCGACCTAATATTTTTATCTAATATCCCAGCTGGTTTATTTTGTGTTCCACCAACTAAAGCATCAGTCCAAGCATTTTCATCTATGGAATTTCTAATTACATCAATAAATTCATTATTCCATTCTTGTTTCCATACAACTTGAATATCAACTTTAGGATTACCTAATTTTTCAAAGGTATAAAACATTATTTCTTTTCTAGCTTTAGTAAATCCTCCTGTATGTCATTTTTAAAACCATGATAATCTAGTTGTTTAATGTTTAAGTCTTTAAATTCCTCTGCCATTTTATTAACAAACTTATTTAATAACTCTCCAGATGGATCGTCAGTATTGTGTTCTGCATTAACATGCTCAACAATTCTTTTATACATATAAGATGGATTACCACCCCATTGTTCTATAAATTCTTGTTCCCCCTTGGTTATCTTTCCTCTCTCACGAACATCTCTTACACATTGTCTAATAGACCTCATAATATGATGTTTTTGTTCCCACTTCTCAAAATCTTCTTCTGTCTGTAAGCCATATTTTTGAACTATATCGTCATAGCACTTTCTTAAAATTAAGATGTCCTTCAATGCTCCCTCTATATAACCAATACCTCTAGTAAATCCTACAATTTCTTTTTCAATCTTTAATTCTAATTCTAATATTTTTAAATCATCTTTTTCTGTTTCTAATTGTCTTTTATATCTCTCTACTTTAATTTGGTTTTGTTTGTGTTTATATTTGTGTTCAAAAAGAGCTTCTTCTTTCTTTTTCATTTCAGCAGATATTTGTCTTAAATTCCTGCTTGGTGTGTCCCAAGATAAAGTTAAATTTTTAATTGTCCATTGTGAGTTTCTTCTACCATATTTTTTATGTTCTCTTTCAACATGGCGAATTGCCAATGATGCTTTTTGAAAATTATCCTTGATCGTTAAACCACCAAAAGACTTCTTATCATACAAAGGAGAATTGTGCATTTCAGAAGTTATTAAACCCCAATGCTTTGTTTTTTCCTTATCATTAACAAGGTCTTGTTTTGCTTTATCTATATCTTTTTTATTCATAATATCTAACTTTCTAATCCTGTTCCCAGTCCTCTAATTTCAGTTAATTCTCCTGCATCAACTGAATTTCCATCAGCAGATGTTGAATTTCTATCTATTGTATTTACACAAGCACTTGGTCCCCAATCAGTTCCTCCTGCATTATAGATGTGAGTGTCGCCACTTGCACCTTGTATGCCTGACCTTGCTGCTGTTAAATCTCCTACATCATCAGTAGAAGCTGGTCCTGCAAAAGCATATTTTTCAACAATATTTACATCAGTATAAGCAGGATAATCAGCACCACCCGAAACATACCCATGAGTAGTAGATGATGTTCCAGAAGCTACCAAATGAGCAGCAGATAGTTCTCCATAATCTGATACTGGATAAGGAGAATTAAAAGACCATTTTTCTATTGTATCGTAAGCTACTACTGGACCAGAACCTGCTGGAACTCCTGTATTAAACCCTCCTGCCCTATATCCAACACTATTGCTTGAATCTGTAAAACCTGTTAATCTAAATGCAACAGTTGCTAATTCAGAACTTGTATCTGCTGAAGTTACTGGAGATGCAGCTAAAGCAAATCTTTCTATACTGTCAAGCTCTACTGATTCTGCATAATCAGCTCCTCCAAAAGTAAATCCATAATCTCCATCTGTTGCTCCCCCACCTTCAGCTCTAACTGTTATTAATTCTCCAATATCTGAAAAAGCATTAGGAGCTGAAAAGGCAAATCTTTGAATAATATCCTTTGATTGATTTGGGGGGGTTGTTCTTCCCCCTGCAAGATATCCATAAGTATCACTTCTTATACTACCAGATTGTGTATCACGAAGTGCTGTTGCCATTTCACTAATATCTGTTGTTGAAGTCGGAGCAGCTAAAGGGTATCTGTCAACTTGTCCCGGGTAATTTGGAGAACCTGGATCTTTAAAACCACCAGCAGAATAACCATAAGTAGAACCTTGGATTGTAAAAGGTGGATTAATATCGTCTCCCTCCATATTCGCCCAAGAAGCATCTTCTGCTGTATGAGCAGTGCATACATACATATCTCCATTAGTAGTGTCAATCCACAAAGTCCCTTGTGCATAACCCAAACCAGTATCATCAGCAGCAGTGGGTGCTCCTGCATTATAATGAACTATTTTTTTACTAAATTTTCCTTTTGTAACTGAACCATCAGTTATATTGTTTGTTGATAATTTATCTGGTATTCTTTCTATTCCCATAATTTAATCCTATTTAATAATTTTTATCCAACATTTTCTGTTCCATAATGATGTGATGTTGCTTGTGCTAATTCAGCAGTATCAGCTGAATTACCCGGTGAAGCATAAGTAAATTTTTCTATGACATCTCTTCTTGTTCCCGGTGATGGACTATATCCACCTGCACTAAAAATTTCTGTTGGTGAAGCATGACCAGAATTATTATGAACTGTAATTGTTAAATCTCCTTGATCTGCTGCATTTCCCGGTGAAGAAAAAGGAAACTTATCTATTTCGTTTACACCACCACCTGGAGATTCTCCTCCTACTGTAAAACCATTTGTTCCATCAGTTGCACCACCTAAATATGCTTTTGAAGATTGTAAATTTCCCCAGTCAGTTCCAGTTCCACTTGATACATCATTAGCAAATTGATAAATTGTATCTCGTCTTGTAGTGCCAGGTTCAGTATTTCCACCACAGGCCCAACCTTTACTATTTGTTAAATCACTAATTCCTACTGCTCCTTGAATATTTGCAGCTAATTCAGCACTTGTATCTGATGAATTACTTGGCGAAGCAGATAATGGAAATCTCTCAATCACATCAGTACTTGCACCAGGATTAGTTACACCACCATATAATTGCCCATTAGTTTTATCTGTTGTATTTGCTATATATCCTCTAGTTGATGTTAATTCTCCAATATCACCAGATGCTTGTGGAGCAGAAAAACCCCACCTTTGTATTACATCACTATAAGCAGGTGGATTGCCTCCTGCAACATAAGCATGAGTAGCATCTTTCATTGATCCTTTGCTTGTATAATCATGACTAGATGTTACTTCTGCAATATCTGATGTGCTTGAAGGAGCAGAAAAAGGGAAACTGTAAATGTTTGTTATACTAGGTGTTCCTCCATGAACATAACCTGTATTGCCTTGCATTTGAAAAAGATTTACATCATCTCCATCTTGATTTAACCAAGTAGCATTTTCTGAACTTGTAACTGTGCATGTGTAAGTTGCACCATTTGTATAGTCCACCCAAATCGTTCCAACTGCATAAGTATCATCCCCTGCTGTTGGTGCAGATGATGAAATATAAATAACATTATCACTTAAACTTCCATGTTCAAGAGTTGTATCTGTTATTTTTGATGCACCTATTCTTCTAGGTATTCTTTCAACCATTTATAATCTCCTAAGTTATTTTTAAAAGCGAACCATATACAGCAAGGTCGCCAGTTGCACTAGCTTTAACCCAAACTTCATTTGTTCCTTCAACAAAGACTTTTCCGAAGTCTATTGTTTCTCCAGCAGGGACAGCAACTTTGTGAGCAATGTCTGCTATAACAGCACCACTTGCTCCCTCGCCATCAGTTGATTCTTCATCTGTTACTGCAATATATATATCAGCACTATTTGTGCCATCAATGTTTGCTACTTTTAAACTAGCTATACATTGTTCTGTTCCAGTTCCTACTCCCTCGTATAAGAGTTCCCAAGAATTTGAAACATCTGCTTGGTTTATACTTGTAAATTCATTAGCCATAGTTTCCTCCTAACTTAATGCAACTGCTAAAGCAGCAGCTGTTGGATCACTTTCTGAAGTAACCCCTGCAGCAGTCGCTGTGTTTTCATCTGTATCAATAGTGAACAGAGAAATGTGAGCTCCACCATCATAATATTTTATAGTGTGAACATTTGTTACACTACTATCAACCCAAACCATTCCTGCTGCTAAAGTTCCTGGTGTGGTTGCTGATAGATTGTTTGTTTGTATTGCTCCTAAAGCTGAATTAATATCTGATCTTACAGTTGGAAATCCAGCATTGGCAATAGCATAATCATGAGTTGACATATATCCTCCTAATTTTCAATAATATGTTTTTTAATAACCTCAAAATCTAATTGTTCCTTTAACTTTTTTACTTCTTCTTTTAATTGTTTATTTTTTTCTTTTAATTTTTTATTTGGTGTTTCCATACATTGTTCGCAAGTCATTTAATTCACACTAAAATTTTGTTGCTTTTCACATTTGAATAATATCCTATCATTATTTTTTTTGCAAATAGTAATTGGTAATATTTCTGGTTTGTAATCTTTAGATATTTTTGCTTGAACAATCCATTGTCTAGCATCTTCTTCAGTTTCAAAAGTTCCTTTAAAACCATAAGATAAGTTATTACAACACTCACAAGGAGCAGTCATTTTTACTAAATATCTAATTGCCATTAATAAGCCCTTGCTAAATAGTTTATTGTTCCAGTTTTACCACCTGCAGATGAATTATACAAATTAATTGTAAATCCTGTCGCAGATACACTAGAAATTGTAAAATAATCGCCTGTTGCTCCACTTTGTATAGTAACCCCAATAGCAGGAGCAATCTTAAATGCACTAGGAAATGTTATTGCTGTTCCACCTGAACCAATACTCTTATCTTTTTCTGATACTATTTTATCTGGCATATCTATTTGAACAGATAATGCTGTTACAATAGGAGATACATCTCCCAATGATGTCATGTCTAGTCGGAACTTAACATATCTAAATGTTGCATCAGAACCAGCTAAACATTTTTGAAAATCACTATATGTGCTTCCATCAGTTGAATATGCAAAGTATAAAATACTAGAACAACCACTTGCTGCATTTCCATCCCAATTTCCAGCTCTGTCGTCTATATTGCCACTTGCACTATCAAATAAATTTACTCTATCTATTAATCCTTGTGTAATTGATGGCAACAACCTACTTGTGAATGTTCCACCTAAATCTACAACAGCATCAAATTCATAATTTCCTGTTGAACTAACTGTTCCACTTGCACCACCTGAATCAAAAAACAATGTTGCATCATCTATATTTCCAGATTTACTATCAAACAATGTTGATGAATCTAAAATTAATCCATCAGGTGTATTGGCAACATCTAAAACACAATTAGTTTTATTTCCTGTAAACCCAGAATGTTGTGTTGAAGTAACAATGGTATTTAATCCAGTTATAGCTGCAACTGTTGAAACAGCAGTTGTTTCATTATTACTTTGATTACCCATCTTATCAACTGCCTTGATTAAGTATGTCCCAACTCTAGCATTCACTACTGCTGATGTTCCAGGTCTTGAAACTTTTTCTATTAATGTAACACTATCAAACCATTCAGCTCCACTTGTTTCATTTGAGAATCTTATTTCAAAATAAGCCAAATCTAAATCTGATACAGTGTCCCAACTTAAAAATGCTTTATCTCCAATTATATTACATGCAAAATTTTCTACATCACTTGGTGGAGCAATTTCTCCGATTACAGTATATGTAGATGCTTCGTTTGGATCTGATGTATATGAAGAGTATTTCCCAACATAATTTCTACTTCTTGCACGAATATTATAGGTAGAACCCTGTTTTAATTGATGTGTTTTAAATACAGTTTGCCTACCCTCTCCTAATAATGTGTAATCGCTGTCAGTCGAAAGTTTGTAGCTTAATTCGAAAAACTGGCTATATGGATCAGTTGAAGCAATAGTAATTGTAGTTTCAGGAACAATTTGTCCATCATAATGCTCTACCATAGAATCACTAACTGCTATTGTGTCTGGTGCTGTAACACTAAAGCTACTTGGTAATGTAGTATTTGGTGCTGCATCTGTTGTCGTTTCATCATCTGCCGAAGTCCAAGAATAAACAGCACTTGCTTCTTCCTGTAATCTTAAATCAATACCTCCATCTTCAGATAAATTCCATTCTAACACTTTAAATTCTTTTGCTGTCCACCCTAAATCCGATAGAGTAAGTGCGATTGTGTCCCCAACTGATACCTCCATAGCACTCATATTGCAAGGCAAATCTACACTTATTGCTTGTCTTGCTTTATTTAGATGTAATCTTGCAATCCTTTGGGCAGCTACCCTAGAACTTGTAAATGGTAATTCTATATCTCTTATAATTCTTTCACTACCATCTTCTGTTTCGTAGGTAGAGTTTGTTTGCAATTCAAATTCTGAACTGTGATATTGATTTGCCGAATCTTGGAACACTCCTTTCACAGCATTGTATAAATCTTTTTTACTTGGTTTTGTTCTTACTTTTACTTCTCCTCGTAGATTATCTTCAGTAAATGTTTTAACAGAAGAAGTAGCTGCACCTGCAAATAATTTATACTTTCCTTGTTCGTAAACAAGAGTTCCAACACATGAAGTTAATATTTGGGATATAATATCCATTGGTGTTTTTCCAAGATCAATCATACCACCACATTCATATCTGTTAGAAGTTGTAGTATCTTTGTTAGTTATTGTTTCATCACAAACATTCGCTGCTGCATCAAAACTTGTTGTATCTACTTCGTCATCAGATAAATTTAATCCATAATCTGAAGTTAAATAATGTCTAATAATTACAGCAGGGTTTTTACTAAAAGTTATTTTTTGAAATTTGTGAGTTTCCGAAGGATTCGAAGTTATATTAACTGCTGTCCCAGCTTCAGCATTTGCCAAAGTTGTTGCAAGTTTAAAAGTATTAGCTGCAGTTTTTATTACAAAATAAGTTGTTCCTGATGTAAGCCCACCAATATTACTGTTTCCATTATTGTTATAAATAAATCCATCTCCAGTTGATAAACCATGAGATGATATAGTAAAAACTTCTGTTGAAGTATTTATAACTGTGTTTGCTGCAAAGGTAGTATATCTAGTGTCCAAACATTTCATTCCCTGTGCTTGAACTCTTACATTTGGTATTCCTGTTGGAAATGTATCTTGGTCGTATTCCAATCTTAAATAAACATAAGCAACTCCTTTTCCTATGTGATTACTACCCCAATTTGTTAAATCACTTACAGCATCTGAATCTGCTGTTTGAGTAGATTTACCTAATGCTGTTTTTATTCTAACCTTGCCATTGTAATCGCCAGTATTAACTACATTACTTCCATCCAAATCAGTTGATAAAGTAATTGCTGTATCGTTTAAATAAACTTTATCTATACTATTTATTCCATATCCATAATCAGTATGAGATGCTGGAACTATTAAATGTAAATACTTGTTATCTGTTCCACTCGTATCTGCAAATAAAATTGGACCAGAAGTAAGTGTTTCTCCATACATTACTGATCTATTTGCAACAGTAGAACGAACCATTACTTTCCTTGATTCATTTTCTTCACTAAAAGCTGGACTTGGTAATGTTGGTTTTTTTCTACCTGAAACTGCTTGAAAAGCATATTGTATAGCAAGTGTTATTGCTAATTTAATAACAAAAGTCCAAGGATTAAAAGTTAGTGGACCAAATTTTACTTGATTAATTACACTTGTTGCAACTTTAGCAACTGCTTTAACTGCTCCACCCATTATTCAATCCTCCAAACTCTTTCTATTACATTTTTATCAAATTCTACTAAACCATCATTTTTGCCTATAAATACAGGTTTGTTATTTAGTCCAATAATTCCCATTAATGTTTTTTTATTTTGTTTCATTATACAAACATCTCCTCTTTGGGCATAATCTGGACTTATTTCTTTAAATTTATTATCTTTGCAAATCTTTTCTATGGCATTAATATACTTGCCTTTTCCTATCTCTTTTATTCGTTTAGCAACACCTTTTAAGTCTTTGTATTTACCAAACAATTTACTTTTTAATTTAGTTCCAATTTGGCTATCAACAGCACTTACAGTAAAGATGGCACAATCTAAAGTTCCATATTTAAAAGGTTTGTTTTGAACTTTACTTAAATATGCTGCTAATTTAGTTATGTCTTTTGTCCCCATACCAACTCCTTTTCTACTGTTTGCACAACAAATTCACAAAATTCATCAGTAGAATATAAGTTTCTTTGGTCCTCGTTGGTATATCGTCTAATTCTTGCTCTTTCCCAATCTACTAATTTTGATTCTATTGAAACAGATACACTTGCAGTTTTTCCTATTTGAATATCCATAGTATCTATTCTTCCTGCAAATATAACCATTGGATCAGCTACTAATACTCTACTAGCATTTAAAAATCCTATATATAGTTTTGCTATTCTACCAGAATAATCTTCTGATAAAGCATTACTGATATGAGTAGTTGGCACTCCAGTAAGAATTGTTTGAATCCCAGTAGCTTTCATATCAGCACTTTCATTTATTACTGATACACTTCCAAATTGTCCAACACCAGTAAATGTTTCATCACTGCTATCCCCATCAAAATCCCATGCAATATCTTGATCGGATGAATTAACTGTTACATCTCCACCATCAAGGTCTAGGAATAAGAACAAAACAGGTCTAAAGACTTCTGCTGTTGTTTCATTTTTGTTTGCTGTTGCTATTGTTCGTGTCATAGTTTATAATTCTCCTTATAGATAACATTGTGTTATTTATGTGTAATTTTAACAAATAATGAGAGAGTAGTTTGTTGAATACCCGACACTACTCTCTCTATTTTTAATATTTTATTGGTGTCCCTTTTAATATCTCTTTTGTTTTATTAGGATATCCAGGATGTAAATAAAGAGTAAATGTGCTATTAGTGCATGATGCTACTTTCCAATCATACATAAATTCAAGTTTCTTTATCTGTTCTATTGTTTGCTTAGGTTGGTCATCAATACATTCTTGCATAGAACTATATTCCTTATCAATCTTTACAAATTTTACATTACTTGGTTGTTCCAATCCATATTGTGAAATATGAACAAACATTATTAGCATAAACCACTTCATGCTACCTCCTTTTCCTATTTCTTCTTCGTCTTGCTTTTCTTTGTTTAGAACCTCGTTTTCTTCTACCTTTACCTTTATTTTGCCATTTCATTATGATGTAAAAGCTTCTATTCCTGAAAATGTTAAACCATAGTTCTCTATACTTGTTTGATCCCACATTGTTTGGTTATCATCAACTAACATCATAACTGCTGTGCAAGACGATATTGTCAAACCAGCATTATTACTAGGACTTGACCTTAAAGCAGGTTCAAAATTAATTGTTAAATTTCCACTACCATCAGATGTTTCATCTGCTGTTACCATTTTGAGTTCAGAATTAACCACAAAATAATCTCCTTTTTTTAAAACTAAAGTGCTATTGCTCCAACCATCAGTAACTAAAGTTGTTCCTGTTTGACTACCACCATTAACTAATGGTGTGCCAGTAGGTGTTCCTCTATTACCTTTTAATTTATGTAGAGGGTCCCAAGCATTAAACCTATTTTCACTTCCTTGTAAGGAAATAAGAAATGCCAGAAATTCTCCTGCTTCTGCATGTGTCATTGGTGGATAAGTATATGTAGCTGTCCATCTTGCTCCACTCATAGCTGTTGTTTGAACTGCTCCTGATAATGGACTTACAAAACTTCTTGTATTTGTTACTAATCCAAATCTTGCTTGTTTTGGACTTATTGTTGTTGGCATTGCATAAGTTGTCATTTATTTATCCTTTATGAATTTTGATTAACTGCTCCCATTGCTTGTGCCATTTGACCACCTCTTGATCGTTCTTCAAGCACAGCTTCTACACTTGCTTTTTTAATCATTGGCATTAATTGTATAATTTCTGCTCTTACTGTTTGTTGAACACCAGTAGTTACATTAATATTTTGAACTATATTAGACCCACCACCTAGTTGATGATTAGGGATTACACTACCAGATGAACTAGGAACAAATAACTCTGGTCCAGCTTCTCCTACTAAATGTGGTTGTCCTCCTTTAACTGAACCACCAAATTGTGCAGATGGTATAACTCCCTCAATAAATGATGAAACAAATCCACCTACTTTTTCTGTAACTGTCTTTCTTAAAATAATTCTTAATATATCTTTATATATTCCCTGTAATACATCTCTAAATTTATTACCATTTAAAACAGCATTTTCAAATGCCGATTCAAATGTCATACCCATATCTTCGGCAATATCCTTTGCTGTTTCTTGTGCATCTGTTAAATCATCAGATGCTTCTACTGCTTTAGCATAAGCATCTACTAATATCATTACAGATTCTGTTTGTTTATCAGTAGATAATGTTGCAAAATGTTTATTGTTAATTAATGTTTCATAATGTTCATCAAATGTTGCTTGTGCTTTTTGTTCTTTAGTATGATATTTTTCTAATGTAGCATTATATTCTTTTTTTGCTAAAGCTAGTTCTTTTGTATTTTGAAGTTCTTTTTTCTTTAATCTATCAGATGCTGTTGCAGCACTATCAATAGCAGGTGCTATTGTTGTAAATTCCTGTCTAAATTGACTTACAGCATTTTTTGAATCTAATATATTATATTTTATAATATCAAATTTCTGTTTAGCATCTGAAGCAATATTTCCTATTGCATCTACAACTGTAACTAACCCTTTAGCAAGTAAACCTACTGCTGAAGCAGCAAATTCAACTATAACTCCAGTTAATTTACCTAAATTCGTAATTAAATCATTATTCTTTTTTATCCATTCACTTAAATTATTTATTATATCTGTTATTGCTGGACCAAATCCTGCAGCAGCAAAACTATCTTTTACTTGATCCACAGCAATTCCAAAATTAGACATAGCAGTTGATAAATTATCTAATTTAGTAGCAGTTGCACCACCAAATCTTTCTTTTAATCCATCTAGTAAAACTTTTGTTAATTTAGCTGCACCTGAAGCACTTTGCCCCATTGCTGATAATTCTAATCTACTTAATCCGAGTTTTTCACTAAATATATCCCAAACAGGTATTCCTCTATCAGCTATTTGATTTAATTCTTCTAATCCTAAACCACCTGCTGTGCTTCTTGATAAAACTCTAACTAGGGATTCAAATGTTCCTAATTGGTCAGTTGTAACTGCAGCAGTATCAGTAAATACTGTTAATAATTCTGCTGTTGGTGCTATACCAGTAGCTTTTAATGTTATAAATGCTCTAGTTAAGGTTTGAACATCAAATTGTGTTCTTAATGCAAAATCTGATATAAAATTAAAAGCATCTTGTCCACCTTTAACTGTTCCTGTAACAGATGACAAAGCATCTCTTAAATCTTCAAATTCTGCAGCAGTTCTTGCTATACTTCTTACAGCTAGTCCAGCACCTATTCCTGCTAAAGCACCTTTAAAACTAAATACTGCTTTTTTTAATTTTGATAATCCACCCTCGGCAGATCGCATAGCTTTTCTAGTCTTATCTTTAGCGACTATGTCTATGTTTAATTTTTGAGTTGGCATGTTTTTCCTTTTCTTGCTTTAATTCAAAATAAGCAATCCATTCTAATAATTCGTTATAAGTTAAATCTTTTGTTAATTCAGATACAGTTTTATGTAATGTTTCTGCTAAAAACATTATAGCATATCGTTCGCTGTCTATTTTAAGTTTTTTTTTTCTTCCTGTATATTGGTAGGAACAGGAACCATTATTTCATTAGCTACTCTCGACAGGACATCTGCATCTACTTTATGAACCAATCTATGTTTGTCATCTAATGTAAACATTTGATCTCCTTTAGAATCCTTTGCTTTCATTATAAGTATGTCAGCAAGGGCATTAACATCAGATACATTTCCTTTGGCAAACAATCTCCCTTTTTCATGTAGAGTAAATGGGGTAACATAAATTTCCAATGGACCTTTATCATCACCCCATTCTTCTACTTTTATAACTCTTGTTTGCAAACCAGAGAAATGGGAAACTGCATTATCGATTGGTTTTTTTGACATAATTTAATATATATGATATTTTTTTTTCTGTCAATTAAACAGTTCCTCTAGTTAATGCACCAGTCATTGTTGCACTAAAAGTGGATTCTATTATACCATCTGTTGGAACTGATACTGATTGCCCAGTAATAATATAAGTTCCTGAAAAATAGTAATCTGCAGAATCTGCTCCCTCTGGATATAAATTAAGGGTAACTTGATTTCCCTCTGCTATTGCAATTTGTCCATTGGTGTCAGTTTCATCCCACCAGCATTCAACAGAAACTGTTGCTCCTTTTTTACCTACTGCATAGGTTCTTGAAGTGTCTGTAAGAGCTGTATCTTCTAAAATTTCAGCAGATGTATCTAGTGTAAAACTTCTTACTTCTGCTACTGCATTAGTCCCTACTTTAACTATTCCTGCACTTCCTGTATGTGTCGCCATTATTTATCTCCTCCTTTTTTAGATTTTTTAGGTTTTTCAGCATTTGCTGTGTAACCTAATGTTTCAAAATATTCAACTTCACTATCCCAAACTTCAATTTCATCTTTTCCATTTGGCATAATTAGTTTCACTCGTTCTGCCATATTTACCTCCTATTATGGTGTGCCTTTATCATAATGATAAAGGATTCTCACGATAATTCGAACTCCCCCATAAGGATATAAAACACCCTCATCAGTTGATACTTCTACAACTTGGGTATCTAAAGCATTACCTGCTCTAGTTCTGTCAGATTCTAAAGCTGTTTCTATCCCAGTTATGAGTTCGTTTCTTAATGTGTCAATATTGGATGTTGTTCCTTTAACAAATCCAATTATAACATAATCAATAGTTCCCTCTCTATCTGCCGAGAGTGATCTATCTTCTCTAATCTCTGTTCCACTTTGTATAAATGCACAAGGGAATTGAGAGTTAGACAATTCATCTTCGCTAAATGGTTCTCTTGTTATTTTTTTTAATTCAGGAGAACTCATTGCATCTAAAACTGTTATTATATTTCCTACTATATCTTCTCTTTCACTCATAATTTAATCCTAAAATCGTAATCTTGTTTTTAATTCTTTTCCTATAATATCTACTATTTTTTTTTCTTGCTCACTAGATAATCTAAAAAATGGTCTTGGATTTTTAATCCCTTTAGCTCTTAAACCAAAATGCTGTGCAATAGCTATTAATTCATGGTGTGGATTAAGAAACATAATACTTGCTTTATCTGGCATAGATAGTGTAGAAATTTGTGCTAACATCTGCCCTGACCAAATTAAATCAGGTCTTGCTGAACGACCATGTTCTGTTCTATGTTTTTTATATTTAGGAGTATATGGAACAAAACTTCTTTTTTTAAAATCTAGTCCTTGTTTTGTTCTTTCAACTATCCCTGCTCTACCAAACTCTGCTGCTCTACCTAAAGCTCTTTGCACAATCCTATTAATATCTCTATCAACATTTCTTAATTTTTTTTTAACTTTAGTATCTTTTATTTTTAGGTCAATATTAATGCCAGTAGTTCCTTGCCTATTTCGCATAAAACCTCTAACAACAAGACCTTTCACAAGGTTTCTTGCTGAAGCCATCATTACTCTAACTGCTATTGCTAAAGGTGCTAGGAAACCAACCATTTTATTTATTCCTAAATGTTAAACTTAATATCCAAAAGAATACAACAATTAATACTACTAAAAATATATATGCTCCAATATCCATTATCTACCTCACAAGTCGCAGAGTATGCAAGGGTTCTTTTTCAACATTAGTTATAGAGCTATCATCATCTGCATCATATTCTACTCCATCTCTTAATATTGCAGTCCATTCTGCATCATATTCATTTCTATAATATTTCATTTTCATTTGAAACTTATCTTCTTGTCCATCTGGATTCCATTTAGATAATGATGGAAATAGATACCAACCTAATACTCTATAAATGCAAAGTTTATTAAATTGACTTTCAGTTAATTTATCCGAATCCATCTCCTGTGTTCCTAAATAGGAAATATCTTTTACTCTATCTGATTGGTATTTAGCCCACCACTCATTTCGTAGTTGTCTTTTTATGTCATTCTGTGCTTTTGGAATCCAAGAATATGAATCCACATTTGCAGCACTAATGCCATAGGTATATATCTCTGGCAACTG
>VTLG01002795.1_pt1 | contig 17765 bp, 27 predicted proteins | sample 4694571 | NCBI WGS metagenome assembly VTLG01 (sample SAMN12604809, study PRJNA352737) | marine metagenome | biome: ENVO:00000447; feature: ENVO:00000209|ENVO:00000569|ENVO:01000036; material: ENVO:00002151; isolation source: viral sequences binned using virsorter ... | reverse complement strand
GCTGGTTAATTCCATTAGCTTGTTTAATACTACTCCTCATATATTGGGGAGTATTTATTTACCCTGAAAGAAATGTATGAACTTAAGCTAACAATCAGGACTGACACAGATCCACATGATTTATTATATCAAATACATCAAGATATCCGAGAACATGTTAATGTTTTAGGTATGGATTACAGTCTTATTTCACCACGTCCAACAAACATTGAACACCATGGAGGTAACACCAAACTGGATACATCACAGTAAAAAGTATCACAAACCAAAGCGCAATCCTGTCGCTATTAAACAATCACGTGCTAGATTACAAGCACTTAAACGTAAACTAAACTACACATCTCAAGGACGCAGTTGAACTAATGAAGTATCTAGTCACAATGGCCAGCGGTAGGGACTTTGTTCTTAACTCTGGCTATGATGTTTATGAAACAGCTTATGAGGCTTATGAAGAAGCCTGTCTACATGATGATTATCTAGTTAATGTGGAGCCAATTGATGAGTAAGAAGAAACCTTATTTCCCAAACAACTGGAAGAAACTCAAGGACGTACCTGAAGAACTCTTCGAGAATATAGATTTCGAGGACTTCATGGACTGGAAGATAGGTGGTTATGAGATACCATCTAGTGTTAGTTGTATCATACGAGAACAGAACCTTAAGACTGGTAAAGTAAAAGAGCATGTCTACCAACGTAGTTCAGCAGCACAACGTAAGATTAAAGAACTTATGGAAGCTGGTGAGTCTGAGTTTGTAGTATGTGATGAAGATAATGTACACCATCTCTACCCTAAATACTTAGATGAAGAAGACTGATTTCACACTCATCCCGTACTCTGATTATTATATTAGAGCACGTGATTCAATACCTATAGATCACCCACATTATGATGAAGTATTAAGTTTACTTATAGATCAAGTATTAGACGACTATGGCTACACCCAAACAGATAGAGCAGCAAGTACAACTTGAGCGTGATCAAATATCTCTAGGACTTAGACGTCTAAAGAAGAACACTAAAGACTTAGAGGATAAAAGCTATGCGTCAGCCACTATTTACGGTATTACTTCTATTGATACTTTATTGCCGATTGTGGTTAATCGCATTGAGGAAACTACACATGATAGGTTAGTACGTGGCACTGGTTATCAATTCCAATTAATCAAAGACTATGTATCAAAACTTGAACCACTAGCTGCCGCTGCAATATCATGTAAGGTTTTATTTGATAAAGTCTTTAGCCATAAGTTAGACAGTAACCAAGTAGTTAATATATGTTCTGCAATAGGTAAAGCTATTGAGAATGAATGTCAAATGAGATATTATGAGAACACAGCCCCAGGTCTCTTAAATGTATTGAAGAACCAGTACTGGCATAGAGCAATTGGTACACAACAGAAGATGACTGTTATACAAACACTAATGAATCGTAGTGATGTTGAACCATGGATTACTTGGGGTATCTCTAATCAAATTAAATTAGGTGCTTGGTATACAGATTGCATACTTGATTCTGTTAATTGGTTTTATAAAGATAAAGTAAGGGAAGGACGTAGGACAATTAACTACATCAAACCTACTGCTGAGTTTATGGAGATAAAGGACAAGATAATGAAAGACAGTGAACTGTTTGCACCATTATCCTGGCCAATGCTCATTGAACCTAACGACTGGACTAATGAAAGACCTGGTGGATACCTCTTAAATGAGGTGATGCGAGGTAATGAAATGGTTAGGCGTGGACATGACTGCCTTATACAGGGAGAAACCCCAATCGCTTTCCTCAACAGGATTCAGAAGGTTGGGTACAGAGCTAGCACATTTATTTTAGATGTAGCTGATCACCTAGAGAATAAAGGGATTAGTGTAGGAAAGTTTATTCCTATTGCAGAGATGCCACTCCCTCCTAAACCTCCTGATATAGCAGACAATAAGGATAGCCGTAAGGCATACCGTAGAGCTGCTGCAGAGGTTATGAATAAGAATGCTAATGCCTTTAGACGTTCATGTCGTACTAGACAGACTATGGAGGCAGTTAGGAGGTTTAAAGATAAGACCTTCTATATACCTTGGTCGTTTGATTATCGAGGTAGAGCCTACCCTATACCTGCATTTTTAACACCGCAAGACACGGACTTCGGGAAAGCCTGTATTCGCTTCGATGCTGAATCAGTTGTTACACCTGAAGCTGAGAAATGGTTAGCTTTCCAAGTTGCTACAACTTTCGGGCTGGATAAAGCTGCGATGGAAGAAAGACAAGATTGGGTTAAGAATAACCTGGACTTAATCACACTCATCGCGGAAAACCCTTATGATGTAGTTAACTGGGAGAATGTAGAAGAACCTTGGCAATTCCTAGCAGCATGTGATGAGTATTATCATTGTGTTATTAAGAGGGATAGGAAAACTACAGGATTATGTGTAGCAATAGACGCTACATGTAGTGGTCTCCAAATACTCGCTGGGCTTGCTCGTGACAAATCTACTGCTGAATTAGTTAATGTAACTCGTTCACCTATGCCACAAGACGCATATAAGGTAGTAGCTCAGGTTTCTAGATGGAATATACCTGAAAGGATTAGACAAGTATGGGATAGAAAGTGCGTTAAACGTACAGTCATGACCATACCTTACAATGCTAAACCTTACTCAAATAGGACATACATTAGAGATGCTCTTAAAGAGAAAGGTATAGAGATAGATAAAGATGAACTAACTCAAACTGTTAAAGCAGTTAGAGATGCTATGCACCGTGTTGTGCCTGGTCCGATGTCTGTTATGAAATGGATAGAAGATGAGGTATCTAATGCTATTGGTCGTGGTATCACTGAATTAGAATGGAAAACCCCCTCTGGTTTCATAGTTCATCAGAAGATAATGAAGAAAAATATAGAGGTTTTAAATTTACAGTTATTAGGTCGTTGTCAGATGAAGGTAGCGACTGGAGATACTGATGAAGTAGATAGAAACAGACATAAAGCTGCTACTGCACCTAACTTAATCCACTCACTTGATGCATCATTATTACATCTTGCTACAATGCGGTTCAAACACCCTATCGCTTTGATCCATGACAGTGTATTATGTAGAGCGACAGATATGTCTATTCTGTCAACGCTAGTCAGAGAGACCTATATGCATCTCTTTGCTAAGCATGATTACCTAACTGACTTCGCTAACCAAATAGGAGCGGAGACTGAACCCCCGATCATTGGAGACCTTGAACCCTCTAATGTATTGAAATCCACTTATTTCTTTTGCTAATGTATTCATTATTTGATAGTTTCTTTGCACCAACTAGAGTTGTTGTCGTCTCTGAAGAGAGATTAAAGGCAGCTGAACTTAAATTAAAGAAAGAGCAGATTGAGGTTATTGATAACCGCATTGATGAGCTGACTAAATACAGACTTGAAATGCAGGATCAACTCAAGAAGCTTCAAGAGCCTCAATCACTTGAGGAGGCACTTACTGGCGATGCCTAGAAACATACACAAAACTGAAAAACCTGTAACCCTTGATGGATTCCAAGCTATTGTTGCTCCTAGTAAGTTTGGTTATTCTCTCGGCGCTGTCGTCGGAGATGATCTTATTAACGAACTAGAGACTGAACGTACTGAAGTTCTCAAGTGGGCTGAATCAAAACTGAAGAACCCTAAGAGAGCAACCTGTAAACCAGAACCATGGGAAGAGGTCTCGAAGGGTAAGTATAAAATTAAGTTCTCATGGAATGGGGACAACCGCCCACCTGTTGTAGATACGGAGGGCACACCTGTAACTGATGAAAAAACACCTTTGTATGGCGGATCTACTGTTAAGCTGGCTTTCTACCAAAAGCCCTATATTCTACGGGATGGGGTTACCTATGGTAGCTCTCTTAAGCTGGTTGGCATACAAGTTGTCTCAGTGAAAGGAGAAGCTGGAGTAGATACTGGAGATTTAGATGCGAACGAAGTCGCTGAATTATTCGGGAGAACCTCGGGCTTTAAGACAAGCGATCCGAACGTTACTCCTACTACAGATGACACGACCGAAGAAGAAGACTTCTAAATATCGCTCCCAACTTGAAGAGAAAGTAGCCGATCTATTATTAAACCTTGATGTCACATTCGAATATGAAAAAACTCGCTTCTCTTATACGATCCCGCACAACTACACACCTGACTTTATCCTGCCTAATGGGATTGTTCTAGAATGTAAGGGATACTGGGACGGAGAAGATAGAAGGAAAATTAAAAGTGTTAAAGAACAGAATCCAGATATAGATCTGCGTATGGTCTTTCAATCACCCTTTAACACCATATCAAAAAAATCAAAAACTACATACGCTCAATGGTGCGAAAGGTATAACATACCTTGGACATCATTTCAGAATATACCACTCGATTGGTTGATCGAACGATGACCAGCGAATTTGTGGCTCACGAACCATGTGAAAATTGTGGCTCTTCTGATGCCAACTCTGTGTACTCAGATGGCCACAAATTCTGTTTCGTGTGTCAGACATACACACACCCAGAGGGTGATAATCACACTCATCAAATGTCTAAACATGTCCAACTCAAAGGATCAGCCGAACGGCTGCAAAAACGAAACATCTCAGAAAAAACCTGTCAATTCTATAGGATCTACAGAGATGGAGAGACTCTACGCTTCCCATATTTTACAAGCGATGGAGTTCTTGTTGGAGCCAAAATAAAAACTAAGAAAAAAGTATTTACCTATGAAGGAGTTTCCACTGATACTTTATTCGGTCAGCATCTTTTCCCTAGTAATGGTAAACGTATTGTTGTTACTGAGGGTGAATTAGATGCTGCTAGCTGCTTTGAAGCGATGCCAGGATGGCCTATGGTTTCATTACCACACGGCGCTGCATCAGCAAAGAAGGATATACAAAAACAAATACCACTATTCCAAGGGTATGATGAGATCGTATTATTCTTTGATAATGATGAAGCAGGTAGGAAAGCGACTGAAGAAGTTGCATCGGTTCTTCCACCCGGAAAAGTCAAGATCGCACGTCTTGACCAACACAAAGATGCGTCAGACGCGCTTCAAGAGAATGCGGAACTGGTAAGACAAGCTATATGGAACTCTAAACCATACCGCCCTGATGGTATTATCGATGGTAAATCCTTATTAACACTTGTTACTACACCACAACAACCATGCGCACATGAGTATCACTTCAAAGGATTACAGGAGAAACTACACGGGATCCGGTATGGAGAACTTACAACAATTACTGCGGGCTCTGGTACCGGAAAAACGTCATTCTGTCGTGAACTTGCAGCTAACCTTTGTGAGTCAGGGGAATCAGTTGGGATCCTGGAACTTGAAGCAAGCAATAGAAGAACAGCACTTGGACTGATGTCCGTAGTAGCTGGTAAACCACTACATATCGGGGAACATGAAGAAGAAGAACTCCGAACCGCCTTTGAGCGTAGTATTGCCAATTGGTCTCTTTTCTGTTTTGATGGGTTTGGAAGTTATGATCCAGATCTCGTATATAATAGAATCGAATACATGGCGACCGGACTCGATTGTAAGGTTATATTCTTGGATCACCTCTCAATACTCTTAAGTGGTCTTGATGGTGATGAGCGTCGTATGATAGATATTACGATGACTAAGCTTCGCTCACTTGTTGAACGTACTGGTATTGCGCTATTCTTAGTTTCTCATTTAAGAAGAACACAGTCAGATCAGAATCATGAAGAAGGAGCACGGGTCACCCTGGGCCAACTTAGAGGATCTGCTTCCGTTGCTCAAATCTCAGATCAAGTCATCGCCCTCGAAAGAGATCAGCAGAGCGACGCTGCTAGAAGTCTTACGACAGTTAGAGTCCTTAAAAATCGTTATTCTGGCGAAGTTGGAATAGCGTGTCAATTAGAATACGATTTGTCCACTTGCAGATTTATTGAACATGAAGCTCAACCCGAATTCAATCCAGCAACCGATTTCTGATGAACGTCTGCTAGAAGGCAGAGCATGGGAACATCCATGGAATAAACATATGAAGGAATGGGATGCTGAGAAGGAACTAGAGAAGAGAATTAAAAAACCTAAACCACCTACACCTGAAGCCATTGAAAAAGCAAAGTTTAAAGACAGGACTTACAGATGGAACGGACGGTAATGTTATTGTATTCGACTTAGAAGCTAACGGATTATACTATGATGCTACCCACATCCACTGTATTGCATACTATGACCCTAAAACTGATGAAATTTTATCGTATAACGATGAATGCCCTGGGAAAGGTATGTCGAGCCCTATTGTTCGTGCAATACAGTACATCGAACAAGCTAGCTTTATTGTGGGGCATAATATTATTGGGTATGATCTACCTCTTATTAAGAAACTCTATCCCTTTTTTGAGCCTCATGGCACTATTGTGGATACCTTGCTCCTTAGTCGCCTCTATCATCCACGACTTATGCAACTAGATAAGGAGAAGAATTGGCCACACATGCCTCTTCAATTATATGGTAGACATTCATTAGAAGCTTATGGTTATAGATTAGGAGAATATAAAGGAGAGTTCGGAAAGACTACTGACTGGAAAGAATGGAGTCAAGAACTCGAAGATTACTGTATACAAGACGTTCGAGTTACAACAAAACTATGCGACCACTTCCACCCCTACCTGAGTGGGTTGCGTTAGAGCACCAGGTAGCAAACATACTCACGCAACAGGAGCTACATGGATGGTACTTTGATGAACAAGGAGCTAGAGAACTTGAGTCAACTCTCAGAAGAGAGCTGGAAGACACTATTGAAATACTTCGAAGACAATTCCCTTTCGTTGCAGGAGCGTTGTTCACTCCTAAACGAGATAACAGGACACAAGGGTATGTTAAAGGATGTGAACTACAAAGACTAAAAGAATTTAACCCATCATCGAGAGATCACATAGCATGGATACTCCAGACACATTGCAACTGGACACCGACCTTACTAACTGCCTCCGAGAAGGCGGTTATCGACGAGACCGTATTAAAGGATATTGGGACGGATATTTCTCTTCGTTTTCTCAAAGTCCTGGAACTGACGAAGGCGCTTGGGATGATATCAGAAGGCGTGAACGCATGGCAGAAGCTTGTTACGACGTCTAGTAGGATACATCATCATTGTGCTGTCGGCTGTGCTACACACAGATGTTCACATCGAAATCCAAATTTAGCTCAAGTACCAAGTGATGAAAGATTCCGCCGTTTGTTCCTTCCTACACCAGGCATGGTTATGGTCGGTGCTGACCTTTCGGGTATTGAGCTTCGGATGTTGGCTCATTATCTCGCTCGTTACGACGGAGGTAAGTACGCGGATATCCTACTTAATGGCGACATCCACCAAGAAAACGCAGATAAAATTGGAATTAGTAGAAGAGAAGTTAAAACAGTTACCTACGCATTTTTATATGGAGCAGGAGACAAAAAGATTGGCACATCCTTCGATGGAAGCCTTGGGGAAGATCAAGCAAAGAGAAAGGGTAAAGAAATTCGCGCTGCGTATGTTGACGCCATTGAAGGTCTTTCCGATCTCCTTGAAGCTGTTAAACGGGCTGCGGAAAGAGGTTATGTCCGTGCCCTCGACGGTCGTCATCTCAATGTTGACAAAGGGCACGTCGCCCTCAATTACCTCCTCCAAGGATCGGCGGGAGTCATCGCGAAAAGATGGATGGTACTAGCCAATGAAAATCTACGAGAAACTACTTACCAACTTGCATTCGTTCATGATGAACTACAATATGAAGCCGAGGAGAAAGATGTCAAAGACTTGATGTTTAATCTAGAGCACAGTGCTGTACGTGCTGGTGAGTATTATAATTTAAGACTACCCATAGCGGCTGAATCTAAATCAGGCGTGAACTGGGCTGAAGTACATTAATGAAATTACTAATCGATGCAGACTTCATAGTATATAAAAGCTGTGCAGCTGCTGAAACAGAAATCGATTGGGGTGATGATGTTATAATGGTTACTAGTAAATTCTCAGATGCCATGCAGGCAGTTGAGAGGGAGATAAGAAAACTTAAAAACTTCTTTATGTGGGATGTACCAGAAGTTATTCTATTCTTCTCAGATTCATTAAATTTTAGAAAGAACATACTAGAATCATATAAGGGTCATCGCAATCGCAAGAAGCCCTGCGGATATAAGCGGGTTATAAATAAATTAAAAGAAACATATGAAGTCATCATCATGCCTACATTAGAAGCTGATGATGCAATGGGAATATATGCCACTAAACACCCAGGTAATACTATCTGCAGTCCTGATAAGGATATGAAACAGATACCAGGTAACCTCTATAATATGGAGGATTTCACACTCATCAATGAAACAGATGGAAAGAAATGGCATCTTATTCAAGCACTTGCAGGGGATCAAACTGATGGCTATGCTGGTTGCCCTGGCATTGGTGTCAAACGTGCAGAGGCGCTTTTTAAAAGTAAAGGTTACAGTTGGAAAACCGTAGTAGAAGCTTTTGAAGAGAAAGATCTTACTGAAGACTATGCATTATTAAATGCTAGGCTTGCTAGAATACTAACTGCTGATGATTATGACTTCGACAAACGAAAACCAATCCCATGGACTCCCACCGCCGATTACAAAGTTGACGATGGAGCAGGATCTAAAGCTAAGGCTGTTGTATGATGGCCTTACTAATCCTGATACAAAAAAAGAAGATATGATTACTGTCTTCATGGCGTTACAAGAACAAAATTATGTTCTATCAAATTCACTCACCAATTTAGTTAAAAAATGGCCTACGAATCAAGCCTTAGCCCGAGTTACTATAAACGGGGAACCGCCCCAGTCTGGGACTTTATTCGTGATCAAGGATTAAATTTCCACCTTGGTAATGCGATTAAATACATATGTCGAGCTGGTTATAAAGGATCAGCTGAAGAAGATTTAGAAAAAGCAATTGTCTACCTACAAAATGAATTAACTAATGTCAAACGTAAGAATCTACCCAGACACGACTCACAAGACTCGATTGTCTTCTCAGGCTCAAGAGTTCAGGGCGGCTTATCAGATAGCGAACTCGACAGCCCATTCAGTTCGTACCCGCCAAAGGAATCTTATAACGGAGGAGTTCAAGGAGTTTTTAGAAGCGGAGGGGATGTTATTTCGTTTGGGGACTCGATTCAAACCAGATTGTCTTAAGGAATTAGCTGATCTTGTTTATGTATGTTATCAATATGCTGCTAATATGGACTGGGATTTAGATGAAGCTATGTACCGTGTCCATGAAAGTAATATGTCTAAATTAGATGAAGACGGTAAACCAATATTAAGAGAGGACGGTAAAGTTCTCAAAGGACCAAATTATAAACCACCAAACCTAGAAGATTTAGTCTAATGTCAAACCTTATCTCCCGCACAGGTCGGGTCCAGTCATGGCTGGATAACCCTGAAGGACGTCTGCCCGTATCATGCACAGTCTTTGTTGTAGAAGACTCAATGGAAGGGCCAAACGGAATCGAGGCCAGCTGGAGATTTGCCAGTCATGCCTTACGCTATGGTGCTGGATGCGCCATACACTTATCAAAACTCAGACCGAAAGGTCACGAGAATGGGAAAGGGCTCACTGCTAGTGGACCTGTATCCTTTGCAAAAATCTACTCAACATTAAATGAAACACTCAGAAGAGGCGGACACTACAAGAACGGGGCAATTGTGGCCCACATTGATATTGACCATGCCGATATTCTTGATTTCGTGCAGCTTCCTCGTGCCGAAGCTCCCTGGATTAAGAGATGCGTCGACCTTACAGAAGAAGGTTGGTTCAATGCAGGAAATGAAGTTAGAAACGCCATCCTTACCGGTATCAAGTCCGGGGACATCTGGCTTAACAAAGTAAAATACGATAAAAATGGGGAACGTATCTATGGAAACGTCTGTCTTGAGATATATCTGCGAACACGAGGAACGTGCTTGCTCGAGCATATCAATCTCGGTGCCGTTACAGTCTCCGACTTACCAGCGGCTTTCTATTCGGGTATGTCCGAGTTGTGCGATCTTCATGGGCGAACAGGTGTTGGAAGGTCTGGAGAGTACCTTACACCGGAAGAAGATAGGCAAGTCGGACTCGGCATGCTTGGACTTGCAAACCTCCTCCGACGATATGGCGTTAGGTACGCCGAGTTCGGTAGAGCTTTAGAAAAAGTAAATAATGGTGGTGTTAAAGCAGAAAACAAAGCAGAAGAAATTGCTTGGGCACTTTGGAAGGGAGTTAAATCAGCTGCTAAAGTCGCCGGGGCTAATAATATGGAGCGAGCCTTCACTATTGCTCCTACAGCTAGTTGTTCTTATAGGTCACAAGATCTAGATGGATATACCTGCACACCTGAGATAGCACCACCTATAGCTAGAACAGTTGATAGAGACTCCGGTACATTCGGAGTACAGACTTATGATTATGGCGATGTAGAGATCGCAAGTGAAGTTGGTTGGGACACATATAAACTTGTCGCTGATCAACTGATGATAATGTTAGATAATACAGGACTTCTTCACGGATACTCATTTAACTCATGGAGTGATGTAGTAACCTACGACAATGCGTTCGTGCAAGAGTGGTTAGATTCACCTCAAACCTCCTTATACTACTCTCTTCAAGTGATGGGAGACGTACAGGATAAGACCGATGCGTATGCAGCATTAAAAGATACTGACGTTGAAGATTACTTGGAAGGGATCTTAAATGAACCCCTTACATGTGATTGTCAAGAATGAGAAAAACACCATATCAAAAACTAATCGAAAGGCGTCGGACATGGACGCCAGTGCAGACCACCGCAGGAGAACTAAAACATGGAGCTGAAGAAACCATCTACCGTGCTCTCGCAATACGTCATATGGAGTTACCAGTGGGTGCCTTCATTAAGGAAGGTCTTGAAAAGACTGTTCCCGATTCAGCTAGAGAGCTACTTGAACTAAACGTAAAGGACGAAGAAAAACATGACCTTGCTCTTGGGTATATTGCTAATTCAATTGGGACTGAGCCTCAGGCTGAGTCAGAAGCCCTTCGACTCCGGGCAGCATGGGAGTCACACCCCGACCACACCATAACTAAAGCACTTGTCGCAGAACGAGCAATATTTTTTGTCCTTCTTCCGTTCTTTCGTGCTTGTGGCGATGCTGGTCTTAGGACTGTCAGCGCCGACATTTCGAGAGATGAACAAATCCATGTTGCGACTAATTCCCTTGTATGTAGGGAGTTGGGGCTTCTTCCTAGTCCTTCTCTGGATAAACTTAGGAAAGCCACCATTAACTGGATTCTTCAACCACTAGGTAATTGTACCTACGATAGATATTTGGACAAAAAATTCTGGCTGGATGCCAGTGACAACTTAATGTATCAGGGCAAAGCACCTGAATTTAATTACACCAAGGCGGCTAGAATGCCTGCCTTCTTCGAACATGCAAACACAAACCTCCCATCATACGCTTGAGGCTGTACTTGGTCCTGACTTTAAGTACATTCTTAAGGAATTGCAAGACAATTTCCCACAACATACACCGCATCCTAAAGAGGAGCTATCAGTTATTATGTACAAAGCAGGTCAACGTTCAGTAGTAGAATGGATAGAACAAAGATTAGAGGAGGATAGTTAATGGCATCAAGAGAATACAACCCAACATCAATAGATGATGAAGTAAAAAAGAATTTAAAAACAGGTTACTTCAGTAGATTCACTGGTAAAGAGTACAACAGTAAAGGTAAGCGTGACCAGGCAGAACACGACTGGAAGATGCAGCACTATCGAGATAATCGTGGCGCCTTCTCAGGGAGTATGAAGGATCAGCCTTCTGATTACTGGAAGAAGTATGCTAAATATTCTACTAAATATGGTAGTAAAGATGGTGGCGCTTATAATATAGAGACAAACAGAGTTGACTATAAGTCTGACTGGGTTGGTCCTGATCATAAAGGTGCTAATAATAATCCAAACTTTAGAAAGGTTTGGTCTGCATTAACCTTGGATCAGCAAGGTGGTATCAGTAAGAAAGAGTACAGTCACATGAAAACCTTCCTTGTTAGAATTAAACAAGGCGGTACAAAGCTTGCTAATATGACTGCAGATCAAGCTAATAAAATTGTTGATGTAGTCAACGACTTCAAAGCTCAAGCAGCGAAGCAAGGTATAACATGGGACAAGAACAGTTATAAGTCTGATACTATCAATGCTGTAGCTAAAGAATTAGCTAAGACTGATGATTATAAATGGCTTGATACAAAGGTACCTACAGTTATTACTAAAGGTGATGACGGTCAGAAGTTCTTTGATTTTACTGATAAATTCACTAGAGGATTTAAAGATTTAGATGCAGATACTGCTAAAGAATATGAGTCTAAATATATAGATGAAGTATTTGGTACTGATAAAGCTGCAGTAGGTACTGAAGGCCAAGGTAAATTACAGACAGGTAAGACTACTGTTAAATGGGGTGTCGATCTAGTAAGAACTGACAGAAAAGATTTAGAGGTCGGTTCTCAGCAACACTACGAACACATCACAAGAGGTAAAGTAAACTGGGCACACTACCGTGGTGATAAATGGTTTAACAAAGCAGCTAAACATTTAGAAATTAAAGCCGGTGATATCACAGCTAAAGGTGATCACACAGATCAGATTGGAGACATCAGAGAGGTTAATGAACTCCTAAATAATACTAAGGATCCAGCTAAGACTGAATGGGGTAAGTGGCATAAAGATGATTGGAAGTATGAAAACAGTGGTGTTAAGTTCGAGATGGATGATAAAGGAGTCCTCTGGAAAGGTGGTACTAAAGAAGAAGGAGGAGAAAGAATAATTGGTTTCTCTGAGTTAATGGATAAAGATAGCGAGTACTATCTAAAACCAGGTGAGAAGAAGTCGTTCCATGTAGGTACAACAAAAGATGGTGAGAAGATAATGAGAGAATATACATCACCTGTTACAGACATGTCTGACATAGTATATGATCCAGATGATGAGGATCAAAGTAAAGATCATACAACACCTTTAGGTTATAAGATAGAAGGTAAGGTTAAGAAACAGGTAGAAGATATTAAACGTCCTACTATTACAGGTATCAAATGGGATGGTAACACACCTAAGCTTACGTCACCAGTTACAATGGCTAAGGAACCTACAATCAATCCACTTAGCAGTAAATCCTGGGCACAGACAGCAAAGAAAGCTACTACTACTAAGAAATAGAGGTATGAATCATGGCATTTGAATGGACTGGTAAGGATTGGGATAAAGGTGGTCAAGGTACTTTCGGTAGAGCTGATTACTTTGAAGCATTAAGAAGAGGTGGTACAGATAAAGCCTCGTTAGTTAAGACAAGAAAATCTATCCAAGATTGGATGGGTAAAACTAGTAGTCAGCAGTACATAAATAAACCTGGTATGCAGATTAAAGACTGGGTTATGAAAGGTACTGACTTAGGATCAACTATGTATGGTACTGGAGGTAGTACTGCAGATGCTACTACTTATGGTAAGGCAGATTATTTTGCTGACCTAGCTCAAGGACGCTCATCTCAAGATGTTAGGAAGCATTTCACTGACAACCTTGCTAACATATCTAAGTTAGGCCCTAATGTTTTCAAGTTGATCAATGAACAAGCTACTACTGAAGTAGAAGACTCAGCACGTAAGGGTCAAGATGATGCAGTTAAAGCAGCAACAGATGCAGGTGCTGCTGCTCTAAAATCAACTCAAACTACTTTAGCCTCAACTAAGGATGAGTTAACAGCAGCTAATAAATCATTAGCTGAAAAAACTGCAGGATATAAAACCTTACAAACTAAATACGATACTGAATTAGCTGACTTAAAAAGAGCAAGTTTAGCACAAAGAACTAACGCTCCAGTAAGAGTTGGTGGCCCTGGTAGTGCCTTAAGTATTAGGGCTGCTAGGGGACCACAACTTAAAGGTAAGTTCCGTGGTACTCTTGGAGGTTTAACTAGACCACAAGCCACCTCTAATAAATTAAAATCAACAGCACTTAATGTATAATGTATACAGCTAGAAAAAGATATGACGCTTTGTTAGGATACCGTTCTGAGTATTTAAATCAAGCGGACGTAGCGGCTAGGCTGACACTTCCATATCTAATTCGAGATGAAGAACAATTCAGGGGAGGCACCCACGATCTTAAGACACCGTGGCAAAGCGTTGGCGCGAAAGGTGTAGTCACTCTAGCATCGAAATTGATGTTAGCTCTACTACCCGCTCAGACCAGCTTCTTTAAACTCCAAGTGGATGACACCCAACTAGGTGAAGTCCCAGATGAAGTGAGAACCGAATTAGATTTATCCTTTGCAAAGATTGAACGTACAATCATGGATGCTATTGCAGCATCAGATGATCGTGTTGTTATACACCAAGCTCTTAAGCATTTGGTGGTAGCAGGTAACGCTTTAATCTTTATGGGTAAAGATGGACTAAAGCTATACCCGTTAAACCGTTTTGTTGTAGATCGAGATGGTAACGGTAATGTAATTGAAATCGTCACTAAAGAAAAAATTGCCAAAAAATTGTTGGCAGATGTGTTAGATGACTATCAGAATCCAGCTGATACTGATGATGATAGAGAAGATGTTGATGTCTACACATGTGTCAAGAGAGAAAACAATCGTTTCGTTTGGCATCAAGAAGTCTATGATAAAGTCATACCTAACTCAAGAGGTAAGGCACCACTAGATACAAACCCTTGGATCCATATGAGATTCAACACTGTTGATGGTGAAGCCTACGGAAGAGGCAGAGTAGAGGAATTTGTCGGAGACTTAAAGAGTCTTGAAGCATTGTCACAAGCAATTGTTGAAGGCTCAGCTGCAGCAGCAAAGGTTGTGTTCGTGGTATCGCCTAGCTCCACAACAAAACCACAAACCTTAGCTCGTGCAGGTAACGGTGCAATCGTCCAAGGACGGCCCGACGATATTGGTGTAGTGCAGGTGGGGAAAAGTGCCGACTTCGCTACAGCATATCAAATGATAGGACAGCTAGAGAAGAGACTATCAGAAGCTTTCCTTATACTCTCGGTACGCCAGAGTGAAAGGACTACTGCGGAAGAAGTCCGTATGACACAGATGGAACTAGAGCAACAGTTAGGTGGACTATTTAGTTTACTTACTGTAGAGTTCTTAGTACCATATCTTAATCGTAAGTTATCTATATTCCAAAAGACAGGTAAGATACCTAAGCTACCTAAAGCTTTGGTTAGTCCTGTCATTGTAGCAGGTGTTAATGCATTAGGTAGGGGACAGGACAGAGAAGCATTAGGTATGTTCCTCACTACCATCTCACAAACGATGGGACCAGAAGCTACTCAGCAATACATTAACCCAGAAGAAGTTATCAAACGATTAGCTGCAGCACAAGGTATAGATATCCTTAATCTTGTAAGATCTATGGAAGAGATACAAGGTCAACAAGCAGCTGCACAAGAACAAGAGATGGCATTAGAGGAAGCTAAAGTATCTAACAGTGATCCAATGAATGATCCATCTAAAAACCCACAACTACAGGAGGAACTCAGTGGACAAAGCTAAGCCCTCAAGGCCACGCAAGGCCAAGCGAGCACCAGTTAAAAAAGTCCAACCACCCGAAGAGTCTACTAACAAGTACGCTCCTAAGATGAAGGTTGGCAGGCCATCTATCAAAGCACCAGGCACTAACGTGGTGACAACAGTTGGTCTCGGCAAACTAACAGTGGAAACAATCAATGGCAGAAGCACAGACACTAACGTATGATGCTAACGAACAAGCCGAAGGTGAGCTGACTGCTGAAGAGCAGGAGGCCCTTGAGGTTGGTGAGAAGTTAGCAGAACAGCAGGATCAATTACTTGCTGGTAAATTTAAAGATGCGGAGGAACTTGAAAAAGGTTACATTGAACTCCAAAAAAAGCTTGGCTCTTCGGAGGAGAAGACTGAAGAGAAAGCTACTGATACCGAAGATGAAGAAGAAACAGAAACAGATTTCTTAGATTCTTTGTGGCAGGAAGCTATAGATGAAAAAGGTTTTACAGAAGAGACTGTGGATAAATTGAGTAAGATGGATCCTAAAGATGTAGCTCAAATGTATTTAGAAAAACGAGCTGCACTTGAGAAAGAAAATCCTACTCAAGAATTAACTGAAGAAAATGTTTCACAGTTAAAAGATGTAGCTGGCGGTGAACAGCAGTATAGTGACATGATGCAATGGGCTGTTGATAACTTAAGTGAGAACGAAGTATCAATGTACGATGCAGTCATGGATAAAGGTGATCCGTTATCAGCTTTCTTCGCAGTACAAGCTTTGAAGTATAGGTTTGATGATTCAAGAGGTGTAGATGGACAGCTGCTCACAGGCAAAGCTGCTTCTAATACAGGAGATAAGTTCCGTAGTCAGGCTGAAGTAGTCAGGGCTATGAATGATCCTAAGTACGATAGCGACCCTGCTTATCGTCAGGATATTTATGATAAACTCGAACGTTCCAACATACAATTTTAGTCATGCCAAAAGGAGTAGGATACGGAGCAGCCGCTAGAGCTGCCAAGAAAGGAGCTAAAGCTAAAGCTTCTAAAGATAGAGCTTCGAAAGGACCAAAAGTAGGAAAGGATCCAAGGGAAGGCAGACGACCTGGTGGTCTTCAATCAGGAGGCAGTACGCCAGAGAAAAAACCTAGGCCAGAGAGACCAAATAGACCAGAGAAACCACCAAGAGGAGAGAAACCACCAAGAGGAGAGAAACCACCAAGGCCAGAGAAAGGACCAAGACCAGAAAGGCCTAGAAGGAAGCCAAATAGAGGTGATAAAGGTGGACCAGGAAGAATGGTTCCTTTGAAGAATTCACTTAAAATTAAGAAAGGTAGAAAGTAATGTCTATTATTTATAACCCTAAACCAAGTTCAAGGCCTAACGATTTTCAGATAGTCTATCATGTTAATCGTGCTACTGATCCTTGGTTCATACCATACAATGATAATGATACAGATGCAAACAAGGTGACACGCTGTAAAACTATGGTAGGTACTACAACTGATGGTACTGACTGTGGTTCTGGTGTAGTCCCATCCTAATTATATAGCGCCGACCTGACCTATCATCCTCGGCCATTAACCTAATTTATTTTATCTTAATGACTAACAACAAATTCGCATCTGAACCTCAAGTAGAAGTACTAGATGTAAACTATTATGAGAATGCAGAGCGTGTAAATGGTCAGCTTGCTATGCTGGGCTTCGTTGCAGCAATCGGATCTTATCTATTCACAGGACAAATTATCCCAGGACTTTTTTAAATGACTACAGCCACATTAAATAAATCCCTAATACCAAACTGGGACAAATTTTGTGACTGGGTTACGAGCACTGAGAACCGCCTCTACGTGGGGTGGTTCGGTGTTCTTATGATACCCGCACTACTAACTGCAGCAACATGTTTTATTATTGCATTCGTTGCCGCACCTCCCGTTGATATTGACGGGATCAGAGAACCTGTTTCAGGCTCATTATTATATGGAAACAACATTATATCTGGAGCTGTTGTACCGAGTAGCAACGCTATTGGGCTTCACTTCTATCCCATTTGGGAAGCTGGTACATTGGACGAATGGCTCTATAACGGAGGACCGTACCAGCTCATTGTCTTCCACTTCCTTATTGGCATCGCAGCTTACATGGGACGCCAATGGGAACTTAGTTATCGACTGGGAACAAGACCCTGGATAGCCGTTGCTTATTCAGCACCGTTATCCGCAGCCTTTGCTGTCT
>VTLG01000212.1_pt1 | contig 17766 bp, 10 predicted proteins | sample 4694571 | NCBI WGS metagenome assembly VTLG01 (sample SAMN12604809, study PRJNA352737) | marine metagenome | biome: ENVO:00000447; feature: ENVO:00000209|ENVO:00000569|ENVO:01000036; material: ENVO:00002151; isolation source: viral sequences binned using virsorter ... | reverse complement strand
TCTTTTTTTTCTGGCGGTTTTCCTTCCATTTTTTAATTTTATTATTTAAAAACTTCGTTATTCTTTCTTTTAAATCCTGGATAATAGGAGTTGCTACACTTGTTGCTGCTACGGCTGTAACTGCTGTGATTACTGTAGGAACTAATACTTCAGGTGGCGGAATAGGAATTGGTGGTAAGGGTGGTAAATTTAATACAGGTGTTGAAGCTTCAACAGTTTCTATAGGTTTTGTACCTTCAGGTTCTCTTAGATCACTAGGAGGAACAACTAAAGGTACATAATAAGGAACATCAGCTGTTGGTAAAGGTATTTCTACAGTTTCAATCTTCTGAATCGGTGGGATCTGTATCGTTGGTATTTCCATCTCCCCTATCTTGTATTACAGCTTGAACAGCTATTATCTGTTCTTTACAGTTGTTTTGAACTTGTATAGCTTCGTTATGTTTAGTAACTAGCTCTTGTAATGTTTCTTTTAATTGTTCTGTGGATGGTTTAGTCATAAATAATTACCAAGGTTTTCCTGTTGCTTCAACTGGTGTGTTGATTAGTGCTATTTGATCTTCTAAAGATTTTTCAATAAGAGCAACTCTATCAACAGCTTTACCGTCTTCGTCTACTTCTGTATTTAATTTTGCTTTAACCCAACCGAGTACTGTTGACTCAGTTAGATCTTTGTAAGGTACTAGAGTATCTGGTTTAGCAAGTTCTACTGAACCAGTTGCTCTTGCTTTTTCTTCACTACCGTCTATACCTTTTACACGATAGATAACTTTTTTAACGTAGCCGTCAGCTAGTTCTCTTTCTAGGGTGTTTACTTCCCAAGTTTTTGTAATTGCCATTATGTTGTAGATTTGTCTGCGATAAGTTTTGTTTTCCAAGCATTCTTGGCTGTTGTAGTCCAAGCTGCTGTTGCTATTGCTGATACTTCAGCTGGTTCTCCTGATAGATCTGTGTCTACAAGATTGTCGGAAGCATCAAGTGTCCCAGGATTTAGTACATATCTTTCAAAAGATCTTGTTAATTCTGTGCCATCTTTCTTGATAACTGTTGCTTTACGGACTTGTACTACCTTGTATTGACCGACAACTTCTATCTTGTCGTATTCTATTGATTCGGCTAATGCCATTAGGATATATCTCCGATATAAACAGTTTTAGGCTTAGTTTTAAGACGTAGCTGCGGTCTAAGATGCAATATATGTAAAAGAACCAATAAATCTATCACCATCATTGTTCGTAATATGATTTTGCACAGAGTGGTCATTATCCATGATGTAAGCTCTATTACTGGTGACATATACTTGTATTGGTTTTCCTTTATTAGTCCAGCCAACAACACCACTACCTTTTCCATTAACGTTAAATGGAATACTTAGTTGACAATCAGATCCAGCAACTCCGTTTACACCTATGGTAACGTCAAACAGACAATGTACAACTTGACCTATTTTTGTATATTTAGCTGTAGTGTTATTAGTAATTGTTATATTATCACTGGATAATTCATCAACAGTCCAAGTCCCTTCTTCATAGTCGTCAAGCACTTCGCTTGACATTGAGGGTCCATCACCTGTAGCACTAAAGTCAATACCATTACCACTTGACCCAAATTTTAAATTCCCATTTATTTGGGTTAATTGACACATAGTATTTTGAGTAGCAGATAGTATTATCTTGTTGTTACTATTATCATTACTTTTATTAATTACAAACTGCTCTCCATTTGTACCATCTATACCTACACTCCACTCACCGTCTGTAGTAGTGCTTCTGGCAAAACCAATTCTTGGAGCGCCATTACCATTTACTAAAATACCTTTATATGCAGTATCATCGTGAACGTGTAACTGTTGCTGTGGCGAAGTTGTTCCAATTCCAAGGTTTCCGCTTACGGATACACCCGAACTTATTGTCTCTAACTTTTTAGCGTTGTCATAATATAAATCTACTCCTCCGTTTTCAGTTATATAAAGCAAAGCTTCATTTGCAGCAGCGTTTTCAAATCTAATATTATTTGATCTTATTGCTAAGTATCCAGTCCCTGCGTCATTAATATTGGAATTATTTCCATCGTGATAAATTTGTAGGTCATTACCTGTCCCGAAGCGAGCTTTTACGTTGTCGTTAAAGTCAACACCTGTTGAGCCACCTACAGAAGAAATTCCTGTAAGGTTTGATCCGTCACCATATAATGTGTCGAAATATCCATTAGCAACTCTTGTGCTATTTGAACCAATATTATAACTGCTATCTGTATTTGGCATCAAATGCCCACTTCCATCAATTATCCATCTGCTAGAACCATTTGTACCAAATACCATATTGGCATTTTCTCTTTGCCATAAGTATGCAACACCGCTTGTACTTATAATATCAAAACCATCATTAGCACCAGCACCAGTAGTAGTATCTGTTAAGTGTAAAACTGCACCGTTACCATTGGCATGGATATGAATACCTGTATCATAATAATGAGCAGGGTTTGTAATATTACCAACACCTAAATCACCAGAAACGGAAGCTCCACCACTTGTAGTCTCAAACTTTTTACTGTTGTCGTAATATAATTCTGATGCTCCATTACTTAAGAACCTTGCCATGTTTTCGCCACTGTTTCTTATCATTACAGTGCTACTATTTGTTGTTCTTATTAATAATGAACCTGTACCAGTTTCATCAATATAGCTATCGCTTCCATCGTGATAAATTAGTAAATCACTATTACCAAATCTAGCTTCAACATTATCAGCAAAATGAACATGACCATCTGTAAAAATATCCTTATCTTGTTGAATTGCTAAAATCTGTGCATTACTAGCATTTCTAATTAATAATTGACCATTATCAATATCGACTTTAGTATCTGTACCATCATGAAAAATTTGTAAATCACCACTATTTCCAACATTTAAATAGCTGCTATCATTTATTTGTACATTGCCTGTAAAAACTCCGTTTCCAGCTACACTTATTCCAGTACTGGTTGTCTCAAACTTTTTACTATTGTCGTAAAATAACTCTACGTTTCCATTTTCAGCAGTAGCCAACATATTTTCATTGGCTGCGGCATTTTTAATTGCAAAAGCAGAAGAAGCTACATTTAAGTTACCTGTACCAGCATCTTTAATCCATGAATTTGATCCATCGTGATAAATTAGTAAATCTGCACTACCCGCAGCATTTCCAAATTGACAACCATAGTTATCAGGAAAAAATGCGTTACCACTAAATGTTGCACCAACATTAGTTGTCTCAAACTTTTTATTGCCGTTGAAATGTATTTCTGTAGCTCCATTACTATCTTGAAATACAATATTATTGACAATAGTGCCACTGTTATTACCCTGTAAATAAGTATCACCAGTATAATTTCTAATGTAAGAATCATTACCAGCAATATGATATATTCTTATGTCTTGAGAAGTACCAACTGAAATTCTGTTACCAGCATCAGCAGATGTCGCATCATTTACCTGTAAAACTCCAGTTGTAAGTGTACCGTCAGCTGTAGTCTCAAATTTGAGGGTATTATCATAACATAAACGTACTGCTGCATTAGGGTTAACATAGATACCAACTTCCGTTTCTGTCGAATTTATTTGTAAATACCCAGTTTTATTAGCAATTACGGATTTTGATCCATCGTGATAAATTTCTAAATCTTGCCCAGCACCGATTTGTAAAGGTATATTATCTGATGGTAGTTGTATGTTGCCGTCAGCTGTAACTACTAATCTTCCTACGTTATTGGTCGAATCCCAAATTTTAAAATTTCCAGCACTTCCATATAGTTCAAAATCTGGGTTGTGGTTACTATCTGTGAATGTTATTCGTGGGTTCTGTCCTGATAGAGTTACATTATCTCCAGTAGTTAAAGAGCCTGTAACTGTTACTCCAGCAGAAGTTGTCTCAAACTTTTTGACGCCGTCGTAAAATAATTCTACGTCTGCATTAGCATAACCTCTAATAATTTGTTCACTAGTTCTTGTATTAACAAAAAAATCGTTAGTATTAATAACTAATCCAGAACCAGCAGTATCATTAATCTGAGCATAAGTACCACTATGATATATCTCTAAATCTGACCCTGTACCATACAGAGCTTTTACGCCATCGTTATATCTATTATCTCCAGTAAATGTATTACCAGTTGTTAGTGCAAAGTTTCCTGTAGCTGTTACACCAGCTTGCCAAGCACTACCGTTATAAACCTTAAGTTCGTTAGCAGAAGTATTGAAGTATAAGTCTCCAGCAGCAAGTGCATTACCACCACCATCTGTTGATGGGTTGTTAGATGCTACTTGGTATTGATCTCCATAGTTATTTACAGAAGATATATTACTAGAAGCGTTATTAATACTTGCAATATTGGTAGAGCAAGTACTCATTGCTGTGATATTACCTGACGTAGCTAAGTCGTTCATATCGCTTATAACATCAGACACAGCCAACATATTCATATCAGCTACTACATCAGATGTAGCAAGCATGTTCATATCAGCTACAACGTCAGCAGTACCTAAAGTATTTAAGTCTGCTACAACATCTGTTGTACCAAGTAATGCCATATCAGCTACAGCATCAGCAGTACCTAGTCTTCCTATTTCTGTTGCTTTACCAGCTACCGCTCCAATGTCAGTTGCATCTGCTGCTACAGCATTTATGTTTGTAGCGTTATTAGCTACAGCATTTATGTTGGTTATGTTGGTATGAACTGTTGTAACTTCAGTTGCCTTACTAGCTACAGTTGTAACCTCTGTTGCTTTCGGAGATAATCTGTGAAATCTATACTCGTTTAATGTAGGAGTAGTTTCAACTATCATTCCAAAACCAGCAGCGTATGTTGTGCTTGCAGTTAACCCGATAATATTTACAGCAGTACCAGCAGTTGTTTGAGCTATAGTATTATTGCTCGTTACTCCAGAATCAGTTGTAATATTTTCAGATAATGATTTGATACTTACTAAAGTCCCATAACCATTATTTATATCTGGATTAGCTGTTGGAAAATGATTTTCACTTTCTATTGGTACAAAGCCACCAACTTCTTCAACTAAGTCAATAATCCTGTCATTGATAGCTGCGGTTGTAGCAATAGTTGTATCATTGTCTGGAAATGTCTCACCATCTTTAATAGTGTCTCCAGTACTTACGTTAAAGTATCTAGCGTCTGATTCTGTTTCTGTAAAATATCTTCCGTCTAATGCACCACCTGTTAATTCAGTTTCTGTAAAATATCTATTATCTAAAGTTCCTGTTGCTATTTCAGAATCAGTAATTTTATTTGACTGAAGCAGTGTTTTGATTTCTGCTGCTGTCTGGTCATCTTTAGCTCCAGACTCTATTCCATCAAGTTTTGCTTTATCAGTCGCTGACATAGTACCAGCTACTGAACCTGTTGCTGAAACTATTTTTGAAGCATCTATTGCTGCACTTGAACTTATGTCAGCATTAACAATAGTTCCATCTAAAATTTTATCAGAGTTAACAGAACCGTTAATTAACTCAGGTGTTCCTACAGAGTTGTTAGCTAATTTATCTTGAATAACTGCTGAATTTTGTATTTCAGATGTTCTAACTGCATTGGCTGCAATATGCTCATTATCAACTGCATTGTCTTCTATTTTAGAACCATCTATTATATCAGCTTCTAAGTGAACACGGTCAATAGATCCATCTACATAGTGTTCAGAATCAATAGCATTATCTACTATTTTTGCATTGGTAACAGCATCAGGTTCTATATCACTTGTTTTAACTGGTTGTGTTTGTAGTTCGTGTATAGCAAATAATGCTTGCTCTTGGTTAGCATTTAAGTCTGCTGCACGTATAGAAGAACCAGCTGCAAATACAGCTTTAGGATCTTCATCTCCACTATTCTTACCTACAGTTGTTTCTCTGAATACTCTTACTTGTACTCCTGTTTTAGGAGCACCTGTACTTTCTTGTACTGAGCTATCAATACTTGTATTGTTAAATTCAATCTGTGAGGGAGAAAGAGATGCTGTGTATTTAGTTGTCGCTTGGGCTACTCCATTAAGAGCAACCTTTATGTCTTCAGTTTGTAATGCGGGAAAGGTATATGTAAATACCTTATGACTCCCATTGGGAGTATTAGTCCCATTATCGGTATAAGTTGCCATCTATTTTCTCTATCGAGATAAGGTTTATTGGCGGTGGATTTTATAGTCCTAGAATTTCTTCGTATTCAGATGTTCGTACTAAAGATCTGTAATTCTGTGCATCTAGTCTTCTTTGTTCTTGTATAAGTTCCAGTACTTCTGGATCATTTAATAATGTTGCCCAAGCTTGTCTACGTGCATCTGTAAATAATTGATGAATCATTTGGTTATGCATGTATGCAGTTCTAGGGTCCATTTCTCTTCTGCCAGCATTTAAATCTGCTTGCATTTGTTTAATTGAATTTAAAACTTTAGGGTTAACAGCTAACTTATTTAACTGTGCTTCTAAGTTTTGATCTCCTATTGCCTTTTGAAATAATGATCTTAGACGTGGATTATCTTTTAAACTTAAACCATCTGGGGAAGATAAGGTAGACATTCTCATGTCGTATTTACTTTCAAATAATAGTTTTCTTCCGATACCTTGATCTAAGTTAATTTGAACAGGACTTATCATATTAAACATTCGAGTAGGGAAGTCCCACTCTCTAATTGGTTTTCCATTTAATAAGTCATGTTTAGTAGGCAATTCATTAACAGCTAAACCTTCAGTAATTAAGTTTCTATTTCTAATAGATTCAAAAATACCAGCATTTAACTCTTTCATATGTGGATTGAATAACTTACCTAATTCATTCCGCATGGAACTCATAGGAACGATGTTGTTCATAAGACCACCAACAATCCTTTCTGCTTGTCCAGGAGTACCTCCAAACAAATCTACAAATTGCTGCATACCAGCTAAATATGATTTACTCGTAACACCCTGAGCTACAACAAGAGCTAGTTTTTGTAAATTATCTTCAGTCCACTCTTCACCCATCAATTGGCTGTAATCACCAATATCAGCAATAGTAGAAAGTATTAGGTTAAAAGGTTCAAATGAATCGTATGAAACTTGTACACCACCTACAGTTATTGTCCTAGGTTTATATCCTCCATCAATCCACGCTTTTCTTTGTTGTCTATCAGCGGGTCCATTACCTGTTAAACCTCCATTCATAAAATGCATGGAAGCCATAGTAATAACAGCACCACCAATAGCTAATCTTCCAGTTTGAAGAGCTTTAGCATTAGCCAATTCATCAGCAGTTTGTATTCCATATTTGGCAACGTCACTTAAATTATCAACCGTAGCTCCAGCAATTTCATTATATTCTTTAACTAATAAGTTAAATCCTGGAGTATGTTTAGCAGTTAAAGCAATACCATTTACACCTGTTCTTGCAAACAAGAAAAATGGTTTAGCCCATGGTGCTTTCTCAAATACATCATTAAGACCTTTTGAAAATCCAGTAAGATCAGTAGTTAATGTTGCTTCTTTTTTGGCAAATAAGGTTGCTGCATCGGTAATATTACCGTCATTGTCCATAATTTGACCAAGGAACCTATCTTCATAATCCTTCAATAATGTAGGTGTTATTTCTACAACTTCACCAGCATCCACTGCATTCATTGCAGCTCTCATAGCTTTTTCTTTACCTTTAGCTCTAGCTAATAGATACCCAAAAGTATCATCAGTAGCTGCCATAATCTTAGTTGAGTAAGTTAGAAATTTATTATCGTTTAAAGATCTAGCCATGTTTGCCATATAGAAGGCAGCTTTATCTCCAAGAGTAGCTTTACCACTATTCTCAATCCAATCAGAAAATACAGCCCATTGCTCGTCACCTTTGGTATATTCAGAAAATCTTGATTTTATAGTTGAAACATCTCCTGACCAGTAAGAATTTAACTTAGTTTTAAATAATTTCCAAGCTTCAGGTATAACTTCAACCATTCCATTTAATGCAGCTAAAGAAGCTTTTCTTGTAGAGGTATCACCTGTAAGTGTTGCTCCTATTACTTGTGAAATAGGTCGAAGGAATGTTGCTGTACCAGTACCCATAATTGCTCTAACTGAGGTTTTTGGACCACTTAGTACACTATTAATCATCACACCTTGCAATTCTTTTATAAGAACTCCAGTCTTAGCTACACCATTAAAATCTCCACCTTTAAGCTTTTTCTTTACCCAAGCATCAAAATCTGTAAAGTTATGAATATCATTACTCATTGAAACTGCTTCATAATATGCTCTAAATAAACTGTCATCAGGATTATCTCCGGCATATTTAAAAGCTAATTCATAAGCAAATTTGGTTTGATCTATTTCATTTTGGACAGCTTCTTGTAAGTTTCTTTTATTTACTGGATTTCTTAAATCAAGTTGTTTGAGGTTAGCTCCAGCAATATAAGATGATCTTTTTGCCTGTGTAATTCCAGCAACAAGAGTATCGTATAAACCTTTAGCTGGTCCATCAACAGAAGTTAAATCGGCAATTTCAAATAGTTCTCTACCAGCAATACCATGATCTCTAGCTTTTCTAAAAAGTGAACCTATAACAAAATCAGCTGCAACGCGATCCATTGTTTGCCATACTTTCTTGCCCATAATAGTGTCACTTCTAGCATCAAAAGCTACAAACATTTCAGGGGAATAGTCCTCTAAACGTTCTCTTCCAGCTAACACTTCATGTGCTCTTTTTACAGAATCATAAAATTTATTTGCTAATGTTTGTCCATCCTTTAGAGCAGCTATTTCAGCTTTAATACGTGCATCTGACATAAAAGGTTTAAGGAGTTCTTCCATTTCACTTTCTGCCATTTCTGCACTTGAAGACATATTTTCCAGTTGTCTCTGTGTTACTGGACTATCTGTAGAACCATGTTGGGATCCCCAATCAGTATCAATCTTTTGCTTTTGATAAAAGACATCAGCAGCTTTACCTGTAGATGTAGGAGCAGCTTGCCAACCATCAACAATAGGTTTGTTTTTATAACCACCTAATCCTGGAAGTTCTAATTGTTCAACAGCTTTTTCTCTAATCTGTGAATTAACATTCTGTTCTCTAGCTATGGCTTTTTGCACTTGTTCTTGAGTACCATCTTCAACTATTTCTTTACCACCTTTACCAATTCTCGTTTTTTTAATTCCTTTACCAATGAGAATACTTGCAGCATCAAATATCACACCAATACCCATACCTTCTACAACATTCTTCAATGTCTTCATAGCTGGGTGATCTAAATCTTTAGTGGATAATGGTGTATCTATAAAATTAAAACGATCTCTTAAAATTGCTAGACCGTTATCTTCTTGTGAGTATTTAGATATAACATCAGAAGTAGCACCAACAGCAGCACCTCTTACGAGACTTCCAGCTAAAGTGGTTGCAGCAGTAACTCCAGCTACCTTAGCAGCAGGGATAATAGCAGCAGCCATAGAACCAAAATGGACAAGGCTTCTTAATGCACCACCCCACCAAGTCTTGGTTTCTATAGGGTTAGCGTCATCTACAAACCAGTCATCCCATTCAGCTCCGTAACCTTCATCTGTTTGTTGTTCTTCTTGCATTTCGCCACTGAACATATCAATGGCTCTTTCGGGGAGAGTGACAACAGACGAAGCTGTATCTTGAAGTCCACCACCAATGGCAGATTGGACTTCTTTAACAACTCCTTTTAAACCACCTCCGCCTTCACGTTCACGAGGGTCATCTAACTCAGCCTTAGCTTGAGCAGCTTCCTGTTCTTTAGCAAGCCTTTGTTGTTCTTGATACGCCTGTCTTTGTTCTCCCTCTTCATATTCTTGCTCGAAATTGACAATATCATCTGTTATCGAGATACTGTCGGGATCGATCTGAAAATCTTCAGGATTCATTTTTTTACCTTAGTAATTAATAGCGTTTTCTCTTTTTAGATTTATTTTGTAATTCGACTTCTTTTCTTCTTTCTTCTAGTCCTTCTCCTATCATACTAAAGACAGCTGCTTCTGTTGCAAATACATCTTTTATATAGTCAGCAGGGAATTGAACAACCCCACCTATAAATTCCTTAGCTTTTTCAGCAGCAACACCATCACCTTCTCTAGTTTTACGCATCTTGGAACGGCGATCAGAATAAGTAGGTGTAATCTCTTCTTTTACTACTTCTTCAGTCATCTTGTATTCTTTTCTATTAAACTCTTCGTCAAGTATTCCCTCTAATAAAAACTGTATTTCGTTATATGTAATGTCAGCATCAGATCCAAAGGCATCTATTTTAGCTTGAATTAATACAGCTGGTGTTACTTTCTGAGCAAGTGTTGTTCTCACCGAAGGAGGAAGAGCTTCATATGCTTTAAGCATTTCAGACTTAGGTAGTTCATCTAAACCTTTTTTCTTTCTTGCAATATTTAGTTGAATTTCTTGAAGTGCCATTGGGTGCATGGGTATCCCATCAACTTCAATTTTCTGAGCCATCTGCTTGTAATAAAGGTGTACTTGACCTTTTTCATGCAGAGCTTCTGCCTGTTCTAATATACTTTCTGAACCATAAATAATATCTTTTTGAAAAGCATTAGGATCTAATTCAAGTTGTCTTTCTCCAAAAACTAAAGTTCTTTTTCTTTGATGGGTGTCTGATTCTGGGACTACTAACTCATCCCAAGAATTACCTTTTATTAATGCTTCCATTCTTTTAACAGCATTAACATAAGCTATACGTTTAGATGCTTCGTCCCCCGCGCCACCAACAGACTGCATTTCATCTGCATAAAGACTTGGAAACATATATTTAGCATTGTCAACTATGTTGGTCCATTGCGTATTATTTCTACCAGCTGGCTTGCCTTGACTTTTGGCTTGAGCATTAGCAAAACCTTCAGCTTGTTTTATTGCATCTTTAAGTTGATCGTCACTTACTCCTTTAGGACTAATAGTTCCTATCCTTGGAGTCCAAGTTTCTCTAAGTTCAGCACTATTTAATTTACGAACATCTCTTTCAGTTAATAACCCCTTATCCCATAAATTTTCTAACAGTGGTTCTGTAAGATCATCTTCGTGTTCTTCAAAAGTAAGTCTATTTTTTATGTCATCTGAAATAGGACCACCTTGAGTAATGTCATAATTTTCCTTAATATGTTTAGCTAGTTCAGGACCAGACATTAAATATCCTCTTTTCTTTTCTATTTCAGTAATATTATTATTAAAATCTTTTTGGTAATTAGTTTGTTTTTTACTTTCCCTTTCAAGCAATTTATCTTCACCATCAACTAAAGCAGTTTCTAATGCATTTTTAATATCAGGAAATTGTTTCGTAAATAAAACCTTACCTGATCCAGCATGGTCAATATAATAATTTTCCATTATTGCTCTTACTTTTGCATGAGTAACAGTCTCATCTCCAGCATTAGCCATAGCTACCATTTCGGTAAAATATGCCTCAGCAGCTTTTTTTTTACCTACATTTCCATCACCAAAAGTAGGTGCAGTAATTTCAATTCTTTCTGAAAAAGCAGTTAAATAATCATTTGTATTAAGAACAGCCCTAGCATCATCACGAAATTCTTGAGCTTCTATCGCATCAAATTCAGCTTTCATTTTTTCATTATGCTTTTGCATAATGCCAGCTTTATGATTCTGGACATCCTCAAACATGTGTTTTCTAATTAATCTTGCTGAAATACCTTGATCCATTAATGGTTGTATTACATGATTAGCTAGAAATTTTTGATATAGTTCGTTTTCTTCTGCACTTGTTAAACCTAAATCACCATGCTGTTTCCCAGATTTAGTTTTAATAGTTTTAATTTTATCTAAATGAATATTAGAAATATCACCACCAAGATTTTTTATAGCGACAATTTTTTGACGAGTATTTTTATATACAGAGTTTTCTTTAACTGTACGTGCTTTTAATATATTTCTATCCCTTCTATGTTTTGCAATTTCTTTATTATCTATAGTTTCCCCTTTACCATTCAACTCTTCTAAAAGTGTATCTTTTCCATCAAGATAATCAAAAGCACCTGACCATGCAGCATCAATTTTGGCATTTTGAACAGCCTTGTCTTCCATTGCGTTAGCAAGTTTTTTAGCTTTGCCAGAAAACTCCATAACGCTTTTAAGCATTGCTAAAGGTACGCCAGCTTCTTGTATTCGAGTTTGATCATTTTGTTTTTCTAGAGACTCATTTCTATCTTCCTGTTCATTGGGATCTCTATAAGAATCACCAATAATACTAGCCCAATCAGGAGCTGTATTAAATAAATAACTGTTTGACATAATTAATTATGGAGTAACGAATGGCATTGCCATACTTGCTATTGAGGAACCTATTGATAATGCATCCATAAATGCAGCAGCTCCTACGTTTCTCATTACTGGTTTAGGTGGTGCAACGCCTGGTATAGGCTGGAAAGCAACTTGAGCAAACTGCTCTTGTTTATAACCTTGCATCTTGCCTACCGTTTCAGCAGTAGCTTTGTCTAACTTCCTATCATTAAGAGTTAATTCACGAGTCATTTCAGCTACTTTTCTACCATAACCAGCTTGTTCCATCCGACCAATGCGAGATGCGGATCGACCTGTCCCACCACTCGCTAACAATTTGGAGTACTCACTATTCTGAGCTAGTTCTCTGAACATCTCTTCATATTTAATAGCAGCATCTCCTCTTGCCTGTCGTTTTTGTTCTTGTTCATCTGCGTATGCTTGAGCTATACCCATATCAGCAGCAGATGTATTTATATCGTATTGAACTTGTTTAGCACCATAAACAGAAAGTGACTGATTCCAGTTTCGTTCTCTACGGCGTAGTTCAAAATTATATTGTCTTTGCGCAGCTTCATTCTGCGCTCTAGCTTGTGCTCCTAAACACACGGCAAAACTCCATAAAGGATAAGTTATTAGGTCCGTGTTTTAATTCCCGTAAAAATTTGAACCCTAGGAATCTGAGTAGTTTTATATGAACTCTGTTTCGTTTATCAACGATGTTCCAGAGCAACTTCTCTTGTCTACTTTCCACATATCTTTTAGCTTCTCTTGCAAAAGTTAGTGGGTACTTGTGGATAGCTGGTGTACATAGCATCCAGATTCTGCCATCTTCTTGTACTCCGGCTACTCCGGCTAATTGACCATCAGGAACTGTGAAATACACAGTATCTCCAACTAAGGAGCATGCTGGTATTGCCACTACAGGATCATGTCCATGACCCTCCTCTATTTCCCTACGATCATCTGGTCTAAGATTGGAAGCCACATCAAGTGCAGCCTCCATCGTGATTGGGTGAATGTATTTAGACACGGTTATATAATTTGTTTGAATAATCTCCTTCCCAAACAAGTGAATACATTGTTGCGGGAGCGGGGTGTGTAGATTTTACTGTTATTGTTACGTTTGTATTTTTCTCATATACCGGTATTGTCTGTGTTGAAAAAGGTTCAACAACAGCAGAGTTAGATCCATAGCTATCAGCTGGAACAACTTCAACTTGGTTGTTATAATCTATCTTTCCTTTTCTTTTTAAAGTTGTATCAAATAAACCAATTGGTCCGAAATTAAACTTTAATCTATGGAGTGTTAGATAAGCTCTTGTATCAGCTCTAGTACGTTCTCCAGCTGTTTGTTTTAAATATAATGTGGGTAATTGAATTTCCATGTCATATAGATAACCAATTACAAAGGTTTGACTAGACCAATCACCATCAATTACTAAGTCTCTACCACCTTGCAAACCTGAAGAATCTATTAATGCATATCTACCTAATTGATCTCCAGAGTCAACATCATATGCTGCTAATTGACCTAATGTAAGTTCTATACCAGTAGGTGCAGTAAATGTTGTTTTCTTAGTTGTAGCGTTGTAAGTATTAGATCCTGTAGTTACACTTTTAATACTATCTAAATGAACTGCAAAATTATCTCCATCTTGAGTTACAAAATTACCAGAATCATCTAACTTAATTGTGTACTTAAGTAATTGCCTTTTAGTTTTGGCAGCATTTGAAGTTACCACATATAAAGCATCATCTAGCATGCAATGGTATTGAAGAGGATTTGATAACTCCCACTCAAACCAAGAAGACATAACTCTATCTTGACCAGAAGTATGATATCTATATCCAAAAATAGTTTTAGTATTTAATTCACTAAAGAAAATAACTGAGTTTTCTCTTGAGTTTGATATAAGTTTTAAATCTTTTGTAAATAATTTAGATACAACTTTACTTTGCTCTACAACACTTGGTTCTCCTTCTCTAAGAATGTTAGACATTTCAAAGAACCTACTATATTTATTAGCATTATCTAAAAAACCTACAGTTGTTCCTAATGAAACTGGATTAGTTGCTTTGTTAAAGTTATAAGTCGCTATAGCATTTACCTTCGCCGTATTAGGTGCAAGTATGTCACTGTCTGTTGTCAGTAAGAATTGTTGATTATTAGTAAATAAAAGTAATCCGGCATTAACTTGCAATCCATCATATATAACTGCTGGATATGTTGAACTACAGGAAACATCAATAACATCTTCAATCGTAAATGTCGTTGCAGTTTTTGCCCAAAAATTAAAGAAATTTCCTGGACGGGATAACACTACATTTTCATTACTTAGCAAACATAATCTGTTTCTAAAAAACAATATTTTAGAAATTTCATTTCCTATAAATGATGGTTGTGGGTTTGTACCAACTACAGGATCTGTATCTCCTACTGTTGCATCTTGCCATTTAACAAAATCTAAATCAAAAGTATTAGTACTAGCATTCCTTGTTAATTGAATTGGCATAGTGCTGGGATCTATTTCAACAGCTGTTCCAGGTTTTGCACATTCTTCCCAAGTACCATTACCATCTCTATCATTATTTCCGAAGAATTTTACATAGTAGTCATCCATCTCAGTATCAGAGTTGGCTACTTTGATTACCATGCCATGCTTACATTGTTGAGGTAAATCCTCTACAGTTTCTACTGATGTTGAGACAACATTTAAAATATCTTGGAAAGGAGTTGCAGCATTAAAATCTGTACCATTAGTTATATAGAGACCATTACCTATCTGTTCAATCTCAGTATCAGAAATACCATTATTTTGACTAACAATTAATTGTCTTATACTTCCTAAAATACTTTCAGCAGTAATAGTTGTTTCAGTATCAAACGGTGTAGGTGTAGGTCTGATTAATCCAGATCTAGCAACACCATTCATATCACATGCAACTTTAGAAGTACTTGTTTCTTCTACCTCAATTCTATATCTGGCATTGTTCATCCATACATAAAAAGTATCTCCTACAGCCCAACCAGAACCACCATACAATAGATCATGTGTTGTAGTGTATCTTGCATAATATCTAACAGAGTTACCTTCACCATAAGGTACAGCCTGACCAGTAGTAGTAATACGAAAATACATATTTTCTCTACCTGTTTCAGCTGCATTAACAACGCTAGATACTACGTTATTACTATTATCAACTGTTTTAACTGCTAAGTTGGCATCCATGTGGTTTTTATCAAACACACGAACTGTATGCTGTTCAACTTGACCAGCTTGATAATTAGATAATGTATTTATATATCTCCAATCTCTTACATGAGTATCAGGATCAGTTTGTGAAGGTGCTGCATCTGTACCACTATCTCTGCTAGTAGTATCTAACCAATAAACATTATTGTTTGCTTGTATTATATCTCCACGAAAATATTTAGTATTTTGCACATAAACATCAGGAGGATCAGGATCATTCCTATCTGTATAAGTTGTGCCAGATCCTACTCCACTGAATAATCCGGTTTTAGTACTTGGACAGGTGGAGTCTGACATTTTGATGCCATTAACAGTAGCTCCACTATCAGATGTACCTGATCTTGTACCACATTGAACACCCCAAACAAAATTCGTTGTACCATAAGCATTCCATGATCTTTGATCAAAAAGATGTTTAAAAAACAAACGACCTTCGTCATCATGTCCACAGGTGTTTGAACTATCATATAAACGATCTACCTTAATACGAGTAGCTGTAGTAACGTCTCTTGTTTGATTACTATCATATAAATTTAAAGCGTATTGACTGGCATATTTAATTTGCTTTAGTTCAATATATGCTTCAGGTGGTCTAACAGGTTCAATAGTACTTGACATTGCAGTTGTCTTTTTCCTGTTAGTTAAAAAAGTGTAGTCGTTTACTGTAAGTGTTTGTATATCATCAGCAGCTGGAGAGCCATGGCTTAAATAAGAAGCTAGTAATGCAGGGGTAACCGTTGACACTGTACATGTAGCAGCACCATTAGATCCGTTAGTATTAGAATTATCAAATACTATTGTTGGTGTTGATGTATAACCTGAACCAGCATTAGTAATATTTATTTCTGATATTTGTCCTCCACGAACAATAACGGTAGCAGCAGCTCCAGAACCTCCGCCTCCACTAAATGAAACAGTAGGTGCTGATGTATAACCAGAACCAATACCAGTAATACTGATACTTTTAATTGGTCTATCTGCACTGTTTACTGGGAATGGCACACCATCACTACAACGCCACATGTTAACGTCACCAGTAGATGTATTAATTTGTCCTATATATTGCTCATCATCATCACGATAATAGTGAAACCATTTACCGCCATCGACTGAGTTAAGTGCAGCAGTTGAGTTATCACTTAATGATGCTATTAGCTGACTTCCAGGACGCTTTAGTAAACCATGAGTTACATCAGGTAATACATTTTTTGCAACATTAACCTGTCCTGGAACCTTTAGCTCATCTGGCTGTTGAGATATGCCTCCTATTAATGCTGGTATAGATTGTGTAACTGTTGCCATTTATCTCTGTAAAACTTTGTATGGTTGGTATGCTCTGTAAGAAGTATTCTCCGGCCAGCCCATAAAGGAATAGTCACCCTGATCGGTGTCATACTCTACGCATGCAGCCCTGTTTGTTGCTTCTTCTGTTTGTAGTAATTTAACTAATTCAGAATTATTTACTAATTGAGTGGCAGCTTTAACTGAAGCTTTTGAAATTATGTATCTTCTAAATACAGGAGGTAAATCCTCAAAGGATATGAAGTACACAATATCTAAATAAAGTGAATCATCAAACTCATCTGTATGATTTACAAGATCATAAAGCTTCCCGTTTCTTCTAACTAAATCTTTATCTTTAAATACTTGATTTTGATTTAGATCATATCTTAAGTAGTTATTAGGTATAACAATATTCTTGTTACCATCAGGTTCTACTTCTATATGGTATTCCTTATTAAAATGCCATCCTTCATTTTGTACATCCTGACAACAACTTTTAAAGATGTTATAGATTAAAGCTATCTCAGGGTTCTCATATGTATTAGCTACTTCATCGGTACTACTAACTGTCGTTGTTAGCTTTCCTAAAGTAGTTACCGGAGCTTGACCTATGCTACCCAAGATTGAGTTAACTGCGGATAGTTCGGTATCGAGATCAATAGTTGTATTAGACATAGGTATATAAATAAAAAAAAGGGACCCGAAGGTCCCGTATAATTCGCTTAGAATGCAGCGTCAGCAGAGTTACTGTAGTGCAATTCAACAGAAGCAGCAGGGTTTAGGTAATCTGCACCCATAGCCATGCGACCAAGGATGATGTCACCTTGATACATAACGGATACGTCACCGTTTGTTACCTGTACTTGTGGTCCGATAGCTTCTACAACACCAGCAGCCTCACGTTGGAAAATTAATCCACATGATTTTGCAAATGAAGTTGCGTTACCGTAGTTGTTGTTAATACCGTTTA
>VTLG01016780.1_pt1 | contig 17767 bp, 22 predicted proteins | sample 4694571 | NCBI WGS metagenome assembly VTLG01 (sample SAMN12604809, study PRJNA352737) | marine metagenome | biome: ENVO:00000447; feature: ENVO:00000209|ENVO:00000569|ENVO:01000036; material: ENVO:00002151; isolation source: viral sequences binned using virsorter ... | reverse complement strand
TCTGTATAACGTCATCTGGAAATACTTGAGACGTAATTGCTGCTGAAGTTGAATGTGTTGCAGCTGTTGAACCATGCACACCTCTAACTACTGTTATTGTATTTGTTGCAATCGATTCAACATACATAAGTTCACTACCAATTTTTATAACCATACCTTCGCTTATATTTGCCCCAGATGTTACATCAATAGCTACTTCTGTTGCATCAAGTGCTTCAGCTGTGGTTGTTATTTGGGCTGACACAACATCTTGCCACCCCCATTTACCTGATATTACAAATGTTTTTTGACCACCATAGAATGATTTCTCTGATTCTGTACTCTGTTTAAGCCCAGTATATGGTTTAGAATCATAAGGTTCTAATAAATAATCATTAGATAAACCTTCAGTCCATGTTTGACTACTTGCACGAGCAGTTCCGTCATATGAAGTTATTGTTGTTACACTAATAAGCCAATATGGGAATGGTAATCGTGCTAATTTTGTAGATGAAGGATTAAATGCATCTGTTGTTGTAGGTACTGAAGGTCGAATATCATCGACTAATGAACCAGATCCAATGTCAAAACTAAGGTCATTAGTCATTGGCCCCCATGTATTATAACTACAATAGGCTTCCATTTCAGCTGAAACCTGTCGTAATATTCTACGTAATTCTGTTTTATCATCTGTCCACGTACTACTATATCCCGAGCCAATCAAGTAATTTTTAAATTGATCAACATCAGCATAGGTATAATAGCTTTGAAATTCTCGAGGCATGATATTCTATTACCCTTTCTACCTATTTGTTTTCTTTGGCGACTGATGCGTTTTTCTTTGTTGTTTTTTCAACAACGTCAAAATAATCACCATGACTTTTCAATATAGATGCTGAAACATCATATTCTTCACCGCTATAATAGACAGTGTCGTGTCCTTCAATTTGTAACATATCTTTACATATAGCCTTTGTCATAACTATTTTCCTTTCTTTATTGATGTTTTTTACTATATAAACATCTTTTTTTGGTGGGATTAAGAGAGAGAGGATCAAATCAGTATCTCTTAATCCCGAAAATGTGCTACTTTTTAACCTCTACACATATATTTGTACAACTTCTATCAATCAAGCTACAATTAAGCTGCTCGTAGAATTTTGAAGCCATCACGAACAAAGGCGCCGTCGCTCCGCACGTTGGCGAAATAGCCGACCTGGCCGTTGCCCTGGTACAGGGAGTCATTGCGCGATATGCTGAAGCCGCTACGGTTAAATATGTAGTATTGCTTCATGTTCCCGGCAACACCACACTTCTCAGTACTTGTAATAGAAGTACCAATTCCGCTACCAGTATTATCATTTATCGCTACTGCCCTTCCCATCAAAAATGAATCGGGGGCATTGGTCAAGCTATCGATAGCATGCACTCCAGCTGCTGTTACACCAATAGATGTAATTAATGAGAAAATATCAGAATTAAATATCCATCTAAAGGCATCTGCTTCACGATATTGAGCCGGAACGCTAAAATAGGCGCCCGTTATGTCCGCTGCCACGATAGAAGTAGCATTGGCCATAGTAAAGAATTGGGTTGCATTACCCGCATAATCTGAGCCGCCAATGATTCCATTATACGCATTGGTCCCAGAGCCGCCAGTGATCATTTTATCTTGAAGCCGTCCCCAAGCCTGGTTGAAAATTTCGGATAAAACTCCACCTAAATTAGGTACAGAATCTTCCAAAAGTTCATCAGAAACTCGAGTTAAGCCTGCATATTTATCAATATTGAAGGCTATCTGGCCAATAACAGGGGTCTGCTCTGCGCCAGTGTACGCGGCCTCTTCAGCGACGTGCGCCATGGTGACGCTCGCCGTGGTTGGCATGTATCCCGATTTGCTATTCGTGTTTATCACGGTACAACTATCTTGTAGTTGACCACCAAGAGTACCACGAATTAGAACATTATCGTTGATAAATTCGTCTGGGACATAGAAGCCGCCCTCTGCGTCAGTGCCTTCTTGCATCGCTTTAACTTCTTCCGCGCTCGCGTTCTGGAAGAAATCTGCTTGAGAAGGAGAAGTGAACCATTTTGTGAACACTTCTGTTTGAAACTTAGCATCTTCTTTAAGGTTTGAACCCATTTTTTCCTGAACCCAAGATGCTTGACTCATAGCAGGTAAGCCTTTATTGTATCCAGCAGGTCGATAATTCGAATCTACATGTCCACGATACTTACCATCAGACCTTTTTTCATTAATAGAATCAGTGCTGACATCCTCTGAGGTGACAGGAACTCTATTTCTTGGTTGACGTTCCGCTGTTTGAGCTTTAACCAACCTTTCCTCCGCGTGAGCTTTTTTGTCTACAATATCTTGAAGAGCTGTTAATTCATCAAGATATTTATTTGCTGTATCAGGATCTTCATTTTTTAATGATTCTTCTGCAAGCTCTCGAAGGGTATTTATTTTCACAAATTCGTCATTTGTTTCCATAATTTTTTTCCTTTCGTTTAAATTTAATAAGTTTATTTCTTACTTTTGCTATTTCAATTCTATTATAAATTGCTTGAACATCAGTAAGATCAGCAGATTCTGGATCTGCCCCTAAATCGGCGATCTGGCGGTTATCCTGGTCAGACTGGTCGATTTTCTGTTGTGTAATCGGATCTTCGTATCTACGAGTCCGTTTTGGTTTCTTCTTTTTTAGTTCTGGTGTTTCTAATCCTGCATCATCCATGTGACTTTTCAGATGATCATAAACAGCTTGACGATCTGCATCAGGTATATCTACACCACCTCGTGCGCCATTTAATGCTGCAACTGCCGCTGTTAATGCTCGTACATTTGCAGCACCAGCTGAACCATCATCATTTTCATGATGTGGTAGTTTATATGAAGATTTTGCTTCTGGATTTGCATCTGCTATTTGATATGCATAAAATTGACTGAGTTCTTCGACAGAAAGATCAGCTGGTATCGATGCAATAACTCTTGGGCCATCCCAAGCTTCTTCAGTTGTAGGTGTTTCCTTATATGGGATAGCTCGTTTTTCAGTTTCTAATTTTAATTGTTTCGCTGATAATGTGCCAGTATCTGGACTAGCACCCTTTACAACAGAGCTTACTTCTATCCAGTCAACTTCCATAATCTTACGTATTGTCTTAATACCGTCACGAACAAACTCAGCAGCTTTCTCAGGTATGTTAAAACCAACACTATATTCTTTGATATATTGTCCTTTGATATTTGAAAAAGCATCTCTACCAGCTTGTGTTTCAAGATTAAACTTCATGAGGTTCCATAGCTTTGCAGTGCCGTCTTCTTGCTCAACGACCTGTGCGTCAATAACTTTGCCGATTACAGCGCTAGGATCATGGGAATGCAATACCGATATTGGTAAATTGTTTTCTATAGATTTATTAAATGCAGTTGGCTCAATTACGTCACCATCCAAATCTTCGACACCCATAGTATTTACATACGCTTGGACTATGCCTTGCTCTTCGTCAACAATTTTAAGCTCAGATATTTCACTGGTCTTTCTAATTAGTTCAGTCATTGTAATGTCTCCTTTTCAAATACTGATATTTCTTCTTGGTTGTACACACTCTGTGGTTTCCAAGCGTTACATACATAGTTAGGCTTAACGTTAGCATCCCATCTTTCGCAATATCCACCTGAAGCTTCTACTAGAGGAACATAAAATCCGCAGTTATTACATTCTTCTTCGTCATCAGCGAGTCTATAATTTTCTGGTAATGCTTTTGTGTTCTGTGTTTTTTCTGATTCACGTACTATCACTGCTCGCTGTTTAGCTGCCCATGTTTGACCTGCATCACCACCCCATAATGCCCACGCTATTCTTCCAGCTGATGGATAACCTTTTTCACCTGCATTGAAACCTTCTGCTTCTTTATCGACTTCATGCCTAGAGAAATAACTATGCATTCTTGTAACTGTTTCTGCACTAAGTTTTTCACGTTTCACAAGTTGATTTGCTCTTGTTACACCAATTTGTGTACCACCTCTACCAAATTCTTCACGCCATTCCAATCCTTTTGCTGCTTCAACTGCCATTGTTTTAGTTGGTATAAAGTCTGGTAGTGCTTTAAGGCTGATATAATCTTCTTTGTTTTCTGTTGTTATCTGAGATGCAACAACATCGATACCATTAGGTGGTTGATATCCAGGAAGTGGGATCCATGTTAATCGTCCATTAATATGATCTTGAATACCTTGATGTTGATCCCATGTATAAATTTGCCCATTTCTTTCAGCACATGTACGACCAAATGGGTCTCCAGCTGGTACAAATGTATCACTTGGGCTTCCGTCTGGATCTACTGCTCGAAAATATTGTACATCTGCTGCACTATAATATAGATCTGCAGCGAGTATTTGCGCTCTTGACATCTCAGTACGTGCGATTCGTTGTGGTCTATTCTTGTAACTCTCTGTAACAATACTATTGATACCAGGGAATCTATCTGCAGTAACACCATATGTTAATTGTTGTATAGAATAGTTTTGCTCTCTTCCTATTGCTAATGCTTTTTCTATTGCCTTGAGTGTTGTACGATGTACTTGTTGTCCAGATAATATCGCTATATTTGACATTCGTGATTGTATAAGTTTTTCTTCTATTGGTAATTCACCTAACATACCTGATTCTTTGATAGCATTCCATACAGTGAGACCCATGCCTACGTATGCTGTATCTAAAATTTGTACAATTTCATTTTGTGCTTCGGCTGGTAACAGTTGCTCTGCTGTAAATGGATATTCACCTAGAGGTTTCTTTGTTGTTGTTGGCTTATTGTGTAATTCATTCTCTATAAAGGTTCCAATGATTCCGTCAACTCTTTTTTTAAGACCTAAATAATGATTGGCTATTTTTGGTTCTAGTTTTTTAACGGCATCAATTTCAACTTGTAATAATGTATTGTAAAATTCTCTTTCTCTTCGTGACAGTTGTGGCATATCATCTTTGTCAGGAGTAATATCTTTGTTTACATTAGTAGACAATTGTAATTGATTAGGTACATTATCACTTCTGCCACTAATCTCAAGAATATTTAATGGTATTCTTCGTAACTCTCCTGTATCCATAGGATCATAGCCTAGTTCTTCTCGTGCTTCATTCAGTGTAATAATACCATTGGTAAATTGTTGATTAATTCGTGTTGATCGTGCATCTTTATCTTCTACTAATGCGGCAACATTACTAATATCAATATTTAATATTTCATTACCAGCAAACTCATCACAAATATTTTTATTGAAAAATCTATTTATTTTTCCAATCAATCCAGAAACTGTTTCATCCCAAAATGATCTACGAGCTTCTGCATAATTTGAATATGTGCTTCGATTAAGACCTATGACTGTACCAATAAGTATTGGTGGTACTTGAAACGCCATACATATTCGTGATTCTGTTTCATTACGCAAATCTTCCATAGCCATAGAACTAGGATCAACAGAGAGTGATTGATACTCAGCATCATCGTCTAATATTGCTAAACTATTATAATTCTTAGGTGTTGCAAATTGTGATCGCCAACGAGTTCTAATCGTATTTGCTTCTTCTTGTGTCTGTATTCTTTTTTTCAACTTTAAAATTCCTGAAGGTACACCACCATTCATAAAAAAGCCTCTAGAAAATTGTGTAATTGCTTGATCAAGATTAATAATACTTGACAAAACAGACAGTGGGCTTAAACCATACAGATCGTTTGCAGCGTTAATTCCTAATTTCATATGTGCGATGTCTTCTCTTGGTACATCGTATGAAGAACCCTCTATGTCATACTCATAGCTTGTAACACCTCTATCTTTTGTTGATTTGATAGCTATTCGATCTGGTCGCAATAAATATAATGATACAATTTTACCAGATCGATTTCGTTCTTTGTATAAATATGCATTACCAGCAATATACAAATGGGTTACCATTTGTTCTACTAAGTCTGATAAATCTTGTTGTTTATTTGGAGACTCAAGCAATTGCTTGAGTGGTGAGTCTTGTACTTCAAAAGGTTCATTGTCACTATTGAAACCTTGAATAAAATATCTTGGTTCAACTGAGGCATTTGCTAACTCTCGAATACATGCATAAATAATACTATTTTTGCCATATCCGTTTTTAGAAAAAGCTTCATAGTTTTGTGGAGGTTCTTCATATCCATACGAATTATATTGAATAGGAACTGCTGCCGCAGCTTCCATATCTTGCTTTTGTTCTCTGAATAAATTATTCCACCAAGCAGCCATAGATTTATCCTAGTGGGCATTAGCGAACTTGCCCAATGGCGGACAGTGTAGTATTTATGTATCATAGAAGATTTTAAATGTCAATAGGTATATACACTTTATTATTTAATTGCAATCCATCCAGCAAAATTCATCCATCTCCAAAAGCAGTCAATATATCTGAAACCTGCTGAAGTAAGTAGTTGTTTATTCCATGTTGCAGTTAAAGGTACAAGGACACCCTCTAATGAATGTCGTTTTCTATCTATTTGTTCTTGAGAATAACCGTTTTTTTCTTTCATTCGTAAATATTCATTAACATATAAGTTATTAAGATTACCTGTTTCTCCTAGTATTTTTTCTACCACTATTAAAGCTCCGCCTTCAGGTAATGCTTGGTAACACTTATCTACCACTTGTTGTCTATATTCTATAGGAATAAACATAAGAGTTAATACAGACAGTATAACCTGAGCAGGGGCATCAAAATTATGAAACCTTACATCCGCATTGTATATATCTACATTCTTATAACCTTTCAATCTTTTTTGTGCTTCTTTTAACATTGGCTCTGATATTTCAAGTCCAATATATGAACAATTATTTTCTGTAGATTTAATTACTTGTTCTAACCCAATACCATTACTGCATCCTATCTCAATGATATTGTCACCCTCTTTAACAAATGCTTGTACTAAACTAGCAACACCTTCTCGCATAATATGGTATTGAGGAATTGACCTCTCAAGCATGTCATCAAATACAGCTGTTACCTTGTCATCAAAATCCCATTTGCCTTTGGGCAATGTTTCATCACGCATATTAATCTCCTTTTATTTTTATTATAACAATTTCTTGTATTTATATGGAGTTCCTTTTGATAAAGTTTCTAAGTATTTCCACATATAATTGTATGCAGATACGGGTGATTTAGCTCGTGGAGTAAATTCTTTTCGCATAATCTCACCAACTGTTTGAGCAATACCACTATCTCCTAGTTGCAAATTAGTATGATTTTTCAATTTCAATGGTGTTAATTCTGGAAATGCTGAACGAATAGGTTCTTTTTGCCTTGGCTTGTTCAATTCATCCCAAGTCGAATCACTAAATAGATCATATATACTTTGTTCCCAAAATGGAGTCGATATCTTTATGCCATACTTGCGACATATTATAGGCAACATAGTTACCTGTAGATTCTCTTTACCATAAAAATATTCTTTTCTAAATTGCTGAAATAATTTTTTAGTATGTTTATAGTGAATCATACCTTTTTTTGATAAGCAAAAATGAGAGTCAGCTCCTAATCCATTAAGTAAATTCTTTGCCCCTAGTTTGTGCAGATGTTGTATCATATTTATAAAAGGATACATACACTCGACATCGGCTTTCTTTTTAAAGTGATAATGAAACATATTTGCCATCACTGAACCAATTATAGTTTCTTTATCAGTTGGGACATAAACTGGTACGAACTCTAAATTAAAATAATTAGCTAACTTTTTTGCACCTTTAAAGTCTGTTGATTCTCTATCGTTTAATGTGAACGAAGTAATAATAGGATTCATTCCTGCATCTTTAACGGCAATTACTAAAGCTGAAGAATCTATGCCAGCAGAAGTTGCTACATGTACAAAAGATTTAGGAGGAAAAGCTTTCTCTATTTCATTGACTAATAATTCTCTAATCGTTTGTGTCATATATTCTCTTCAGTCTCTCACCTATCGCTTCTATAACAGGAATAGTAACTGTTCTCCCACATCTTTCATATCTTAAATTATCAGAGTTTTGTATTACTTTTCCATTCTGCATTCTATACTTTGTAAAATTATCTGGTAATCCTTGTAACCTCTCACATTCTAATGGTGTTAGTTTTCTTATTTTTGTATCAATTTGATATAATCCTGTTTTTCCACCTAATCCTCCAGCTGCTGCCATAAGAGTAGGTGATATTCCAGACGGATCATATATGCGACTACCTTGTCGTGTCTTGTGTGTAATTTGTTTTAGCTCGACACCATGTACGTCCTGAGCAGTTAAAGTAAAACTAGGTTCACCGTCATTTTTGAATCGTCTACCTTCTTGGCGTTTATTTGTTCTAGATGGAGTAATTACTGGACGAACTGCAACATATGGTCTTGATGCACCGCCTTTACCATAATGAGCATCTAAGGTAGGAGATATGTCGGAGAAAACCCCCTGCCTTCCTCTTTGTTCACCTTCGCTCTTTTCTCTAATCTTCCCATTTGATCCTGTGATAGGAAATACTTGTCGTCCACTTGTTCCTCCAAGATGTCCGACAATGAATACTCGCTCCCTGTTTTGAGGAACCCCGAAGTCCTTGCTGTTAAGTACCTGCCATTCAACTCGATACCCCAAGTTGGCAAGAACCCCAAGGATTGTCTGGAAAGTTTTTCCATAGTCGTGACTAAGTAAACCTTTAACATTTTCGAGTAATATATTTCTGGGTCGTTTCTCTGCGCAAATCCGTGCGATCTCAAAAAAGAGCGTACCTCTTGTGTCTTCCACTGAGAATCCTGTTTTTTTTCCAGCATAGCTGAAAGTTGCACAAGGAAATCCTCCAACGATAAGATCGGCATCTGGAACATCATCAGCTGTAATGGTTCTGATGTCTTCACCATTTATTGCCTCTTTAAAATTGTATTCATATATTCCACGCGGTCTTTCTAACCACTCGTTCGCCCATACACATTCATGACCTTCTTTTTCTAATCCAAGGCGAAAGCCACCTATGCCTGCGAACAGTTCAATAAATTTCATAAAAGTTGTCTTTTATTTTATTATAAATAATATAACATATATTTGTCAACATGTATTTATAACTTTTTGAAAACCTAGTACTCAGTTATAATAAAAGACACTATTATGTCCGCGATTATTAACGTTACACTGTAATAGTGCCTTTTATTATACCTGATGTTACTTTAATATTGCATAACTCACATCGCATTAGTATGTCCTGCTTTCGCCAGGTAGATATTTTTTATCTCCATAACTACCGCTTTCAAATAACATTCTATGCTCTGAATTGATTGTTCCCATATTATCAACAACTATGTGCAATTCTGTTGATAACGTGTTGATAGATTCTTGTAATTCTTGTACGTGTTGTTCTGTTTGTATCAGTCGTTGTTCATTAAATTCTACAGTGCTTGCAAGCGAACTGATAAAATATACAATACCTGCTGCTTGAATTAATAAACCGAGCGCGATGCTTATTGTGCTTGTATTAATTGAAATATTCATCTCACCAGACTCCCATTCCTGGAACATTGTTGAGACCTTTTAGTGCGAGCGCTAACGCCATGACGCAGTCATCATGTAGCCCGTTTGGAGCAGAGTATTTTACACCAGTTCTTGAATATTCATATTCAAAGTTCATTAATTCACTGACTATTTCATTGTCTGGAAAATGTACTTGTTGTGTACTAATACGAGAAGATAGTAATTCCATCAGCTGTTGCTTGCTTGTACTACTAAACTTAAACCCTTCAACTCGTGGCAATACTCGTTGTAAATCCTCAGTAATGCTATCTCCTACCCCAGTGCTATCAACAATGCAATCAGTTGATCCGATTATTTCTATCAGGCGCTGTTTTGTTTGATTCCAAGGTAATTGAAATAAATCAAAAAAACAGACAACACCATTTGAATCCAATCCTACAACAGCTGTAAAATCGACTGATTTTGCCAGGTCTACCCCATACACAAAGGGCGCATTTCTTGACATAGGACTAATACATTTTTGTATAGCATCTAACCCAAATGGATTACCATTATCATCAGCACCTTCAGCCATGTATAGTTCATCAAATATATTTTTTGGTAACGTTGTTTTGGCTTCGTTTATTTCTTCTTTATCTAAGACCCCACCATCAATAGCATCAACTGCTGTAATTTTTGCATAGTGATAATTATCTAATCCTTGCTCTGCTCTCCTACAAAGCTTATAGAACCAGTTCTTTCTTCCGCGCACGTTCCCTATCATACGTATTTTTCCTTGGGTCGATGTGACAGTAGAACGACATGCAATAAACGCATCTTCTCTTAGTCTTGATGCCTCATCAATAACTATTGCGTAACAATCTTCGCCGTACAAGTTGTCATAGTTATCACCACTGCGGAAAAATATTCTTGTGCCATTTACTAACGTTACTGTTAGTTCTGATTCGTTAAATTGTTGTACCATATCTCTATCAAGCCATTTTTTCATTCGACGATATACGATTTTGCTTTGTGAATAACTAGGTGCAACCCACCAATACACATAACCGTCTTTACCATGCATTGCTTGTTCAATTAACCACACTAAGCAACTTACCGTTTTCCCTGACTTAGTGCTTGCTTCCACTAGTGCATATCTGGAATCATTAAATATTGCTTGTTCTTGCTTTGGGTACATTTTAGGTCTTTTATATTTAAGAATCGTTGACATCGTCTTCAATCTCTTTGTCACCTATTTCAAATGTTATTTCTTTAACTTCAACTGGATTATTTTCTTGACCACCAAGATTAACCTTTTTGCCTTCAATATAATCAGAATCACGGACACCTAATAAATATTTCGCTGCATGCCAATCGCCGTTTTCTATTGCTTGCATAAGAGTTGTGATAGCTTTTTGTTTTTGTATGCCTTGACTTCGAGATAATGCCTTAAAAAAATCTGTATATATTTTTTTAGGTTTATCTGAATTTGCTTGCTTAATCCAGTTATAAAACGTTGGTTCACCAATCCCTAGGATATTGCAGATTGTTCTATTATCACAGCCATTCTCAGCCATGTTACCTATAAGTTTTATAATTTCTTTATTTAGTTTTGTTGGTCTGCCTGTCATATGATAAAGTGAATATACAATTAACTAATTACTATTGAATTAGCAAAAAAAATAAGAAATTGCAAGTATTTTTTCATAAATTTTTATATAATTGAAAAAACTTACAAAAAAGGAGAGGGTATGTCTAACAAAAAAATTGTTAAAAAAAAGCAAATAAAAACAAAAGCAAAAGGTAATCGCAATGAAAAAAAATCTATTGTAATGATGGAAGCATTAGGTTATCGCTGCACTAAATCATCAGCAAGTTTGGGGCTATGGGACTTTGTTGGATATAACCGCCAACATTGGGTATGTGTTCAGGTTAAATCAAACAGAAATCCTGCAAAAATGGAAATGGATATTTTAAAAGAAGAAGAAGTACCACCAAACACTTCTAAACTATTACACGTATGGGTTGACTATGCTAGATATCCAGAAGTAACAGAATTATGAAAAAGATAGAAGTTTCACCACAAGGACTCTCACCAGAAGAACTTATTTATTTATTTGAAGGATATTTATATATATTCAACGAACATAAACTACAAATATTGCTTACTACTGCTATTGATGAAGATACAGGAAAAAATCTACTTGAACTAACTCTTGAAGCATTAGAAAAATTATATCCAAAAGTTGATAAGCCACCTGCTGCATAACAATTCCAACACCTGCTGCATAACCCCCTACAACAAGTGGCTTAACCTGCAATATCATTTTTTCTGTAAATATATATCAAGTCCTATATTAAATAATTTAACACATCGAGCAAAACCTGCTGTTTCTGCTGATTTAATTCTGTCTTCAACAGTCGCAAAATCAGTAATCGGTTTAAATATATTTGCTTCACGTGTACCATAACTTGGTATCTCAATAGTTGTTGTTACAATAACACCTACAACTCTACCATTTTGCGCACGTTGAAAATCTGGTTTGCTTACCTTGTGGTTATATTTGAACTCTGTAAGTCTGTTAAATTCTGAAATAACATAATTAGAATCAACATAATCTAATACAGTGTCACCTTTTGGTACTGGTTCAACATATGCTTTATCAGTTGTATGCGTAATTAAACTATCTACTAAGTTATTTTTTATTAATTGCATTGTATTTCCTTTCTTAACATGTCCAAGATTTTCGTACTGGCTTACCATTCCATTTTGTAGCACATGAAAAACTTGTTGTACCAACATAGTTTTCGTCATCTGCTTTTCTACGTTTGGCTCTACCTATAACATTATTAACATTTGGTTCAACTTTACATTCCATGAAATCATCGTTCAATGTATCAATTATCTCTACTTGTTCTACCATTGCAATCTTTACAAATGATGCACCTTGCAATTCTTGTACAACATAAAAGTCAACATTTGTTTGGTCATAACCCCATTCGTCAACCAATATATCGCCAACTTGAAGTGAGTGAATTGTTTCTATTTTTGTGTTTTGCATTTTTAATTCCTTTCTTAATGGTTGTAATGCTTTATGTTTATAGTATGTCATATTAACTAATATTTGTCAACACATTATTTTAATATATTTAATATTCTTTGTGCCACGTCGTCAGTTAATTTCACCCTACCGTTTAATGCTTTTGATATATACCAATATGATATTCCTGTTTTGAGTTCAACATCCTTAATAGATAGCTCATGTTCTTTTACTAATCCATATAATTTATTTGCACTAATATCAGCTTCTTTTTTAGCTTGAAATGGCACTTTGTTTCCTTTCTCTATAATTCTTACGTAATTGCAACCTAGCAAAATGTTTTACTAGATATGAATTGTTTTCACCACCAGTTGCGAATAACTCTGCATATCTTCTTCGCTTTGTTCTTGAAAATAACACTACTTTAGGCTTCATGCAAATATTCCTTTCTTGTTTGAGCTTTTTTATCGATAAGTAATTGTAAATATTCATCTCTCATTTGCATATATCGTAAATGTACTTGACCTATAAAATATCCAAGTAAAAATACAACAAAATTTATAATAAATACAGCTATCCAGACACCGACTTCATTCATATATATCTCCTTTCTATGCTACATGACACGTTGGACATGTTTCTGCATTTGTAACAAAATAATCTAGTGATTTCTCACTATAATAGATTTCGATATGATCTGATGGCTTTTCATGTACTTTGTTCAATGCACTGTTAACCACTGACAAACGTGTTTCAAATAATACATCTTTTGTATTATTCCATGCTTTAGCCTCAATATGCACTTTTTCCATACTAACAATGTGCTTAGGTTGTACTGATCTACGTTCATATCCTGTGTGTGTTTTATGTGTACACTTTGTAGCTACTTCATTACAATCTTGCTGATATACATCTACATAGTGCCATTCTTGACCATAGGTAGGGTTGTATGTTGTTGTATTCATTTTTATTTCCTCCTTGTCAATATATTATCATTACTACTAAATATTGTCAACATAAATATAAATAATTATTTACAAAACTTACATAGCATTCTATTTGACATCACACAAGGCGAAAAACAGCATACACATATCCCTGTGTCCCTGTCATTTGTGACTCTATCCCATCGGGATTTATAATCAAACTGTGTTACATTGTGTTCGTAACATCCGCCAACAACTGATTCTATTTTTTTCATACACTACCACTTTTTACTTATTTACTTAAATACATACATCTATTTATATATATATTTTAACGTAAAAAATATACGCAAATAATAAGTATATATACATATTTACATATATAAACAATTATTAGTCAATGCTTTTTTACTTAAATGCACAAAATATTTACAAAATAACCAAAATAGTATATATAGAAGACAGTGTGAAAATAAGTAAATAAGCATTAACAATTATTTGTCAAGGCTCGTAATTCAATATAACTACCCCCCAAACTTAATGATTTAATGATATAGGTGCAATATAATATACTTATTTACTTAAATGCACAAAAAAAACATATATAATATAAAAAGTATACATATTTTTATGCATTTAAGTATTTTACTACCTAAAGTATGCTAAACCTTTTTTATGTACGAAGTATTGACAAATAAATGCTTTTATAGTATCTTTATTAACGTTAATAATGTTGGAGAATTATGAAAATATTAAAAACAGCCGAAGTTGCTCATTTTTTAGGCATACACGAACAAACAGTCAGAAGGCTGACAAAACGTGGTGAATTGCCTGCTAGAAAACTTGGTAAGATGTATATTTACATACAAGAAGAAATCCAAGATTATATACAAGATAATAGAGAGGATTAAAAATGATTGAAATTAATGTCATTGGATTATTATTTACACTAGTTGTTGCATTTACCGTAGGTAGGCTTTCAAAATCTGATAAAGATGTGTTAGAAAAAATACATGGTAAAAATCCATATAATATTGGAAAATATGCGAAATCAGCTAGAACAAAAATAATGTAATGAAAAAATATCGAGTACCTTACAAGAAGCGAGTACCATATATAACTACAAATCGCGTTGATGCGAAAGGTAAAGTATATGAAGTACCTTCAGTCACCACAATAATTAAATATTTGGGTGATAATGAAGGACTTACAGCGTGGGCTATTCGAGAAACATTTAAAAATATTAATTGGGAAAAGCGAACTATTGGTGATTATAAAGAATCTACAAAATGGTATGCAGATATTGGTACAACATTCCATGAACATGTTGAATCAGTATTATTGCAACGTGATCCTGATCTAATATCAAAGGGATATGATCAGCAAATAATAGACGAAATAGCTTATTGTGTTGCTGATTTTAAGCAGTGGGAATCCCGACATAAGCTTACAGACATAGCAGTAGAAGAACGATTTGTATCAGACGAATATGAACTCGGTGGTACTGTTGACCTGTTAGCCTGTGTAGATGGTATCAATGAAGTTATCGATTTTAAAACAGGTGCTGTTTCTGAATGGAAACACAAACTACAAGTTGTTGCATATATGAAGATAGTAAACAACGTGTTAGGCGAAGATCGATATACGCAAGGGCGAATTGTATACTGTCATCGTTCAAAAAATATTAAGCTCACCGAGATTATTGTATATCCAGATGAGGTTGATATGTTGTGGCGATGCATGAAAGCTGCACATTTTTTATATATTAATTTATTCAAATAGAGAGGAAAAAATTATGAGTAATGATGAATATGATGATAAATGGGTTGATTCAGATGTTGACAGTGAAAGGTACGAAGTACCAGAAGGTGATTATATTTTAGAATTATTAGAAATCCAAAAAGGAGTTGAAGTGTTTGACACTCTTTCAGGACAAAATGTTTGGAAAATACCTTGGAAATTTGCAGTCTATAATTTGGATGGTACAGAACACATAAATCCAAATTTTGATCAAATTTTACATTGTACTTTTCGGGTTACAAAATCGATGCACAAACGAAGCAATACATATAAATTGTTAAATAATTTAAATGCACCGGCTAAGCACGATGATACAAGAGAACAATGGCAAGCGAACGCAATTGGCAAGCGTTTACAAGCACGAGCTGAGAAATGGACAACTGACTCGGGTGAAGAACGCTGTAGCTTCACTGTCAGAAACACGTACAAGCTCATGCAACAACCATCAGCTAAAGAAAACACTCAACAACCTGAGGGTGAATCAGTAGATTTTTAATAGTTGTCTTACTGTGACACTGTGTATGATCATACATAGTGTCACAATGCCCAATTTAAGAAAGGAATAAGAATGGACAGAGAAGCAATGATACTACAAGCAGCCTTACGATACGCATCGTGTGGTTATAAGGTATTTCCATTACAAAAACAAGACAAAAAACCACTACCACATAGCAATGGATTTAAAGATGGCACAACTGAGTCAACGATCATTACCAGATGGTTTAGTGAAAGATATCCAGCCTATAACTTTGGTGTTGTGACAAGTTCTGAATATTTTGTCGTTGATATTGACGGTAAAAACGGTGGGTTTCTCGCATGGGAAGAACTCTGTAGAACGATCGGCATGTCATCGAATCCAGCAGACAATACATTTACTGTCGAAACTGGTTCAGGCAATGGTTTACACATATATTTTAAAAACCCACGCGATGATCTATATATTAATAACTCTGCAAGCCTTATTGGGCCAGGAATTGATATACGAGGCCATGGTGGGTATGTTGTAGGTGCATATTCCACTACACAACAGGAATACAAACCACACGGGTCAATAGATCAAGTTACAGATTGCCCTGAATGGTTACTTGATGTTATCACAAGCGAAATGAATCGAAATAAAAGCATTGAAAAATTTGAACGTGAGCGATTTACAGGACTTCTACCAGTAGGTGCTAGAAATCATAACTTGACAAGTATGGCTGGTGTTATGCGAAGAAATGGAATGTCACAAGACGTAATGCAGATGGGACTTGAAGCACTGAATGTTACTATTTTTGAAGAGCCATTACCAGATAGAGAAGTAGAACAAATAGCAAAATCTATTGTCAGATATGAGCCAGATAGTTCAGCAATAAAAATTATTACGAGAGACTTGCCGACAAAACTACGAAGAAACGAACAAGGTAGAAAAATAGAAACAGAATATATAAACCCATTTCATCAAGATTCTTTTTTATATAAATGGGTTGAATTTATGAGCAGACATACAGATATTAGCCCAACAGTACATGAAGCAACTGGTTTGATGATTTTAAGTTGTGTTTCTCATAAATATATATTTAAAAATCACATTTGGTTAGATGGACTGAGGACTAATTTGTATTTTCTTGTCATGCAATATTCAGGTGGTTCAAAATCAACAAGTATCCAATATATGAAAGCGTTTTTGCGTGAACTACTTGAAGACACAGCGTTTATTAGTGTGGGTGGATCAACACAAGGATTTATTCAACAAATTGCGAGCAATAATGGTTCACCATGTATATCGATTAATGATGAGTTTGACGATCTTCTTCGTTCTGGTCAAAACAATAGTTATAATGCAGATAAAAAAGCATTATACAAAGAGTTATATGAAGAAAAAGAATATCACTATCAAAATAAAGATAAAATGATTAACGGTCAAAAACTACAAGATAAAATGATAATTGAAGGTCATCATTTTAATACATTTGGGTTGACAACTGACACAATTCTTGATACTTTGCACGATTCTGACGTTGCATCAGGCTTTGTTGGTCGTTTTACTATTATTTGGCCAACATATACTCCAGATGCTTCGTTAGCATTAAAAGGTGGAAAATACTATGATCCGAAGGAATCACAAGAATTTCAATCATTCAAAATGTATGCAAATAAAGTTCTATCATCAAACGTTGATGATATAAAAGTGCAATTTTCTGACACAGATTGGGACAAGCTTGATGCATTCTATGATGAATGCAGAGTTATTCCAAATGTTATTGTCAACAGGTGTCGAACATTTGCTGTCAAGTTTGCAATACTGATTGAACTCTCTATGGATGTCCCTGCTACCCCTGTGTTGACTGTGAGTAGTCATGCTGTTGATACTGCAATATTTTTGGCAGCAAAGTATCGTGATTATGCGTTAGATTTTGAATTCAGTGTAGGTGGTCAATCAGAATATGATAGGCGATTTGTCAAGAATGTAGAAAAAGCGAAACAAATAATTTCAGAAGTTAAAGAAATTTCAAAGTCAGATATGAAGAAACAATTTAGGGGTAAGCAAGGTTTTGAAGCAG
>VTLG01013339.1_pt1 | contig 17771 bp, 30 predicted proteins | sample 4694571 | NCBI WGS metagenome assembly VTLG01 (sample SAMN12604809, study PRJNA352737) | marine metagenome | biome: ENVO:00000447; feature: ENVO:00000209|ENVO:00000569|ENVO:01000036; material: ENVO:00002151; isolation source: viral sequences binned using virsorter ... | reverse complement strand
ACATAGGTAATCCCGTTGCAAATCCTGCCGCTATAGCTATGGCTTCTGGGCTATTTTTAAGTGTTGCCCTAACTTTTCTAAAAAAATTTTTAAACATGTACTCCTAGCAATTCATGATATTGTTAAATGCAAGGAGGCTACCTTGAATATACGCCTAATTAATTGTATATTTATAGGCAAATTATTGGTATATGACAATAGATAAATGGAGGAGATCCGAATGCAGAAAGAGATAAAACTTAAATTTGACGCTATAAGACCATTTGGTCCTACTGTTGTAAAGGGTAGAGTGCCTGATTTTATTTTAAATATAGTAAATAAAAAGTGCGATGAGATACTTGGAGACCCCAAATTAGCTAAACAATGGGATTGGTCTCCTAATTTGGCTGGTAATGTTAAACAAGAAGTAAGAATGCCACCTGAGTGGATAGATGGTGATGGTCAACAATTAGTTTTTTTAATAGGTGAGATGGTAAAATCTTATTTATCTATACCACCAGCAAACGAAACATTAGCGCCAGAAAAAATAGATAAGATGGTTATTGAATCCATGTGGGCCGTGAGCCAATGGGCGGGAGACTTTAATCCTGCACATATGCACGATGGTGATTTATCAGGAGTTTTTTATACGAAGATGCCAAAAAGCATTGATAAAGAAAGAAAAGCAGAGGATCATTATCCTAGTGTAGGTGATATACTTTTTATGTGTGGTGATCCAAAAACATTTAGTGGACACAAATTACAACATCCGCCAGAGGTCGGTGACATATTTTTGTTTCCATCTTGGCTTACTCACATGGTCTACCCTTTTAGAACACCAGATGAGGAGAGAAGATCTGTGTCTTTCAATTTAAGACTAATACCCAAGGACGCTACATTTACAGAAAATGCCCCTAATAAGTAGGTTACCAATATTCACTCAAGAACTTTTTTATTATCAAATTGATAACTTAAGTGAGTGGCAAGAAAAAATACAACATATTATTATGGCAGAAGAAACAAACCTTAAAACTGAGCCATCTGAAAGATGTAATGTATTTGCAGGAAGAACTGACTGGAATTCACATCAAAGGTATAAAGCTCTAGACGATCTTGGCACAGAAATAAGATTGTCTCTTGAAGATTTTATAAGAAAAGAGGGGTACGATATTCCTACATTGGCCTTGCATGAGTGTTGGGTTAATTGGTACAAAAAAGATGAACATGCAGTGCCTCATAAACATGACAATTTTTTAGCTGTAGTTCTTTTTTTAAATGTAGAAGATAGTGAATCATATTTTTTTGTTCATGCAGATAATAATGCGGTCTTACAGAAAAAAGAAACTAATCACGTGACTTATAATAATTTAAAGCAAATTAATGTTAAAGATGGCACTGTAATTTTTTTTGACGGTAAAGTCATGCACTCAGTAAGCGCTAACAAATCCAACAAAACTAGGGTTACAGTCGCTTTTAATTTTGTTCCAATATATGATGAGATAAGGCATGAACATAAATAAAACTCCTATGGTTAGAATTACTTGGCTTGACGCAAGAGACACTGAAACAGGTTGGCTTCCAATAAAAGACATTATAGATGCTCCGTTGGCCGTGTGCCAAGAAGTAGGATACATGGTTGTAAATAACGATGATAAGATTGTAATTATGAGATCTTGGTGTATAGATAGAGATGATAATCACGGCGGTGGTGCGATAGCAATACCAAGAGGATGGGTAAGAAAGATAGAGTATTTAAAAGTAGATTATGCAACAAGATAATATTGAAGAGATAATATTAAAAAAAATTAGCATTTACAAAAGTAAAGTTAATGCACATGTAATAGATACAGCGCTAAATTATATTTTAAATAATTTAAAAAATTTTAAATCAAAGTCATGGAACTGTAATCTACTTACGTCTGCGAATATATCTACAAATATATTATATGATGTGGTTGAACTTAAGTATGTGAGAGAACAAATAGAAAAAACAATTAAAGATTTATTAGTGCAAAACCTTAATAAAGAAACACCTTTTATAATACATGAGTCATGGATAAATATAATAGAAAAAAATGGCTATCAAGAGTTTCACAAACACGAGGGTAGTTTTGGTTCTGGTGTTTTATATTTAACTGATAACAATTCTTCAATTGAATTTTGTGTATTTCCAGAGGATCATAGAAAACAAATATATCCAAAAAAATGTGATTTATTATTATTTGAATCAGAAACCTTTCACAGGGTTTTAGATTCTGAGAAACAAAGATTTTCATTAGCATTTAATTTTCAGGTTTTTAAATAATGAAACACAATAAAGACACAGAATTTGTTATGTACGTTGATAATTTTTTATCTATTGAGACTTTAGAATCACTACAAGAAACTTTTATTAATTTAAAATACAGTGAAGTAAAAAACCCAGAGGGGCAAACATATGGGCAAAGGCACACTTTCCCACATAGTTTTCATACAGATCCATTACTTACACTAATAAAAGATTATTTTTTCCCACACAGAAATCTATTTCCTATATCGGTAAGCGCACATTTAAGACAGAATAATAAAGAGCCCTTGTTTCATGTAGATGTTGATAAAGATAATGTAGCAAACTTTCTTTTATTTGTTAAAGGCGAGCCTTTGTTAAATAACGGTACAGGATTTATGACAGGTAAATCATTGAGTTCTCACATTGGTTTTATTGAAAACAGGGCGTTATTTTTTAACGGCAGTAAAATACCACACTCAGACTTACAATCTTTTGGTGATAGTTCAGAAAGATATACACTTAATATTTTTTATAAGGAAAAAATAAATGATTAAAGTTTATGATAATGTAAGTGTAGTGCAAAATTTCGATCTTTATAATTTTTTGTTATATCAAAATGCATATGTTTATGGTGAAAAAGATAAAAACGAAGATGATACACCAACGGGCATGGTGTTTGATATTAAAGATCCTACGTTGTTAGAATGGTTTTGTAACTCAGCTATACAACATCATAAGGAATTACATAATTTAAAATTAGCTAGAGGATACGTTAATTTGTTTCAACCACATGAAAGACCACATTGGCACAAAGATGGTAATTGTTGGACTTGTTTATTTTATGTAACTCCAGGATATGACATTGAAGAAAACGGCGAAACACAATTTTTAGAAGATGGTGAAATACGTGGTATACTCCCAAAAAAAGACAGGTTGATTGTATTCGATGGCGTGCTACAACATCGTGCAACCCCATTTAGAAACTATCCTCGAATAACAGTAGCTTTAAAATATTGGAAAGAATGAGTAAAATTTTTATACAAGACAACTTTTTTGATCACAACGTGCTTAAAGAAATACAACAAAAAATGTTAACCTCAGAGTTTAAATCAAGGTATCAAGACACGTTGCATGATGATCAACAAAACAATAATCTTTACCAAAGAAATTATCACCACATAGCTTTACCAGATGAATCAGATGTTAGTTTAGAAGTTAAGAAAAATATAAAAAAGCATTTTAATGTTACTGTTATAGGCATGAAATCAAATTATTTTTTAAGCTTTCCAAACACACCAGCCATACCGCATGATGATAATGGTTTATATAATTGTTTAATTTATTTGTTAGGTGATACTAAAATTAACAATGGCACTGGGTTTTACGAACAAGAAGATGATAAATTTTCTTTACACACTCACATTGGTTTTAAAGAAAATAGAGCAATATTTTTTACGTCAAGCATTTGGCACAGCCCTTTACAGTTTGCAGGAGAGTCAACTCCAAGATATGTTTTAGCAAACTTTATATATAAAACCGACAAAGAAGAATGGCATGAAAATAGATAACGAAAATATATTTGCAACTACATTGCACAAATTTGAATTTAATAATCAAGAAATGCAACCTTTACTTGAAGAAGTGGATTCAAAGAAAAATATTATAAAGAAGACAAGCAGCTTTTATACTGAACATCATTCAGATAATTATTTTACCGATTACAAAAATCCAACAAAACTTCATCAATATGAAATATTAATTAACATGGTAGCTAACAAATATTCTAACGAAGGTTACTCATTTAATCTTTTTGGTTATTGGACAGCTATTTACGGTAAAAATTCAATTCATAATGTTCATCAGCACGATACGACAGATGTAAATTTTTCAAGTATATTATATCTTACTAATGGTGGTGCTACGTCATTTTTATCATCAAATAGTACGGCCACACAAAGAGAACACCATGAAACATCTACAGTGGGTAAATTAATTATTTTTCCATCTTCTCTGTGGCACTATGCTTCATATAAAGATGAGTCTGAAAGAATCATTATTTCATCAAACATGAAAATTATAGGAAATAATTATGTATAAAATATTTATAGGAACTCCTTGTTATGGAGGGATGATTACGGCTGATTATTTTAAAAGCTGTATGCAACTTGTCGCCCTAGCTGCAAGCAAGAAAATAGAATTACAATTTGCAACCATAGGCAATGAGTCATTGATTACAAGAGCAAGAAACACAATTGTGCAGTTATTTATGGACCATGACTATACGCATTTAATGTTTATCGATGCTGACTTAGCTTTTAATCCAGAGTCAGTTATAAGAATGATTGAGTTTGACAAAGATGTTGTTACAGGAGTTTATCCCAGAAAAACTATAGATTGGATAAAAGTTAAAAAAAGACTTAAAGAAAACCCAAACATATCTGAAGATGAATTATTGGCAGCATCCTTACAATATAATCTAAACGTAAAAAACCCAGATAGAATAGAAGTGCAAAAAGGATTTATTGAAGTGATGGATGGTGCAACTGGTTTTATGTTAATTAAAAGAGATGTTTTTAAAAGAATGGCATCCGTTTATCCTGAGTTAAAATTTAAACCAGATCAACATATAAATCAATCACATGATAAAGAATTTGATTATCATAAAACATCCGATTGGAATTACACTTTTTTTGATACAATGATAGAACCAGAAACTAGAAGATATTTATCAGAGGACTATGCTTTTTGTAGATTATGGCAAAATATGGGTGGAAAAATATACGCTGATGTCTTGAGCGGCATGACTCATTATGGTAATTATTCTTTTAGAGGCAATGTGGCTACTCAATTTAAAGGAGCAAAATGAACTACGAATACGTGTCTGAAAACATAATAATATGTAAAAATTTTTTACCAGACCCAATGCTACAAAAAATTAAAATTGACTTGTTAAACAACAGGGGCAGATTTAATATTCCTAGCTGGAGTGATAGTAACATAAATCTGTTCAATAGTAAGTGTGGCGGTCTAGATTATTGGATACAGCACGGTGAAACAATAGAAAATAATGAAGCTATTTGTGATCTTGGTAACTGGTTTTATCATCAGGGTTTTTTTCAGTTCCTACAAAATTCAGGTAGAACAAACGCTTTTTATTTCTTAAATAAAAAAAAGCAGCACAACATTCATGTTATTTCTTACAATAATGGTGGCTACTACAACTGGCATCCAGACTCCGAGTTTTTTACTTTTAATTTAGTTCTTAATGAGGGAGATGAGTTAAGTGGTGGCGACATGTTATTCATGGATGACGGCAGAATTGTAGAAATACCAAACCAAAACAACTTAATGGTTGTATTTCCAACGTATATTCATCATGCTATAACACCCATTAAGTCAAAAAGTGGCAAGGATGTGCCATTTCCTCAACAAAGATTTAGCATTCAATATTGGACTAACCTGATTGGCTCTAATTATTGATTTTTTCTGATATTTCGATAATACTGTCTTAATCATGCAATTAGTAGAACTTAAATTTAAGCCTGGCGTAGATAAGCAGGACACTGCATATTCTGCAGGAGATCAAAGAAAATATGTTGATTCTGATTTTGTAAGGTTTCACTATGGAAAACCTGAAAGATGGGGTGGATGGTCTAATCTACCAAATCCTAATGTTACTGTTGTAGGGGTTGTAAGAGACACTCACTCTTGGATAGGTCTTGATGGCACAAGGTATCTAGCATTAGGCACAGACAGAAAGCTTTACATTTTTTCTGAGGGTAAAGTTTATGATATTACACCCATAAGAAGAACTGCTAGTCTTACAAATCCTTTTGCTACATCCAGTGGATCCTCTACGGTAACGGTTACTGATGCTGGACATTTAGCTGAGGTAGGTGCGTTCGTTACTTTTGACAATGGTTCTGCTACTAACGTAGTAGATGGTATAGATTTTAATGCTGAGTTTGAAGTTTTGACTGTGCCAAGCAGCAATACTTATACAATAAACGCTGGGACAAACGCATCTGGTACTACAGCTGCAGGTGGTGGTTCTACAGATGCAAGCTATCAAATAAATCCTGGTCCGACATCATCCACGTATGGATATGGTTGGGGCACTGAGACATGGGGAGCTAGCACATGGGATACACCGAGATCCTCTTCAAACGTAGTAGTCGCTGGCAGAAATTGGTCATTAGATAATTTTGGAGAAGATTTAATTGCTACTGTTTTAGATGGTGGGACTTTTATTTGGGACACTTCATCTAGCTTTGGCACAAGAGCAACTGCATTATCAAATGCACCAACAGCTTCAAGATTTAGTTTAGTTTCTACAGATACAAGACATCTTCTAATATTTGGAACAGAAACTACAATTGGTAATACGGCTACACAAGACGATTTGTTATTTAGATTTTCAGACAGAGAAGACGCAACAGACTACACACCTGTCGCTACGAACGAAGCAGGTTCTTTAAGAATTACAGATGGCTCTAGAATAGTAGGTGCTATAAAATCAACTGGTCAAATACTAGTTTGGACAGACACATCATTACACGGTATTCAGTTTGTTGGAACACCTTTTACATTTGGTCTAAGACAACTAGGCGCTAACGCTGGGTTAATCGCACAACACGCTGCTATAGAGGTAAATGGTATTGCATACTGGATGTCGGACAACGCATTTTACTTATTTGATGGTGTTGTCAAGAAAATGCCTTGTTCTGTACAGGATTATGTATTTGATGATCTAAGTTATACAAACAAAAATGATATTGCGGTAGGCTTAAATACAGCTTTTAATGAAATAATTTGGTATTATCCATCATCAAACGCTACTCAAATAGATCGAGCTGTTGCTTACAATTATTTAGAGGGCACTTGGTATACTATTAATTTAGCTAGGACCACTTGGTTGGGAGCTTATGTGTATGAAAAACCGATTGCAACAGAATATAGTTCGTCTGCGACTGCAAATGCCACTAGCATACTAGGGTTAACTGCTGGTGCATCTTTTGTGTATGAGCATGAATCTGGTAACAATCAGGCAGATGGCACGGCCATAACAGCCTTTTTAGAAACAGGATCTGTTGAAATAGCGGACGGTGATCAGCTAATGTCTGTAAATAAATTAGTGCCTGATTTTGACAATTTAGCTAATACCATGACAGCTCAATTAACCTTAGAACAATATCCTCAATCCTCATCTAATGTCCAAACAAGCGGCACTATAACTAGCACAACTGAAAAAATAAACGTTAGAGGTAGAGGTAGAGCAGTAAAAATAAGGTATACAACAAACACTGTAGATGATACTGCTTGGAGACTTGGATCACAAAAATTAGAATTAAGACCAGACGGTAGAAGATAATGGCTAAAATTAATATAACTAGATTACCTAACGCTACACCAGAATATGATGCTAGTCAGTTTGATCAAATGGTTAGATTATTAGAGCAAATTGTTTTTTTATTAAACACCAACTTTCAACAAGACTTAAAAGAAGAAACAGAATCGGAGACATTTTTCCTTGGCTAATACATTTAAAAGCGCAATGGTTGATATTACAACTACAGATTTAACAACCTTGTTAACGGTGCCAACAGCTAATCCTGGTGCAACACCACCTGTGCCTCCTACAACTGATGTAATAAAATCTATTTTAATTTGTAATGATTCAGGAAGCACTACACTAGTAGATTTAGAAGTGCTTAGATCCTCTGCTACCTTTGAATTATTTAAAGCTAAAAGTGTGGCAACTAACACCACAACAGAATTACTATCTCAGCCTCTTGTTTTGCAAGAGTCTGATGTATTAAAAGCGCAGGCAAACGCTGCTAACCAAGTTCACATAATTGTAAGCTTTATGGAGGTTACAAAAGGTCAACTTTAGAAAGGAATACATATGTCAGAAATGCAATTACATTCATTATTCATAACGCCGTTTTTTGTTAAAAAAATAGAGATGGATAATAATAAAATGATACAAAAACTTTATGATTTAAAATCTCAAAACAAAACTGGTACACCAAGATCTAATGTTGGCGGTTGGCACAGTAATCTAAATTTATATGAAGAGGATGAATTTAAAGAAATCACAGGAGTAATATTACAAAACGCAAAAGAGTGTTTTGAACACCTAGATGCTGTAGATGATTGTAACCCTACTTTAGATGCTATGTGGGGCATTATCAATCAACCTGGTTCAAGAAACAATATACATACACATCCCATGAGTTTTTTATCTGGTGTATATTACATGAAAATACCTGAAAAAAGCGGACGAATTACTTTTTTAGATCCTAGACCGCAAGCAGAAATAATGGATTGTAACAAAAAAACCGACCAATCTATACATTTAGCTCATAGTGTAGATTGGAATCCAGAGGAAAATTCCTTGATTTTTTTTCCATCATGGTTACAACATCAAGTAGCAACCAATCTTTCAAATGAAGATAGAGTAATTTTAAGTTTTAATTTAATGTGGACAGGAGGATAATATGCCAATAGTTAAAGATGCAGAACAAATAGGAACTATGACTCTAGAAGATGGTAGAGTCATACCAAAATACAATGTCAAAACAGAAACGACGCTCACTAATACAGAAACAGGTCAAGAATACGAGTCAGAAGAAGCTATGCAAGCGGACATTGACGACCCAAACACCTCAACCACTGTTGAAAAAATTAGACGAGATGTTAAAGTATTTGCTCCATCTTTAAGAGATATGTTAGGTCAAACACCTAAAGAATGAAAAAAGGTTTTGATTACGCAATCAAAAACAATTTCTTCGATGAACAAGATTTTTTAGCCTTAAAAAATCAACTTACAACTTTAGAGTATGTGCCACCTAAACAGCACGACGTAGAAAGAATGTTGAATCATGTGTATTGGCATCAGAGGGAGGTGCAAAATAATAGTGAGGTCGCTGACCTAATAGCAAAAAAAATAAAACAATATTTTAATTTTGTTGTGAAAGAATACACACACATTTATTTTACAATGTGTGGTAATCAACCTACTTTGCATCCTCATGTAGATTTAACTGATACTGTAAAATATCAATGTTTAATTTATATCGCAGGTCCCACTGACTTATACAGCGGCACTGGTATTTTTAAGGAAGACAACACCGTATTAGAAAATATGGAACAAGGCCCTGTTGATGTAATAGGTTTTAAAGAAAATAAAGCTATATTTTGGGACTCCAATGTAATTCACTGTCCAGCGCAAACAGAAAATACTGGAACATGGAGATACTCAATAGCAACGATGTTTAGATAATGAACTACGACTATGCAATAAAAAAACATTTTTTAAGCACTGAAACTTTTGCAAAGCTTAACAAAGAAGCTGATGGTCGAATAGAAAGAAGCATAGAGATATCAAAAGATAGTGAACTGGCAAAAGAAATAACACAAAATATAGAAAAATATTTTGATTACAAACCTAAGAAAATTACTGCTTTGCAGCACACTTTAACTTGTAATGTTCCGACATTTCATCCACATGTTGATAAGAATCATGATGTCCTAAGACAAATAATTATTTACATTAGGGGTAAAGAAAAAGAAAACACAGGCACAGGATTTTTTGAAGATAAGTATCTTCTACAAGATGAATATAAGCCAATAGACATCATCGGTTTTGAAGAAAACAAGGCGATTTTTTGGAATTCAAAAATGGTGCATGCTCCAGCCCACATAGCTAAATGGGGCTTGTGGAGATACGCCATTATAGGATATTTTAATTAGACTTTTTACAATCGCAATCATCGGGGCAATGATTTGTCGCATCTTTCATGTGACGTTCAAAGTCTCTCTCAACTGCTAATAGTCTTTCGTGGTATCTGCTCACCTTGTCAGCAAGGACAGCAATAGCTTTTAAATAGTCTTGTTCGCTCATAATATCTCCTGTGATTGTTAATTTTGGTGAGAACCTAATGTAATCATATTTTTTGTGTTCGCAATAGTATTTTTTATAATTGTTTTCTTGACACGATTATGGTAATAAAAATACAAGAAAGCATGAATAGCAAGACTTTTGTATCTGGTAGAATAATCAAAAGGTATCAAATACCATTAAATGAAATTGATGAGCTTAACAAAACATTTGATAAAAATAAAAAAAATTTAGACAGCAGAGGGCGCTTACTTGCTGGTAGAATAGATACTGAACTAACGGTTACAGACATAGTGCCTAAATTAAAAATCATGTCTACCATGGAAAAAAATATTAACGACTATATGATGTCATTAAATCACTTTGGTATAACAAAAAGCCCACAGTATAATTTACGAATACTTACAATGTGGATTAATGATATGCAACCACATGAATACAATCCACCACATACACATCACGATTTAACAGGGTGGTCTACGGTATTGTTTTTAAAAGTTCCAAACTTTATAAATGATGTAAAACATCCGCATAAATTTAAGGATGGTAAACTTGGGTTTTTTTCAAGAGATACGCACTGTGATTTTTATGATTGTAAAGTTGGTGACTTTTACATATTTGAAGCATCTCATCAACATTTTGTGATGCCTTACAAAACAAACGATGTTGACCCTGTAAGAAGATCAATGTCATTTAATTTTATCATAGAAGACGAGGATACAAATGCTTGAAAATGAAATTAAATTTATAGCCTCAGATAGAGATTTTGAAGAGGTGTGGCCACATCCAAAATCCTCCTCAAGGTTCATACCAGAGGATTATAAAAAATTAGAAAAATTTACTAATGGTAATATGCATGATGAAACAATAAAAGGCTGCATACCATTTTTGGATGCTCTCACAGCTGGTTATATAATACCTTTTGATCAAGATTATCTTATAGATCCTGCTGACGAAACTTTTACAATTACTCCTGCAAATAGAGAGCAACAGGATACGGGTTATCATGACAGTGTGCAGTTACCTGAAAGTTGGCAGAAAAAAACAGGCAGTGCTGCTGGAAAATTTATAAACAAATGGCTTATAAAAACACCACCAGGTTATAGCTGTTATTTTGTTAAACCTATGAACAGAGTAGAGGATAGATTTGATATAATTTCTGGTGTAGTTGATACGGACACATACATTAACTTAATTCATTTTCCTTTTATTTTAAATAAAAAAGATGAACAGTTTCTAATTAAAAAAGGTCAACCAATGATACAAGTTATACCGTTTCGTAGAGAGAGTTGGAAAAGTTGGTCAGGTTTTTATTATGAACCTTTACACAACAAAACTTTAAATTCTTTGTTAAGTCATTTTTATGATAAATATAAAAAGCTTTTTTGGAGAAAGAAGAGTTATAAGTGAAAATATATGCTAATATCGATGATTGCGCTTTAATTATAAAAGATTTTTTACCAGATGATTTGTTTAAAGAAGTTGCAAAATTTAATTACGATCAATACGATAAAAATAAATCTTATAAAGATTGGGAGAAGACTCTTTTTTTAGATGAAAGTAAAAATGTAACTATGAAGGAAGTTACGACAGTAAGTGAATTATCTAGTTTAGATAAAGGTGAATATAAATATAAAGATGAAATTTTTAAAAATGTGTTAGATGTTGTAAAAAACTGTGAGTTTATTCCTTTTCAAGATAATTCTCTACTGCGTATTAGTTTTTATAAATATGATAAATATGCTGGTATAAATTGGCACAACGATGGTGGGTACACATTAAATTATTCTTTATATATTCATGAAGATTGGGATAGAAATTGGGGTGGAGAAACTTTAATAGATACAGGAAGAGGTTTACCTTTAAGCGTATATTCACAGCCAAATAGTTTAGTAGCAATTAAAAATGGTATCATGCACAAAGTTTGTGCTGTAACTGGACCAAAAAAAAGAAAAGTATTACAAATACGTGGTATTTTTCACGAGTAATTAGAATCGTAGTCTCTCCAAGTTTTACCCTCAGCATTATTAGTGCCGTTGTTTTCGTCATCAGCAACAGCGGTATCGTACGCTGTCTCAGCAGCTTCGATTTGACCTTTTCTAGTTTCACCCCAAGTTAATAATTGTTGAACTGTAACTCCATTACCAACAACATCACTAACACTACTTAAAGGAGTATTGCCTGTCATCATATGAGTGCTAGGATCTTTACGTTGTACTTCATCTCCACCAGGTGCAGTGTTGTAAATGACATAATGAATATCATCACCAATATCAGGAAATGCATTTCCTTTATCAGCCCATTTTATAGAAAATCCACCTAGAGAATTTGATTGATCAACTACGATTGTATCACCATAAGATATTAAAATTTCTGAAGCCATATTATCTCTCCTAATGTTTTATTATGTAATTTACAATTACGAAAGGTGAAAATGCATTGGTACCAGAAGCTGTTACAGCTCCTGTTAAAGTAGTTGTAATATTACCTGTTAAAGTTCCTGACAACGTGTGTGAGTGATTGTGACCAGTACCTGAACCTGTTGGTGCTACAAAACTCGGGCTTTGACCTGGACCTTGGTTGTTAAACGTAGAGTTGAAAATTCTTCTACTCATAGGACCAAATTGAAAGTTAGGGTGATCATGTGAAGCTAACTGTGCATTGGTTAATGAGGTGTTAGCAATATTACCAGTAATTGTAACCGACTGCGTTGTAGTGCTAGTTGCAGCTTGGTTGTTTGTTACAGCAACAGTTACGGTGTTTGCACCACCTGTTCCAGCTAAACTTGTTGTTCCACTTTTACCTTGTGGAAATTTACCTTGAAGATCTGGAACATTAAAAGTTGTTGAGCTATCACCTGCTCCGTAAGTCGTAGAGATTACTGCAAATAAATCAGCATAAGTTGTTCTTGATACAGCCGATCCATCACATAATAAATAGCCACTTGGAGCCGAAGCTTTAGGCCAAGGTTTTATAGTTCCTACTTCACTTCTATTTGTTATATCTTGTAAGTTAGCCATAATTAATCGTTATACTTTAATCTCCAACCATTGTCACTGTCATTGTACACCAACGCAAAGCCAGATCCACTAGTTGACACTGTTAAATTTGCTTCAGATCCCTGAATTTTGTGACTGTTTCTATTTACAGTCAAATTATGAGTTGCAAAAGTTCCTTCTGCATCAATAAACTTTATTTGATCACCAATGGCTGCAGAACTCGGCAAAGTAATTGCTACTGCTCCACCTGATGTATCAACAAAAATATTGTCACCTGCTGATGCAGTATAATCCGATGTTTTCTTAATCCATGCCTCACCTAATCCAGCGAGTGTAAAAATATCATACCAGTTAGTTCCGTCTGTAGAAACCAATCTATATTTACCATTTGTAATTGTTAAAGTGTTACCAGTGGCGCCTAATCTTGCAGTAATATCTGCTCCACCTGAAATGTTGTTATAAAGTCCGTAAGTTTTTTGTGTAGTTGGAAACTGCACTATGTGTGTTGTAGAAATCGTTCCAGAAAAAATAATTTGGTTTTGTCTAGCTTCGTTGTTAGCTTGAGATTGTGGTCCGTCAGCATTTGTTAAAGTTGTAGGTCCTGTTCCAGAAAGAGTTTTTGCATAAACACCAGCAATAGCAAATTCAAATACTTGGGAAAAGTTATTGTTAGTAATTGTACCCCAAGTTCCTGAATTTTCTCCAGTGGTTTGTAGCTCTATTCTTAGACCTGTCGAAAATGTTGAACTCATTTAATCTCCTAATTTAAAATTTAATGATTATTTTAAAGTTTGTCAAAACTTTTATGCAGCTTTATGAACTTCTGTCCAAACTATTCCGCTGTTTGAGTCGTCTACTTGGCTCCAGAAAGTGCCTTGTAAATTACCTGTACTACTAGTAACAGAATTGCCAGTGATTGTAAAGTTCACATCTATACGAATATTTAAATTACCTTCACTAGCTGTAGCTTCTACACTTGGAGCTTCATATAATGTCTCTTGCTCAGCATCTCCTATGGTAGATGTCATTCCAATACCAGTAAGGAAAACTGACGTTCCTACTGTCCCCACAGCAGAGGTCATTGCATTTCCTGTTGGGAAAACTACAAATTCAGGATCAGCCTCAGCCTGTCCTACTGACGACTGCATAGCGGTGTCAGCACCAACAACGACTGTAGTTTGACCATCACCTGAAATTGCAAAAGTCCCTGTTGTAGATGTTAGTGGGTTTCCAGATACAGATATATTTTGATCTGTTGCAACAGCCTCATCGCCTGTGCTTATGGTCATAGGTTGACCAGTTAATGCAAATGAACCACCTACGGCGCCCCATTGTTGTTCACTCCAACCAATAGATCCACCAGTATTGATATCAGTATCACGGTTCCAACCTGTGGTTTTTGTTACGCTTGTAGATTCATCACCTACAGATGACGTAAGTGGGTTACCTGATACAGATATGTTTTGGTCTGTCGATAATGAAACATCACCTCTTGCTGATGTTGCAGATGCACCATTTGTAATTATAGCGTTAGCTATACCTGTACCAACAGCAGTTCCAGCTGTAGAGGTAAGTGGGTTACCTGATACAGATATATTTTGGTCAGTGGTTACTGTCTCAGTACCTACAGATGACGTGAGGCCAATACCTGTAACAGATACAGGTGCTTGTTGGGACCAGGCACCACTGTTCCAAGTTTCTCGGCCCCATCCTTGGATAGAGGCCATGTTTTATCTCCTTATGCTATTCTTATGATTGCAGCGGTTGATTCAGCAGCAGGAAACGTTATTGTAAACGTACCAGCAGTTGAAGATTTAACCGCACCAAAATCAAGAACACACACTGCAGCGTTTGTAGTCAAACCAGATACAGTAGAGCTGTTATAAATAACAGCAGCTTGTGCAGAAATAGTTGCACTTGTAAATGATAAGTCAGGTGAAAAATCACACACAGCAGTATCTGATGACAAAGTTGGTGTTACAGATGTTAATGTTCCACCACCTTCAGAATAAGTTCCTGAGTTTGCTACTTCGTCAGTTTGTTGAAAAGCAGTTGTTGATTTACTTAGTGTTGCTTCGTTGTCGTATAGCGCTAGTTTAAAAGTATTCCCCGTCGTTGCCGTAAAATTGTGTAGGCCTTTCAGGATCTCCACTTTAAAACTATTACATATAGCTTGGTTAATTGCCATAATTATCTCCTATGGGTTCCTTGACTCGAGAGGGATACGAATAACGCCATCTCGAAATTCGTCTCTACGGTCACGCCCCATCTCATATGTGGCAAGAGCCTGTACAGACTGATTATAGTTTTTATCATAGTATTGTATCATATCAGCTGGACCTTTCAAGTATCCAAGTGCCTCCAAAATACATCCATATAAAAGCACGTTCGGAGCGTTCTGACTAACCCAATTTGATGTTGTCGTACTGGATAAGACAGGTGGCTTATACGTGTAAGCGAGCGATACAGTTAATGCAGCGTTCGGGGTTGGTGCCAACATATGAGTATCATCATCATATACAGCATAATACTTGGGAGTACCTGCTCCAGTTGATGTCCTATTTGGCGCAAATTCATTCATAAATGAAATATCTTTTTGTATCAAGAAAGTTCTATTATTTGACCCATCTATTATTTGAATATACCTAGTCGCTTCCCAATCGGATGGTAGCGGTAAAAAAGGGTTGTTTACTGTTAAAGTAGCAGTATCGTATCTTCTATAATAATTAAGATCTACCGTTCTTCTTAATTTATCTTCAGTTGATCTTATAAATTGATTAATAACAGCATCTGTTAACACGTCAGATGTTGTTTCAGTATAGTTTCTAACGTTATCTAATAAATCAGAATAATCAGTCATGATATGCTCACTGTAACATTACCTACGGCTGATAGCAACCTCGTAGGTTTTTTTGGTGCTTGAAGCTCTAAAGGCATCATGCTTTTAGTGGTAATTGTAAAAGTTGAACCATCTGCTCTGGTGTGTGTAACGACTTCATCAGCTGTTTCAAATCTATTTACGGTTAAACCAAAACCTTTACCATCATAGGGAGCGTCAGCGCCATCTGGTTTAACAACTGTTCTACCACCACTTATTGGCCCATTTGATCCACCAACAAAAACTCTAGATACAGCAATTTGTGGTCTTGCATTTTCAAGTGATTGAGGATCTTGAATAATCGGTAATGGTTCAAGTTGAGGATGTTTTTCTTCATACTCAGAAATATGAACTGTTGATCCATTCCATTCCTTAACCATTTCATTATATGGAAAAGCCATACCAGATCTATCTGATATTCTTTTAGCAAATTTGCCTGACGCATACTTACCCATTTAGGCCCCTGACGGTAAATATGTTTTAGGTGTTAAAAATAAACTGGTTCTTTCGCCGTCTTGTGCAGCGGCTCTTTGAAATTCATCTTCATAAATTTGTTTTAATAATTGAATTCTATCTGGCGCTTTTTTCATAGCCATGTAATAAGCTAATCCAGCGGTCATACATGGAAGAAAACGAAAAGGTATCTGAGCATTATTGGTGTAATCACCAGCATCAAACATGCGAACAAGAGCGTAGTAACGTAGAGTATACGTTGTATCAGCTGCAGGATATAGAAATAGTGTTGGGCTTATCGTACGCTCAAAGTAATATTGAGTTGGTCTTCCGCTGGTTGTTTTAACAGCATAATTTAAATATGTAGACCTGCTAATTGAATTAGCAGAAAAATCATTGTTACTAGAGTCTCTAATAACTACATCAGTAATATCAACTATTTGTTGACTGTCATCTGCATTGCTTCCAAATAAACCAGTCCCAGTTAAACTAGTTGTGGTTGATGCAATTGTTTTTTCTTGTAATTGAATTGTCCAAAGATTTAATCCTCTATTAGCCCATTCTGCTAATAATAAATTTAAAGAACGTCTTGCAGTTTGCAAATCGTATCCACTACGAACTTGCAAACCACAACGTTCATATGCTTCCTCAGCTATATCATCTATGCTGAGATCAAAGCTTGCTGTTGAAGCGTAAGTTGGCATCTATTTTTTGCCGTTCTTCTTCATCATTCCGCCGCCTCTTTTTTTGACAGCTTTTTTCTTACCCTTCATGGCAGCTCCACCACCCATCATACCCATGGCTTTTCTAGGAGAAACTTTTCCTCCCATCATCATTTTGTTCTGCATCATAGAACCGCCACCACGTTTTTTGACAACTGGCTTTCCGCCTCTTTTCATAGCTTGTTTTTTCTTACCCATCATATTGACCTCCGAATATTCGTCTATAGGTTTTTTGTCTTGATACTACAACGTCTTGATAGTACCCTTTTGGCCACAACTTATAGTAACCAATTCTGTGTAATTTATCAGAAGCTTCCTGTAATTGCGAGAACTTTTGTGCAAGCATCATGGAATATTCCATGTCGCTTTCTACAGTAGGGGCGTCCCCATTTGGAGTGACAAGAAACTCTTGCTCCTCCTCGTTGGCTGGATTGTGGGGATGAAAACCCATAAAATATATATCCTTCTTATTATACCAAGTATTGTACGCATCTATAATATCCTGAAATTGCTCTAAGGAGTAATTAAAGTAAGGATCACAAAATATCAATATTTCATGAACAGAAAA
>VTLG01005393.1_pt1 | contig 17773 bp, 34 predicted proteins | sample 4694571 | NCBI WGS metagenome assembly VTLG01 (sample SAMN12604809, study PRJNA352737) | marine metagenome | biome: ENVO:00000447; feature: ENVO:00000209|ENVO:00000569|ENVO:01000036; material: ENVO:00002151; isolation source: viral sequences binned using virsorter ... | reverse complement strand
AAGTTTATATTAATACCATTTCTTTCCATATCAGTTAATACAATTAAAAATTCATTCATCATCTTAACTGTCTTTAATAAATGTTTATTCTTATCTGCTCTTAAGTCTTCCATTTGAGAATCAAATAATTTTCTAGTAATAGCTACATCTATCTTGCCATACTCTTCTACAATATCTGCAGGAATATTTTCAAATGATACACCCCTATCCATAAATTCTTTTATTCTGTCATCCTTTGATCCTATCTTTCTACGTTGGCAACACATCTGTAGTGTCAAACTTTTTCTTATACCTCTATTTAAAATATATTCTCCTATCATAGTATCGTATACATTACCATCATATTTAAATCCAGATTCTAATAGCCAACTTAAATCAAATTTAATGTTATGTCCTATTAATAATTTAGTATCATCTAATATTTTTTGTATCTTATGATAGCAACCTTCATCTACTCTTTCACTATGATTAGTAAAATAATATTCATCGTTAACTCCTACACTTACTAATATATTTTGTGGATTAAATGGTGATGGATCCATGCCACCTACTTCTGTTTTTTGATACGAAGTTTCTACGTCTATTGTTGTTATCATATGTCCTTTCTAATCTGTGTATCTGCTTAAATATTTATCAATGATACAAGATGGATCACCATGCCACCCTGTTATTTTATTCTTACTAATGTTTAATACTCTCATGTTATTTGTGGGATCATTAGAAGTTCTATTACCTATACCTATAATTAAATCTGCTTCTGCAGCTTTACCTGTCTTTGAATTCTCCATCATATCAAATGATATATGATCTCTATTGTGTGCATCTGCTGATGCCTGTGATATAGCAATAACTACACATTCTCTTCTCTTCGCTATTTCTCTAGCACCTGTGTATATTGCTCGTAACTTCTCGTCTGTTCTTGCAAATGTACCTTTAACATTTACCTTATCTAACTGATCAATCACAATTATATCTGGCTTATGCTTTTCACAATGACTATCTATATCATCTAAAGTCCAATCAACAGTATCAATCATTTTAATATTATCTTTTATCTTTGCCCATTCAACTTGAGTATCACTTGTGTTCTCTGCTATCTGCTCTCTGTTATACCCAGTGAAACAACTAATGGCTCTCATTTGTGTACGAACTGCAGGTTCCTCATTAATAAATGCATGTACCTTTGCACCTTGTTCAGCAAATCCATGTGGTGCTGATACAAGACTAACCCAGAATGCTGTCTTACCTACCTCTGGTCTAGCAAATGCTATCATTAAATTTCCTGGTCCAATTCCACCAATATTATTTTTTAATACAGTTAAATTAAATTGCCATTTACTTACTACATTTAACTTATCAAGTAATTCTACCACATCATTTGTAACTGCATCTAATTTTTCTGCAGGTAATCCTGTTTTATATTTCTCTATCATAGATAAAATAGTATTAAAATCTGCTGGTTTACCATTAAATATTTCAGTAGCTTCTACTGCAATTCTTTGAGCCACATCTCTTTCACTTAGTATCTTTACAATATCATCTGCTATTTCTTTTGATGGCTCTTGTGTCTCTCTTATATCTTCTATTAATTCACTTAACTGTTCTTTAGCTGCCCTAGTTATTGCAGGATTATATACTGTAGTATGCAAAGAATATAATTCATCAATATTTATATCAGTATCATACTTGTCATGTGCCTTTTGTATTGTATCAAATAAAGAACCAAAGTTTCCCTGCAATACATTACGAGTTATACTACCTTTGTATTGTGTATAAAATTTTTTACCTAGTAATAGTTTTATTATTTGTTTCTCAATCATTTACATTCCTTAATTTTTTTTGTATTATAATAATAATTATAATAATTTCCCTCTCCTATTTTTTTAAAATTTTTATTAATCCAATTATTAGCTTGATTCCAATAATCAAATTCTTTTATAATAATATCTTCATCATTTATATTATTACAAACAAAAACTTTATCACATAAAGTTATACTTAATCTATATAGTTTCTCAATCATTTTACACTCCTTTTATGTTGCCAAATATTATTATTAAATACTCTAATTAACCTTGATAATTCTACGGTATGTTCTTTATCAAATTTATCTTTAAATATAACTTTACAATCATCACAAGGTAACTTATTACCTTTCCATACTAATACTACATTATCTTTTTTCATTTAATTTTTCCTCTAGTATTCTACCTATCATATCTACTTTAGCATCATCCCTTGTATTCCAAGTTGATTTATTACTTTCGTGTATATCATACTTCCAACTATTCCAATCATCTAATATTTCTTGTATCATTTCTTTAGTCATTAAACATCTCCTTTATTTCTTCTGTACTAAAATATTTTAAATCATCTGACAATGGTTTAACATGTACATTCTGTAAGCCATAAGATTTTAATTCATTAGCTATACCATATGATTTCTTTGTTGCATCTCTATCTAATCCTACATATATCTTATCGTATTGTTTTAGATATTGTTTATGAGATTCCTTTAATGATGTACCAAGTATAGCCACACCTGTAAGTATATTAGATACTGCACAAGCTGAAGCACAATCTTCTACTATGATTGCTTCCTTATGTTCTTCTAATCCACATTTAAAAGGTACATCTTTATTACCATACATATACCATTTAGGATATGTCATAGAGTTTAATGCTCTACCTACTGCACCCACAAATGTAGTTTGATCTTCATCATCTCTAATTAAAAATACAACTCTATCTTGTTTAACATCATAACAAATATCTGCTCTACCCCATGCCCATGCTTCTGAACAATTATTTTTATGTAAATATTTCATAGCTTTTTCATTTGAAAAAGTTGATTTGAAACTATCAGGCATTTTAAATTCTGTATCTAAACTTTCTTCTTTCTGTTTGAATGTAGCATTCACATAGTTCATATTCTTTTCTCCTTGATACTTTCCTTTGGCACTACAAGATGCATGAAAGCAATACCAATTAATACCATTGTTCATTGTATCTACTGATAGTGTATTCTTACCATTACAAAATGGACAATCCATTCTCATTGATGTATCTGGCGGAATGAATAATCCTGTTATTACTTCTAGTTGTTGTTTGTAATTCAAATGTTTACTTCCTCGTATGTAATTGTATATCTATTTTGAGAATAGAAAGAACTTTGTTCTACTTTCATTAGATTATTATTAAGATAGTAAGCTACATTATTTTCTAACTTTTCTATCGTTGGCTTGTGGTCGAATGGTATTATTGCTGTTGCGTCTATTCCCATTCCGAATATTCTTACTTTATATTTTTTCATTGTCTATTCCTATATCACACTTTTGATTTTAATGCAAGTTATTTTATAAAATATTTTCCTTTAATAACATAAGGTTTTGTCTTATAAGTTCTATCTATCTCAATCTGTCGTAGTTCTAATTTTTTTTTAATTAATCTATGTACTATACCAGCTTTTACTTTAGGAAATTTATCTCTTAGTAATTTAATTAAATTTCTTTTTTTATGATTACCTGTTTCTATTAGTCTAAACATTTCATCTGCTATCTCAAACTTAGGACTAGTTTTTAATTGGTGATCTAATCTACCATGTTTCTTTAAAAAATTATAGAACCATTCATCACTCTGATATGGCATATCTCCTGTTGGTGGATTGAAAGCAGTTAAGTCTTCATTTAAATAATAATAAGGTACCTTATCACCATTGAATAATACACAATCGTATTCATCAATGATACCTTCTTTTTTTAATTTTAAATATTTTATTTTATCCATATAATTTCTTAGCTTTTATTTTTTGTTGTGTATCTAATTTAAATTTTCTACCTAATCGTATAAGAAATTCTGCATATTCATGTGGGAAATATTTATATTTTCCATAATCTTCTTTGTCTAAAGATTTAAGTTCAATTTTAATTAGGTCTCTGATTGTACATTTTTCTTTCGTGCTTAAGTTCATTTAATCTCCACTTCAGCTTCTGTTTCAATCCATACTTTAGCACCACAACTTAAAGGTTTGTGTGGACTATAAACAACTTTAGCCATGCCATGTATAATAACTTCATGACCATACTCATTAGACTTTGATGTCTTCACAGTAATTACTGGTTTGTTATCACCATGTTTAGCATTGTGTTTTATATGGTGTTGATTGACATGTATTCTTTTTATCATAGTCTACCTTTCCTTTCTGACCTAGATTTATATGGTAACTTAACTACCTTACTACTTGGATTTCCTTTACGGCTTGTCCATTCTATTGTTACTTCTTCTGCATCACCACCTTGAAAAGACTTCATTGCTTTTTTTAAACTCATTGCTTCAATCTTTTTTTCAGGTTGTCCTGCTGGTACTGTAAATGTATACTCTCTCATTACTCCTCCTCTATATCAAAGTTAATTGCAGTCATACCACTTGTTGGGTGACTTGATCGTGACCATTTAAAAGGACAGGTATCTAGCCACTCATTAAAATCTTCCCATCTTTTTTCTATTTCATCATCTATATCTATTTCTTTTTTATTCATACTAATGCTCCTTATAACTTACTTGTTTAACTGAACGACTCCAACAGGCACGACAACTACCACACTCACCATTCTGTTTAGGTGCAGGACATTCTCTACCTACTGCTTTTTTATCTTTGTGTACACCAGAAGTCCACTTCCAAAATTTAGGTGGTGGACTATCTACTTTGATTGCTGATACACGCAAACATAAATTCTTTGGCACATCTTTTACATCTATTTGGTCTATAATCTTATACTCTCTAGTAGCCAACCAATATTTTATATGTGGTGTTAGCTCGCACACTTCAAATATCTTCATCAAATGTGAATAAGATTGTATATCTCCAGAGTCAAACCAACGATGAAAAAGCCTTGATTTATCTAGGTTTTTGTACTTTTGTGTCAGTAATTCTGCCATATAATCTACCCATTCTGGCATTTCTATTGCTTGATATCTTTTTTCATACATAGCTTTAACAACTGGAAACACATAACAACCTTTACCTGCATAACATTTATTACAGATAGTTCCTTCTTGTTCTGCTAACTTACTACCAGTTACACAGTATTGTATTGGTATACCCCAAGCATACGAGGGCATCTTACTTGGATTAGATAGTGTGCCTATCTTTTTTTCTATGTCTTTTAGTTTCATTTAACTCCTAACTATTTATTGCTATTAATATCCAAGATAAAACCATTGCACTAATACAAATAATGGGGATTAAGTATATTAAAAAATCCCCATTGATTTGTTGCTTGAATACAAATTTAATTATTAATAGCAAGGCAGTAATCCATACTATTAAACTTATTATTGCACTCAATTAATTACCATTACCTTCTGGATGTTGATTCTCTTCAAGCCATTGTTGTTGCTCAAATAATCTAGTCTTATCCAAAGGTAATGTTGTTGTATGTTTTTCCCAATCCTTAATGTTATCAAAGTAATTAAAGATAGCTTCTTTTACTTTGCCCCTTAACTCTAATAACTCTTGTGCTTTTTCTTGAGTAGGGTTAGGATTGTTTTCTAACCAAGCTAAAGTACTTATACATGCTCTTCTAATCATGCCTTTATACTTAATTATCTTATTGTTATTGTCCATATGTTTTTACCTATAGGTTATTTATTATTAGTACCATAATAAATGATTTAATGCAAATTAAATTTTTAAATTCAATCTGCTAATTCCAAATTTTAATTGTTCTTTAGTTATCTTACCAGAGTTGTAATTATACTGCATGTTTTCATATAATCTTAATATATATTCTGGCTCTGTTCCTGCGTGTTCACATATTAATTTAAAGTCTTTACTATGTATATTAAACCAACTCTTTGCCTGTGATTGTGCAATGGATTGGCTTTGATCTGATGCAGTACCAATACTAAATGCATCAGTAAATGCTTTCTTAATTACTTCTATAAATACTAATTCAGCAGGTGTTTTCTTTTTTGGTTCTTGATATGTTTTCATTTTATCTCCTGTTACTGCGTCAACTTGTCGTATCGTTTTTTCATTAAAAATATGTTATAGTGTCCTGTCGTTGCAGGGGGGGTTATAGTATATACAACTCCCCCTTTATATTTTTATATATCTTTTTGATTTAAATATTCTTCAATCAAACTTTTAATTAATTTTGATTTAACAATACTACGATCAGAACAATACTTATCTAATTTAGATTTAAGTTCTCTACCTAAAGTCAAACCCATTACTCCATATTTTGCAGAAAATGCATGGGGATTTTTAGTAACAAACTTACATTTATCTTCATCAATATTCATTTCTTCTCCTTTATTTTTTTAACTAGTTTTTTTCTTACTTCTTCAGCATGTTTTAAATCTAAACACATGCCGTGTAGTAAAGATTTTAATCTAATTATTTCAGCTTTAAGTTTATTTATTATATTTTCTTGTTTCATAAAGTTTATTATTTACGGGGGATTTCTCCCCCATAATTTTAGTTGGCTCTCAGATTATTAGCAATACCTTGATGATAAAGATATACAAAGTCTTTATTTTTAGTAATAAAGTTTTGTACTTCAAGATTTCTCCTGTCATCACTTTTCATACTATCCATAATAGAAGAAGCAAGTTTAAACTTAGGTTCCTTTTTAGTACCACCATCACTTAATGCTCTCTGATTATGAGAACTATAATTTGTAAAAGAATTATAGACATCATAAAGAGTAGGCTTATCTTTATTCTCCAATACTTCATGGAGTAACCACTCTTTACTTGATGATCCATTTGCAAAGTCTTTAAACAAATCTTTTACTTGTTCTTGTTTAAGTTCTACTCTTTGATACGCTTCCATAGTATTACTTAAGTTATCAAAGGTATCATTTAAATTCTGTAGTTTTTTAAATGAATCTTCAAGAACAAAGTTAGTAGTATGTCTTCGTAATGAAGAGTTAATTGTTTCAAATGATTTCATACCATTTGCACATATTAATCTAAGAAACATCACTTGTAACTTGTACATTATTGATGCATCATAGCTAGACACAACTTCAATTCCAAATTGTAATTTGTCATTAGAGTTATGTTGCATTATGTAAGTACCATATCGAGAAGTATCTCCAAATAAAATTCTAAGTTTCATTCTACCTAATGTAGGATCAACTGAAAATAATATCTTAGCATCTCTTATATCAATGCCATACTTATCTAATGCGTCAGATAAACCATTAAGTATATTTTCATAAGGAACTAATAGATAATGGTCTCCATGTAAAGCAATACATCTATCTAAACTCCTAGCAAATACACCATTCATTGGCTTAACTAACATATTACCTTTAACATCTGCAACACTTTCAAATGTAACAGGTGTAAGGGCAAGACTATAATCTCCTTCGTATTCAGATTGTAATCTCTTGACTAATGTAGTCATATATTTCCTTTTGTTAAGGGGTTGATTTAAGTGCTTATTTTTAGTGAGAAAAAAACAAGCAAAAATCTAGAATTCATTTTATGGTTTGAACTCCGAACTTACCATGATCAAAAGACAGGGACAAATAAATGCCCCTATCTTTGTTATAACATGTTGTTATTATTAATGCAAGTTATTCATCAAATTTTTCCTCATATAAAGGAAATAAATGTCTGTTCCAAACCAACCATTGTGTATAAGTCAAGTTAGTTCCTCCCTTCTCTTAACAGTTCTGGTACAGCATAATAAGGATTACCCTTATCGTCTTTATGTACTTCTGTAGGATTAGTGAGTTCTTTTAATAGACTAAAATTCAAGTCATCAATCTCACTCCATCTATAGAAATCTGTCTCTAAAAGATTGATTTTATAGAGTTTTTTGCCAATGCTAAACCACTTAATATTATCAAAAATCATATTAGTGTATCTGTTTATGCTAGGCTCAAAGGCTCGCAATACTCTATCGGGATTTGTTGTAGGTTTTTTACCTTTGTTGATGTACATAGTACCATCAGCTTTTTTATGTTTAGTTCGTTTTCGTAAGTCAAACTTACCATGCCTATAACTTCCATTCTTTTTTAAGAAACCTGCTCTAAACATTTTAAGTTTAGATAATCTTAATAAAGTTTCAAGCATAGGATTAAACTCTACGAAGTGAACTTCATGTATGATTAGTTCTTTCATACTTTCCTTTCTGTGCTTTGGTTTATTTTAAGTGTGAATTGTTTTTTTATTTGTCATATCTTGATCACAATTAGGCTATAACAACTCACAAAAAATAGCCGTCAGAGTCTCCCCCGACATGAGAGCCAACAGCACACTAAGGCATAATGCATTCAAATGACTTATATGTTACCATATAAATATCACCTTAGACCTGTTTTTATTACAGGGCTATTGGCTCACAAATCAGTCCTTGCTAGTGCAATGACTCTAACACTAGCAAAGAACTCTGGTTAATTAGTCTTTATTCATTATTTCCCCCCTTTATAAAAATCTTTTACAGCACTACTTATCATTGATTGCATTTCACCCATAGTTTTATTGTGTGAATTGTCATCAATAAATTTAAGTATTCTATCTTTTACTACAGAGCCAAGATTAGAATTTTCATAAACTTGTTTTTGTTCTGCTTTCTTTCTTTCGTGCATTCTAGCTTTATTTTCTGATTGCACTTGGGGTATTCCCCATCTGGTTTGATCTGTCATGTTTTCTCCATTTTATTTTTCCTTCAGTATTTAATTGATTAAAACACAAATAGCATAGACAAGTATACTGCCCCATGTCATATTCTTCTTCTATATCCCCATGCCAATAATGATATTCATGTTCTTTACTGTCTTTGCATAATTCACATTTACTATCTACCATTTTTCCCTTTCATAAATGATTCATGTAATCTGTCTTGCCTAATCTTATCTATATCTGGTTTTAACTTTAAGTATTGCCACAATAAATAATTTAATACACAAAAGCATACTGTTCCTAATATAATTAAAGTGATAGTCATAGTTTATTCTCCATATAAATACTTGATGGCATTGTAGTAGACAATTCATATTGACCACCTATTGGGGTTTTAACTGATATATATACACAATTCTTATACTTATTCTTAAATGCTTCTTCAGCTTCGATTAAATTATAAGCATAAATATTGGCACAATATACTTTATCACTAACTTCATTTTGATACTCAAAGATATATTTTTCTTTATTAATCATTAGACTCCTTAAGTTTATCACTATTTATTTTTAAATACACATCACATTTACCAGTTAAACCTAATATTTGTAATGCTCGTTTTAAAGAATCTAAATCAAAAGTACGAATAATAATCTTTTGATTAGTTTTTCTTATCTTTACTAAATATACTGCGTTCATAAGTTTCTCCTGTTTTTTGTTAAAGGCAAAATAACTGCCCATTTCTATTTATACCACATCAAAATTATTAAAGCAAATAAAAAAAGCCCCGCAAGTTTCCCTGCAGGGCTTTCAATGGTGATCTTCCATTTTGTTCTCCTATATTATAATTAACTAAAAGCAACAGATAAAACTATAATAAGGATAGGGATAACAAAGAGTCCCACTCCAAGAATGTTATTCATAACTTTCTCCTTTCATTCTTTACTTAACCACATATTATTATATAAGGCAAATTAAATTTTTTCTGTGTCTAGGCATATTTATAATAGGATAATGCTATGTCTAGGCAAATATATATATTGATATTATATTTTTAGATCTATATTTTTTATAGCTCTAGATCTAGCTATGCAGTTTTTGCATAGGGTAAAATTTCTATAGCTATAATCAATCATAGGTTGTAACAGCTTTTCCATTATAGGTTGTAAATAATTGATTATTTTTAGTTCTGGAGACTCTCCAGCTATTGACATTTAAAAAACAGTTGATCTAGATTTTTTAAAAAATATAAATTTAATTTCCTTTAAATTGATAGATGTTATATAACTTAACTAATGCGAAAAATTAAAAAAATAAAATTTTTGAAGGTAACCCTTAAAACAATTTTTTTGTTTTCTGGTGCTGGTGAGAATAAAAAATATAAAATTTAATTAAGTATCATTTAGCTATTTTAAATCGTGAATAATTAGAATTTATTTTTTAAGTGTTTTTAACTTAATAGGAAAAAACATGAAAAAAAATGAAATAAAAACTATTGATCAAAAAGATTTATTAATTGCATCAATAGACCAAGATTTATCAGATTTTGTATCTGGTAAAATTAAAGGAATAACTTTAACGCTTGGGTTAGTTAATAAATTAACTAGACTTAATAAAATTGGCGGTTTTGATTTATCTTCTTTTTTAAGAGATAAAATAATAAACACCAATGATCTAAAGAATATTGATTGGAAGGTTACACCCGAAAACGTAACCCACAATGACAGATTAAGATTATTTTTAAATCTGGTTATTATTCCTGCGTTAAAATATACAACTGATGATCTTAAAAAAAATGATCCATTTAGATTTGAAGCTTTAAGAGATATTACTGAGAGTGTTATAGCTTCAGTAATACACAATTTTATTGCTTATGATACTGAAGGCTCATGTTTTACAGATCCAGCAGGAAATCAACCAGCACAAATAAATATAATTAGAAGTAAATTAAATTTATTTAAAAGTGTTGAAGAAGCAAAAGCACGCTATAATTCAAAAGGGCTTAACCCTTTTCCATTATCTTTTGAAAAATTAAAAAGTTTTTCGAGTGAATTGCTTTTGGGAAGATCATCAAGAGTAAGTAGTAATGATCCTACAATTTCAAAAACTAATGAGAAATTGCAAGATCTCAAAAAAGAAATAGCTTCAAATATTTCTTTTACTCAAGTTGATCCAAAGGCAACAGAAGCGGTTAAAAAATTATCAGAAGTAAAAAAGAATAATGAAGTTGATGAAACTTTTTTATTAGTAACTTCTATAATTGATAAGTTGCTTTTTAATTCTGAATTTAAAACAGTTCAGAAGATTGCTTTATACATTTTGAAGAATAAAGATTATTCAAAATGGCAACGCGATCATTTTGATAGTGCTTTGGAATTTACTCATAAGATTGGAAACCAAACACAATCAATTAATACTAAAGATATTGATTTGACTGAAAGTACAGACAAGTTAATTGCGGTTACTTTAAAAGAAAAAAAAGTAATAAATAAATAAACAATAAATACTTAAATATAAATTTCTAATTATTTCACGATTTAAATAGCTATAAAAAATCTTTTTCTTATTCTCCAAATATATTCCCAATTTCTGTCCGAACCATCGCTCCAGATCCAACCTTAAAAACTGTCTTTGTGTCTTCTGGTGTCTTCTTGGTTAAGTTACCAATTGATCCTGTAGTTACTAAAATATAAATGCCAGGCAACCTGGAGACCTGGAAACTCCTTAAAATTATTTTTAGATCTGGAGTTATAGCTTCAGATCCAATTCAAAAAAATCTCCAAAAAATCTAAATAAAAATATTTACTTGCTGTATGTTAATTTTTTAACATACACCCAAAAGCAGCTCTAAGTTACTAGGGGTACACAGGGTGCTTAGGGGGTACCAGGGTATTCTTATATAGCTACACCAGAAAATCTCAGAAATCCCTTGTTAACTACTTGGTGCCCATATTTCAGAGTATTATATTCTATAAATCTCCCGACAATATCCCTAGAGTATACTAAGGGGGGAATGTACGTGTAGCTATAATATATATATAAAACCCCCCGTGTACCCTATAGGTACATTATACACATCATTTTCACTTTTGTCAATATCTTTCTTGTACAATAATGTCGCACCCACAAAATATATTAAAAAAGTAGTTGACAAAAGTCCATATCGTGTGTATAATATAAATAGATGCACTTTAAAAGGACACACGTACACTTCGCATACACATATGCCACAGGGGTCATCACTAATTTGCATCAATTTATTAGGGAACACCTAGGATTCCCTTTAAACAAACTTAAGGATAAATAATTTATGCCATTACCAGTAGCTATAATAGCTGGACAAGCTATCATGCATGGACTTAGAATTGCAGGACTTAGAATACTCCCCTATATAATTAGGAGTAAGACTGCAAAATCTGCAGCCCAGTATGCAACAAAGAAAGTAGGTCAAAAATCTATTACGGAAACTGGCTATGTTGTCATAACTAAAGATCCTACAAAATTTAAACTAGCTCAAAGAATATTTGGTAAGAATAAAGTCTTTAGAAACGATAAAATTTTACAAGCTCAGTCAACAGCAGAAAAAGAGATTGTACCTTTAACCCAAAAGATATTAAAATCAGCATCCCCTGAAGTTAGAACAACAATTCTAAATCAGGCAGATGATGCAGCTAATGGTGTATCTAGATTTATTAGTTCATCAAAAGTTCAAACAGTTGGTGGTACTAAAGTTGCTGAACCTTTTAAACAATTCTTTGGAAAGAATTTAAAATTTAGCGATAAAACAGTTGAAGTAATTAAAAAGGCTGAGATGGGTCCTACTTCACTTAGCAAGGAGATTGTTAAAGTTAGCAAAGAAGGTGTTACTGTAGGTGCACCTAAGACTCCTAAATTAACAGATTATGTTACTTTAAAAAGTGGTAAAAAAGTCTTACCTACTTCAGGAGATAAGGTAGTTAGACCCTCGCCTCAATCAGGAAAAGAACTAGTAAAACAAGTTACTGAAGTAGCAAAAAGACCTTGGTATGTAAATATTATGCCTAAGTATTTAAGAACTACTAAAGATGTTAAAATTACTGGACCAGAAAAGATACCTTATACTGGGGCACCGTATAGTATTAGAACAGTAACAGAAGGAGTTGCTAAAGGAAGATTAGCTTCTACTGTAGGTGGTGGCTATGGTCTATATGAAGGTGCTAAATATATGTCAAGAAATATAGATGACACAGATGAAGTTAGAAATACTATAGATTTAGATGATAGTGATCTATTTGAAACAGAATCACGAATGTATGATCAAGAGGAAATAGCATCAGGTATAAATATTTATGACACAGATGAACAAGGAAACGTTATACAAGCCCAGTAACATCCCCTTTAAAGAATTAATGGAGATTATTAATGCAAAACATGGATTCTACTATAATCAAGACTCCAAAAAAAAGCTTAACAGATTCACAGGAAAAGTTTCTAGACGCTTTATTCGGGGAAGCCAAAGGAAACCCAAAGAAAGCGGGAGAATTGGCAGGATATTCGGAAAGTTCTTATCCAAAAGTTCTTAGAAATTTAAAAAGTGAGATTGTTTCACGTGCAGAAACGTACCTAGCTAACTATTCTGCTAGAGCAGCTACCAAAATGGTAGATATGTTAGATGAAGATGGTACTACACCCCATGCAAATATACGTATGGAGGCTGCAAAACAGATTTTAGACCGTGTTGGACTAGCAAAAAAAGAGAAATTAGATGTTAACTTAAAAGCAGTACACGGATTATTTATTTTACCCCCTAAAGATCCAGTAAAAAAGGTAAAAATTGTAGATGAAGTTGAAGAAACTGGGTAGAGTAATACCATTTGGTTACAAAGAAAGCGAAGAACAGGGTTATTTAGAGCAAATACCAGAAGAAATTGCAGCTTTAGAGGAAGCAAAGAATTATTTAAAGACTTGTTCTTACAGAGAAGTAGCTGAGTGGTTACATAGAAAAACAGGAAGATACATTTCGCATGTCGGACTTAGAAAACGAATCAAAAACAATAGAACCACCGAAGCCAAAGAAGAAACCGAAAGTAAAGGCACGGAGATCAGTCAAGGAGATACTAAACAGGTCTAGAAAAAAGGTTGCGGCAGCAGAACAGACTTTAAGATCAGCAAAGAAATCTGCAGAATATATAAAAGATAAATATAAAAAAATAAATTCTGCATTAGATGGAAAAGAAACTCAAGTAATTGAACAAAGTGTAATAGACACTGCTTCTCCTAACGTTAAGGAACATTTAGATAAACAGAATGTTGTATTTAAACCTAACCAAGGACCACAAACAGAGTTTCTAGCTTCTTCAGAGAGAGAAGTTTTTTACGGAGGAGCAAGAGGAGGTGGTAAATCCTATGCCATGCTTATCGATCCACTTCGATACTGCCATAAAGAGATGCATAGAGCACTTCTTCTAAGACGGACAATGCCAGAGTTAAGAGATTTGATTACTCATTCTCAAAGATTATACTCGAAAGCATTCCCAGGAGCAAAATGGAGAGAGCAAGAAAAAGAGTGGAGATTCCCGTCAGGAGCAAAGATAGAATTCGGGTACGCAGAGAACATGACAGACGCTTTACGTTACCAAGGGCAATCTTACACATGGATAGGAATAGACGAACTTCCACAATATCCTTCGCCAGATATATTTAATTTTTTAAGATCATCACTTCGATCTGTAGATCCAGAAATACCTGTATACTTAAGAGCAACAGGTAACCCAGGTAACATAGGTTCGTTATGGGTAAGAGAGATGTTTGTTGATCCAGCTATACCGAATACTGCATTCGATATCAATATAGATACGCCTGTAGGTAGGAAAGTTATAACTCGTAGATTTATACCAGCTAAGTTACAAGACAACCCTCACTTGATGCAAACAGATGACTACTATGCTATGCTTGCATCTTTACCAGAAATACAAAAGAAACAATTTTTAGATGGAGATTGGGATGCATTTGAAGACTCAGCTTTTCCAGAATTTGATAAGAATTTGCACGTTGTCGAACCTTTTGAAGTTCCTAAAGGCTGGCAGCGTTTTCGTTCTGCAGACTGGGGCTACAGTTCTCCTGCTTGTGTTCTTTGGTTTGCTATTGATTATGATAATAACTTATGGATATATCGAGAACTATATACCAAAAAGATTACGGCAGATGTATTTGCACGAAAAGTCTTAGAACTAGAACACGGAGAATATATACGTTACGGGGTCTTAGACGCTAGTACATGGGCAAAGAGAGGTGATATAGGTCCAAGTATAGCAGAAACGATGATTCAAACAGGATGTCGTTGGAGACCGTCAGATAGAACTCCTAAGAGTAGAATTAGCGGTAAGTTAGAAATTCATAAACGATTAAAGATTGTTGATGAAAAGAAAAAAGAACCAGGAATTAGAATTTTTTCTAGTTGTAGAAACTTAATTAGAACATTACCTCTTTTACCATTAGATGATCATAATCCTGAAGATGTTAATACAGATGCAGAAGATCACGCATATGATGCTTTAAGATATGGTTGCATGAGTAGACCAATGCATACCAGTTATGCAAATAAATTTAATAGAACTCCTCGACCACAATTTCAACCAGTAGATAGAATGTTTGGATATTAGGAGTGACTAAAAAAATAAAAGTACCAGAAATAGATAGAAAGAATTTTCCTTATGACTTAGCAATGGTTTATTGGGAAGATATTGTTGGAGATGTAGCTTGGGCTGATATCCCAGATATAAAAAAATCTAAAACAGCAATATGTTGTAGTGTAGGATGGATAGTACATAATAATAAAACAACTGTTGTTATGGCTGATTTTATTTTTGAAGACAATGGTAAAATAAAACAAGGCGGTGGGTATACAACTATTCCTACAAAAAATGTATTGTCAATTAAAAAAATAAAAATATAGGAGCAAACCCCAATGGCAAGAAAAAAGAAAACAAGAACTATATCAGATGTTATTGAAGACATCAGAGAGTTACATGAAAAGGAAGAAGACTTATTAATGGAACTTGAAGATTTATCTGGAGAGTCTGATATTGAAGAAGGAGATGAATAATGGAAAATAAATTTGACCCAAAAGCTAAAGTAAAACAAGGAGATCTTGGTTCAGCACCTGATGGCAAACAGCCAAATCAGGAAGCTAAGAACGTAGATTTTTCTAAACATGCACCTAGAAAAGGTGAATCTGAAACTTATATTAGAGATATTGATTATCCTACTAAGTCAGGTAGCGAACATGTGCAAGATTCTTTATTTAAATTAGCTGATCAAAAAGATTATTAATAAATATAAGGAAAATTATTATGGCAAAGAAAGAACACCCAATGGAAGAAGAAAGATGGAAAGAAGGTACAAAAGCTGAATATAAAAAAAAGGGTTGGGGAAAGCTTATAAAAGATGGAACAATTGATTTTGGAGATAAGCATCCCATTTTAAAAAAGAAAGCTGAAAAAAGAAAAAAATATGAACATCCAATGAAAGAAGAAAGATGGATGTCAACACAAATAGAACGTTTAAAAAAGTCAGGTTTAAAAGATTCAGAAATTGGAGATAGTAGAAAAATTGAAAGACCTAAAAAAGTATATGCAAATGCATATAAGAAAAAAAATAAATAACTAGGAGACACAATGGACATAAATAAAAAAATAAATCAGGGTGATCTTGGTGCTGATGTTGGAAAAATTAAAAATGGTAAATTAGAAATGAACCCTAATGAAAAAATCAAACAGGGTAATTTATCTTCAGCAGCAGACAAACCAGGAAAAAAAGAAAAAGTTGACCCATCTATTTTTAGAATGGCTGAACAAAAAGATTACTAGTTATGGCTTTAACAGACTCAGACGGTAAAAAAAATAAAAGCTATGGTAATGATAGGGCAGCTTCAAAAGCAAAAGCTAAACGTGTACTTGTTACTGATTTATCTAAATCTGATATAATAAAAATTAAAGGGCTTAAACGAATGGGTGTTACTGATCCAGATGAAGCTAAAATGTTTTTAGAAGGTCAATTAAATAAAAAAGTACCACCTACAAAAAAAGAAATTAAAGGTGTACTAGAAGGTACAATAAAAAAACCTACAGGTATATTTTCATAATAATGGATAAAAAACCATACAAAGAAGAATATGATCCATTAGTTGGATACATAAGAACTAGATTTCAACAGGCAGAAACTTCTAGATTGTATGATGAAAAGCGTTGGTTAAAAGCTTACAGAAACTATAGAGGATTATATGGTTCTGAAATGGCTTTTAGAGATAACGAAAAATCTAAAGTTTTTGTTAAGATTACAAAAACAAAAGTACTTGCATCATTCGGTCAAATTATAGAAGTACTATTTGGTTCTGGGAAATTTCCTATTGGGGTAGAACCAACTCCTGTTCCTGAAGAAATGGCAGAGTATGCTCATCTAAAACCACAACAGATGCAACAACCTAATGGTGCTGCAAATGGAAATGGTGCAGATGCTAATCCATATGGTTATCCTGGTGATGGTAAAGAAATTCCTAAAGGAGCAACTGCAGATATGCTCATGGAAAATCTTGCACAAAATTATGAAGCATTAGGTTTAGATGAAGGACCTGCTCCTGATGCTAAAACAATGCCACAAATAGAACCTGCAAGAATAGCTGCAGAAAAACTTCAAAAAGTTTTACACGATCAACTAGAAGAAACTGATGCTATTAAAATTCTTCGTCATGTATTTTTTGAAATGTGTTTATTGGGTACAGGTATTTTAAAAGGTCCATTTACAGAAGATAAAGTTTATCATAAGTGGGATGTAGATCCTGAAACAGATGAAGAAACGTATATAGCAAAAATTAAATCAGCTCCAAAATTAGAAGCAGTATCCTGTTGGGATTTTTATTCAGATCCAAATGCAACTAATATGAATGATTCTGAATATGTTATTCAAAGACATTCATTTAATAGACAGCAATTTGCAGATCTAATGAAGAGACCTTTATTTGAAGCAGACGCTATTCGTGCTTGTTTAGAAATGGGACCTAACTATCAAACAAGAGGATTTGAATCTTCATTATATGATAGAGAAAATATTGAAAATTTATATAAAAATAGATTTGAAGTTTTAGAATATTGGGGTT
>VTLG01002794.1_pt1 | contig 17775 bp, 12 predicted proteins | sample 4694571 | NCBI WGS metagenome assembly VTLG01 (sample SAMN12604809, study PRJNA352737) | marine metagenome | biome: ENVO:00000447; feature: ENVO:00000209|ENVO:00000569|ENVO:01000036; material: ENVO:00002151; isolation source: viral sequences binned using virsorter ... | reverse complement strand
TAGAACAGATAGCCAAAGCCTTGAACGCAGATAAAATAGAAGTAGCGTTATCATCCAGAAGCAACTTCAGGCATGACATCGATCCAAACTACAAGAGTGGACGAAAGAAATCCAGAAAGCCGATAGGTCTTCCATGTCTGCGAGAGGAACTACTGATCGAGTGGAAAGCACAGGTGCATGAAAAGCTGGAAGCTGATGACCTGTTAGGCATATGGGCAACTGATCCAATGTACAATGCAGGTTCCAAAAAGATCATAGTGTCAGTCGATAAGGACATGAGGACTGTACCCTGTAACCTGTTCAACCAGAACCATCCTGAACTTGGTGTTGAAACGATTACAGAAGAAGCAGCCAACTGGAATCACCTGTACCAGACACTCGTTGGAGACACCACAGATGGGTATTCAGGGTGTCCAACCATTGGCCCTACAAAAGCAAAGAGAATCCTCGACGCTGATCCTACATGGTCACAAGTAGTGAAAACGTACAAGTCACAGAATTTATCCGAAGAAGAGGCACTAGTTCAAAGCAGACTCGCTCGGATACTTAGAGTAGAAAACTACAACCTGAAGAAGAAGAAGATTAAGTATTGGAATCCATGAAGATCATAGGACTGAGCGGAAAGAAACGAGCAGGCAAAGATACTGTATACAAAGTTGCTGCAGACATTCTGGCTGACCAGAAAAAGAATACCCGTGTGGGTAGAGTAGGTTTTGCAGATGCAGTTAAGCATGAAGTCAGCGAGATCACAGGGTTTCGCATGGACTTCATCGAGAAACACAAAGATGACTTCAGGTCTTTACTCCAAGTGTGGGGTACAGACTTCAGGAGGAAGTTCTTTGGGAGTGACTACTGGGTGGAACAGATGGATGAAGTGATTAGGAGCAGCGAAGCCCATTACGACTTCCTGTTTATCACAGACGTCAGGTTCGACAATGAAGCTGAATTCATCACTCAGCAAGGTGGAGTCATAGTAAAAGTAGAGCGAAGGAACACCGTTTTTTCAAACATACAGGATGCCGTGGAAGACCCTCACATTAGTGAGAATGCTATGAACAGCTACTCCAACTACAACTACATCCTGAACAACGATGGGACTGAAAAAGAACTATACGATTCCGTCAAAGCTATGTTGGGAACTATTAATATTTTAGAAAATGCCGCTTGACCTGCCTATTAATTATGCTAATGAGAGTTTGCCTGCAGTATCAGACGAGCTTATCATCTGGTTGAGGGAGGTGTATCCAGATCGGATGCCAGAAAGGGATGTGGATTTGGAAACCATACGGTTTCGACAGGGACAAATCTCTGTAGTTAAGACACTTATAAGTGTTAATGAGGAGTTAAGGGGGAATGTGCTTCGCTAAAAAGCCTAAACAAATAGTGGCTGCGCCAATACCACGCGCACCGGAACCAGTTCAGCCTGCCAAAGTGGACAGAGGAAGCCCCTCAAAGGTTACTTCTAAAGGAAAAAGCAGGCGTAGAGGCACAGCTAGGACTGACCTAGTCATCGACAAGACCCCTAGTGGAGTCAACACAGGCACTAAAGGTGTTGGAGTTTATAGCTGATGCACGAAGGCTCCCTAAAATCCTATTATCAAGCGTGTGAAAATGCACGTGACTCTTTCCTCCGTAGGGCTAGGGAGTCTGCTAGTCTTACTATACCTTACCTTGTTCCTCCCGATAGCAATGGCCCTGAAACTAATTACCCTACTCCTTTCCAAGGGATCGGAGCCAGAGGAGTAAACAACCTTGCATCTAAGTTATTGTTAGCTCTGCTGCCACCTAACTCTCCATTCTTTAGACTGTTAATTGACAAGTATGAGTACGAAAAAGCGAGCGAAGGACAGGCTGATCCTGCACTCAAAACTGAACTTGAAAGGGGCTTGGCTGAGATTGAAAGGGCAGTCCAGAGTGAGGTGGAAACGTCTTCAATACGAGTGGGAGTCTTTGAAGCACTCAAGCAACTCATTGTAGCAGGCAATGTCCTCCTGTACGTCCCTGACAAGGGAGGGTTACGTGTGTTTAACATGGATCGATTCGTTTGTAAGCGAGACCCGATGGGTAACGTGCAGTCGATCATCGTTAAGGAGTCAGTCGATCCCGTAGTGCTGCCTGAATCTGTAAAGCAAAGGCTGGAGGAGGAAGGCAACCCTGCAGTAACTCAAGTAGGAGGACACCGGCAGGATAAGGTTGTCGATGTGTATACAGGAATTTACCGACAAAAGGGGAAGTGGGTAGTTCGTCAGGAGGTGGCCGACATTGATATCCCTGAAGCCTACGGAGAGTATCCTCTGGATAAAAATCCTTGGATGCCTTTGAGATACACCAGAATCGAAAACGAAGATTATGGGAGGGGGTTCATTGAGGAATACATGGGAGACTTACAGTCTCTTGAAGGACTCACTCAAGCTATCGTCGAAGGTTCAGCAGCCGCAGCAAAAGTTTTATTCTTAGTAAATCCAAATGGAACCACTCGTCCACGTATTCTGGCTAACAGCCCTAACGGTGCTATTGTACAAGGTAACTCGGAGGACGTCACAGTCCTGCAGATGGAGAAATTTGCCGACTTCAGGGTGGCTCAAGAGACTGTAGAGCAAATAAAAGAAAGACTCGGCTTCGCCTTCTTGATGAACACTTCGATCCAAAGGAGTGGAGAGAGGGTCACAGCAGAGGAGATTAGGTTTATGGCACAGGAGTTGGAGGATGTCCTTGGGGGAGTCTACTCCATCCTGTCTCAAGAATTTCAAATGCCGTTGGTCAACCGACTGATGGATCGCATGGCTAAAGCTGGTCGCCTGCCCAAACTGCCCAAGAAGATTGTTAAGCCAACCATTGTAACTGGATTGGAAGCACTCGGAAGGGGTCACGACCTAAACAAGTTGGACAGCTTCGTTTCAGGGGCAGCACAGCTACTTGGGGATGAGTTCGCTACCTACGTGAACATGAGTGATTACCTCAAGCGAAGAGCTACATCGCTGGGTATTGATGTTGAGGGTCTGATCAAAACTGAAGAAGAGATACAGATGGAACAACAACAGATGGCTCAACAGGCAATGGCCCAGCAAGTCGCACCAAACGTAGCCAACGCAGCAGGCAAGATGGCTCAAGAAGACCCTGAACGTCTTCAAGCTATGGCTGAAGCTGCTGCAGAACAAATGCAATGATGGGACATCTAATGTGTACCAACAAAGATTGTTTTGATGACACTTGCACAGGTGAGTGTACTAAAAAAGGAAAATAATGGTAGAGAGAGTAGAAATTAGCGACCACCAACCGGCTGATGACGCAGTCCAACCTGAAACTGTTGAGACATCAGCAGAAGAGACCGTACAACAGGAGGAAGTCCAACAGACTGACAGACCCGAATGGCTCCCAGACAAGTTTGGATCACCTGAAGACCTTGCAAAAGCCTATGGACAACTCGAAAAGAAAATGTCCTCCCGACAGGCCGAAGAGCAAGGTCTCCTTACCCAAGCTGACTTCGACCAATTCTCAAATGAGTATAATGAGAAGGGCGGCTTGAGCGACAAAGCCTATGAGGACTTGGCCAAGCGAGGTCTCTCAAAAGACTTAGTAGACAACTACATTAAAGGACAGGAGTTCATCCAACAGCAGCAGTTACAGGAGATGTACGGCATTGCTGGAGGCGAAGAGACTTACAAGCAGATGACCGAATGGGCCTCTGAAACTATGGATCAAGACGAGCTAGACGCTTTCAATGAAGCCGTGCAAGGCGACATAGGAGTGGCTAGGCTGGCTATAAAAGGAATGTACGCTCAGTACAGGGCTGCAGGAGGGGAGACCAAAGAGCCTACACTCGTACAAGGAGGAAAGTCCATGAACGTAGGGGGCTACGGTTCTAACTACGAGATGATGCAGGACATGAAAGACCCACGCTATAAGGCAGGGGATTCTGCATTCCACGCAATGGTAGAAAAACGGTTAGCCAAAACGAATCTATGAACTACACCACTAGAGGGCCTAAAGTAAAACGGCCCAAACCAAGACCTAAATGAACACAGTAGAAAAGAAAGCGGGGTACAAGAGTACAGAGTTCTGGATGAGCTTGGCAGCAGTAGCTGTCGGTGCTATCGCCAGTTCAGGTATGGTAGAAAACAATGAGTTTGGGGCCAAAATAGTGGGCCTTATAACTGCAACGCTGGTAGCCCTCGGCTATACAGGATCACGCCTGACTTTAAAGAAGCAACAGTTAGATGCACAGGTGAAGTTAAATGCTGGAAATACTGGCAGTAATACTGAAGGAGATACTAAGCCTGCTGGCGAATGAAGCTGCTAAACCTGTTACAGCCTCGGTCGCTCCTGCTGTTCCTCGCAAGTTGCGGGACGCTTGGGAGCAGCGGATGCTTGACAGGTTCAAAAAAAGTAGTATTCATTCATCCGAATGACACGCTGGTTCGGTTGGGGCCAGATGTTAAGGGTCATGTATATTATTACAAAGGCCCAAAAGAGGGATGGGAACTCTCTGCAAATAAGGTTCAGTTGCCAGAAGGCTGGTTAACGGGGCCGATGAATTTGCCCGAAGGGGAAGCTGAATAGCCCGATACGTCGGACAACTTGGATGCAATCTGAAGGGATTGTTAGTTAGATCATAGTGAGTGCTATGGTCGTTTAGTTGTTTTAAAAACGTATAAAGAAAGGAAGCTATAATGCCTACTAATGTATTCGGTAATGGGTCATCTGCGGCCTACCCTGTTAAGGGACGAGTCGGTTCCAACAATCATGGTGACGATTCAACAGCACTTTTCCTCAAGAAGTTTGCAGGAGAAGTGATGACGGTCTTCGATGAGAAGAACATAATGAAACCTTTGCACACGATCCGCACGATCAGCAAAGGTAAGTCTGCACAGTTCCCAGTAATTGGTACAGCCAACGCTGGTTACTACACTCCCGGCACGGACATTCTCGATAATTCTGTCGGTAGTGGCACAGATGCAGGCGGTGGTATCAACAACATGAAGCAGACTGAAGTGCTGATTCACATCGATAAGATTTTGATGTCTTCGACATTTATTTCTTCTATCGATGAACTCGTCTCACACTTCGACGTTCGCGCTCCGTACACACACCAACTTGGTGAAGCCTTGGCTAATCAGTTCGACAAGAACGTACTCAAGGTTGCCCTCAAAACAGGTGCAGCACAGAGTGTGAAAAAGCCAGAGGATCGTACTGCCGCTGACGCTGCTCACTTGATTCCTTCAGCCTCTTGGATCGAAGGACAAACAAAGCGTGGTTCTGTTGTTTATGCTAAAGCTGGTACAACGGGGTTTGCGCCTGCTCAAGGGTCTGCAGATCAGATCGCTAGTCTTGGTTACGACTCAGTAAACACAGCTAGTGCTGGAACTACAGAAGGACAACTCCGTGGTACTCCTACTGCGTCTGTCATACGTAAGGCTCTCTTTGAGTCTGCACGTTTGTTGGACGAGAAGGACGTTCCACAGAGTGATCGGTACGCCATCATCACTCCAGCTATGTACTACGAGTTGGTCAACAACACCTCTGGTACAGACGTAGTTAGCTCGTCTCTTATCAACAAGGACGTTGGCGGTGAGGGTTCCATTGCAGCAGGTACTATTACCCGTGTCGCTGGAATCACTCTGCTTGTCAGCAACCACTTGCCTAACGGTAATGAGGATGCTCACGCTAACAACTGGGTCGGCCAAACTGGAAACAACTACAACATGAACTATACTGATGTTGCTGGTCTTGTTTTCCATAAGGGTGGATTCGGTACGTTGAAGTTGCAGGACTTGTCGATGGAGTCGGAGTACCTCATTCAACGTCAAGGCAGTCTGTTCGTAGCCAAGTACAGCATGGGTCACGGGCCTCTTCGCCCTGAATCTGTTGTTGTCTGGTCTGACGGCTTGCAACCGGGCGATTCTGAATAATCAATCATTGGGAACCCCTCTGAAATATTGGGGGGTTCCCTCTTTTTTTATTTGTCATGGCTTACGGTGCATTTACAGGAAAGTTGGAGGCGGTCAACCAGATGTTGTCCACCATTGGGCAGTCACGTATCAGTCAGTTGGCAACCGCTGGCGAAGCTAACGATGCCCAAAAGATACTGGAGGAAGTAGACAAAGCTGTTCAATCAGAAGGGTGGCACTTCAATATATTTTATGATGTCGAGTTGGTACGTGGTAGTGAGACCATTACGTGTGCAGTCACTAACACCACAACAGTAACCACAAAGAATGGGAATACTGATACTGCTCACTATCTCTCTAAAAACGAGACCGTAACTATAGGAGGCACAGACTATACAGTAGCAACAGTAAGCAATGCTAATTCGTTTGTCGCCAGCGCAGGCCCTACAGGAGACACAATGGGCTACACCAAGCGCATAGGCACTCCTACTACTGCACTCAACGTAGACTTCTCTTCGTATAGATATTCTGAACTAGACCCTGTCGTTAGAGGTCGATTCATATACGACAAGAAGAATGCTACTTATGAATTTAGTGATACCCTAAAGGCAATCATTACATATCAGATTCCTTTTGAGCAGGATTCTACAGGAGGAGAAGCACTCCCAGAGTATGCTCGCAGGTACATCACAATGAAGGCTGCACGTATCTTTGCACAGCGACACGTAGGTGATCCTCAGTTGGTACAGATGGCGTCCTATGAGGAGCGTGAGGCACACGCCCAGTTCATCCAAGCTGACTCAGAGAATGCAGAGACCAACGTGTTCAATGCTTCTTTACCTTATTATACAGTTACGAGAGGGCAGACAATACAGTCACCCACTATATCTAATCTCTACAAAGTCTGATGCCTTTAGTTAAGAATGCAGCTACGAATCTTGCACAGGGAGTCAGTCAGCAGGCTGAATCCCAACGGTATCCTTCACAGGCTACTGAACAGATCAATGCGTATTCCTCACCAATCAAAGGGCTAGTCAAAAGGCCCCCAACTAAACACATCACCAATGTTGCTCTGGACACTACCAACGAGAACAAGACCTTTGTCCACACGCTCAACAGAGATTCATCAGAGCAGTATGTCCTAGCAATAGACAAGCAGGAGTCCCAGACAGTCACCGATGTCAGCGCAGGGAACAACACGATTACAGTAGGTACATCCATTGATGCCAACACAGCAGTAAGGTTTCAGGTCGATGAAGATGAGGGGCAGCTACCTACAGGTTTAAAAGAAGGACGCACTTACTACATTAAAACAACAGGGACTACAGTCTCCCTTTCAACAACCTCTGGTGGTTCTGACACAGTAGGGATCGGAAAAGTAAACGTGTCAGACATCGCTATCGAAAGCGTCAAACATACTGATGGTCGGTGGGTGGACGGTGTGTTTGCTATTACTTTAGCTAGTGGCCATTCATTCGCAGAAAACGATGTGGTTCGCATTAACGGCCTTACAGGTGATGCTGGCATCATACTGAATGCTAACCAAGATTTTATACTAAGGAAGACAAGCCAAGACATGGCCAAGGTGACTTCAAGTGGAACTGCTGTAGCACCTGCAACTGATAAATTTTTACTGGGAAGAGTAGGTGGAGACCCTGCGAGCATCGATGATAACCTTGGTTATGCTGTCGATGACCGATGGGTGACTGACGGAGGTGATGACGGGTGGAATATGCTAGGGAACTCCACGATTCATTGGCAGTTCAAAAAAGACAGCGGTAGTGTCATAACGTCGAGCAGTTCAGATACTGTCGTTAACAAGATGGTTTACAATGCGGATGATGCGTCTGATTTTACAGGAGGCTGGCTGAATAACCTTTCAAACTTTCAAGTGGGGGACTTAATCAGATTAGGTTCATACCGCAACACCGATAAGTCTATACGTGTTCGCATCACTCACGTGGGAAATGCCACCGACAGAACCCTTACTTTTGATTATGTCGATATCGGAACTCTCTTTGACACAGATACTAGCGGTGACGCTACTGACAGATGGAACTACTTAGCTTACTGGGGAGACACTACGAGCAGTATCCACTCCGATTCTAATCCAAGGCAATTTCAAAGTGGCGACATAAGTGGCGCACACATAGGAACCGACACAGGGCTGGGAGCCTTTTCGTTGTATACTGGAGGAGTCAAGGTCTACGACATAAACACGAAGCAAGAGAAGACAGTCAACATAGACAGCGGCCTCAACTACATTACAGCAACAACAGACCCAGCCGCTGAACTCTCTGCAGTTACTGTTGCTGACTACACCTTCATAGTAAACAAGACCGTACAGACGGAGGCGGCTCCAGACATAAAATACAGCAAGAACTATGAGGCTTTTATAACGGCAAAGACAGCAGACTACGGGAAGAAGTATTCCATTAAAGTAGGAGGAGAAGTCAACAAACAGTACAGCGGTAACGCTAAAGAGTCTGAACTGAAAATAGACGGAGTTAACTCCCAAGGCGTTCAGGTTCCGGTGGCAAAACTAAAAGCAAAAACTCAGGATTCTAAATTTAGTGGCTACCAAGTTCGCCTGCTTCAAAACTGGAAATACACAAAAAATGTCAGAACAGTCCCTTCAAGACTTCGCCCTTCTACTGCAGCCAGCCCATCTGAAAAACAATATTCAGATTTATTGCCACCTAGCGATCACAGAGTAAATGAGTATGTAGGGATTGAGTACAACAAAGCTGATCAAGTAATAAACATTTGGATTAATTTCAGTTGGGCTAAAGCAGGTACAACAGCAGCTACCAAACGAACGACAGTAGATCATTTAATTAAAGCTGTAGCCTCATCACCTTTAGGAGAAGACTTTGAGGTTAAGGAACTAAACGCCAGCGGAGATGAAGCTACCGGAAACGCTTCTAATCTGTTTTTCTTAAAAACCTATGTCGGTCAAGCAGGGGAAAAGAAGACAACTACTTACAGAGAAACAGCAGGAACAGGTTCAAAAGACATTCCATTTACGTGGTACGAAGGGCCTGACGAGACCGTAGGTCAGACTATAAATGAATATGCAGTTGCAGGTTACCTCTCGCCTTCAGCAGGAACCTTGGTTGTGCGTGGAAGGTACACAGGAAAAGGTGTGCAAGCAGCAACTACTGCATCAACCTTTAATGACACTAAGCTAGAGGACGGAGAGTTCCTATATAAGACAGCCCGATGGACAGGAGCCGCTACGCAAGAAGAAATAGGTACTGAACGTATTGCTGAAATGCTGGCGTCAAACGCTAAGATAGAGCAAGGCGAGTACAGTCCAACCACTCCCAGTAAAGCTAACGGTCTTCCTATTACTAAAAAACACAGCCATGCTGACACCGATGAAGACTGTTTAGGGCTAACGTGGTCTCATTCTAGCCACGAAGGTCAGTATCTGGCTCAGTACTCAGGGCAAGGTCGAGTAGATGATCACACCGAAAACTGGTCGGTAATACAGGAAGGATACACTATAGCCTTAAAGAATCCTGAAGGATCACGTTTCTCCATACAGGTATCTGACGATCTCGGAGGCAACGGCCTGAAGCTGACTTACTTTGAAGTGGATGAAGCGACAGAACTTCCTGACGTTTGCCGACACGGTCACGTAGTCAAAGTAGTAGGCAACGCCAGAGAGGAAGCAGATGATTATTACCTTCGGTTTGTTGCAGATGTCGAAGACCCTAACGAGTTGCGTCACGGACGCTGGGTAGAGTGTGTAGGCTACGAGCAGAAGTACAAATTTGATTCCTCTACCATGCCTGTCGGTCTGGTCAGAGAAAGTGATGGATCGTTCACGTTAAAAGAACTTACATGGAACGAAAGGCAAGCTGGAGATGAAGCCACTAACCCTTTCCCCTCATTTACTGGCAATACTATTAATGATGTTTTTCTGTTTAGGAATCGCCTTGGGTTCCTTTCTGGCGAGAACATAATCTTTAGCGAGGCAGGGGAATACTTTAATTTCTTCAGGTCTACTGCTGCTGCACTTCTCGACACAGCACCGATAGATGTGACTGCAAGTACCAACAAGGTCAGCACACTTCATAGTGCGATACCTTATAAGGAACGCTTGATCATCTTTAGTGACCAGACTCAGTTTGTCTTGGACGCTGACCCATTCCTGTCTGTCAAAACGGTTACCTTGTCTCCATCAAACGAGATCGAGAGTCTAACAGGAGTGAAGCCTGTAGTCTCAGGTAGCTCTGTATTCTATGGGTACGGCAAGACTGACTATAGTGGAGTAGGGGAGTTAACAGTAGCAGTAGAAGATGCTGACCAGATGGACACCAGCGATGCTACAGGACACGTTCCTAAGTACATCAAAGGAAGTATCCGTAAGATAGCAGCAGCGACAAACGAAGACGTTGTATGCTTCATTACCGATGACACCACTTCGGCAACCTTGTACGTCTACAAGTACTTCACAGGTGAGCGTAACGAGAAGATGCAGGCAGCATGGTTCAAGTACACTTTCGGAGCCGCTAATGATTACATAACTGACATCTCTTTCATAGGGAACACGCTGTACATGATCCTTCGCAGGAGCAACGTCATGTACCTTGAGTCCTTAACCTTTGAGGATGACATCAAGGATGCCAGCATGGACTACCTTGTCAGGCTAGACAGAAAGAGAAACAAGAGTGACTTTGCCAACAACCAGTATTCTGCTACTACAATAACTCTTCCCTACAATGTAACAGCGAACACGCGAGTAGTGACTGCAGGCTCCATACTCAAAGCCAGCACGACTACAGGCTCCACTACGTTCACATTAAGCGGTGTAGATTTGACAGCAGTCGATTGGTGGGTCGGGGAACTATACGACATGGAGTACACCTTCAGTCAGCCTTTCCTCAAGTCGGACAAGACAACAGAGACCGGACGTTATCAGATACAGAGAGGCATTCTTGAGTATGCCAACGCTCGATCCTTTGATGTCGAGGTGACCCACAATCCAAAGATGGACGCTCCCAACAAGCAGACCATCACAAACACTTTTGCAAACGATGCCATCCACAGCATTCTCACAGGTAGTGCAGACTTACAGGACGGCTTCTTTAAGTTTGGAGTACAAGGGAAGAACGATAAGTTACAATTGAAGATCAAAAACAACACGCCGTATCCATCAGATTTTTTGAGCATCGATTATGAAGCTAGAGCATTTTCACGTGGAAGTAGATGGCGCGGATAGGTGGGACTTAGGAAAGCTATATGTTGAACACTCCACCAATCACGATGCTTATGCAGTTGCAAGAGGACTCCGAAGGGCTGATCGAAACGAAGTCGCTGCAGTCACAGAACAGTCTCCTATACGAGTCCTTATCGATGGAATCAATAACTCCTCTCCCTGCTACACGATTAAAACCACAGGAGGAAAGCCCTGCGGAATCTTTGGTACACGTGACTCTGGCTATCCCGATAGCGGCGTGGTCTGGCTCCTCGGAACTGACGATCTCGTTACCGAATCCAAAACATTCATCAGATTCTCAAAACGATGGTTAGATGAACTGCACAATCACTACAAGTTATTATACAACGTCATTGACGCTCGTAACGAAGTCCACTTGGAGTGGCTTGATTGGATGGGTTTTGAGTTTGTTAAGGAACTGCCGAGGTACGGCGTAGAAAGAAGAAAGTTTATACTCTTTAGACGATATGTTTGAGATACTGCCATTACTAGCTTGCGAACCGATGACACTCATGGGTGCGTCGCTCGCTATAAGTGCCGCTAGTGCAGCGTCAGGTTATGTAGCACAGAAGAATCAAGCTAAAGCCATAGAGGGACAACAGCGTCGCATGGGCAAGCTCATGATGGAGGAGTCTCTACTGGATCAAGCTGACATGAGGCAGCGTCAATCACAGATGCAGGAGGCTACCCGAAGAGAGCAGATGGATATCGCAAGGCGTACTGATATATCAAAGTCTACTGCTACTCTGTCTGCTTTAGAGAGTGGAGTAGGAGGAGCAGCCCTTGCACAACTCCAAGGGGAATACCTGCAGAGAGAAGCAGAACTCTTATATCAAACAGAGCAGCAACAAGATTCAGCGTCGTACCAGATAGACCGAGATTTGGAAAGAATGAGGCTATCTTCAAAGGCACGTATGGCTTCTAACTATAGGCCAATCAATCAGCCATCAGCAGGTGCAGCAGCACTACAGTTTGGGGGAGAGGCATTGAAAGCCTATGGAACCTACAAGGCTGGAGGCTTCGGAGAGCTACCTAAAAAATGAGTAAGAAACGGATTAACCCTGAAGTAGATAGAGCTATTGGTCGCGCCCAGCTACCACGTGTTTCTTCTCCCCGCAAGTACAGCATCGTAGGTGACGGTGGTACACCTGTTGGCCCCGATCCGTTATCACAACTGTCTCAGGCCCTGACGGGATTCAACAGGAACCTGCAGAGTTTTGCTGGAGCCAATAACGTAGCAGGCCAGAAGAAGGCAATGGAGATGCTGCCTGAACTTGAGCAGTACGTTACTGACACAGCTATTGAACTCAAGAAAGCCTTTGATAAGCACGGTATCAACCCAAGGTTTAATCCTGCAGTTGCTTCTACTGCTACCGCCTTAATGGGAGAACAGTTTGGTTCAAAGGATGTAGATGCAATCGTAAGCAGCAGCGACTTTAGGAACTGGGCTAACGCTGAAATACGCCTGAACGAAGAGCCTGCAGACTTTAAGCAGAAGCTGAACGACTACGTACTGCACCACCTCCCAAACAGGAACACGGACAATAAGACTACAAGCGCACAATGGAAGCGTGGGTATGATCCTTCGGTGCGTAAAGCCATTGATTCAAGTAAAGACATAGAGGCTCTGGTACAGCGTAAGATTTTAAGACAAGACCAAGACACAAAGGACGCCAACGTATATAAAGCACAGGAAACGCTGAAAGAATCTATAGCGTCAGGTGACATCAAAACCTTTAAGGAGGCGATGTCTAATATGTACTACAACTACCCGACTGATTCCAGAAGGGGCATAAGGTTTAACGATGAAATCTTAAAGCGTGTAGTCATGCCTGTCTTTACTAACGCCTTGGAGAATCCTGACGTCGATCTGGATGACCTTGGTGAGTCCTTTGATAAGATCATATCGATGCGCCGTAGTACTGAAAAAGGCAGTACGGTGATGTTCGGTAGTGCTACAGAAGAAGCAAAAACTTGGTGGGCTAAGATGTATGACCAACGGCTCACTCAAGGGCCACGCTCACAACGTAAGGCAGCAGCAGATCGTGCGGTGCTTACGAATCAATTAAAGGTTGTTTGGGAGGCGTGGGATGACGTCATTGAGACCAACCCTGAACTAGGTCTTGCAGGAATAAAGACTCCACGTGATATCACCGTCGATAACTTTGACGCTGTCGTAGATGTTCTCGTCAAGGGCAACTACGTAGAGTTTGACGTAGAAAAATTTGAAGCCATCAGACGAGGAGGCCGTGCAGCTTTACTCTCTGATATGTCCAGAGCCTTCACCAAGAACTACAACACGAAGTTCGACGATGATGCCAAGATGGTTGAAAACGAGGCAGCACTTAAAAGACAACTCATTGGTGACCACCCTCAATTCAAAGCGGCTCTCGAAAGGCTGAACATTAAGAAGTACCTAACGACTGCCACGTTTAATACACAGTCTTTTCTGGAAGAGTTAATCAAGGATATAGATGTAGCAGAGATAGCAACCGATAGGGGCCTCGACGCTGTCGTTATAGGCGGCTTGTTGAAGCCCATGCTTCACGAACGTGCCGATGCAGGTGCGTTGCAGGCAGCTAAACAACTTGTAGGTTACTACAGTAAGTTCAGAGGGAAAAAGGCTCTAGACCCTTCTGTCATAACAGGATTACGTAACGTCATAGAACAGACTTTTACAGGCGACGAGCAGGTAGACGGAGACCTAAGAAATATACTGTCGGATTTAGAGAAGGCAGATGCAGTTGCTCCTTTTGCATCACAACTTCCTTTCAATAAAATTGTGACGTCTCTGGCTTCGTTGGCTACTGTAAAAGAAGGAGACGTAAGTGTTTTCCAGCAGCAAATTGCTAAGTGGCATAACGTAAAAGAAAGGGCTATTGCTAGTGGTGCGAAGAATTGGGAAGAAGACATAGATTTTGCTAATGCAGGTGCTGCTAATACCGTCTTACTTCAAGTTGAAAAAGACTATGACGCACTACTTGCTAGTGAGCTTAAAAACTTTGCAGACACAACAGCAGGCGATTTAGACAACGAATGGTTAAAGGCACGGTCTACTATTAAGGACAATATACTGCAGCAGTTAAAAGCAAACCTATCTGACTACGAGGGTATTTTTAACAGTATAGTAGCTGACGCTGACCAAGCAGAAAAACTGCAGGCTTCAGAGGCAGCAATGCCGAGTGGGCCTTTCCCTTCAGAAACTAAAAATCTAAACCTGAACTACAACAACAACATAAATGAAAGCCGCAAGCTGTTTAAAGATACCTTTTTCAGAGACCCTGCAGGACATCAAAAGCTATCCGAAAACGCACCAACAGATGCAGGTCTGAACTTCCCTGTAGAGTTCTTTGCTAATCCTATTAATTCTTTTGGAGACACACGTTATGGGCGTGTAGATTCTATTAGAAAAAACGCAGAAGAGTTGCGAATTAAAATGGAAAAACACTATTCTGGGCTGCTTACTGAAAAAGAAAAACTAGCCAGCGAAAGTGTAACAAATCCTGACTCTACTAAAATCGAAGCCAACGCAAAGCAACTGGATGATTTAAGGCTGCAGTTAAAGGCGCACGTTTTAAGGTATAATGGTGTTGATTGGAGAGAAGTTGAAGAAGGTACTGCTGCTGTAAGATTCCAAGCTGCTGGAACAGAAGTGGAAATACCGATCAAACCCTCTGATCTAAATCTGCAATCGTCTGTCGTTGTAGGCAGTTGGGAAGAGTTAAACGAACTGGAAGCAGCGTTCGACAAGTATGAATCTGGAGAAGAGTTAGATGAAGAGTCAAAGAGAGAAGTACAGCAGTACATCCGTTTTATAGAAAAAGTTACGGGACTCAATATAGACGAAAAGGAAAATCAGACTCTCAGAGAAAAGGCACAAGATAAATACAAAGAATGGTCAGCAGAGCAGAGAATGCAAATGGTCTCAACTGATCCCGCCAAACTTCCTATTGAGGTGCGTGTAAAAATACACAACAAAGCCTTGGATAACTTTAGTAACTCAGGACGCTGGAAAGGCAAGGATTACACTAAGAACGACATGGATCGTGTCGATGCTGCAAGGCGTTACAATGACTTTATTGCCAATAATGATTTTTATGTGGACACAGGCATAAACAAAAAAGAGTTCATGACTCTATATGGAGGGCTTGTGGGAGGCCGTATGTATAGAGACAGACAACTTACTGATCTCAAAGAAGGCGATTCAGGGACTCGACGTAGTATTACGGTTGATCCAGAAGCTCCTCTTACTGATGAGTTAAAAGATATAATCGCTGAAGAGTTGGCCGTTGCTTCACTTGGCTATAAAAACGTGACTAGCGGTGCGCCAACAAAAACACCTGCCAGCCTTCATATGCCGTTTTATGCGCTTTCACGTGAGGCCAAACTGGTGACAGCAAAAATGCACCCAGCAAACACAATGCCTGAAAAGTTTAAAGGTGCTTTTAACAAAATGCGTAAACTCCTAGACAGCGTCGGTGAAGACAGAAGTGTCGATTTAGCTGAAGCATTTCAGTTACTACATTTAGGCCAGTTTAAAGGAGTCAGGAGGGATTACACTTCAGGTGATGAGAACCTGTTAACACCGTTTGGAGTAGACTTATTGCCGCTGCCTACTAAAGCCCCAAGACAAGCTCCTAGAGAACCAACTAGATCACACAACATACCTTAAAATGCCCATATCAACCGGAAGCTATACAGAGAATACGACTACTGAAGAGCAGCGTAACATGGCTGCTTATCGTGATTTACAAAGTAGGTACGCTACAGGAGATGATGATTACGACCAGATGCAGATAAACAATGAAGGCATAATTGCTTCTACGGTTGCGTCAGGAGGTCGAGGCATACAAGAGGGTGCAAACAACATCCTTAACCTTCCAACTGATCTTGCAGGATTCAACCGCTGGGCTGATATTGATCTCATTAAACCCCGTGAGGGCTTCTGGAACGAGAGTGTCACCGCTGTCTCCCAATTTATTACAGGTCTTCCTGTCGGTGGCCCTGCTGCAAAGGGAGCCGTTAAGATTGTTCAAGGTCTTCGCAAAGGTGAGAAAGCACTAGGCAAAGGAAGTGTAGCCCGAAAGACTAAACTGGAGGACATAAAGGACTACGCTAAGAGAGGTTTAGTAGTTGGAGCAGGAGCAGACTTTGTCGCCTTTAGTGGTAACGAGAGCTTAATGTTTCACCTGCTGAATGCCCACCCAGAGCTACAGAATGCATACAGCGAAATAACCAAGAAGGACGGATGGCAGAACATGACTGCTGCAGAGTTACAGCAAGCCACAATGGGCCTTGGAAGTTTCTCTGCAGAACGTATGGCACGTAACTGGGGAGGCCGTGGTCTTAACGTCGCTGAAGGTGCTTTCCTTGGAGCATTAGTGAACGTCTTCTGGAGGTCTGCAAAGCTCAAGTTCAACAACGACTCGATGACCAAGGACGCTTGGGAGGGCAACGATTCAGCCATCCAACAAGGCGTCGCAAACACCGAAAAGAGACACGGCAAAGTCCTTAACGATGAACTCTCTGATAAGGAGAAGCAGGAGTTAGCTGCCTTTAAGCATGGCCCTATGGTCAAAGAGGGTGCAGTCACTCCTGAACAAAAGACCCGTGTACTTAAAGAGGAAGCTGAACTGGCAGAGGCCCAAGCTGAACTAGCGGAAGCTGCTGACAACTTAAAGACGAAGCAGTCCTACGCTGATATAGATGAAACCGATGCGCTCGCTCCGTCTACTCTTGATGAAGTAGCAGAACGCAATGCAGCCAAGATAGGCATCGATGACGTCATAGACGAGAAGGCTTACGAGAAGGGAACCATAGGTCACGACACAGGGTATAGGCCCATCACGCATTACGTCGATGATCTCCCTGAAGGACAACCCATCTTCACAGACGTACAGGCCAAGAACAGAGCCTTCATTAACGTCAACAGGGATGCCTTGAACAAGGTGTGGGAAACCAAAGGCAACAAAGTAAAGTTAGCCTACGACAGTCGCACCTACGCAAAGGATGCCTTTGATAATTACGAGACCTTTGAGGCATTCACAATAGCCAGAGAAAGAGCGCGTGTTAAGTTCCGCAAGTTAACTAACGAATCCATTGCAGGTTATCGGACTCGTTTAGATCAAGCTGCTGCAAACGAACTCAAACGGAAGGGCTTGGGTAACTTCTGGAAGTACGAGTTTGATACCATCAAAGGTATGGAACAATTTAAGGTCGAGGATGAGGCACTCCGTCAGTTGATCTTCAAAGATGCAGAAGCTGCCAAGAAGCTGACCAAGGACATCATATCAGCAAAAGGGGGAGCAGGGGTTGACCTTAATGCCTCATTCATGAAGGCACTCGACTTGATCAACATTGACTCCACCATGACCGATGCAGGCCAGAAGTACATGACTTCACGTGTCATGAAATACTTCATGGACACCATGCGTCACGGCTTTACGGCTACCGCAAAAGACCCTGTCGGTGATCAGCTTGCCAAAGCCATAGGCTGGCACGGAGATGCCAACAGGATGACTGCCAAGGATTGGCTACGTGATGATCTATTAAACCAGATGGATGACATCGCTACCTCTACAGGACTCACACCACAGGGAGTCGCAGAGCGTATGCGTAAGGGCTATGGAGACTTCAAGCATCTCTTCAAGGAAACCTCTG
>VTLG01010622.1_pt1 | contig 17782 bp, 22 predicted proteins | sample 4694571 | NCBI WGS metagenome assembly VTLG01 (sample SAMN12604809, study PRJNA352737) | marine metagenome | biome: ENVO:00000447; feature: ENVO:00000209|ENVO:00000569|ENVO:01000036; material: ENVO:00002151; isolation source: viral sequences binned using virsorter ... | reverse complement strand
ACTGTTTTCCCTTCATACTCTTTTTTAACTTTCCAAGCCATAGTAGTTTACTATAAATATAAAAGTTTAATTATTGTTTTTTAGTGTACAAAAAAAGGGGTAAAAATACCCCCTTTTTATCTGTTAATATAGAGTAACGATTATGTCCCTGAAACTATTGTCAATTCAGAATCTGCATCACCTAATTGGTCAAATGGATAATCTGTTCCACTTCCTACTGTTTTCTTAATTGAGTATATAGGTTCTTTTTCTTCTGCACTAAACTCTAGTGTATATCCTGTTAAATCGCCTTTAGCAGCTCCACTAACAATCGTGCCACCTGTTACATTACACCCGTTATCTAAACCTAATAAAAACACATTGTCATTATTATCTTGTACAAAGATTTGAACTCTATTGTAAGCAAGTAATTTAATTTGATTTGATGTTGCAGGGTCAATCTTTTGTAAAGTTACTGATAAAGTTTGCGTAAAGAATGTTGTTCCTGTTGCTGGGTCACCATTAACATTAACAGTCATACTAGACAAATTAGGTCTTAAATCATATTTATATAGAGTCATAGTAGAACCTGTTGGTGTGCCATATGCTGACCAACCTGTAAATCCTGCTGTGTCTATTTGCAAAGAGTCAGTTCCATTAACTGTCATATGTTGCCCTATATTAGAAGAATAATCTGCACAGAAAAACAGGGTTTTTAATCCACCCAATTGATCTTTGCAGTCAACGTTTCTTCCCGCCGTTAATAAACAAGCCATAATTTTTTAATTTTTAAAAGTTAATAAAAGGGGAGTATATTACAACTCCCCATTTAAAGTATCTATTAAGTCCAAACAGTTGAACCATATACACCATCTGTAGCAACAGCAGTCTGTACTCCTATCGCAAAGTTCATTACAACTCTTACGTTGTCAGAACCATCATATTCATAAGTTGGGATTAAACGTGCTTCAGTCCAATCTGTAGCTAGGTTAGTTCCGAATACTAAGTTTTCAGGATAAGTGAAAAGGATAGTGTCGTTGAACATTCCAGGACATCTGTAAATTGGGTAACCAAAGTAAGTAGCAGTATCAGCTTTTGCATCAAATCCTAATCCTGAAATTTGTCCTTGATTAGAACCTGCAGAAGCTAATGCTTGAATATAAAAACCATAAGTCTTGTTATTCATATAGAAACCAACACCTGGCTTAGTAAGTATTCCAGAAATATCTGAAGCAGCAGCATTATATACTGAAGCCATATCAGTAAGAATATCTGAAGCTGCTAAGGCATCAGCAAAATCTACTTCTGTAAAATCTTTACACGCTGAAGCGTCTGCTCCTGTTTCGTCTTGCGTTCCATCATCAGATAAGAAACCTGTTCCGAAAGGAGCAGCACCTTGCCATATTCCTATTTCTAATTGAGCAGCAGCTTTTCCTGCAACTACTTGTAATAAGAAATCAGAAAAAGACTGTGGTAAGTTACCATTTCTGTCCATTCCTTGCCCCATCCAGGTAGGGAAAATTGTCCCCCTGCAGATTTCCTCATTTACTTTTAAATCTGTCAAGCTAAGAACTTGCTCACTTGTTGATGTGTCATTTCCACTAGAGAAAGAACAAGCAGCAGCAACAATAGGATTAGCACAAGCTATATTGTTAATTACTGCACTTTTTGTTAGACCATCTAAGATTCTAACATAACCTTTAGCAACTGTGTCAGGACTTCTCAAGGCAGCAGTCACATAAGGCATTGCGTGGACACCTGCGTATGTATCACCATTTACAGTAATGTCAAATTCACGTCTTTTTGATAATTGAATTTTATTCGCCATTTTTTTAAATTTATTTGTTATTAATGTAATATGCTGTCCTCTCCATTGGTGACAGTTTTGCTAAATCAACAGTCGCACTAAATTGCTCCCCTTCAGGATTGTATGAAATACCTTCCGTAGCAGGTTCACCACTTAGTTCTGTGATTTTACTTTTTAATTCTTCAACTTGTGTCATAAGTTCACTTATAACTTCAGCTGACATTTCAGTTTTATCTTCTTCTGTTTCTTCAGAAACTTCTTCAGATAATTCAGCAGATGCTTCTACTTTATCTTTTTTAAGATCAGCTACGGCATCTTCTAGATTTTTAATTCTTTTTTCCATACCTGCCCAATCATCAACTGCAGCTTCATCATCTTCTGCTAATTCAGTTTCTTCTTTAGATTCCTCAGCTACTTCTTCAGAAAGTTCTTCTTCAGATGCTTCAACATCTTCAGCTTCTTTTTCTTCTCCTAAATCTAGGATTTCAGATGAATCACCGATTGTCATTTTATTTCCGTTTTCCATTGTGTACGACCCTGCAGATAATGCTTCTGCTTCGCCATCATCACCAACAGCAAACACTTTAGACCCAATCATAAATTGCTCATCTTCTGTAGCAATAATACGACCATCATCTAATTTCATTTCAGCGTAGAATTTTACGCTATAAGATTTTGGTTCATTTTTCATTTTTAAGATATTTAAAATTTTTTCTAGAGTTCCCATAACATTAATAAATATAAAAGGGTTAAAACTGTTTACTTCTTTATCGTTTTACTGTTCTATTTTTTATAGCTGCACAGACTTTAGCAGCCGTTTCTTTATTGCCGTATTCTTTCATTTGGTCACGCATACAATCGTCCCAAGAATACTTTAACATAGCTTTTCTTTTAGCAAAAGCCACGTGTTCTAAAATCTTGTATTTTTTCTTTCTTTTCTTTTTTCCTGTTTCACTATGTTCTTCACGCATAGTAGCACTAGCATGGTCTGCACAAGGCATATATAACTTAACCCCATCAACAGTATGAGGGTGTGAACCTGAACAGCCCTTAAACATTTCTGCATAGATTTCAGCTTCCTCTTTAGTTCTAAATAATGGCTCACCATCTAAAGCACCTACAGGATTTAATTCATTATCTAAGATTAGATTTTTGATTTTACCCATCATTACTTCATCAGGACATTCTTCACATACTTCATCTAATATATCTACTTGCTTAGATGCTTCAATTAGCTTGTCTGTAAAATATCCCTCTATACTGAAACCTCGTACAGATTTTTCCTTGACAGCCTTCCACACATCAGGATTGTTTTCTGCTGATACCTGTACAAACCAAGTGCCGATTGGCAGATTCTTGAATCCATACATATTGGATTTGTCATATTTGTTATCTTCCTTAATCCACGACTCTACAACAGTCAATCCCTGTATTGGCTCTTTGTGTTCAAAGGTGTGGTTATTGTTATTTAGACTATTCATAAATAGCTTCTGTGCTTGTCTAATAGTTTCTTTAGTAAAGAATACATCGTACTCCTCGTTAGTTTCCTTATTGAGACGGGGGATTTTCTTATCGGGAATTAAAATTGCCCCAATTAATTGTTTCTTTTCCTCATCTACTTTTGCTAGTGATAAAAAATCATTATTAAAAAAAACGAAATTTTCTTCCACCGCTGGAAATTTTACAAGGCTGATCGCATCAACGCCAAACATATCTGCTGTTTCATCTATGATTAATTCTATAAGTTTTTTCTTTTTTCCCATAACATCTATAAATATAAAGTTCTTAATTTTGTTTACAATGTTGCTTGTGTTTCTAATTCTTCTTGTAATGCTTGTGACTCGGAAATGTCATTTTCAACTACATATGCTTGAACAGGTGCAACAGGCGTGTCTTCACCTAATTCTGTTGTTCCTATATTTTCTACATTAGGAGCATTAAAGTCACCTGTTCCTATGCTACTACCACCTGATGCAACGCTTACACTAGGTGTACCACCACCACCACCACCGCCAGGCACTTTGCTTAAAGTAGCCTTTGCATTTGCTATTCCTGCTAATACACTAGTAACCCCTGTAACTATAGCAACTAAGTTGCCTGGAAATGGTATACCTGCACCTGCAGCAATTGCTCCTGAAACACCTTTTGCAGTATCTATTAATATGCCTGTTAGAGCTAATGCCTTAGCACCTTTTGTACCTTCTTTTGCTAAACCACCTAAGGCATCTGTTACACCTTTAGCTGCACTTAAACCTGCTTGTCTTTTTGCATCTTCAAAGGCTGCTGTTTTTGCAATTTCTTCTCGCCTTATTCTTTCAGGCTCAACTATTTCATTAATTTGGTCTTGTGTGTAAGTTGCTCTTATTTGCGCTGCATCAGCAAAATATAAGTCTAAAAATTCTAAATTTTCTTGGTCTCTAGTTATGCTTTGAGTTTGTCTTTCAATTTCTTGTTCTACTTCTTCAGCTCTTGCATCTGCTTCTTCTTTTCGTTTTTCTTTAAACCTATTTTCTATTGCTGTAATTCCTTGAGCTAATTCTATATTCAATTCATCTTGTAATGAGAAGAAATCAACTAGTTCATCTTTTCTTTCTTCTAATAATTCTTGTTTCCGCTGGTAACTTGCTTTTAAATCATCTATTTCTTTTTGTTCAGCACTTCTATTTCTATTTACAATTTCTGATTGAAAAGTAGCATCACTTTTTGCCTTATCTTGTTTTGCTTTTAACTCTGCTGCTTCTACGGCTTTAATCTTATCTTTCTCTGCTTGTTCTTCTTGTTTTATTTTATTAATAGTTTCTTGCTTAATAGCATTTATCTTGTTATTAAGTTCTATTTGTTTTGTGCCTGATTCTTGTTGTATGTTAAATAGATTAATTTCTAATTCTGCTAACCTATCAAGATCTTCCGCAGTGTTTTCACTAGCTGCCATTTCTTCTTGTTGAATCCTTACCGCTTCTGCTGCATTTGCAACTCTTTGGTCTACTAATTCTTGTTCTATTCTAAACGCTTCTTCTGCTGCTGCAAGTCTTTCTTCTTCACCCTTAGTTCTATCTTCAGCTATTAATTTTAATGCTTCTACTTCTGCTCTTTGTTTAGCTGTTTCAACATTCAATTCTCTTTGACTATCTCTTAAAGCTATTGTTGCTTTAGAAAGTTCAGTCATTATTTTAATCTCATTTTTTATTTCAGTACCTATTCCTTTAAATGCTTTCTCGCCTGATTCTTTGACGTCATTAAATGAACCTTTTACCGTGTCTAAAGCACCTTTAAAATCTCCTTTTAAAGCCTTACCTACAGCCTTAATAGGTGACAGCCATAATTTAACCCCATTAATTATAAGTTCACCTAATGCTGAAAATCTATCAATAATAACACTAACAACAGCACCCATACCTGCTAATGCTGTTTCTAGTATTTCAGCACCTCTTTTTGTTTGTGTAAAATAAGCGGTTAAAGAACCTATTGCCACAACAAAAGCACCAATTCCTGTTGCTATTAAACCCGCTTTCATAGATTTAAAAGTCATACTAGATGCTACTTTAAGTGTTTGAAAATTCTTCTTTAAACCCCCAACACTCATACCAAACAGTCCCATGCTATCCACCAAGTCTTCTTGTTCTTTCTTTTGGTCTGCTAATTGTTTTTTCCTTGCGGCTGCTGCTTTTTTTTCTGCATCAGCTATCTTTTTAATCGCTGATTGTACTTTTCCAGTATCAGCTTCAAATGTTACTGTCTTTTTTAACGGCATATTAATCTAATTATTTGTTTAAACATTCTTCTAAAACTTGTGTGATACTGTTCCATACCATAAACAAAGTCTAATTCTTCATTTTTATATTCTACTAATTGAATATGGTCAATAGAAGGTGTTATAATTTTTACTGTATTTTCAATATATTTTTTTAATTCCATAATAAACTTTGTCTATTTTGTAGTTGTATGTTACTTGAATCTTGATATAGTGCAAAATTAGTATCTAATGGTGTACCCAAACTAGGTATTATTTGTATATGAAAATCTACTGTTAATACCCATACCATTTGTGTATTAGGCTGACCACCTATTAATCCAAATAAAACTCTATTTCGTTGGTTTACTGTTGTATCTAATGTAATGCCTAATGAGGTTCTTACAGCACTATCTCCTATTGCAAACTCTTGAACACCCCCTGCTGTTCCTATTTGTGTTCCTACATTATTTAATGTTTTAAAAGCTGTATAATAAGACATTGATTCTGTGTGACCCACAGGGTAAGTTGCACTTGTGCCACCTGTAACAGTATTAATACAATTAACCCTAATCATTACGTTACTATTATTAGGCAAACTTATACTAGGGTTCTCACTATTACCCTCAGGGTAAGCATAAGATGTTGTTGACCCTACTGTTTGACCTGTTAAAACAATCCTATGGCTTTCACCTTGTAACTGCACAACGTCCTCGCTAGATACTTGTGATTTATATTTAATAGACAAATCATCTTTCATAAGAGGTATTATTGGTAAACTGCCTTTTGTTTTTCCTGAACCAATACTAAAATTATTAACATTAGATAATAATGCTTTATTACCCATTGTTCTAATTCTATTTAAATTCCTAATACTTGTACGACTACTTAATATACTTTTAGATATGGGAAGACTTCCTTGATAAGCAAAACAAGGTAATTCACCATTAGTATATCCTAATGCTAGTGCTGTATTAATATATGATGTGTCAGGTGAGCCACCCATACTACTACAACAATTTGGCGGAACCCATAATATCGGCACAGAACAATCTTGGTCTTCAAAAGGGCACCATTTTATCCAAGTATCATTTGCTATTCCCACATTTACAAATCCACAATCTGTACCAATCAAAGTATCTACAACTTTTATTAATGTAACTTTTGTTGATGTTTTAACACCAACTTGGTAATTATGTATTTTTAAAATTCGCCAATAAGAATCTTTGATAAAAATTTCATCATTAAATTCAAAATTAAATATATCTACTGCATTAAGATTAATATAGGCTTCCATTAACCTAGATTCAGGGTGATGTAGACTAACTAGGTAATTTTGCCAATAATAACCATATAATGTGTAAGCTGAATTTTCAGGTGTTGATTCAGTCCACTTAAAAACTTTACATTCTGGAACAAAAGGTGTCGCCCAAGAAGCCCAATATAATGATTTTGTTGTGGCTTTAAGTTCACTCTCATCAGTTGTGGCATTAGGCGTTAATTCATAAGGACTACACAATGGGTACTTGGTAAAACTATGTGCTGTAATTGATGGCTCCCTAGAGTGCATATATATAGTCCTTGCTTCTCCTGTGTTGTTTCTAATGTCTGTAGGCGTTCCATTATACCAAAATAATTTAGGATTAGTTTTTACATTTTTTAAGTTAATTTCATTTTCATCTTCATCAACTTCATAGCTAATTTCATAATGTACAGCCATATTATGCAAATCTGTACCTGAAAGGTCTTCAGTTTGAAATGAATCTTGTGAACTCGAACCTTTTAATGTCCACCCATTAATATAAGGAGAAAACATTGGGTTGTTTTTTAATTCACCTTTAGCCCATTTATTATTTGTTTCTGTTATTTCTTTATAACCATAAACATTATAATCAGGGTGTCTTTCTTTTATTTCTTTATTATATAAATCCTCATCTTCTTTGTCAGTGAAATATATTCTTTCTTTTTGTAACGAGCTAGTATCTTTAACTATTACCTCTTTTGATAAGTCCAACTTGTCTGTCCAATACCTTGTTGTGCCACTACCTAAATAAGTGTCATAAGTTTCAATAACTATATTAGAAGGATTATTAGGGTTTGCAGTAACTATTAAATTAAATCTTTGAATAAGGTCTTTGAAAAAATCTTTTTGTTTTAATTCAGGGTCTATACAAGCAGGGATATTTCTTACCGCACCATATTCTTCTAGGTTATAACCATTCCAATTCATTGTTATTTCAGTGCTAAGAGCACAAGAAGAACCCTGAATACAATCATCACAATCCGCTGCACAATCAAGACCTAAAGCCATTCCTGCTCTATCAGGATTTGGAGTTGTATCAATGTCAATAAAAAACTCACTTACTTCAGTTACTATTCTAAATCTTGTATTTATATCTACATCAGATATATCTATATTATGTACATAATCTTCGTATTGAAAATTGTTACCGCAGTTACTAAAATCACCCATTATAGTAGAATATACATCTGCAACCAATATATTATTGCCAAACAAAAAGCTAGTAGACAACTGACCATCTGCATCTACTTTATATAGTCTTATTGTAAAAGTCCAACCACAAGGATTATTAGAATCAGTACCATCTGCCATTTTTTGCTTAATTCTTCTATGACTTATTCTATGCTTAATTGTAAGTATATTTTGTGTTAGGTGTTTTTTCGTAAAATAATTATATGTTTCGTTGTAACAATCATCATCATCAGAAATAGTAGTGTCAGGATTTAGTGGGTAATATATAGAGTAATTTTCAGCAGGGTCATCATATTGCAATTCTTCTTCTTCAGTCATTGGATTACTTTCTGTACCCATTATTCCCCAACTTGAATTTTTTCCGTAACCCACAATACATACACCTGGTGTTGATTCAACAACTGTGTCCTCTATAATAGGTACAGGTGAATCTTCTAAATGACCGCCTGTTGTCATAAAGATTTTACTAAAATACTCACTATCAATAAAAGTTGATGTATATGATAATCCTATTTTACCTAGAATTATTTTTATCATTTCTTTTACTTGTATAGCAGGTCTAAATTGTACTATATCAGTGATGTAACTATTACTAGGAGTAGAATCTATTTTTGCTTGGTCTCTATTTAAATAGTTTTCATTATAATCATTAAAATAAAAATCTGCTTGAGTTACAGAGATTGGGTACATTACCTTTTGTATATTGTGGTCAGGGTCTTTTAATGACACGCTATTTGAATTTACAAATGCACTACTAGAACCTTCCCAACTATTCTTCATTTGAGTAGCAGTAAAAAAGTGGTTTAATGATTGATTCCACGTTGTACCATCTTCGCTTAAAAAAGCGTTTCTTAAAGACTCATCACCAATAAGCGAAAATAGACTAGATGTTTTAGAAAAAATAGTTACTACATAATACTGTGCTTTTTGATATACAGACCTTAATTGTAAAACACCATTAAATTGTGAAACAGTACCAATATAAATACTTGCATCATATTCTTCTTTTGTGCTAAAAACTAATGTGTCTAAATTTACATTATACCAATCTTGAAAGAATTTATTGTTTTTAGGGGTAAATGGCAATTTAAAAGTTTGACTAAAACTACCTTTTGTTTTACTAGGATCTTTAACATCATCAAATTGGTAATTAATACTAATGTTTGGTTCTTTTTGTAGGTCTAGTTCATAAGTGTCTAAAGCAGGTACATAAAATTGGTCTCCTGATACAATTGGAATATAGTACAACATAAAAAATTTAAATTGTGTTGCACTATCTATTGAGGTAATTTTACCATATTCTTCACCATCACCTCTATATAATCTATTTCCAACCGCAAGGGCTGTTGTAAGGTCAACACCGCTTGTTGTTACTGTTACCTCACTATAAGTAGTGGAATGATTACTAGCTGCATAAATACCTGTAGCTAAGTATGAATCTCTTTGTGCCTGTAGTCTTACCTTCATTAGCTATTGGTATTATATGGATTAGCATATTCTATTTTAAAAGTATATTGAATTTTTACACCATCATTAGCACTTGTTTTTCTTTCTATGCTTTTGTCTGTAATCATTACAGGTACAGTATATGTGGTATCTGCATTTTCTACTATTTGAACATTTGTAGACATTATTAATCCTTCTAATAATTGTGCATCTTCTTCATAAATCCAATCTGTATTAATAGTTTCTTTTAAAACTGCTGATGTTCTTCTTACCCTTTTACCTCTTTGAAAGTTGTCATACGAATACATTTCATCATTAAAATTTCCTAACATTGTTTGATATTCGTCTCTACTCACATCTAATGTTTGTGTTGATTTCATTTTAAAATTAAAGTAATCAAAACAACCTACGCTGTTTCTCCAAGCTAATCTTCTAACCTTATAACCTTTACAACTTGCATCTTGTTTTATAAAATAATAAGAGTCTGTAACCTTATTGCCATCTTTATCTTTTCCATATACTTTATAATATGCCCAAGCTGCACTATTGCTAGGTTTAGAATCAGTATCATAAGTTTGTGCTTCTAAATTAGCTGGTCCGCAACCTACATATAATAGTCTTTCTGTATCAAGATTTATTTGAGCATCTGATTCTGCGGGTTTACAACCACCATACGCTGCGGCATTAGATAATATCCCTTCCTTATCAGCACTAGGTGTTATATCTACACCTGCTGCATTGTAGTATTCTATATGCAAGTATCTTAGCTTACTATCAAACTCATCTACTAATACGCCTACAGAAGCTTCTTTATATCCATTTAAAAATCCTAGTGTATGGTAATCAGTACCTTGAACATAGTTTATTCTTTTGTCTTTCAAAGAATAAGCTCCATTATAACTTTCTTGAACATCACTTAAAAACCTTGCTTCATCATCATCTAATTTAAACTTGCTAAATGCAAAAGTTTGAAAGTCTACTGTTCCTCTTGCATTTTCTAAGGGTAATGATGCAGCAATATATCTTCTAGTATCATTATCAGATGGTGATGTATATTCTTGTGGCCCATCTGTTGCTGCTTCAGAGTACTCTTGATAGCATTTTACATAGACAGTTTTTACTTGATTATAGTTTAAACTAAAAGGAAATGATGTTCCTGTTACTACATTAGGTAATGTGTGTATTGATTTAGTAGTGTCATTTTGGTCTGCATTAGTATCTTCTAGTTGTGAATTTACCATATCTCTTAAATCAAAAATTGCTCTAGCTTTATTTGATGTAATATCACTAGCCAAACCATTTCTTCTTTGTTTTATTTTACCTAATAATAATCCTGTAGATGAATCTAATCTTACCTCTAAGATTAACTTAAAATAAAACAAACCACTTATGCTACTTTGTAAAACAACATAAGGTACTATTGGATTCCAATTTGTTATTACAGGTACTTGGTCTGCTGTTCCTACAGGTTCTTGTACAAATGATATACTTCCTATTGCCATAATCTAATCTTTAAATACTTTTTTTAATTCTTTTTCAAAATCATCATCTACTGCTTGTGATATTTTATCTATATAATTTGCTATTTGTGTTTCATAAGGTTTAGTAAAAAATAGTGTTCTTGTTAAACCTCTTTGTGCTATTGCTCTACCTATAAGAAAAGCAGCACTTTTTATATTTTGTTTATTCTTTTCTACAAACTTACCATCAGCACCTCTTAATTTTAATGGCTTATTTAATATCCATTTTTTAATTACACCCTCTGCTAAGTTTTTTTTCTTAAAACTAAATGGACTTCCTTGACCTCTCATTTTACCACTACCTTTAAAACCACCTGAACCTTTTACACCTTGATCTACAAAGTTCCAATATATATCACCGCCAAATTCCCAAGTAACTTCAACACCATTTTTATTAGAACTTACTAAATAATCAATACCATTATAAAGTTTGTTAGATTTGGTCTGTTTCTTTTTAAGGTTCTTCTTAGCTTTATCCACTACTGATGAGCCTAATTGTTGCATTACTTGTATTGTGTTAGTAAACTTCATTAGCTATTAGGTGCTATTGGAACAATACAAAGATTGTTCTTGTTATTTACTTGCATACTTATAGATGCTGACCAACCTGTTAAAAGGTTATCAAATTTAGCTGTAAACGGTTCACAAGATATTGGAAGGTTTAATATAACTTCATCATCAACCCAACTAGTAGAATATAAGTTTTGATGAAATTCATTTATAACATCTTGCAAAATTTGTAGGTTTTCACTTAACGTATCTAATCTGCCTAATCTTTGATTATTAGGAGCATCACCCACTGCATCATTAATCATATCTAAAACATAGATTGTAAAAGAATAAGTCATTACACCTTTGTCTACTGTTGCTGAGCCTGGCTCTGCATATAGTATAACATAATCTGTTGCTCCAAGTTTATTTATATCAACCTCGTCCATAAACCCACTGTGAAAGCTATTGATCATATAATGCTTATCAGCAATTGTTTCTAAAAATCCTACTGCGTTTCTAAAACTTATCATAGTTGTTATTCTGTTTATTATTGTAATCTTGGCTATATGACAAATAAGTCAATACTTCTAAGATTGGCAATCTTGTTATTTTTTCAATGTTTAATATGTTGTCGTTAGAAAGCATATATAACGTGTTATACCACCCCCATTTACTTGTCATGCTTATCCCTTTTGTGCTTTCATTTCCTGTGCTTGTAAATAGCTGTGCGAAATCCAAGCCAACTCTTTTCCTAAAGTCAAAAAAAAACCTAGACAACTCAGTGCTATATCCATTGGAAAATCTTTAAATAATTCTTCTTTAAATTCGTCAGGATTATAACCCTCAATAGCATACCTTTCACCTCTTTTAAAAGTAATTTTCCTGTATAGTATTGACATAATAATATGTAAATTTTCAATAGGTTCTTTACAGTATGTTTCTAAATCAATATATTCCCCTGTGCTAATTTTACTAAGGTTAGGGCAAAACCCGTATTCTTCACCATTAAATTCAAATACCTTTTTAAATTCATCATCACTTGGTTCACTATTTATCATTTCTTTAATTATGCTCATTATGTCTAATAAGTCTTTGTATGCCATTTTCTTAACCACAAAAGGTGTTGTATCACATAATAAAGCTAAACTCTTTATAATCTTCTTTTTCTCACTCTTTTCATTTTCTTGTATTTTGATGTATTCTTGGTAAGTTCCAATTGTTACATCTGCCCAATTATTTGGTATTATTAATTTAACCTCGTTCATTACTAATAAATATAAAAGTTGATAATTCGTTTTTTCTAAAGTATATAGTATTTACCACTATGGTTTACACTAAGTTTATTTAAACACAGATAACGTGTTGCATCAATTAAATGGTCATTGACTTTAACAGGTGTATTAAGTACATCACCATTCTTGTCTGTTGCCCATTTATAACCTCTAAACTCTTTGATTGCATTTAAACTGTCTTTAGTAATATGCAACTTATACCTTCGCATTATATCTATGCCTAAATGTATTCCTGCTCCTTTCTTAGCAGGTTTTATATTAAATCCCTGTCTATATATCTCCTCAATTGTTTTCGGCTCTGCTGAGTCACCGATAATTTCAGACTGCCTATCTATTCTAAATTCCTTTAGCTTATTAGCAAGATCAGTATTAGTCAATCTCTTTTCATATAACATCTCTTTGATATATAAATTATCATCTGATTGATATACTGCTACTAATGCACTAGGAGAATTAGTGAATCCGAAATCTAAACCATAACCAACTAATCTGCCTTGTACTTCATCTACTAATTCAAACTTTCTGAATATCATTGTTTGTATTGAACCTATTTCACCTAATCCATAAACACGCCAATAATCAGGGTCTAAATCTTTTAGTCTTTCAATCTCTGCAATAGTATCTTTATCTAAAAATGGATTAGCTTTATATGTTGATTTAATAAATGTGCAATCATCTCTGGTAATTACTTTATCATATATCCAACTATATGGGTCTGATGGGTTATAGTCTAAATATACTTTATCTGTTGTTCTAAGAATTAATTGTTGGTAATCTTCATATGTAAACTCATTAGCTTCATTAAGCCATAAATAGTTACGTTTACGCCCTCTAATCTTCTGTGGTTGGTCAACACTAATAAACTCAATTAGATTGCCGTTTAACGTATAAGATAATTCTGACTTGTTGTGATTTTCTTCTGAATATAATCCTAGTTCTTTTAACAATTCCAATACATCACGATAAGCAGTTCCTTTAAGTGCAGGTAATGTTTTCCTACATATAGTAAATACTTTGCCTGTTTCTCTTAATGCTTTAACTATAAATAATTGACAAAGCGAATAAGTCTTTGAAGAACGTGTCCCCCCCTGAAGACAAGTAATTCGTGTGCTAGACTTATACGCCTTGTGAAATACATTTGTGGTATCAATCGTTACCTGTGTCAATTACTTTTATATTTATATCGGTTATAGATTTTCCATCAGTAGTTATATCCAATTCAGACTTTTCAGTATATCCTCTGCTCTTGCCTTTAGTCTTTAAAAAGAATATAGTCGCTGCTGTTGAGTTATCTTGAATCTGTTGGTGTAATTGGCTTTCTGCAAAGTCTAATGCAACATTCTCAATCTCTTGAACTTGTTGTCTAAATTCTTCATCATCTTTAAGCCATTTGTAATATGTGCTTCTAGGAATATCAGCTTTTTTACAAGCTATTGTTACTACCCCTAAACTCTTTTCTAATGCTTTTAATAGCGTTTCTTTTTTAATGTGTCTACTTTTGTTCATAGTTTTTTAGCTTTTTGTCCTGTAAATTGTTCCCATCTTTCTATTATTACATCACAATATTTAGTATCTAATTCCATTCCATAACATATTCTATTTGTTTTTTCACAAGCTATTAATGTTGAACCACTACCAAGAAAGGGTTCATATAATTTTCCTTTTTTTGCAGTACTGTTTTTAATTGCTCTTTCTGCTAATTCTACAGGTTTTTGTGTAGGGTGTAAATAAGATGCTGAAGGGTCTCTCTTTATTTTCCAAACATCAGACGCTTCATCTTCTGTTCTGCCGCTAAACCAATGACTTAATCCACCCCCTTTTGGTTTATATCCATAAAATATAATTTCATATTGATTGTGATAATTGTTTGGTTTCATAACAAATCCATTTTTTACCCATATTAAGTGTCTTGGTATTCTTCGCAAGAACCTATCAAATAGTTTACTATATAAAAGGATGTTTCCTTCAGCCCCACAAAAATAAAATCTTGCATCACTTTTTGTTGCTATTTGAACGGCTAAATCAAAAGAAAATGGTATGGCTGTTTGTGTTAAATCTCCTGCAATAGTTTGATTACTTTTTGCCCCACCTTTTATATTTACCCCATAAGGAGGGTCTGTAAATACCATATCAGCTTTCTGTCCATTCATTAACTTTTCAACATCACTTTCTTTTGTGCTATCTCCACACATCAATCTGTGATTACCTAATTGCCATACATCACCTAATTTAACTCTGCTTTCTTTTACTTCTGGAATATGGTCATCTTCTGTATTGCCCTCTGTGATTTTATCTATATTAAAACCAAACTCAATATCTTTAAATCCCCACTCTTTTAATTCTTCTATGTCAAACTCGTTAGCTAGTATATCCATATCCCACTCACCACCTGACTTGTTTAACCTTATATTTAATTCTCTTTCTTGTTCTTTGTTTAAATCCAATACTACACAATCTATTTCTGTATGCTTTAATTCTTTGCAAATCTTTAATCGCTGATGACCGCCAATAACTATGTTTCCATTTTTATTTATTATTATAGGATCAACCAAACCAAATCTATCTATTGAGTCTTTTAAATCGCTGTACTGCTTCTTAGTAATCTGTCTAGGATTATATGTTGCAGGTTTTAATTTACTTATTTCTATTTTTTCTATTTTCATATTGTTTATTATATTCTATTTGGTGATAAATTTGCTGACATACTAATTCCAGGTGTTTTATTCTACAAAACATATTAAAACTAGAATCTGTTTCAGCTGAATTATGACAATCTCTACATAGTCCCATTAGGTTTTCTATATAGTCTTTTGTTTTAGAACCGCCCATTCCTCTAGCATCTAAATGGTGAATGTCTACTGCTCTATCTTGCTGACACATTTCGCACATCACAAAATCAGTTTCACCATAATCAAAAAAGGTCATATATATTTTAGTGTGTTTTTTCAACTCTCTTAGGCATTTTATGTAAGTCATCAGTAGGGAGAGACAATATAAAGTCTCCCCCACAAAAAAAACATCTGCCTTTTTGTATCAAACTAACCATTGTACAACTAATACAGAATCTAAATATTTGTTTATTCTTCTTTTTTGCAACTGTTTTCATATACTGTTTTTAATTTTTGTAATGTCCCCTGAACACAACTACCGCAACTGCTAGTCTTTTTGTTGGCATTAAATAATTTATTGTAAATCTTAACTAAGATAGCTTGGTCGCTTCCTGTTATTGTTCCTTTAGTTCTTGACATTACTTCTTCATAAATAGCAATCTCATCTTCTGTCATTTGTCTACTATATGGATATAGTTTGTTCAGGGCTTCTTTACGTTCTTCACAACCACAGTCAATTCCTGTTACTTCACTAACCTTATCTACAACGGCTTTAATACCTGTAGCTTTAGTTATGCGTTCAATAGTGTCGCCTAAACCTTTACTCTTTTTTGTCATCTTTTAATTTGTTTAATAATTTATCTTTTATCTTATCATCTTCTATTAAATCTAACAATCTGTGTATTGCATAAGAAGCAGCTTCGTTTATTTTTAAATCAAAACCTTCTTTAGTTCCTAATACATAAGTCTTACCTTTCTCATCACTAAAAGAAACCATATCATACTTCTTTATAAGTTCTGTATTAGCTTTTTTTATTGCCCTAATGATTCTGCTTTTTTTCATTTTTTATCATTTCATTAAATAATTCTTGCATTTCAATAGGTAATTTTTTTATAGAATTTTTTACTTGTTCTATATCACCATTTTCATTATATGCTTCTTGTATTTCTAATAGTTGTTGTATTCCTTTATTGCTCATTTTTTAAATAGTTTTTTACGTTATTAATTGCCTTATAAATAGTGGCTCTTGATATTCTTGTTGCTTTTGCTAAAGAATTTAAACTATGTGAATCACGATAATATATTCTAAATAATTCTGCATCAAACCAATATAAGTCTTTTAGCTTTTCCTCTATCCATTCTAACTTTTGTTCTACTAATTCTTTATCTTCTGTATTCTTTTCTGTGTTGTCTGGCGATATTGCTTCAATAATTCCTGTAACGTGATACTCATAGTATTTATTATAAGTGTAGTAAAATCTGCTTGTTTTAGAATGATATTGATTTAGCATTACTCTAGCTATGTAGAATGTTAATTGTTTTTTTTCTATGATCTCATTAATCCTTTCTTGGTCGCATTTATATAGTTCTTCAATTACAAAACTAAATAAATCATCTTTACCTTTTTTACCTGCGATATTATAAGCCATATCTTTTAGCTTGTCATAATTATCAATCAGGTATTTATTTAACATATTTTGATTACTGAGGGTATATTTTTCAGCTTCATTAAATTATATTCTACACTACTAATTTTAGATATATCTATTTCTATTATATTGCTAAAACGATTGTGCAATTTCTTATAAATATAATTTTCTATATTATCGTTTTTTGTCAAATCTCGTAAAATAAAAGATAGTTCAGCACCGCTATCAAACAAAATTGTAAACAAACGATTGTTAGTATCTGTGTAATCCCAAAATAATCTTTCGTTCCTACTATTAAAAAATGTTCTCTTAGCTTTCACGTATTTGTCCTTTTAAATATCTATCTATTACAGCTACAGCTTCATCATATCCATATACGATTTCTGAAACAAAATTACGTTCATTAAGTTTTTGTCGCCACCATAACTGTTCTTTTGTTGGTCTGCCTTTTTTTGTTTTAACTTCTAAGAACAAAGAGTGAAATTCTCCAACAGGTTCTAGTATAGACAAATCGGGGTAACCTTTTATGTACCCACTAGCTTTCATCATAACTGCCTGTGTCATTGATGTTCTTAAACCTCCTGCACTAGCACAATACAATACATTTGGATATTGTAATTTAATATATGTAACTATTGCTTTTTGTAATTGATATTCTTTCATAGCAATTTTATTATATTAGTGTTTAAATCTATTTTATACAAATTTATGTCATCACTTGCCTTAAAGCCAACGTGATTTATTTTCCCCTTTTCCCAAATTC
>VTLG01009842.1_pt1 | contig 17784 bp, 25 predicted proteins | sample 4694571 | NCBI WGS metagenome assembly VTLG01 (sample SAMN12604809, study PRJNA352737) | marine metagenome | biome: ENVO:00000447; feature: ENVO:00000209|ENVO:00000569|ENVO:01000036; material: ENVO:00002151; isolation source: viral sequences binned using virsorter ... | reverse complement strand
ACTCCTTCATCTTGAATAAAAATACCCTCTTTAAACTCTGGTGTAAGTGGTACCCATCTTATTCCATTTTCATCTCTTCTCATCCAATAATTATTGACACCTGGAGAACCTGATGAATCGTAAATATTTCTAGATACTCTTATGCTACCATCAAAATCTGCTCTTAATACACCATGGAGTGCATTATCAATACCAAAATCACCAGGACTTTCAGTTCCAATACCTAATGTACCAACACCTGTAACCACAAGGGAATTAGCACCAGAATTTATCTGAAATCTTTGCACTGGATTTTCAGTTGCAATACCAACAAATCCTTCAGGATTTACAATTAATCTTTCTACATTATTAGTGTTTACAGCAAAAGCATTATTATAAGGAAAACCAAATTTAGTATCTAATACCTTCCTACCAGTTGTAGGATCAATTTGTTCACCATTTAAACGAAAATCATTGTTGTGATAAATCCAATCTCCTATATGAACTTCGTCACTAAAAGTAGCTATGCCACTAATAGAAGAACCTGCTGAAACAATAAGATTATCTATTAATATCTGCTTAAACGATGAATCATCTACATTTAATTTTCCAATAGTTAAATCATCATTACTAAAATCATAATCCAGTGATCCCGTAATATAAACGTTCTCAAATACGGAATTACCTGATTGATTAAAGTCAGCGTTAACGTTAGCCATTATTATCTACTAAAAAATTTATCTGCGACTGATTGACCAACAAAACCACCAGGCCCAAAAGAAATTGCGGAACCCCAACTTAATTTTAAATGATTTGGTAAATTGCCTTTTTTACCATCAACTTGTATTCTGGTTGCATTTAATGTAATTTCTTTAGTTCCATGAGAAAATTGATCACCTATTTGAATTTTATTTGCTTTAAGTATAATTTTATCTGCTTCTAATATGAGTTCATCACTCGCCTTAATACCAATTCCAGCCATGGTAGAATTTACTTGAATGTCTCCTCCATGTGATATTACATTTAAACTTGTTCCAAAATTTTTACTTTTTACTCCAGCATTAAGTAATATATCTCCTTCAGATTCTATTCTAGTGGTATTAGATTCATGATGAGCTAATACAAATCTACATCCGTCGTCATTAGTACCTTTAATAGCAAAAGCCTCTGGGCCAAAATCGCTATTACTAGGATTATCGGTCTCCAAATATAATTTTTGGCCAATTACTTCCTGTCTTCTAGCATCTTCATTCATCAGTAACCTCCTCCGTATCCACCACCTGAAGGTGGACTACTTGGTGGACTACTTGGTGGAGTAGGATTACTTGAACTAGAGGAAGTCGAAGTATCAGTTGTTGTCTCTGTCATAGGAGGAGTTGAAGTCACTTGCTCTGTTACAATTATTGGTGTTTGATCAACTGATGTCGTTGTCTCCACAGTTTCATTAGTTTCTGAAATTGTAGATGTAGACACTTGAGAAACTACTGAAGGTTGTTCAAGACTTTCCTCCATTGTATTATAAATTATCTCATGTGGGTAGTCTACATGTTTAGCCCCAACCATTTTTACACCTTTTGTTGGATGAAAATGAAATGGGCCATAATATGGAACACCATTTACATAACCAATTAACTCTTTCCTACCACTAATGCAATCTATAACTTGAACAACTTCACCTTGAGGTCTTGTTTTAGACATTATAGGTCTTAAGATAGCACCAACTCCAGTATCACTATTAATATTTAGATTAGGTAAATCGTTATAAGGAATATCATTAATCATTTTACCCCCTGTAATTCTACCATTAGTTATATTCAAATTAAAATTTTCTAAAGTATCATTTTCGGTATATCCTTCACCTTGATTTTCAATAATAACTTCACTTATGAATAAAGGTACCTCATCATCTTCTACGGGATAATTTTCACCAGAAGTAAGTATTGTTATACTTGAGAGTTGTCCATATGTAGGGGATTGTGGATTAGAATCTATGTGTGCTCTAGCATATGCTCCAAACCCCTGATTACAATTATCATTAAACTTTACTATTGGATCTTCTGTATATCCACTTCCAGGATCAGTTATTTCAACACCAACAATACTTGCAGTTCTTTGTACTGCAGCAAATATATCTTCAGTATCTAATCTATTAATAAATTTTCCAAAAATTATTTTACCAGATGCACCCACACCTCCACCACCAAATATATCAACAGTTGGAGCTCCACATTTAAAAGGATTTCCAGTATTACAAGGACTTAAAGATGTTGTATTTGACGAAGAACCTCCAAAAATATCCCAAGAACCATATTTTTCTTCAAAAGGAGTTTTAATTTTATTTGATGCATTAGAAAGAGTATTTAAACTATTACCATCAAAAACATTTTTAAAATTTGATTTAAGATCACCGACTCCCTTAACCATTTGGTTACCTTTACCAATTATGGTTTTATCAGTGGAAGGGCAATTTTGTTTGTCATCACAACTGAGGAAAGCATCTACTCTTTTAAAAACATCTACACCACCAAGTACAAATCCCTTTATATCAAAGTCTATTCCAAACTTTCCTGTAAGAGGTGTTAAAAGTGGAGTTATGGCATCATCTATGGTATTTGCGATGTCATGAGTAACAGCACCCATCATTTGTTCCACAGCACATGCAGGAACATTAGTTGCATTTTTCATTGCTGATGTGAGTAAATCACTTAAAGTACCAGTCAAGGCATCCATTATTTTTGGGCCTACACAATTGACTCCATCTAATAATGAACTAATAGAGGGCAAAAGACCCTCTTGCTCTGCTTTGATTAACTCAATAGCTTTACTATAAGGTATCAATCCCAGATCTGCTTGTGTTTGATAAGATGTTGCTATTCCATCAAATCCAGAACTCATCAATTCTGCCATTTTATCATTTAAAGAACCAGTTATTTTATTAACATAACCATTCATACCACGACTCATTACCTTAGACATTTGTTTAATCTCATTAGGTAAATTTAGTGATGAACTTCCAGGAGCATTAATTTTACTAAAAAAATTCTTCAAATTAGCTTCCATTTGATCAAATGTGCTATCTTTACATGCATTTGGGGAAACAATATGAAATCCAGTGGTAATGCTATCAGGCACTGGTTTCGTTCTATGAGTTTTAATTAAATTAAATCTTTTTATTTGTTCTTCTGAAGAAAGTAAATCATTATCTATTGGTGAAACATCTTTAAAAACTTCTGGATATGTATTTTTATATTTTCTTATAGCATTTTGTATTTTTTCGGAGGGAGGATTTGCTTCTATTAAATTTTTAATAGTGTTAATAGTTGTTTGATCTAAAATTTCTGGTGCTGGCGTAACCATAATTATTTCCTCCGTATCTGATATTTATTGAATCTTACCATATTATTGTTTAGAAGGTTCTGGGATTACACCAACTTTGTTTTCATTAGGATTTAATCCCTGTTGAGCCATCTGTTCTATGGGTGGTTGTCTTTTATTATTTGATGATGATACAGCTCTAGGAGAATTTAACCCAATATTTTCATTTGTTTCTTCATTTTGATTAGCAATAGCATTAAGTAAATTACCTTTCTTAGTTGATCCAACAAATCCAGTTTTTGAATCAAATCTACCTTTACCATATCTAATACCCGAAGATCTACCTAAAACATTCAATATTATAGGATTTTGTTTTCGATCACCATCTAAAAATTTACCAAGAACAACATCACCTTGAGATAGTGCTGGATCTTTTTTTCTACCTCCTGCACCACTTCCATCAGAGACACCAAGAGCAACCAAAGCAAAAACTATTTCTTCATCTTTTATTGAACTATCTAAAGGATGGTATCCCATGATTGCGACTCTAAATCTATATCCAAAACCAGAATTTCCATCAATTTGATTTTTTTGAGATTCATAAGGTAAAATAATACCAATCCATTCATGAGTTGCAAGTCCATAAAAGTCATGATCTGATACAGAATTATACAACATTATCTTCTACCTCCACGTCTAGTTCTACTTTTATTACTAAATTTAGTTGATGCATTAGATTTAGATGAATTTTTAGAAGCATGCAATCCATAGGAATCACGCACTAAAGTTAACGAAGTTACAGATTTTTCTGATTCAAAATAATGGCATAAAGATGAAATAATATAAACACCACTTTGTTTTTGATCTGGCCCTTGTTCTTTTTTATCAGTGATATCTTCAATTTCAAGACGTAAAGTATTACCTGCTTCCAGATCAGTATTACAAGGAATTGTTATAGAGTGTTTTTGTGAAAAAAGCATATTATATCTAGTGGTTCCAGCAGCATAGTATAACTCAGGACTATTATTAGGATTTATACTTTCAGATTCACCCCCGATATTTAATACTGCAGTTTGTACTCTATGAAATTTATTTCCTTGTTCAAAATTTTCAGATAATATTTTAGGAATTTCTGGTTTTTTTCCTAGCGTAGAAAATTTTGGATCTTTATATAATCTTCCATCATCAACAGTAACATCAATTTCTGTAAACTTGTAAGTTTGGGGATTGAAAAATATAGTTTTATTTGCATATACACCAGATCTAATTTGAGACATTAAATTCTGATCTTTTATTACTTGTAAAGATGCTATCTTATAATCATTACTTTCATCCCTAGTTTGTGATGTTGATTGAACTTTACCATCATAATGATATGTTTTGTCATATGGATCATTATTAATAATTGAATCAACAGAAACATAATTGAAACCACTTTTTGTTTCATAAGCAAAATAACCAGGATTTGAAGTATTTTCTGGTACTGATTGTTTTGCAAGCATAAGAATTAAATCAAAAGGCCTTTTTGTCATTCCAGCAAAGGAGTATGGATTACTACAATCATCAATATTAATTCTATCCGTATCTAATTTAAATTCATTTTTAAGAATTTTTTCGATGGAATTTGTAATTTTACCTGTGTAATGTTTAGTAAGTCTTTTTGTATTATTTAATAATCCTATTCTAGATATAAATCTTATTTGAATAATTTCAGAAGTTGATTTTTTATCTATAATTTGAACTTCATTAACATACAATCTTTTAAATGGATCTTTTTTAGATGAAAAATCCAATCCCTCTCCTATAGGATCTTCAATTTTTACTAAAAGTTCACAACCTACTTCTAATGGAAGTGAACTATGTAAAGATCCAAGTCTCTCTTGCGTATCATCTTTAGACTTAGTAACTGCACTTGTGCTTACGATTGTAACTATTCCTGTTATAAATGGTGATAATACATTTTCATAATAGTAAAAATTAGCAATTCTAAATTGACCCTGTGCAAAATCTACTTCATTTTTACCATCAGCAGATATGATTTTAAATATACTATATTTTGATGATTGCACTGACATTATGGCATCCTCATATCTGATCCAACAGATGCTGATGGTTCAACTGAATTTATGGTATTAGATCCTCCATTAGATTTATTTGTTGGAATTATTTTTTCAACTTCGATAGGAATTATTACAGTATTAGTTTTATCATCAAGGTTTCCTACTAAATTTTTAGAATTTTTATTTTTAATTTTTGATATCACTTTTTTTGAATTATCATCATTAAAAATAGATGACGACATATTTGTCTTATGAATAATCTTATTAATTTTATTATCATTTACTATATCACCAATCTGTGAATTTATATTCATTTTTGGTTTAGTCTCTGATTGGAGTTTTGATTTATCCTCAAACATGGATAAGTCTCCACTGGAAGGTTTTCCTCCTCCCAGTGCACCAATTTCATTTATACGAGTACCTGATACAACTTCTGGATTAGCAGCACGAATTTCATCTGTGGAAAGAGGTTTTGGTTTTAATTCTGTTGTCGATTCCTGAATATTATCTTCTGAATTATCAGTATTGATAGTATCTATTTCTTCTTCCAAAACAGTAGAATTATCATATAAAAGATCGGTGTTTTCCTCTGCTTTTTTACGATTAAATAATCCAGATATCCATCCACCAAATTTAAACAAAGATTTACCAATAAAACTTATAACTTTCCAAGCAGTTTCAATCAAAGGTTTTACAAATTCATAAGCAGATTTTAATTTTTCTATGACTATGGGTAGATTTTTAACCAACATTCCCATTAAAAGATAACCAAAGAAATTTAATATTTTATCTTTTATACTCATAACAGTAGTTGATATATTGGATAGAATACTTTTTAATGGGCCTTTTTTTGGTTTCTTTTCTATATTTGTTTCAGCTGCATCTCTCTCTGCTTTTAATCTTAATTTACGTGATAGAGATGTTTTTTTAGAATTTAATTTTTCTAATGTTTTGGTATTTTTATTCAACACACTTCTAATATTAACAGCAGTAATTTTTAGTTTTGCAGATGTGATGGCCATTAATCATATACCCCCAAAAGATCTTTTGTAAGAGGTATATAAGAATTTGAAACATCTTCTGCCCCAACAAAAGGTATGGAATTTTCACTATCACCACCCACATTTGAATTAGCAGTACCCTGATTATTAACCATATCAGAAACTTTTATAGTATCCATTATTGTTACATTATTTCTTGTAGATTGTTGAAGATTTTGTGATCTAACATTTCCAGAAAAATCCATATTGGTAGTGGTATTGACCAAATCATTATAAGTATCGGCAACTGTTCCTAGTGTACCTTTAGTTCTTTCTTCAGAAGGAGATATTACATCTCTTGCAATATCTGCTGCAGCAATAGTATAACCAATAGGGCCAGGAATAGCACTACCCAATGAAAGTGCAGCACCAGTAAAGTCACCTTTAGAAGCACGATAAACAGCCATTCCTAAATCAATCACATTTCCAATAATTGGGAACATACCCAAAGCTTTAAATCCACCTTTTTTTGCTACTTTTGTAGCAATTTTTTGAGTTGTTTTTTGAGTTACTTTAGGAGCAACTTTAGTACTAATATTAAGAACTTTACCAACTTTTCCTAATGCTTTAGGGCCAAATCTTAGCAACGTTCTTGCTACTCTAAGAGCATTCTTAACAATGACTAAACCAGTTTTAAGAAATCTAATAACTTGTCTAACTTTTTTAACAAGTTTAACGGCAATAACACCACCAACAAGAACTCCAAGACCAATTAAAATTTTCTTTCCATGATCTTGTAAAAATCCAAAAAATCCTGTTACTTTATCTTTATTTTCTGACAACCATGTTAATGCCTTATCCGCTAAAAATCCTGTTGCTAGAGTACCAAAAAATCCTATAACTTTATCAAGAATACTTCTTGCAGGAGCAGTAACAGAACTAAATGCTGTTCCTACTTTACTAGTTATTTTATTGACTGTTTCTAATCCTGCCTCTATTCCACTTCTTTTTTTAGTTTCTGCTCCTTCTCTTAAAGCATCTATTTCATTCTTTTTTTGTGTTATTCTATTTCCAAAATCTAATGATAGTGCATTACCAATATCTTGAAGAATAGAATTAATTTCTTCCAAAGGACCACCACCAAATGGATTTTGTTGGGTTTTAATAATCCTTTTGAGTATCGTTATTTTCTTTTCATTCGCAGCAACCCTTTTTTCTAAAGGATCATAATCATTTAATTCAAATAATTTTTCAGTATCAAGAGAACGACCTTTGGGAACAATGGCACCACCTTTGGGGACAATAGATCCTGACCCACGACGAGTTATAGCACCCCCCTTACCACCACCGTTAAAAATACTTTTTACGTTAGTTACATTTAACTTAATGTTTGATGGTACTATCTCAGGAGTAATTGCTGCCACTTTGCTGTTGTTTTAAATTTTCTTCTTCGATGTATTGTTGGAGAAGTGAAACATATATTTCTCTCTCCCACGGTATCATGTTTTCAAGCTCTGTTAAGCTATATTTATGGTGCTGTATGAGGGCAAAATTAGTACGATAATAATTTTCCAAACTCTCATGTGCCAGAGCTAACTGAAAAAAGATGCTAATCCCTCAATTACAACCTCACTTTCAACTTTAGTCTCTGGATTTGTTACTTTGACTTTATGGGATAATTTAGGCATTGTTTCAAAAAAAGTTTCAACTTCTTTAAATTGTTTAGAGTTCATTGATTCAACAAATTCTTTCAATTCTTTTTTTGTACATTCAGCAGCAGACCAAGATTCTTCACTATTATATACTTGATTAATACAAGACATAATTACATGTAAAGATTGATCCACTTGATTTTTAGTATCACTAAGATCAAAATTAGTTTCGATAAATTGATTTAATGATGGATAATTCATCTGAATGGATAAATCATTATCTAATTTAATGATATTAGAATGATTAGGATCCTTTTGAATTTTTATTGAATCAATATCAATCTCCATTTCCACTGTAGTTTTCCCATCATCTGGACATGTTACATTAACTTCTACAGTTTCACCAACAGATTTTCCACGAACATTTAAAAACAAATATTCAATATCAAATGTTGCCATCTTATCGACCTTAATACCTCTAGTTAAAATACAGTCAGCTAAAACTGTTTTTATTGCATTGGTAATCTGTTTTTGATCTTCAGATTCCAATGCCATAATTAAGATTTTTTCTTCTTTAACTAAAAATGGTCTATATTTAACTTTTTTATTAGTAGATGGTAATACCAACTCATATGTTGGTGTAGAAATTTTCGGTAATGGCATAATGTTTTCACACTTCAGTAAGTTTATTTATAGCAGTTTATTTAGATAAGATTATAACGATCATATGCAAATTGAACATTTACTTTTAAAAGATCTGCACCACCATATTGAACAGGTATTGATATCATTGCTTTAGGAAATGCATTTATAAAACTATATTTGATAGATTTACCAAGATTTTTTTCAAACTTAGATATTGTTAAACTTCCACATTTATATCCAATTTTTCTATCAGTATTCATAGGATAATTAAATCTCCTGTAATAATTTACATCATCATCTCTTCTAAACTCACTATTATCATCACCTGAAATATAGTCCATCCATCCTTCAAAAAATTTCAAAACATTATAATTATCATCAATGTAAAAAGAAAAATCACTATCAATGTAAATTCTTGTATGAGCAAATTGTTGATTTACTCCATGAAAATTATCTTTAACTTCTGATGTAGCAAACGAACTAGTTGGAAGTGTGGCTTCTGCACACATTATACCAATATCACCACCAGATGCATAGTTATTTGGAATATTATAATATCTACCCAAATATCCTTTTAAATCTGCAGTTATTCCTGAAATATTAACTTGATATTGATTATTCAAAGATACCTTACTAATATCCATTTTAGTAAGTGCTGTCATTTTATAATTTGAAATAAGTCCTGACACTCTAAATATACTTATATTATTATTTCTATTTAGATGTCTTATAAGGGTCGTTATCAACCAAACAATCCCCTAAAATATAAAGGTAACTTTAGAAACATCATCTATCGTTCATTATGGGAATTGAAATTTATGAAATATTGTGATAGTAATCAAAATATTTTAGAATGGGGAAGTGAAGAAGTCTTTTTACCATATCGTTCTCCATTAGATAATAAAATTCATAGATATTTTCCAGACTTTTATATTAAAGTTAAAGAAAATACAGGAAAGATTAAAAAATATATTATTGAAGTAAAACCCAAAAAACAATGTATTGAACCCAAACCACAAAAAAAGAAAACAAAAGGTTATATTTACGAAGTTCGTGAATATGTAAAAAATCAGGCAAAATGGAAGGCAGCAAAAAATTATTGTCTTGATAGAGGATTGGAATTTAAAATATTAACCGAAGACGAACTAGGTATCACCAGATGACATATAGTTATCCAACAGAAGATAAACATAACAGAATACGTTCTGTGGTTAATGGTATCAGAGGGACAGAAGATCCTGATGATTTGATGTTGGAAATGATGGAAGCTCTTAATAAAACGGTAACACCCGTACCAGATGTAGGAAAGTATTATACATTTGTATATGCACCAAAAACACCAATTATTCAATATGATGCACATCCATTAGTTGCGGTCACTGATATATTTCAATGGGGGTTTAAAGGTTTAAATTATCATTGGGGCCAAATGAGACAATATACTTGGAATGAGATAGTCGGCCAACTGTATGAAATCTATCCTGATGAGATTGCGGATGCCAGAGAAATACCTTTTGGAAAAATAGGTCTAAATAGTTAAAAAAAGATATAAATGTCAACTTACACCGTTTCAGGAATAACATACGATGCTGCGACTGGTAGGCCAATCAATAGTGATGGTAGTCTATTATTAGACAGTGAAATTGAAGCGTCTAGTATGCCTACTGTTACAACTAATACAGAAAAATCAAAAAATCCTGAAAAAAAGAAAGAAGAAAATAAATCAAATAAGTCATATCAGGCAAGGCTAACTCAGATAGTAAGTGAATCAGGTAAACAAGGTAAACCAGAAAAATTTAATGATTTAAGATATCCATATAGCACCATAGAAAGTGGTCAAGACTTTATTAAATTTTCTGCATTCAAATATAAAAGAGGAGATGGTCTTGTTACAAGAAATCAAGATAATTTGAAATCTGAGTTATTGGGTCAAATTTTACTTCCTATTCCTGCCAATCTTGTGGATTCAAACCAAACAGCATATGGTGAGGGAAATATGAACTTTTTACAAGAAGCAGGAATGGATGCTGCGACAAGCCTTATGAAAGGTGGTTTGGAGAAGGCTGGAAAAACAGTTAATGAACTTGTTGGTAGTATAGCAGGAGAAAAAAATTTAGTTCAAAATTATTTTGCCACTCAAGCACTAAATCAAATTGGTGGAAATCTTAGTTTAGATCAAATATTGGCAAGATCTAATGGATCAGTTATAAATCCAAATATGGAGTTACTATTTAAAGGGCCAGCTTTAAGAAACTTTGGTTTTCAATTTAAATTTACACCAAGATTTAAAAAAGAAGCAGAAACTGTTAGAACTATAATAAAGGCATTTAAAAGAAATATGGCCCCAAAAGGTTCTGGAGGTGCTTTCTTAAAAACTCCAAATATTTTTGAGATTCAATATGAAGGAAAGGCAAGAAATTATTTAAATAGAATTAAACTTTGTGCCTTAACAAATGTGCAAATGAATTATACTGGTGATGGAACTTGGGCAACATATAATGATGGTTCTCCAATTTCAATGAATATGACATTGGCATTTAGAGAATTAACACCAGTTTATAATGAAGATTATGAAGCATATGGTGATGAATCAGACGGAGTAGGTTACTAAAATGGGATATTTCAGAGAACTACCAGATTTAGAATATCAAAATTTTATATCAAATAGTATTTCTTCTCAAAGTTACGTAAAAGTTAAAAATTTATTCAGAAGAAATAAATTACGTGATGATTTGCAGAATGTTTTTACTATCTTTAATAAGTATGAAATAATGGAAGGTGCCCGACCTGATACGGTTGCCGAAGAAATATATGGGGATGATCAACTAGATTGGGTTGTATTATTAACTGCTGGTATTATTAATGTAAGAGACGAATGGCCCTTATCTGATAGAGAGATATATGATTTTGTTGAAAGTAAATATGGTCTTGCTAATATAAACAGCAATCATCACTATGAAACTAAAGAAATTAAAGATTCTATGGGTAGATTAATTCTTCCTTCTGGTCAAGTTGTTGATAGTAATTTTTCTGTTACATATAGTGAAAATGGCACATATGTAACACCAACATCTTCAAATACTATTAGTGGTGTTAGTAATTATGAATATGAAGTTCTTAAAAATAATAAAAAAAGAAGTATATTTGTTCTTAGATCTCAATATTTACAACAATTCCTAAATGATATGAGAGACATTATGGTATATCAACAATCTTCTGAACGTATAAATGATAAATTGATAAGAACTGAGAACACCAGAGTTACAATGGAATAAAAAAAGACCCCTGTAAAGGGGTCTTAAAATCAATTAACATTATTCTGCTAATTTAGCAAAGTATGATAGTGCATCATCTTCATCATCTTCTACGGGAGAAGGTTTTGAAGTTACGGCAGCAGTAACTAATTGCTCTGCTGAACCACGATCATCATCTTCATCAACAGTTTCTACATCTTCACGAACTGTAGTCTTATTGCCAAGAACATAACCAAGACGCTTCTTCAAATCTTCATAAGATTTGAACTGATCTGCTGCAACAAACTCTTGAAGAGAACTTTCTTTTTTCCAAAGTCCCTCTAGTGCATCATCGTCATCTAACAAAGGAGTGACGGCAGTGAACTCAGAAGAATCATAGTTTCTATAACCAGCAACGTTCTTTGCTTTCAACTTGAAATTGGCACCTTGCCAGAAATCAAATGGATCAATTGCTTCCTCATCCTCAAACTCAGGTTGCATTGCTGCAGTTAGTTTGTCAAAGATTTTCTTTCCATATTTGTATAGAAATACTTTACCTTCATTCTCAGGATTAGCAGGATCCTTCACAACATAGATGTTACTGATATAAGTAAGTTTACGCTTCTGTCTACGAGCAGCATCTTTACCCGCATCTGTTCCATTGTTCCATAGAGTAGTATTGTACTCGGAAACTGGATCTTTCTGACCAAGAGTGGTTAGAGAGTTCTCAATATACCAACCTCCAGGCCCCTGAAAGGCATGAGAGTATAGTTTTACAAATGGTAGATCTTCCTTATCTGGAGCAGGTAGAAAGCGGATAACAGCATAACCATTACCTGATTTATCACATTCTAATTTCCATAGACGGTCATCACCTGATGCACCGTTATTATTCATTTTTTCGACTTCTTTCACAAGTTTTTGTGTAAGAGAGCCTAGTTTTGATTGCTTTTTAAGATTAGCAAACGACATTAGATTACCTCGGATTAATTGGATTAATTGGATGTTTAGATTATAACAAAAAATATACTATAAGTCAACAGCAGATTCAAGTGTTTCGATTGTCTGACTCATACCGTCAAACAATACACTCATACTAGTCCCTGTGGGAAAACCCAACATGGTAACTGATTCCTCTATTTGAGATTTCAGTTCAAGAGCTTGTGGATCTTCTGAAAGAGATAATCTAGCGTACATAACTTTCTGCCTTTCTAATAATTTTTTCAATCGATTAATGTGTTTCAATCTACTTTCACGAGATAATAATGGAAAATTAAAAGCATCTCCATAAATTTCTTTTTGAAGATCATTAATTTCGTTCAATTCATCTTGAACTATTTCGGAATTAAAGAAATCACTCATTTATTAAGTCTCGTAAAATTTTTTTATATTGAAATACATTAATATTTAGGAAAGGTATATACTTTTTAATTTTTAAACTTACGGTTTCCCATACTGGATCTTTTAAATTTTTATCAAAGTTTTTTACGAAAGAAAAAACTTTTTCCAGTATTATAAGTGTTTCTAGCGAAATTTCTCCACCTAGATATTTTTTTAATAATGGGGGATGTCCCTTCGAGCAATTGAACACTTTCGATAAGTCGTTCTCTGAGAGAAGTTTTTCTGTTTGCTCCTTGAAAATATAAGTCATACTCTGTTTCCGTCTCATCCACTCTGCGTAGGTTTTTTCTCCACTGTTGATTATCTCTCCGATCCATAAGTTTTGGGGTGTGTTAGTGTTTACAAAATTTGCCAAAAGAAAATTTAGCACTTCTTCATCAGAATATTTTCTAGACGTTTTCTCAAACCAATACTTATCCTTTCTCTTATTAAAGGATGATATAGTGGCTCTTGATTTACCTCCATATTTTATAAAGTCATACTTAGGATTAGTAAAATGACTTTTCATGGAAAGATAAGTTTGGTAGGTCTCAAATGGTGTCACTTTCATATGATGTAGTTTTTATTCAAAAAAATTTCTATAATAAAAAGGATTAGGAACCTCTGGATTAACCATCTCAGATTTAACTTCACTACCAGTATTATGTTTTACGACTAATACTCTGGTCTCAACGAATGTCGCTTGGGTTGGAGGTACGTATACTGGTGATGGTAAATAAAAAATCATAATGGTAATTTAGCTCTAGAAGTTTTTTTCATAAAATTAAGTTCTTGAGCATCCCACTTCAATTTTTCTTTAAGGGGTTTAGAAACTAATTTTGTAACTGATTCTATCTCAAGATTATTAATTTCACAATAATAACAAATGGCATCAATATAATTCATATCCTCATTTGCCACAATATTTTCAATTTCCATGGCAAATTTTGATGGTGTTAGAAATTTTTTTTCTATCACCTTTTCTAATTCTTTATTTGGTTCCATAGAGCTCCAATTTATCTCCAATAAACTTTCTAATATATTCTCCGAGGAGTTTGATATACTTTGCTTTGTTGGTTTCTTCGTAAACGACACATTCTCCATTTTCACAAGCCATAATAATTACAAGTTTTTTTATCGAAATATCTTTCATTTCGTATAGCATACAACCATATGCCATTGCTTGAACAAAATAATGTTCAATCCACTCCCGTGGTTTAGGTTTTTTAGATGTTTTAAAATCTATTATTGATAACTCCCCATCATATTCTGCAATACAATCAACAGTTCCAGCAATACCTAGTTCTTTACTATATAGGGCACCTTCCAAAGCGTATATATTATCAATTAAATTTAACTTTGGTTTGGCAATCTTAAATAAAAAATCTGAAATAGGTGGAACAGTAGGAAGTTCTTCATCATTTTTTAGATAATGTTCTGTAAGAGTGTGCATATCAGTCCCACGGGTTGTAGCCGCTTTTGTGATTTTATCTGCAGTCTCATTACCTACTTTTTTTCTCCAATTGACAAAAATTTCTTTATTAAAATGACTGGTAACAGAAGTGATAGAAACTAATTTAACCAGTTCTTCTTCATCTGGAATAGAATAATAACGAACACCATCTATAGTCTCTCTTTTGAGAGGTTCAAGATTCAAATCAATATGATTAAACATTAAATACCTGCTTCAACTTTTGCCATAAGGTATTCCTTTACAAGGCCTGACCTAATAATATCATCAATACCAAATTCTATTATATCAAAAGATGGCATTTTTCGCAAGATGTTCATAAAATCAACAATACCATTACGATCATTAGTTTTAACTAAATCAGACTGACTTGCATCTCCACAAAAAATAATTTTAGTATTTTCACCAACTCTTGTAATAATACTATCCAGTTCATGAAAATTTAAGTTTTGAAATTCATCCACTATTACAATAGAGTTGTCTAATGTAGTTCCACGAAGAAATGATGTACTCCAAAATTTTATTGTTTCCTGAGATTTAAGATTACCATATAACATTTCAAAGTCTGCATCAGATGGCATCTGAAACATATATTTTACCATATTTTTATATGGAATTTGATATATATCTGCTTTATCTTCATGATCACCAGGTAAAAAACCAATCTCTCTGGTGGCAACTAAGGAACGAACCAAATAAATGTGTTCATAAGGTGTATTCTCACTTAGAACATCTCTTATAGCATTATATAACGTAATAAATGTTTTACCAGTTCCAGCACAACCATAGGCAATTAAATTTTTACCATTTTTATATGAATTAAATAATCTTTGTTGATTGTCATTAAGAGATTCTATATTAACCAAATAATCAGAGCTCAAAGGTTTTTTTCTCTTCATCTGTTTAGTGGTCAATCCAACTCCAATCGGTTGATCTCCAGATGCTCTTTTTCTTCTAGGCATTAGAATGAATAATCTCTGTTTTTACGAACGTTTGCACCTGGTTGTTTTGATGCTCTATCTAATACTTCATTCCAACCAGAGGATGCTGCTTCACCTGTCCATCTAAACATTTCATGAGATGCAGCAACACCTGCTTGCCAATCTTTATCCCATTCTGGATTATCTTTTCTCCATTGATCGTACTCTTTCATAGTCATAGAGAGTTCTTTTTTCTCTTTTGTCTCTTTATGTATTACTGGATATGTGGGCATAATTTTTTAAGTTTTGTTAAGTTATTTATTCCCATTCAAGGGCTTCAGATACAGAAGGAAACTGTTCGGTAAACACCTTTCGGCATGCCTCTGCGATAACCATATGTTCTTTTTGTGTTCCGTGTGCTGATCTTAAATTAATGTAATGAATCCAAGAACGACATGATCCCGTCATGTATATTCTTGTAGGTGTGCATAATGGTAATACCATTCTGGCACATTCTTTTGCAACTCCCTCATCAATCATTTGATTGTACAATGATTGAGCAGAACTAAAGAGGGTAATCATTTGTGCTTCAAGTTTTTGTTTTACAAAAGGATCTAGATCATCTGTAGAGTTTTGACGATTTTTTAAATCCTGTCTTCTTAAATCTGGCAATTCAATTTTACCGAGTTCATTACTCTTTGCATATCTCTGTGAGAATTCTTGGAATGTAAAACTACGATGTCTTAAAATCTGTGCTGCTATAGCCCTTGTTGTTTCAATCTCTAATGTCATAGATGATTGTTCAAAGACAGACCAATGATTATGCTTAATACAATATCTTAACAAACCAGAATAATTTTCATTATCTTGATTTGATGGATTAGAAACTCTGGCAATGTATGCCATCGTTTGCTCTGCATCGGGAGTTATACTTACAAGTTTTACAGTCATTTACCAAATCCTTCAGGTTTATTACGTGTTTTTAGAATATCTTCTTCCAATATTCTAAGTTGTTTTTTCATAAAAATCAATTCTTCATCATTATACAAATAATCTTGTTGAAGAGCTTTTTTTAAGTTTTTTAATAGTTCTTTAGATCTCATTAGTCTGCGTACCCATCATCATCATCGTAAAGTTCATCATAATCACTTATCTCTTTAAAAGCAGTTGAATTTTTATATAAATCTACATCGGAGTAAATTTCTGCTTTTATAGCGTCTACTGATAATTCTAGTTGACGAACAATAAGTTTCAATTTATCCTTATCCATAACAAATTTTTATATGGTATTTAAGTATTTTACACAAAAAAAGAGAGTCTGTCAAGCAGACCCTCCAAATTTATTGTTAGTTCTAAATTAAGCACTAACAAGTTCTTTATTGAACTTTACACCACGATAAGTTAATTCTAACTTATTGGATGATGTTTGCTTTTTATCGTTGGTATCGTATTTAATACCACGGTATGTGACTTGTGCCATGATGGTACTCCTAAAGTAGTTGGATTTTAAGGCCCGTTCCTTTAGTCGGCTTTTGCGTCCTTACAATATAAACCATATTTTTCACCAAAATTATAATATAGATCAATAATTTCTTGCCTATCTTTTGCACTAAGGTCAGGGTAGACTTTAGCACGATCAACAAGAGTGTTTATATCTGCACATGATACTGTAACTATAGTAGTAGTAGCAGTTGCTGTAGCAATTAAAGTTTCAATCATAAGGATGAACGATCCGTTCCGAGTCGGCTTACTTGCGTCCTCCCCTAGCAATGAGGAGGATGAACGTTGTGTTAATACTAACACATGTATAGTATATAGTCAAGCACTTCTGTATTTTCTGATACAAAATCCTGTGGCTAAAAAAAATACCCCGATTTTTTGTCGGGATATTTTGGAATCAAAAGCTGATTTTGGTGGCCTAAGACTTTCTTTTCTTTTTGGGTGATGTGGGTGATCGATAACCCCAAAGGTTTGGTTTGATACCACCTTTACCATAGTCGATGACCTTCAAACCCATTTTAAACTTATCATAATACATATCAAATAAATGTACTCTTGATCCTCTTGTAAGATCACGATGAACCGTCCCATCTATTTCATATGTCACGACAAATGCATCTGTTGGTGCATCAGTGGTCATTACGTCATC
>VTLG01008082.1_pt1 | contig 17789 bp, 32 predicted proteins | sample 4694571 | NCBI WGS metagenome assembly VTLG01 (sample SAMN12604809, study PRJNA352737) | marine metagenome | biome: ENVO:00000447; feature: ENVO:00000209|ENVO:00000569|ENVO:01000036; material: ENVO:00002151; isolation source: viral sequences binned using virsorter ... | reverse complement strand
CTTTGGTCTTGGGATTAATAACCTTAATAGTATGAGATAATTTAGGCATCGTCTCAAAGAAATTTTCAATATCTTTAAACTGAGAAGAATTCATCTGTTCTAGGAACTCATTCACTTCTTTCTTAGTAAAATCAGCAGTGGCCCACACCTCGTCTTCATTATAAATTTTATCAATACAAGATGCAATCAATGCAAATGACTGATCCATCTGATTAGTTTCTTTAAAATCAAAATTATTTTTAATGAACTCCTCAAGAGAAGGATACTTCATCTCCATCATCAAACTATCATCCAGTTGAATTTTATTATCATGATCATCAGTTACTTCAATTTGAATATCATCGATATTAATACTCACCGGAACTTGAGTCTCCTCATCATCAGGACAGATAACATTAACCTCAATCTCTTCTCCGACAGACTTGCCTCTAATGTTAAGGAACAAGTATTCGATATCAAAAGTTGGTAAAGTCTCTATTTTAATTCCTTTTGTCTGAATGCATGACTTCAAAACTGCTTTAATAGCATTCGTAATCTGTTTAGTATCTTCACTCTCTAATGCAAGAACTAATAGTTTCTCTTCCTTAACTAAAAAAGGTCTGTATTTAATAGTTTCGCCAGTGGAAGGTAAATCCAACTCATATGTTGGCGTGGCAATCTTTGGTAAAGGCATAATGTCCTATAGATTATTTCAGTATGTTTATTTAGAAGAGATTTCTAGCTGCTCCTCTCAGTGCTCCTCTTACTCCACCCCTCACTGCTCCTCCAGCAATATCTCCCAGTAAATCACTGCCAGTGGCTCTATCTACTGCTGCATCAACTAAATTAGCAGCAATACCAGTGAATCCTCCAGTATTAAATGAAGATTGATTAAATAAATCAAATCCAGGTAAACTAAAACCAACACTCTCTGGCCAATCATGATTAACCACATATCTGATATAAGTCATGGCCACCGTACACTTCAATACATCAGAAGCATTATAAGAGACAGGCATCGAAGTTATAGAAAGAGGATAACTCTTGATAAACTGGTACTCTAAACTTCTATACGACTGCCCATGATCTCTTTCAAATTTAGTAACCTTTAATCCCTGCTGAGATGTATATCCCTCCTGCCCATCAGGATATCTCATCCTATAAAAATGATCATTTCTTTTTAAAGATTGAGGCGGATATCTATCCCCTACCCCACTCGAAATATACTCCATCCACCTCTCAAAAAATCTAATAGGAATATAATCACCAGCATCTACATAAAAAGTAAGATTAGTTTGCTCTTCAAACACTCTCCTATATGCATGTTTCTCTCTTACTCCTGTGAAATCATTATTAATATCATGGGTTATCACTTGAGATCCTGGAAGATCTACCTCCGAACACATAATATTTAACCTATCCTTCCTAATTCCCAACCAACTCATCAAACCAGGAGGAATTCCTACCTCAACATCAAAGAAAGATGTTAAAGATGGTTTAAGCAGAGTTGCTTTAATAGTAGAGACGTTCCTTATAGTAGGCATTTATAAATATTTTTACCTTATATATTATGTATGGCTGAAAGCAAGAAGAGTTTATTCAAACCCACCAAACCTAAGAAATATAAGGGTAATCCTAACAATATTATCTGTCGTAGTTCTTGGGAAAGAAAGTTTTGCAATTACTGTGACATCAATGAGAGTATTGTAGAGTGGGGAAGTGAAGAATTCTTTATTCCATACCGTGCTCCTGATGGTAAGGTTCGTCGTTACTTTCCAGACTTTATTATAAAAGTTAAAGAAAACACAGGTGATCTTAAAACCTATGTGATCGAAGTTAAACCAAAGAAACAAACACGACCCCCTAAACCACGTAAAAAAGTAACTCAATCATATCTCTATGAATGTAAAACTTATGCAGTTAATCAAGCAAAATGGGCCGCTGCATCTGAATGGTGTAAAGATCATAGAGTGGAATTCAAAATCATTACTGAAAGAGAACTAGGAATTCAATAATGGCACGAAAGACACTCCAGCAAAGAAGAGAAAGAGATCTACAAAGACAGAGGGAACAGTCAGAGACCTTTGGATTTGAAGGAGAACTAAAAAAAGATCCTACTGCAAGGGTAGAAGAACTTAAACGATTAGTTAACGAAGCAAATACAACTGATCCAGAAGAAATAATGCTTATTATTATGGAAGTATTCAATCAAACTGTTACTCCCATACCAGATCCAGGAAATTTTTATACCTTTGTATACAATGCCAAGACTCCTAATGAAACCTATGATCAACATCCCCTGATTGCATGTATGGAATTATTTCCATGGGGATTCCGAGGATTAAACTTTCATTGGCAAAAATATAGGAATTATACATGGGATGAACTGGCAGGACAACTATACATAGTAGAGAATCAAGAGTTAGATGAGTTACTCGCGCTACAATATGGAAAGTTCCTGCTAAATAATTAAATAAAAAAATTATAAATGACTGCAAACGTCGCAGGTTTCTACGGAGACGACACCAAAGACACTCGGTTTACGGGTCCTAAAGATGAAAAATATTTTACCCTAGTCAATAAAAAGACTGGGGAAGTTGAACTATGGAATGAAGAATTTGGTATTGATAGAAGAGTAGGAGCCCTCAATGCTAAGACTAAGAAATGGAACTTTGATGAAACTGCCAGTGGAAAATCAACGACTGCCAGAGATTTTGAAGTAGATTATTTTAATAAACCAGAACATACAAAAGGTGTAATTAACCAAGCCCTCAAAACAGTAGAAAGAGATAAGATTAACGGAACTAACTTAGAAGGGGATGAAAAAGCCCTTGGTAACAGTCTAAATGGAGTTTCCCAAGCGTCAACCGAAGCAAGAGATTTATTAAATACTAATCAACAAACAATACGGGCAGCGAATGCTGCACAGCAGAATCAATTCGCATCTCTACAGGATGGAGTTAAAGCATCCAAAAGAACAAGACAAAATTTTAATGGTCCCAATGGCCCTATAATATATCCCATTACCTTAAGAGATCAAGATCAAGATGTACTCAAGTTTACCATGCTTGAATACAAACCTCGCAAATTCAATTCAAAAGGTGCAACTCCTTCTGATATGGGAGGATTTGAAAAAAGAAGTCACACCAACTTTGTAGATAGAAAAATATTAGGGAGTGTTATTCTTCCTATTCCAGGAGGAATAACAGAAACTAGTTCAGTGGACTGGGGTGATAGTCAAATGGGTCCCCTTCAAGCCGCCATTGCAAACCTTGCCCTCAATGCAATGATGGGGAAAAATGAAAAAGTCAATGCTCAAGTAAATAATGCCGCTGAAGTACTTCAATCAGAAACAGCAGCATTGAAAAGTGCAGTAGGAGCTGGTATTCTGGAGATGGCAACCGGAACGGCAGCAGGAGGAATCTTAACCCGACAAACTGGTGCAATAATGAATCCTAATATGGAATTATTATTCCGCAAACCCATGCTGAGACCATTTTCTTTTAGTTTTAAGCTGAGTCCTAGAAGTAAACAAGAAGCACAAAGTGTAGTAAGAATTATAAGATTTTTTAAACAAGGAATGGCAGCTCAAAGAACCGAAGGTCAGCTCTTCCTCAAGACTCCTAATACTTTTAGACTTAAATACCTTCATCAAGGAAGACAACACCGTTACCTTAATAAATTTAAAGAGTGTGCTCTGATGGGTATGACCATGGACTATGCACCTGATCAGAATTATGCAACGTATGAAGATGGAGTGATGACCCAATACAGCATGACCTTAAACTTCAAAGAACTTGAAGCAGTATTCAGTGATGATTTTGAAGAAGCAGATTCAATACCATCAACTACACTACCAGCAGAAATAGGTTACTAGAATGTCAAATTATTTTAAACAACTTCCCGACTTTGACTATGTTAGCAGACTTCCTGACGCTAAAATATCTGACTATATTACGGTCAAAAATCTATTCAAAAGAGGAGAGTTAGCAACTGATATCTTTCAGAACCTGGCTTTCTTTACCAAGTATGAAATTGTAGGGAATGATAGACCCGATAATGTTGCTTATGATACCTATGGAGATCCCTCATTCGATTGGGTGGTTCTTCTTTCAAATAATATTATAAACATTCAAAGCGAATGGCCTATGACACACAATGATTTTAATAGATTTCTTCTTGAAAAGTATGGAACCTATGACAAAATTAATGCTACTCACCACTATCAAACCAAAGAAGTAAAAAATCAAGGAGGTGCCGTAGTAGTTCCTGCAGAATTAGAAGTGGAATCCGATTACTCGGTAACTTATTATGACTGGTACCTAAGTAAAGAAGTAACTAAGCTATCATCAGAAATTGTAGAAGAAGTAACCAATTATGATTATGAAATAAAAATAGAAAATAAAAAAAGAGATATCTTTCTACTTAAACCAGCATACCTCCCAGTAGTTCAAGATGATCTACAAGAAATGATGACATATAAAGAAGGGTCCACCCAATATTTGGATGAAACCCTTAAAGTTGCAGAAAATATTAGATTATATCAGTAATTATTCCTCAGCAAGTTTCTGGAAATAACTTAGTGCATCATCCTCATCTGAACTAGCAGATGCTATTGGTTCTGCTTTACTTGTTTTAAAATCAGGAGTAAATGATCCACGACCTTCACTCTCGTCCTCAAGTTCTTCATCGAATACACGACGAGTAGCAGGTTTTGCACCTAGAACATAGTCCAAACGCTTCTTCAGGTCATCATATGACTTGAATTGGTCTGCAGCAGTTACAGCAGCAAGAGAATACTGCTTCTTCCAGAGTGCTTCTAATGCATCATCATCTTCAAGGAGGGGTGATACTGCATCGAACTCTGACTTATCATAGTTCCAGTAACCATCCTTCTTAACAATTTTCAACTTGAAGTTTGCACCTTGCCAGAAGTCAAAAGGATTGATTGGAGTTTCATCCTCAAACTCTGGTTGCATTGCTTCCATGATCTTATCAAAGATCTTCTTACCAAACTTGTAAAGAAATACACCACCCTCATTCTGAGGATTAGCTTTATCCTGTACAACATAGATGTTTGCATGGTAAGAAAGCTTACGCTTCTGCTTACGAACAACATCCTTATCAGATTCATTACCACTGTTCCAGAGTTCACGATTGTGCTCTGATACAGGATCCTTCCCACCAGTAGTAGTCAAGGAGTTTTCAATGTACCAACCACCAGGTCCTTGGAATGCATGAGAATACATCTTTGCCCATGGAAGTTCTTCACCTTCTGGTGCTGGTAAGAAACGGATAACGGCATAACCATTACCTGTTTTATCTACTTCAGGTTTCCAAAGACGCTCATCTGCGCCTCCACCTGTAGTATTCATCTTCTCCACTTCTTTAACTAATTTTTGAGTCAAAGATCCTAGAGAGGACTGCTTTTTTAAGTCTTTAAATGACATTAGATTACCTCGGATTGATTGAGATTTGGCTTGTGTGTACCTTTAAATTATAAAAGAATTAGATTCCTTTGTCAATCTGCTGTTTCATCATCCCCACTGCTTGACCCATTTGATTAAACAGGACATTCATATCAACATTTTGTGGAAGACCAAACATAGAAGCAGATTCTGTAATGCGTTTCTTCATTTCTCTCGCCTCAGGGTCTTCAGATAAACTCAAACGAGTATACATAACCCTTTGCTTTTCCAAAAGTCTTTCAAGAATCTCTACGTGATAACGTTTATCTTCTTTACAGAGAGTAGGAAATTTAAATACATTATTATAAACCTCCTCTTGGAGTTCACTAATCTCCGCCATCTCTGCACGGACTACATCAGATTGGAAAAAACTCATAAGACAGTTTCCTTTAGAATCTTTTTATAACGTGGTACATCTATATTTAGGAAAGGACCATACTTTTTTATCTTTCTACTAACGGTTTCCCACACAGGGTCAGTCAGTTTCTGATCAAAGTCTTTCCTGTATTCAAATATTCTATCACATATTACCAGAGTTTCAAGTGAGGTTTTCTTCCCCAAATAACTCTTCAAAATTAGGGGATGTCCCGTAGAACAATCAAAGACTTCATCTACTTTCTTCTCATCAAAAAGAGTACTCACTTCTTCTTTAAAAATATATGAAAGAGACTGAACTCTCTTCTGCCACTGGACATATCTTTCCTCCCCCTCTTTAATCATCTCACCAATCCACATAGTCTGAGGATCAGTCGTGTATATAAAATTAGATACAAAAAATTCTTCTACTTCCTTTTGATTTTTTTGCCTTGCAATTTTTTCAAACCAAAATCTATCCTTCCTTTTATAAAAAGCTTTATGAGTTGCTCTAGCTTTTATACCATACTTCTGATAATCATACTTGTCTTTAGTAAAGTGATTCTTTAAAGACAAATAGCACCGATATGCATCAAAGGGCATCATTCTAAAATCGTACCACTGGCATCTACCCAACGAGAAATAATATTACCCGCTAAAACTATTCTATCATCACATCTATTTTTTGGTACATGATGATAAAGATTTCCTGGAAAGATCACTGCCTTTCCTTCCTCTGCCTTTATTCTCTTACCACCTCTAGTAAAAATTAAAGGCGAAGATCCTTTAGGACACTTTATAAAATACACAAACGAATAAGAAACAGGATCATGCTTATGATTAAGAGTATATTCCCCCTTATTATATTTGGCCACCCATGAAGATACTATTTTATAATTCCATCCCGGAGTTTTATTTTTAATAATCTTATAGATCCACTCATAAATGACTTGAAAAGATGGAGACTCAACCACCGGATTATGAGAGCAGGTCTGCAAGGCTTTAACATTACTAAGATTCCCACCTTGTTGGATAGCTTTCTCAGCAGTAACAAAGGGGAATTGAAGAGACTCCTCTATAAGTTTTTTATTTAAAGACGTGTGAAAGGGATAATGCTCTACCCACACCTCTAATTTTTCACGACATAATATAGTCATTCACCTCCTACCAACATCTGAGTATCTACAATATTAAATGCAAGAGTAATTCGTTCTTTGTCAACAGTCTGCTCTTCTACATGATGCAATACAGATGCGGGGAACATTACCATCGTACCATCCTTCCCTTCATAAGAACACCCATACTCATCAAAATGTGTAGGATGTCCATGGTTCTTATAATATATCACACCCGAAAGTAACCCTGCATGATTATGGGTAGGATTATCATCTCCTTTATATGCAAAGTTAGTCCAAATATCATACCCATCAAAATGACCACCCCACTTTCTTAATTTAAAGTGACGATGTATTTTTCCCATCCCCCAATACTTTGCAGTCAATCTCAAAACCCATGCTAACCAAAATGATTGCTCAATTAAATGAGGAGAAATAGAACATTGATATGAATTATGCTTCTTACCATCAGTAGAAAGATACCCTACATTTTCATGTGCTTTCAGTTCTGATAGTGAACTATTCTTAAAACTCCTACTTTCCTTTACCCAAAAATCAATTTCATTCTTAATCAGTGCAGGAATATCCACTACCATCACAGGACATGTACTACCTGGTACAAGTTTTTTCATTACTAAGGGATCGTTCATGCTAAAAAGTAATAAGAGTAAAAAATTGGCGGCATTTTTTTTCGACTTTTTTGGAATTAAATCGGCAATTTCGCACGGGAAGTCTTCTTCATAAAGTTCAACTGCTGTGCATCACATTTAATCTTTTCTTTTAATGGTTTAGATATAAGTTTAGGTACGGATTCAACATCTATATTATTCTCATCACAAAAATGAACAATAGCATCAATGTAATTCATCTCCTTATTCTCTAGAACAAGTGTCTCAATATTCTCCGCAAATTTAGCAGGACAAAAAAACTTGCTTGCTAATACTTTCTCTAGTTCATTCTTTGACATTCTCTGTCCCAGTACGGTTAGATACAAATTCCTTTATATACCTCACTAACAATTTAATATAATCCCCTTTGTTTCTTTTGTCAAATACTTTTACGTCGCCACCAGGGGTGACCATAATAGTAATTAATTTCTTAACAGGGATCTCAGTTAATTCATAATAAGCAGCAGCATAGAAAGTCTCCTGTACGAAATAGTTTTCTAACCACTTCTCAGGTTTAATCTTCTCAGATGTCTTGAAATCTATGACCGCTAACTCTCCTTCATACTCCGCAATACAATCAACTCTACCCGCAAGACCTAGGTATTCTGAGTATAAAGTTCTTTCTATAGCGTGTATGTTATTTATCTTATCCAGATATGGAGTAGCATGATGAAACATATACTTAGTAGCAGGAAGGTAATCCTCCCACACCAAATCTCTATTTTCCAAATATGCTTGAGCAGCTTCGTGAAAATCTGTGCCACGGGTTGTTGCTTTTTTTGTAATACGATTTGCTTCCTCTATACCAATTCGCTTACGCCAATCAATAAAGATCTGCCTATTATAATAAGAGGTTACTGATGTTATAGAAGGAACCCACTGTCCATCGGGCAATTTGTATAACCGACACCCAGGAGTGTCTTTCTTTTCTAATTCGAGTTCACCCAGATAATTACAATGCTCAAACATAATTAAAATTAATTACCACTCGTCTTTGCTCATCAGTACAAGTTACTCCACGATGCTCTAAATCAGAATCAAAAATAACTATTCTATTCGCTACACTCTTTACTTTACCACCTTTTTTAAATTCTGTCCATCCATTGTTAGTATTGAGATAATAAATGGCTGTTTGATGCTCACCTATTCTTGGTATGTCTCGATGATATCCCGATTTTCTATGAAAAAAAGTTCGTGATAATAGATTAGCTTTTATGCGGAATGATTTTTGGGCTTCCAGTTTCTGAAGAACTGGTATAAACACAGAATAATAATTACTATATGTTTCTTGATCAGGAGAAGGTGATACCCCCTCAGCAGTCATTAAAGTATGAGTAAATTGAAATTCACCCTTTCCACGATTCTTTAAACTCACTATATGATCATTAAAATACCACGGGAAATCAGGACTTAATACCTGATCCCTAATAGATTTAAAATAATATTCCGATAAAAAATTATCAATTACTTCCATTCATCACAAATTTAATTCCATCTTCGCCAGAATGTATTCCTTACATAATCCTGAACGAACTATATCTTCCACTCCAAATTCAATAAGTCCAACTGATGGCATCAATCTAAGCACTCGCATGAAATCTACTACACCATTCCTTTCATTCTGTTTTACTAAATCAGATTGAGTAGCATCTCCACAGAACATAATCTTAGAATCTTCACCTATCCGTGTCATTATACTATCCAATTCATGGAAATTTAAATTCTGATACTCATCTACTATAACAATCGTCCTATCAAAAGTTGTTCCTCGAATGAATGATGTGCTCCAAAAATCAATAGTTCCTTGTGCCTTTAAATTAGAGTAAAGCATTTGGAAATCTGCTTCGGTTGGCATCTCAAACATATACTTTACCATATGTTTGTAAGGTATCTGATAAAGTGAGGACTTGTCTTCATGATCGCCAGGAAGAAACCCAATTTCACGAGTAGCAACAAGAGACCTAACGATATATATTTTTTCGTAAGGAGTTTCTGGGTCCAAGACATCTTTAAGTGCGTTGTAAAGTGTAATAAAAGTCTTACCTGTACCTGCACAACCATAAGCAACGAGATTTTTATCCGCTGCATATGCTTCAAACAAAGATTGTTGATTTTGAGTGAGAGGCTCAATGTCTCTCATTAAATCTGTATTAATAGGTTTCTTTCTTTTCATCTGCTTTGCTGTCATTCCGACACCAATCGGGTCTGTTGTCTTCTTTTTACGTGGCATACTATTCAGTAGGTTCTATGGCAGATTGAGTGGAAGATTCATAAGATCCTTTACGTGCTAGTCTTCCAGATATACCCCCCGCTTTTTCAGCATTCTTAAGAACTTCACCCCATCCAGGATTTCTATTGACCAGTTTATCTCTCCACTCCCCCACCTCAACTCCTAAAGCTGGCATCTTAGAAGGGTCCGAAAAATCTCTTTCCCATGTAGGATTATCTTCTTTCCACTGATCCCAAACATGAACACTCATTACTACTTCTTTTTGTTCACCAGTTTCTTTATTAATAACAGGGTATGTTGCCATATCAATACAATAAGGTTTACGATTATTTATGAAACCCAGTCAAGAGCTTGGGAAACAATAGGAAACTGTTCAATAAAAACCTTACGAACATTTTCTACAAGTTCCATATGTTCTTTCTGAGTTCCGTGTGCAGATCTCAACTCAATATAATGTATCCATGATCGTACTGAACCTGTCATATACAATCTAGTTGGTGTAGCAAGAGGAAGTACAAACCTTGCACACTCCTTTGCTATACCATCATGAAGCATCTCCTTATAAAGATCTATTGATGCATCGAACTGTGCTCTCATCTTCTTATTATACTTCTCAACTATTTTAGAATCTACATCATCAATACTATTCTGTCTATTCTTATCATCTTGACTACGCAGTTCCGGTAAAGGAATGTGTTCTCTTAAATAAGAAACATCCGCATACCTCTGAGAGAACTCTTGGTATGTAAATGATCTATGTCTTAATATTTGTGCTGCAAGACCACGAGTAGTATTAATCTCTACTGTCATGTGTGCTTGTTCAAAGACACTCCAATGCCCATGTTTAATACAATAGGATAAAAGACCAGCAACCTTAGGATTCTCCTGGTTATTAGGGTTACTCACACGAGCAACATACCCCATCGTCTTCTCAGCATCCGGGGTTACACTTATAAGTTTAATCTGCGTATCCGTCGTCATCATCACCTATTTGTACATGGTCATAGTAAGCAGGTTTATATGCTTCTACATCTGAATATACTTCAGACTCTAAAGAATCTACCAACAACTTAAGATTTCTAACAATTAATTTAAGTCTCTCTTTTTGCAGAGTATCCATGGCTTTATCTTTATTTAGGGGTGGGAGGTTGGATTCATGTTTACCAACAAGTACAGGGCATTGCTACATTGAGTAGATTTTTACTGTACTATCTGAGACCCGACTGGTAAGTCGATTCACCTTGCGGTGCAGCACCACCTGTGTCTCATCACCTTAACTAGCCTTATGCCAGCAAGTTTATTCAGTCACTCCCATGTCAGTCCCGTCGAACTAACAAAAACATTATAAGCATAAAAAAAGAAGGGGTCAAGCCCCTTCCTTATTTCTTAGTCCAAGTAAGACTTCACCTTGCACACACAGTCTTAGACTCTGTATGCTTGATGCCTCTGTATGTGAGTTCAGAGACTTGCTTCTGACAAGTTTGCTTGTCGTTGGTGTCATAGGTGGCACCTCTGTAAGTGACTTTCGCCATGATTTTACTCCTAAAGTAGTTGGATTTTAAGGCCCCGTTCCTTTAGTCGTTTGCGTCCCCGAAGGGATGAACGTACCCGTTCCGCGACTTACTTGCGTCCCTAATGGGATGAACGTATGGATATGCTAACATATCTGTACTATATATGCAAGTCTGTATTCGTTGTTACCATTTGGTATCAATGTGATACACTTTTTCTATTCTTTAAAACTACACCACCCGGTTGCAATATATTTTGTCTGCGTCTTACTAGTAACCCCACAATGGGGATGAGTAAAGTAAGCAGGCCACATTAGAACATCACCTCTTCTAGGTTGAAACTTTCTATTCTGCTTAGGAAATTTAGTATATCCCCCATCAGTTACATCATTTAAATAAACCATCCATGCCAGCATTCTTTTTATATCACCCTCTGCTCCACAATTTTCACAGTGTTCAACAAAATATCCTTCTCCGGGATGATATCTTTGTATCTTAAACCGTGGAGCTAGATCCCAACGCTCCATGAGTTGAACAGAAGGATATTTTTTTACATACTCTCGTATACATCCCTGCAACATATCCTCAAAGAAAGTATATTCTTTCCTCTTTAAAACCATTTCAGAACATTTTTTCTCATGAGGATCAAATCGATTGCCATGCGTACCTACCTCCTGTAAATCTATTCTTTTCTCAAAGAATCTAATCGCATAATCGCATCCTTCTTGAGAATAAGACGCTCTTCTATAGAAGATAAAATCTTTATTATTAAACATCATTCATGATAGGTAACATCCTCACCTACTGTGTTAGGACACAATAAAGAGGAAGCTAACTCTCTTGCATGAGGATTAGCATCACACAATTTTTTCATCCAGATTCTTTCTTCTAAGGAAACTGGTACTCCATCATCCGTTATCATTCTACAACAGATATCCGTGAGTTCTAATCTATACTTAGTACTTAACATAGTCCAAAACCATAGTCGGTAAGTGTCTCTAAAATGCATTTATAACCAAGGGCAAAAGGTAATGTTCTGCCTGTTGAATTGCTCTTTGAACTGATTCAACAGTATCCCCCGGCAGGATAGGAACTTCCTGCTGTTTAATTATAGCACCAGAGTCTAGCTCTTCTGTTACAAAATGTACCGTCGCACCTGTCTCAGTCTCACCAGCTTTCATTGCCTGTTCGATTGCATTCAACCCCTTATACTTAGGAAGCAAAGAGGGATGTAGATTTATTATACGTCCAGGAAATGCCTCCACAAATTTCTTAGAGACTATCCTCATCCATCCTGCCATAACAATAAGATCTACATTATAAGCATCAAAGATAGTTATAATATCATCCTCATCCTTACTAGCAATACGAACTGAATTTATTCCTAATCTCTCAGCTCTCTTAGCAGCACCACATTTTTTCTTGTTATATACCATGAGTACAACCTCATGATCAGGACAGGAGTGGACAATGTTCTCGAAGTTGGTTCCTTCACCCGAACACATGACTCCTATTCTCATGGCTGACTCCAATCCTCATAAGGTGGTTCTTCTTCACCAACATAATGCTTAAAGTGATCAGTGTCAAAGTAGGAAGGAGGTAATGGTTTCACATCATCATATGCTCCCGCCATTCTCTTCTTATACTCGCGTTCATCCAACACTTCATTGATAAGAATCTTCAACTCCTTAGTCAGCATAGGAGTAATCAATCTCATCGGTCTAACAGTAGAAGGTTTATGCTCTACTGGTTTCTCCTTTAACCTAGAAGCCTCTTCAGGAGTTAAAGGAGCACCCATTCCCTGAGTGTCTATGTAAGACCCTGGTACCGGTTTAGGTGAGTTCTCTGCCATCTTTATCCACCAATCCCATTTTTTTAACTTGATGTAAATTAGAATTCTTCTGGCTTTTCTTAATCTTCTTATATTCCTTCAGTAATCTTTCTACTTCAGCATTAGATATATTAACTTTTAATTCATCTTCATCCTCCTTCTCAACAAAACCCAGACCACTCTTAGCAGATGCTTCTTTCTGATCTACGTAATCATTGATTCCTTCCTGTATTTCAGCTCGAATGAGCTCATTTATCTGAGCTCTGAGTAAATCGTCTTCGTTCTTCATCCCTTCCTCCTTTTCTTTTTTTCTGGTTGCTTGTAACCATATTGACTAGGGTTCACTGTCCCTTGTCCATAATCAATCTTTTGGATCGCATCTTTTCCATATTTATCATAATAAAAATCAAAAACATTCACCATCTTACCAGAGCGAGTAACATCTAAACGACTCTCACCTTCCACCACATAGAAAACATTAAAGGCATCACTAGGAAGCTTTCTATCATCAGCTTTATCCTTGGTGGTCTTCTCTAAAAGAACTTCGCAAGAATAATCATTAGGATTAATCTTGCTTTCTTCTTCCTTCTTTTCCGTCACCTTCTCTCCTCTCTTGATCGTGTCACCACCAACATTAATCCCCATCATGAATTGCTCCATGTCATTTTGGGGAATGCTTGCTTAACAACCCCCCAAGTTATTTTATACTGGCTCTCTAAGTCCTTATCTTTTACTAAACAAAGAATCTCTGCTTCTCTTGGATGTAACCCACGCAAAAGATTAATAAACATCATTTCTCTACGAGTAGTAGCTAACGTATCATTACCACCTTTAATATAATGATAAAGATTCTTCCATTCTCTCCGCAAAGAAGTCCTTCCTCGACCATCCAAGTCCTGTCCTGTTGCTGATTGCCCTCCTGCTGCCTCTCTGGCTAGATTTTCAGACAAACTACCAGAGAACATTGTTTGATCCTCTGGATCGCCATAAGGGACTTCTCCTGGTGGTAAGAGACTTACAAGACCAGGATCATAATTCCATTTTAAAACAGACTTTAATGCATCATGCTCATAGGTAGTCAAAACCTGAACCTTTTTAGCATTAGACTTCTGCTTATTCACTAAATCTAATATCTCAAATATAAATGGATTAGTAGGAAGACTATCTACTGCCGGTACTGGTGTAGGAAGAGATGCTTTAAGAGTTTTACTCTTCCTAGTCGTCGTCTTCTTCTTCGGTGTTGTTGTCATAATTGTTTTCAAATCGAACTGCTACAATTTCATCGGGAACAAGTTGCCCATTCTCATCAAACATTTCTGGATGAGCATACACTATTTGGGGTGTAGTTTCGTAAGAATGTTGTCTTGCCATCCATCCTATCATACCTCCTACTAATAATGCAAGAAATGAAACTACGGTTGTCAAAGTTAATGTTACTATGGTCGTTTCCATGTTATCCCCCAGAGAGTTATTTTTTCTTGATGTCCAAGAACAAAGTAATCTCTCGGTTGAAGAAAGAAAACTTAACTTGGAAGGTTTTAGACTTCGGTTTCTTCCTCCTATTGCGTAACAACAATTCCACACCCCTGTTTATCTCCAGAGGTTTGTCATTATTTAGATCCTTTTTTTCTTCTTCCCGGTCTTCTGTCATAACTATACCTCGCTGCATCTTCAAGGATGCCTCCTAAGTAATTCATAATTTTTCGTGCCTGAGGTTTAGGAATATGTCCATATGCCTCACGCAATTGCTGATGATTACTATCCCTTCCTCCTTTAATATATTCTTTAAGTTCTAATACTTCATCCGAGAGTTCCTTAGCAGTAGAACTATTAAGAAAAGCATCAACCTCAGACTTAGTGGTCTTACGATATTTTAAAAACTCATAGAACTTTAACTGCATCTTACCCTCGAACGCCAGTTCAAGGGCATGTTCAATCAACTCATATACATTTTCAAAATCGTCTTTCATTAGACCAAATTTTTTTCCTTTAGATACTGTACAGTCTCAGTACATCCCCCAAGATTTTCAGTATTCAATACTACTTGAGGAAAGGTAGAACCTTCACCGAACTGATCATAGAAACTCTGCCGATCAAAGTCCCTATCGAGTTTATATATAACATGCCTTAATTCAGCAAGCTGTAACACCTGTTGTATTTTGTCGCAGTAAGGACAACCATCACGGGAATAAACCGTGAAATTTTGGAATTCGGACATCGGTTATTTAAAAATTTTATTTAGTAAAGTGAAAGAAAATCTAGATAAGATTCTGTCTCGGTATAAAAACCTTTAACACTTGCATCGGAAAGTGGAGATCCTGGTCCGGATGCTTCTGGTGGATACTTTGGTTTCTCTTTCAAGATAGGTTTTTCCTCAAAAGGAGAAGTCTCTTTCAATCCTGCATTATGCAGAGTTTCATCCAAAAACATCTGAGCTCTTTCATCTTCAGTCATTTTTTTTCTCCTGAATGTTGTACTCGATCACAATTTTTTTACTGGTCCTACCACTGTGATCAGCAGTAGTATACTCTGTCCATTCACCTTTAAGCAACTCCATCATTACATTCTTATCTAACCCACACATCATCTCACAATTCTCAACAGATTTGCGAACAGACTCTAATCCATCTGGATACTTCTTAACCTTAAACCCATGCTTATCTAATTCATTCCCTTCTTCATCATACTGTCTGTCTTTAATGTCACTTTGAAACTCACTCATTACCTACCCTCTCTCGATCTATTACGAATAGTAATATGATTACCCTCTATTCTAAAGTCTAAAAGATCTCTGTGATCCCAATCTAATTCTTCATAAAGAGTATCAAGTTTTTTCATATCATCCCAGAGATCAGTGGGAGTTGGTTCACCCCAAAAAGGATTATCTTCCATTAATCATCTCCATTTTCCTTATTTATTTTTCTCCTCGGTACTTGAATAGTCCATGCTGGGGCTACCAAATCAACCATATCAAAGTTCTCCTCAAAATATTTCTTTCTTTCTTTTGCTTCCTTCTCCCTTCTATTCAATTCATCCTCACGTCCTGGTTTGGGTTGAGTGTCTCCATACTGAGGAATCTGGAACCCAAAAGACTGACACTCTTCTGAATCATTTAAATCAATGTTACACTCATCTGCATACTCCCAGATAGCAGTATCAACCTGCCCAAAGAGAGAATCAAATGTCATTCTCTTTCTCAAATCATTGGCAATATTATCTACATGCTCATCTGCTAGATCAACTCCACATGGTCTCGCCTTAACGAGGCTATTAAGATTGATAACAATCTTACACTCATTGTAAATGCACATAATTAAGCAAACTGTCGTAACTGGTTTAAGATGTACTTGTATGCTTCTACTATATCACCTTCGTCCTTTCTGAACAAGTCTTTGTCGAATCGTTCTTTTGTACCCTTTTTCCAGAGTCGCATGTTGTCAGGTGATAGTTCATCAGCCAAGAATAAATCGCCGTGAGCATCGTGTCCAAACTCCAATTTAAAATCAACAAGGTCAATACCCATAAGGGTAAATAGGGATTGCAACTGGTGATTAATCACCAGTGCTTGCTCCTTCATTGGTGCAGGATCAATACCCATTAATCTTACACGATCATATGTAAGTAATGGATCATCTCTTGCATCATCTTTCAGGAAGTACTCTACTATAGCAGGTTGAATCAACTGTCCTTCACTAATGTTAGTATTCTTTACAATACTACCAGCAGCAATATTTCTAACAATAACTTCTACAGGAATAATAGTTAGTTTCCTACACAAAAGAGTATCCAAAGAAGGACAATCCAGATAATGAGTCCTGAGACCATTCTTCTCTAACATCTCAAAGAGTAGTGCCGAAATAAGACAACATGTTTTTCCCTTCTCGCGAGGGTATTCTACATGCTTACCATTCCACGCAGTAACCTTATCATGAAAATGAATATGAACTTTCCCTGGTTCTCCGACAATCTCATAGACAGATTTTACTTTACCTTTCAACAGTAAAGAGTCTTTTGAATCAGTTAGTTCTTTTGAATAAAAGATATTAGGTTGGTCTTCCCCAGAATCTCCACTCATAACTCCGACGTGACTGTTTTATAGTATACCTTACCAATCGGGATATGTCCAATCTATTGTAGAATTATTATTTTTCTTCCTATTCTCTGTTATTCTTTTTATAGTACACTGCTTACACTCATAAGAATAAGAGGAACGAAGATTCATATTCTTCCGAACCCGATAATACGAATGTAAAAGATTCTTCTGCTCCCCACACACTCTACATACTCTTTCTTCTAATAATAAATGGGCAAGTTGAAGTTGCTCGTCTAATTCCATGCATTAAAAAAGACCCTAAGTTAATTTAGGGTCTTTTATTATTTAATTTTTAGGAGTCATCCGATACGCACCGTATGCAGCACCACCTATGGCAGCGAGGATAGCGATGAGTTCCATTAACCTATTGCAGGAGCAACAAGTGCGACCTCCGTAGTCTCAGCAGCAGCCAAGTCTAGAGGGAAGTTGTGAGCATTACGCTCGTGCATTACTTCCATACCAAGGTTTGCTCTGTTAAGAACGTCACCCCAAGTAGGAACAACCTTACCTTGTGCATCTATGATACTCTGGTTGAAGTTA
>VTLG01006293.1_pt1 | contig 17789 bp, 27 predicted proteins | sample 4694571 | NCBI WGS metagenome assembly VTLG01 (sample SAMN12604809, study PRJNA352737) | marine metagenome | biome: ENVO:00000447; feature: ENVO:00000209|ENVO:00000569|ENVO:01000036; material: ENVO:00002151; isolation source: viral sequences binned using virsorter ... | reverse complement strand
GATGTATATCTAACATATTGTGCAATCAAAGCTCACTTTTCTAAAAACAACTATGATTACCATAAGTTTGCTGGTAAGACCAAAATAAAGAGAGATAGTTTTTACAAGAGAAAAGATAGATTTTTCTTTGCAAGATTGGCTAGAAAATACAAAACTAAAGAAGAAATAGAAAACTATCTTGTAGCAAATTATATAACTGTTAAAGGTGGATGGGTTGGAAAGTATGAAGATGAATACTATACAGATTGGAAGAAGAGAACGGAATCTCTTACACATACTTTTAAGAACGATATAGAACCATATACTAATAGATTTGAAGAATTATTTAAATGGGAAGATACACATCCATTACTATTGAGAGAGTATCTAGGTAAAAGAGTTTCATTGGAAACAATGATTATATTGGACGAATTGGTTCAATATCAAAAGAATTGGCAAGATGACTTGATATGGACAGACATAAAAAATCTTATGAATAGCTATAAAAAGTTCTTGACAATAGACAAGAAAAGGTGTAGAATGGCACTATTAACTTGTATAAATAATAATACAAATTAACATACGATAACATACGTTTACATAAGGAGAAATAAAATGTCATTAGACAACATACGTAAAAACAATTCTTTAGACAAATTGCTTGGTGCAGTTACTAAAGAGAACCAACCTCAAGAGAAAAAATCATACACAGACGAGAGACTATGGAAACCAGAGTTAGACAAATCTGGCAACGGTTACGCAGTACTTCGTTTCTTACCAGCTGTTCATGGCGAAGAACTACCATGGGCAAAAGTATATTCTCATGCATTTCAAGGACCGACTGGTCAATGGTATATTGAAAACTCATTAACTACTGTTGGACAGAAAGACCCCGTATCTGAGTATAATACGGCTCTTTGGAATACAGGTGCTGAGTCTGATAAAGAGATCGCAAGAAAACAAAAGAGAAAGTTACAATACTACTCTAACGTTTATGTGGTTACAGACCCTAAACACCCAGAGAACGAAGGTAAGGTTTTCTTATTTAGATACGGTAAGAAAATATATGATAAACTTTTGGCTGCGATGCAACCAGAGTTTCAAGACGAGAAACCTGTCAATCCATTTGACCCATTTAGTGGTGCTAACTTCAAATTGAAGATTAGAAAGGTTGCTGGTTTTTGGAACTATGATACATCTGATTTTGAATCATCTTCACAGTTATTTGAAGACGAGGCAAAAATCGAAGCAGTATGTCAAAAAGCATATCCTCTTAAAGAGTTTACAGCTGCAGATAACTTCAAATCATATGACGAACTCAAAACGAGACTCGATATTGTTTTAAGTGGAAAGACTGTGGTCGGTAATGTCGCAGAGACTATCGAAGAATCACCTGTTGAAACAAAGACGGAAACCAAAGAAACGAAGTCAGAAACAACAGACGATACTCTCTCATACTTTGAGAAACTTGCAAATGCATAGGAAAATCAAGGAAAAATAAACCCTTGACAATAACCCCTAATATGTGTTATCTTGATACTTATAAACATAAAGGAAAGGTAACACATGTTAAATTTCTTAAACTTAGTGAAAAAGGAGAACTACATCATGGGTAGACAAGCACTATCAAAAACAGCAAAGATCAGAAACCTATTCAATACAGGTGCTGACGTTACTTGGAAAACTCTAAGGAACAAATTTGATCTGAAATCTCCAGCTGCAATGGTTGGAAAATTGAGAAACGAAGGTATGATGATTTACGAAAACAGATCATCTAAAGGTGTTTCTTACAGAGTTGGTACACCATCTAAAGCGATTATCGCTGCAGGTATCAACAAAGTATTCGGCAAACAAGTCGCATACTCTGCTTAATTATAATTAAGTTAAACTTTAGAAAGGGCGCTTCGGCGCCCTTTTTTGTATGCCCCTTTAGCTCATCTGGTAGAGCAACTGATTTGTAATCAGTAGGTGGTTGGTTCGACTCCAGCAAGGGGCACCACATTATGATAAATAAAATTAAAGAACTAGGCGATAACTTAAAATTATTACAAGGACACGACCGTTTACAATATTTGGTTGATAAGGCAAAAGAGATTAAGCCATTACCAGAAGAACTTAAAATAGAGAAAAACAGAATTCATGGTTGTGCTAGTAATTTATGGATTGTTGGTGGTGTAACAAAAGAAAACACCATGAAATATTATGTTGATGGTGAATCACATATCACAAAAGGAACGGCAAAACTTATTATTGATATAGTCAATGATGAGAAACAAAGTGAAGTTGCAAAACTTAACGTAGAAGATTTTACAGTATTAGGAATAAAAGAGTTACTAACTATACAAAGACAAAATGGTCTTGGTCATTTACTTGATAGGATAATTAAGATAGCAAATGAATTATATTGAGTCAAAAGAAAAATATCCCTTTGGTGTTCGTAATTATTATGAAGATGCCATGTTTGCAACAATCAAACGACATACTGGTCAAGAAGTACCTTTACATATAGATTTAGAACTTACTACATTAGAAAAGGCTGCGATGATTCGTGATGAGTATAATCCACGAATGACAGATTGGTATATGCATAATGAAAGTGTATCATATGCTTGGGTTGCAGAAAGAGCTTGTAAACTTGCTGAAGAGATTAGTAAAGATTTAGCAGAGACTAAATTTGAGTGTCATGAAAGTTGGGGTGTTCACTACAAAGACACAAACAACGCTAGTCCTCATAGTCATTGGTTATATCAGTATGCATTTGGTTATTATATAAAAGTACCAGAGTATGCACCAATAGTATTTCCTAACGCAAACTATGAATACAATCCTAAACCTGGCGATCTAATTGTATTCCCTGGTCATGTAACGCATGAAGTTAAACCAGTAGATGGCGAAAGAATAATGATTGCAGGTAATCTTAGAAATACTTTTTGGGATGCAAAAAGAACTTTACAAAATTCTTCATTAAGGGATGTAATTAAATATTCTTAGTTTGCAGCTTGGCCGTATAAAGGATGGCCAAAGGAAATAGGACCTCTTGTAGTTTTTGTACCACTATCTACATTTGAGACCGATGATGTACTAGAAGAATCAATATTGTTTTGTATTATTGTTTGTTGCTGTGCTCTTTCAGCTTTCATTTCTGCTATTTCTGCTTCTAATTTTTCTATTTGTTTTGTTCTACTGAAACCTGTAGCAGTTCTCATATCACCTTCAGCTATTTCTGCTTTGTGTTCTTCAATTTTTGCTTGTGCTTTATTAATATCATCAGTTAAGTCCATTATTTTTTCATTTGGCGTATCTGCTTTTAAAAAATCTGGTGTTATGTTATCAATTAATTTTAGTATATCTTCTTTACTAGGTAAGAACGCCATAAGATCATCAACACTAGGAAGCATGTCATTTATTTTACTTGCAAAATCCATTGCACTTTTACCTGCATCTTTTAAAAATCCTTTTACAGTATCATACCCTGGTACGTTAGCTAACACACCATCAAAGAAACTACCTGTTGCCGCTAAGAAACCTTCGTTACTAAATGTTTCTTTTAATTGATCTAAAGATGGTACTTGGTCAAATGCGTTTTTAAAGAAAGTTTTAGTTGCTTCAAATGCTTGACTACTAAACTCTTTTACCTCATCAAATGACGGTACCGCAGCAAACATACTTCTAAAGAAATCACCTGTTTTAGTCATCACACCAGATATACTTTCTTGGGATATTAGACCAAATGTTAAACCAGATAATACACCAGCAGTTGCTTCTCTGGCGATAGACATCTTTGTAGCATTTTCTTTCTTCGCCTCATTCATTCCAGCAGTTATACCATCAAAGACTCCAAATATTGCAGTAGCAGCTAGACCAACACCAGGTATTAATCTTAATGCACCCTTTGTAGCTGCCTTGACACCTCTAGCACCTGACTTTGCAAATTGACCTTTTTGGGCACCAGATGTAACAGTAGCTCTTCCTGCTTTATTTAATTTTGTACCTGTTAAGGCATTCATTAATTGTGTGCTTGCTCGTGAAATAGTTCTACCAATAAGTCCACCAGGTAAAAACATTTTAGTAAATCTTAAAATTGTTTTACTTAAAAATTTCATTGTTTTTAGTGGTGCAAAAAGAGCAATTATACCACCAAGTCCTAGTGCTATTGTTCCACCAGACTTAAACAAATTAGTAAAAGTTTCAAAACTTGGGTCATTTTTAAATGCTTCAAAATCATCACCTATATTCTTAAATGCATTGGGAAATGTTTCAGTAAAAAATTTGTATAAAGGACTTAGTAAAGTTTCACCTTCTTTTGTGTCTTCTACAAACTTCTTAAATTTATCACTTTTTAGTAATGCGATTAAACCAACTAATCCGAAAAGTTTTAGTAAATTGGCACCTATATCTTTTAGACTAGGTAACCCAGGTGGAAGAAGACTAAAATTACCAAACAATTTACTAAAACTACCTGATATAAATGTACCTAATTGCTCAAGTTTACCACCAAGATATTCAAAGTTTGCTCTTTCTGCTACGGCAGCTTTTAGTTTTTGTAAACTCTCTGATCTGGTTAAAGTCTCAGATGCTTGGGATGCTTTATCTATCGCAGCTACAATAGGTTGAGACACCAATGTTGCACCTGCTACAGTTGCATCAACTAATCTATCTGTCGATTGTCCAAACTTCTCGTTTGCAGCACGAAGACCATCAATTGATTTTGCCAAGACACCTGGTTTATCACCTGTTGCCGTTTTGTTTTTTTGAATATTGGTTTTATCGTCAGCCATTTATTATTTTTTCTTGTCTGTTTTCTTATCTGCATATGCATTTGCACCAAAGTAAGCTGCAACCAATGCTGATATAGCAACAAAATATGTTGGTGCTATGTCGGCAATAATTTTTGCTGTACTTTCAAATCCTAACATCGATGTAAATAAGATACCTGCTGGATAGCATAACATACCCCATAGTGCAAACCATGTCATTGATCTCATCGCATCTCTACGAGCATCTGCATCTTCAAGTTCTTTTCTTTTAAACTCTAGATACATTTCATGCTCTTTGTCAGATACTTTACCATCACCATTTGTATCTGCTGGATGATGATCTACTATTTTTGTTTCTTCGGTCATTTTCTATTTGCCTTTTGTTCTTGTTCTCTTTGTACTCTTTGTTCTTCTTTTAAATGTTCAATTAACAACGCTATGTAAACTTCCCTTTCCCACGGTAGCATATTCTCTAACTCTGTTAAAGAATATTTGTGATGTTGCATCAGCATGAAATTTGTATGTAACATGTTTTCCACGCTGTCGTGAGAAAGACCAATTACAAAAAACTTTCAAGCCCCTCGATTACAACTTCACTTTCAATACCAGTATTTTTATTCTTTACTTTTACTGGGTGCCTCAACTTCGGCATAGTATTAAAAAAGTCCATAACTTTTGTCAATTGATCTGTATTAAAAGCATTTAAAAAATCATCTAATTCTTTGTCAGTATAATCAGCTTTGGTGTGTACTTTTTCACCATCATTAATACTTTCAATACAATTCTTTAAAACTTTAAACGGACCTTCGATATCTGTTTTAATATCTGTATCAATATCAGTTATCAAAGGATATCTCATAATCAATTGTATATTATCAGTAATATTTATCTTATTAGAATGATTTTCCGTCATATTAACATCAATATCATTTAAATTAACTTTTACTACATCTTTTGTTTTTTTATCGTCTGGGCAAGTAATTGTTACATTTACTGTTTCCCCAACAGATTTTGATCTTAATTTTAAGAATACATATTCAATATCAAATAAAGGATTCTTATCAGTTACTTGTCCAAAAGTACATGATTCAATTATTTGCAATATTGCATCGTTTCTATCCACAGTTTTATCACTCTGTTGAGCCATCATAAGTATCTTTTGTTCTTTAACTAGAAAAGGTCTGTATTTAACAACCTCACCAGTTGATGGTAGCTCTAGGGTGTATGTGGGATTATCTATTTTAGGTAATGCCATTATTATCGCTCCTTATTAATTATAATTTTCTCAAAACAGCAGGAAGTTGTCTTCTTATATTTCTTTCTACTGTATTAACAAATACCTCACCAATTCTATCTAGTAAAGGTTTTGGTAATTCTGCTTCGTCTGTTAAGTTTTTCCAATATCTATATGACCATGTAACATTTAAAAATGATATTGCGTTTTGTGTCGAATAATCTAACGATTGTTCAGCCATGGTTATTGGATAACACTCAACTAATTCTACACCATATCTTCTTTTATCCTCATGGTCTAATTGAAATATTTGCATTGTTCCAACATAGTCAGAGTAATAACCAACAGAGAAATCTGTTCTAGGTGCAGCTAATCTTTGCCATGTGTCGATAAAGTTTTTCTCTTTCATATCAGCACTACATCTAATTTGTGTAACTATCTCGGCAAAGGTTTGGCCTCTTACAATTTTTCTTGGTGGGCCATAAATATTTGTGTCTTCTTCAGCTTGTAATTGAACGCCAGGAAATGCAACAGCTGCCATTTCTAGTGAAGTTTTTCTAACAACATCTTTTGGTCCACCTTTAACTTTTGCTGAGTAACCTGGTGGTGGTGCAATTATAACTTCATAACGAGAAGGTTTAGCATATCCACCATCTTGGGTTCTAAATGTACCTAGTATTTCATTTAAGACACCATATGCGAATCCGTCTAGTAAACTACTTCTTGCCATTAGATCATTCCTCTCGAATCTCTATGCACTTGAGCAATACTTGCTTTCTTAAATCTTGCGACAGGCAATAAGGCTGCAATTGTAAACTCATCAGCATCAATTCTTCTAAACTTAGATTGAACTTTACCTGCCAAATATTTTTTTAGTGCAGGTTTAATCAATCTAACATTTTTTAACGATTGGTAATCAGCAACAATTTTTGTAGTTGCATCAAACTTAACGTTGTTTGTATCATCTATCAATCTATCTAATAATCTTATTCTAAGATTGATCGGTAGATAATGTAAATTAATTCCTAGAAACCCACCTTTGAATGTGTCAATAGGAAGCACCAAAGGAAAAGTATCATAATAAGGTAAAGTCTTTTTAAATTTTGGGTCATAAACAAATAAGTTTAACTTACCAAAGTTTGGTCTAGCAGTTACTTTACCCTCACGTAACAGTTGAGCCTGTGTTGGAGTACCAAATTCTTTAATCTTATTTCTATACCATTGTGTAGATTTTGGTCTTCCAGCGGCGGCCTTTTTAACCGATTGTATATACTTACTTTGTGCCATATCTATTATTTATAACGGGGTTGTAGATGATCTTCGGTAAGGATTTTAAACTCTATATCATTTAATTGACAATATTCTGTGGCATACTTAAATTTTGCCTTATTTACGATATAAGTTTTACATTTTCCGAACCATTGTCTTGTACGTCTCTTAGGATTAGTTGGAGGTGGTTTTAAATCCTTTTTAGGTTTAACTTCTATGATAAATTTTTTAAGTGATTTATCTTTCTGTTTAACTTTCATATAAAAGTCTGGGTAATATCTATGCATACGACCATCTATTGGTGAGTAATAAGGTATAGATATCTCTTCACTTCCCCACTCAACTATTGCTTTTGTGGTATCACAATATTTCATAAGTTTAAGTTCCCACGAAGACCTATATACTATCTTCATTGGATTGCCTTTATATTTGTAGGGTTGGGATGGTTTAAAACGACCACTATACGCCATTATGTTCTCTTTTCTATATAAATAATCAATATTACAAAGGTATTTATATGTCGCTAATCAACAGAAACACAATTAAAGACGCAGTAGTAACGCAAACCACAGGTGTTGTCTTAAAGAAAACAAGAGGATTTTTAAGAGAAGCTTTAGGTCTGAACAAGAAAAAAAGTGCAGGCACTATTGCAGCACCAGGTGTCATTGGTAAAAGACAAACTAAAAACTTTCAGTTTCCTTTAGATGTAGAAGGTGGGCCAGGAACAGGTAACCAAGGTCATTATGTTATGTTTTTTATTAATGAACAAGAAGATGCTAAAGTTAGATTTGGACAAAGAACTGGTTCAACAGCAGATCAAGAAAGAGCAAAGAGAGACGCAAACATACCAAAGTTTCTTAAAAATGATGCGGGTGTTAGTGTATCAAATGCTAGTGGTGCTAAAACACAATTAAATAATTCTATACCACCAGGAGCAAGAGCGGCAAGAGGAAATGCTGAAGCTGCAACAGCAAAGACTGGCGGTCAAGGTGGAGCGAACACTTACTCATATAGAAAACCTACAATAAGATTAGATACAGCGATTGCATTGTATATGCCACCACAAGCAATTTACAGAACAGCTGCAACTTATCATGATTCAGAAATTGGTGTAATGGCAAACGCAGCATCAAACATATATGGTAGACTACAAGCTCAAGGTAGGACTGGTGCTGCTGGTGATATTATTAAAGATGAGCTTGCAAAATTAGGACCAGAGGTTGTTAACTCATTAACTCTGGGTGCATTGGCAGTCGCCGATGCGTTACCTGGTGCCCAAGGTGCTAGATCAGTTTTTGAAATGGGTCAAGGAGAGGTTATTGCTAACAGAATGGAGTTGGCATTTAAAAAGTTTGAGAAAAGAAATTTTCAATTTAACTTTAAGATGATACCAAAATCAAGAGAGGAAGCAGATGAGATTAGAAAAATTGTGTACGCCTTCAGAGCTAATATGGCACCCGAGATGGTTGGAAACTCTGGGCGAGCTTTTAGGGTACCAAATACATTTGACATACAGTATATGTACAATGGACAAGAAAATCAATACCTTCACAAAATTAGTACTTGCTTTTTAGAAAACTTTACTGTAACATATGGTGGTGATAGATATAGAACTTTTGAAGCAAACGAAGAAGGTGCTCCACCAGTAGAAACAAACATACAAGCAAACTTTAGAGAAATCGAACTTATCACTAGAGAAAGAATGGCAGAGGGTTATTAATGTACTTTGAACAATTTCCACTTATACCATATGACGCTGAGGGTACAGGTAATCCTAGAGACGTAACAAACTTGTTGAGAAGAGTAAAAGTAAGATCAAAGATAAGAAACAACTCAGCTTTGTTTGATACGTATGTTGTTAAGGAAGGTGAAACACCAGAAATGATTGCTGATAAATTATATGGCGACACACAATTACATTGGATTGTTTTATTGTTCAATGATATTGCAGATAGATATCATCAATGGCCAATGACTACTGGTGCATTTAACAAATATGTAAATGACAAATACACTAACATAAGCGGTATACATCACTATGAAATAACAGAATCATCTGGTGATAAAGAATTAAAGATTGATGTTGGCACAGTCAATACTGATTATCCAACAGCAACACCAATAACAAACTATGAGTATGAACTTGCTAGACAAGACACACTAAGACGAATAAAATTATTAGACCCACAATTTGTAGATGATTTTGTATCAGAGTTTAGAGAGTTGATTGGCGAGAGCGTATATTAACGATAGGATAAAATAATGGCAGGTTTGCAATATGCAGGTGAATTTACATTAGACGCTTGCGATATTACCACATCTTCTGGCGAGACCTTTAATTTAAAAGGTAGCGTTATGGAGATTAATATATTTGAGGATATATATTTAAACTCATTATCAGGCACAATCGCTTTATTTGATACACAAAACTTTTTATCAAGATCATTTATTCGTGGTCAAGATACCTTGTATATTTTAATAACAACACCAAGCATTAGTGATGACCCAAAGAAAAAAATTGAGGGTTATTTTTCTGTTAATAAAATTGATATTCAACAAGAAATATCAAGTAAAGGTTTATTGTATCAGTTATCTTTTGTTTCAAATGAGTTTTTTAAAAATGAAAGAAAAAAATTATCTAAAGCATATCAAGATTCACCAACAAAAATTATTGAGTCTATTTTAACAAAAGAATTAGAAACAGTAAAACCAATTTTATTTGAAGCATCTAAAAATATAAAAAGAGTTGTGTTTACAAATAAAAAACCTTTTGATGCTATAAGACAAATTATGCAAGAGGCAGTTTCAAAAATTAATAACTCACCAAGTTATTTGTTTTACGAAACAACTAAGGGATTTCATTGTAGAACATTAACAAACTTGTATGAACAAGAGGTAGTTACAGATTTAAATGCTGGGGAAGTTGCTTTATTAGATGGTGAAGGTCAAGCAAAACATCCAAACCCAGTAAAAGATTTTGAAAGAGTCATAGATATTGACTTACAAACAAACATAGACTCATTGATAAATCAAGCAATAGGTATTTTATCTTCTAAACTAACCAAAGTTAATCTGTACAATAAAAGTATGGATACAACTGAATATAGATACTTTGATGATTTTAATAATGTAATAAGAAGTGAGGGTGCTATAGAAAAAGATAATCCTATATACAATGACGAACCAGTTGATGATAATAACAACAACATCGGAGATTTTGTTGACTCAAAGACACACTTACATACTGTCATCGAGAAAGATGGTATAGATATGTCGCATTACAACACACAAAATAATATCAACGATTATACTTTTTCCAAAACAGAACTTGCAGATAAAAGCTTTCTTACAAGACAAGCAAAACGTAGGGAAGTTGACCACATGATTAGAGTCAAAGCACACATCAATGGGCATGTTGGTTTTGAAGCTGGCCAGTTGTGTCAGATTACTAAACCCATGAAAGATGAAAGCGGTAAAAGTATCTATCAAGGTAAATATTTAATAACAGCATTAAGACATCATTTTGACGTTGGGTCAGTAAAACACGAAATCACTTTAAATATGGTAAAAGATTCATCACCAATTCCAATAGAAAAATCTGGTCCAATTAATTTTAAAGAGGTAGCATCTGAAAAAGCAGGTGCCATTACTTTCATAGAAGATTTAGAATAATAAGGAGGGCACTTAATTTGTAGAAAAAGTTTATCATGTTCTATTAACAAACAGCTAGGAGATTTATACATGACATCTAAAAGAGAAGCTAAACTAAGAAAAATGACTTTTCAAAACGCACATAGAACACAAACACAAGCGATACAATGGCCATCGCAACAGATAAATACAGAATTAAGAGAACAAACAAATGATAAAATTCGAACAACTATTTACGGAAGGCGTTTACGACCCAAACATCTTTAAAGCAATATTTCTTGCTGGAGGCCCTGGTTCAGGTAAATCTTATGTTGCAGGTAAAACAATAAGAGGTGAGGGTCTAAAGGTAGTAAACTCAGATGATGCTTTTGAAGTATTACTAAAAAAAGCAGGTTTGTCTTTGCAGATGCCAGACAAAGAAGCAGAGTTACGAGACCCTATCAGAGACAGAGCAAAAAGAATTACAGCATCGAGACAAAAGAATTATCTTGATGGTAGATTAGGTCTTATTATTGATGGCACAGGTAGAGACTACGATAGAATATCTAAACAATCAAATGAACTAAAACAACTTGGTTATGATACGTACATGGTGTTTGTAAATACATCATTAGACGTTGCACTAGAAAGAAACTCTAAACGTGGACGTAAGGTACCAGAACCAATTGTAACTAAATCATGGAAGTCAGTACAGAATAACATCGGTAAGTTTAGTTTACATTTTAGAAATGGTTTTATTGTTGTAGATAATAACGATGCCAAAGAAGATGTATTCAGAGAAGTAACAAAACGTGTTAAAGGACTATTGAGAAAACCTGTAAGAAATGGTAGAGCTAGACAATGGATTAAAAATCAACTTGATTTAAAAAGAAGATAATTCCATGTTCATGGCGCTACTCACACTACTGACAGCTCTAGCGATATCTGGTATCGCTGCATTTTACTCTATTGTAGGTTTGATGGCAATCTTTAGTGGCGCTGCAATGCAGATTGCTATTATGGGCGGTGCATTAGAAGTTGGTAAGTTGGTAACAGCATCATGGTTGTATCAAAACTGGCGAAACAAACTACTTGGTAAAGCACTCAAGGCATATCTCTTCACAGCAGTAATAGTATTAATATTCATAACCAGTATTGGTATCTTTGGCTTCTTATCCAAAGCACATTTAGATCAAGTCAAACCAGCAGGTAACAACGCACTCATCATATCAACAATAGATAAGCAAATTGCATTTGAAGAAAAACAGATTGCAAGAGCAGAGAATACCATTGCTATCCTAGATGCCGCAATGGAAAAGTATATTGATATGGAGTATGTAACACGTGGTCTAAAGGAACGTAAGAAACAAGAACAAGAGAGAGAAGCTCTTAATACAGTTATCAAAGAATCTACACAAAAGATTGTATCACTAAACAATGAAAAGTTTGCAGTAGAGAAAGAGCAGATCGCACTAGAGGCAGACGTAGGACCACTAAAGTATATTGCTGAATTAGTGTATGGCGAAGAGAACGCCAGAGACATGTTAGATAATGCAGTAAGAGGACTCATCATAATATTCATATTTGTATTTGACCCACTTGCAGTATTATTGCTTGTTGCGGCCAATGTATCATTTAGACATAGAAGAGAACAAAAAGAGAACAAAATTAAGAAGGCAGACGAATTCGCAGTAATGAAAACTAAGTACGATAGACTTCAAAAAAGAGAGAAGAATCTAAAGAAGAAGATTAAACAAAACAAGACTCCCATACGAACTATTGTCAATCAAGAGGGTGGTGTAAGAACTATCACTAGAACGGCAGGAAACGTAGAGACAAAGGAATACGAGTAGAATCACCCAAAATAAACTCGCTTAGCAGGCGCTGAGCGGGTATTTCAACCCTTTTCCATAGTAGGATACCCCCCACAAAACCTTGATTTTATAGGGTTTTTTATACCCTTGACAATTATAGATAAACCCTATAATATTAAGGAGAATCAACAACGAGAGGTAATATATGAATACAACTGATACCGCACTAAAAGAAATGTATGATGCATTTGCATTATGCAAAACTAATAAATCTAAAGTAAAATTTTTGGAAGATCATAAGGAAAGTGGATTATACAAAGATTATGATATAAAATGGGATGCACTTATTAAAGTATGGAGTAGTAAGAATCCAAACGCCTATTTCATGAGTACAATACACGTAGAAGATGAAGAAGAGAACAAAGAGGGAACAAAAGATACCCTTGACAATTAACATCGAATCATGTTATATTAATAATGAAAGAGAGGTCATATGAGTAAAACAAAAAATTATTATTGGACAGAAGCTGAAAACGCAATGGACACAGCCATCGATAAAGTTAAAGGTGGTTGGTTAATTGAGTTAGCAGTTAACGATTTAAAAGACAGCAACTATGCTTGGAGTCTTCTTGGATACGATGAGTTTGAAGACGATTTAACAAGTTGGTTGACAGACTATATTAACGAGGGGGTAGCTAATGCTTAGTTTTGCTATATTAGGTGTAACACTTATTGGTGGGATTATATTAACGCATAAACTTATATCATGGATTTAACATCAGGTTTATTGTTATTTGCAATTGGTATACCGTTTAGTATATTTGTTTTATATGGAATAATATCTTGGTTAGATATACCAAGAAAGAATAAGCGGTACACAATGAAAGATGACGATTGCCAGTAGTGGAAATTTTACTTTCATTAGGACTGGTGGCACTCGCATATGGCGTAGTAGTATTTTTATTATGGAGAATGAATAATGAGCAACCAACGAAAAGGTAAGTACCAATCAAAAGACACAAGCCATAATGACATGAAAATATACAAGTCATTAAAACTAGCAAGTCAGGTACTAAAAGACGCTGGATACGAAGACCCAAGTTTTTATTTCGAACAATTAACAGATCATATGTCAAGTGGTAAATCCTTGCCTTTGACAGAGCAAGATATGATTAGGGCGTTAGGAGTTTAATGAAAAGAAAAAGGTGGGAAATATTTCCTAGTGAGTTATATCAAGGTTTAAAACTTATATTACCTTTTATATTTGGTGGAATTGCGATGTTGTATGGCGCATTGAATTGGCCATATCCAACTGGTATATTAGTGATGGTAGTAAGTGTAGGATTCTTAGTATGGACTCGAAAGTGGTTTGAATGAACAATTTATATAAGACAATATTATTTTACGAAGCACTTGCTTTTGTAATATGGAATATAATGGTTAGAACTCAATCAGATTATGAAATGTGGTTGTTTAATAACATACACAAAACAATGTATATAATGTTGTCTTCAGCATTATTAATTGCAACGATTGTATATGTTGCTAAAGTAATTGGTAAAAAACTAAAGACACCAGAGATACTAAAAAATGACCCAAGAAAATCAGACTAAGGAATATAAAAGTTACAGTTTACATAGAAGTAAAAGAGTTGCAGAGTTTTGGGCAAACAAACGTGGTGGTACATATCTAGGATTTAAAGAAGAAGGTGGCTATCAGTTTGCAATTGACAGAGCAGGTGAAACACACATGGGTACAGATAAAGGTGCTTATGTTGTAGGATACGAAAAGGAAGAAGAATTTGAAATACGGACTAGCTGGAATGAATGAAAAATTAAATGACAAGATCAAAGCACTAAACTCATCAAGAGTATTTAAGAAGATAACACCAAGACATGATTTATCATGGTATGTAAAGTGGATTGCATCTATTTTTATTTTACTCGCAGTTGCTTGTAGAGCAACAGGTACTTTACCTATGTTTGATTTGTGGTTTAGTGTATGGGGAACTATCGGATGGTTCGTAGTAGGAATGCTATGGCATGATAGAGCTTTAATCATGTTGAATGGCGCTCTTACATTAGTTTTAGTTATGGGATTAATGAAGGCGTATTTCGGTGCATGATGTTAACCCATACTTTGATGAATTGTCAGATGCTCCTATACGGACTAAAATCTGTCAACGTTGTGGTCAACCTAAACACATAGATAACTTTGCTCATCGATCATACAGTAAGAATGGTGATAGAGAGACAAAGAACTATTGTAAAGATTGTGATAGGATTGCACAAAAACAAGTAGAGAAAATCAAGAAACAAATCGGCCCACCACCAGCAGATCATGTATGCGATTGTTGTGGTAAAACAGAGCAAGCGATACTAGAAGAATTTAGATTACATCAAGGTACCAAGAAAAAAACTGTATGGACATATGACCACAATCATAAGACTGGCAGTTTTCGTGGTATCATATGTCAACCTTGCAACACAGTCATGGGCAATCTCAAAGACTCATTAGACGTTGCTAACAAGGTTGTTAAATACATAAAAAAACATGCTGTGGAATAATAAAAATTTGATGTTGATGCTTGACTTGACAACCAGATGCAATGCTGGATGCCCACAATGTCATCGAACAGACTTAAATGGTTTGACAATGGATAAGAGACTACCAAACGTAGTGTGGTCAATAGAACAGTTTAAGAAAGCATTTACAGTAGAAGATTGTAATCAGATATCAACATTTGATTTGTGTGGTCTATATGGCGACCCGATGATGGTACCAGACATTGTACAGATTGTTAGATACATAAGACAATCAAACCCACAAGCAAAGATACAGATCAATACAAATGGTTCGTTACGTAGTGAAGACGTTTGGTGGGATTTGTGTATGGCTGGCCGTCAAAATCTAATCTTCTTTATTTCCGTAGAAGGCACAACTCAAAAAATGCATGAGATTTATCGTCAGCATACCTTCTTAGATAAGATACTTGCAAACATGGATTTGATAAAACAAACCGATAGTAAAATTCATACACAATGCTTAGTATGGCGACACAACGAAGATCATTTGCAAGAGATAGAAAAACTTTGTAGAGATCACGGGTCAACAAGTCATCGTATTAGTGTAACCACACGTAACAGAAATTTTAAGAATGGTAGAATAGAATGGCATAACCCTAGAAGTAATGGCCAGAACTATCTAGAACGTAGCACACATACACCAGGTGAAACTGTTGATGGTTACGTACAAGTAGAACGTAGAAGGTATGTCAAGAACGATGAAGCACAAGAGCATGACATACAAGAACATGAAAGAACAAAGATAGATATACAGACAAGAGACGATGGCGATATATCATGTGAATGGGGTAATAAGAATGCTTTGTCAATGGACTTCAATGGTTTTGTACATCCTTGTTGCTACTTTCAAAATCCATATCTCAACGTAGGTCTATCGACTAACGAAGAGGGTTTTGAGAAACGATTTAACGAACACTATGTAATAGAGAAATACAGAGAACGTGAAAAAGAAATGAATGTATTTCATAACAGTATGAAGAATATAATTGACCATGTATGGTTTAAAGAAACACTACAAGACAGTTGGAAGAAGAATCCTAACGAGCAATGTGTAGTGAGTTGTGGAAAGTGTGTATGACCAGCAAGTCTCATTGTATAAAACTATTTTCTGAGATATTTTCTGATAGTGCATCTCGATACAGATTTTGTTGCCACGCAGGTAATAATGATACCATCGAAAAATATACGGTATTGAACACCAACCCTTTTGACTACTTTCTCTCGAAGGAGATGGACCAGGTAAGACAAGATGCACTAGCAGGTAAACCAATCGCTGGTTGTGAGGTTTGTTACAAATCAGAGGAACGTTACGGACAGTCATACAGAACCAATTACAATAAGGACTACAAACTACCAACCAAACCAGAGAACATTGACCTTAAATTACGTATATTTGGTACACTATGCAATCTAGGTTGTTATATGTGTATACCATTTGACAGTAGTACACGTAGAAAAGAACTTATGCAGTCGGGGTTACGTGATCTATGGAATAGTTTTGACAAAGAGGATTGGGCATTAGATAAACCAATCAATCTAGGTAAACAAAGATACGAAGAGATAGAGACAAATCTTATAGAGAATATAGATTATTGTAGAAGACTTAGATTCTATGGTGGAGAACCATTGATGTTACCTCGTATGTGGAGTTTTCTAGAACGTATACCAGAACACAAAGCAAAGAACATCGAAGTATTGATATCTACTAATCTTACGCAGACAACTGGTATAGAGTGGATAAAGAAAAGATTTAAACGTCTTATATTGAAGGTATCAGCGGACCATTTCGGAAAACGTCTTGCATGGATACGATACCCTATTGATGTAGACCAGTTTGAACGCAATCTAGAGACGCATAAGAACGACATAGACGAGATAACATGTTCAGTATCCATATTGAACGTAGAGGACTTAGAAGCAATAGAAAAACATTACGCACCACATAAGGTATTTTTCGATGCAGTACACAACCCTATCGCATTGTCAATACGTAATTTACCCAATAAAAACATTCACTTGTACATACCAAATCAAGAAGTCGCAAACGAACTGAATTTATCACCACAACCAACGGAGTATGCAAAAGGACAAGAGTATATAAGAAAACTAGAACAACATAGGGGGTTAAAGTATGTTTGAGACAATTGCAGCAGGGTTTCTATGTCTTGCGATGAACGTATATCACGAAGCAAAGAATCAACCATTTGACGGGCAAGTAGCAGTCGCTCAAGTGGTATTAAATCGTGTAGAAGACGAAAGATATCCGAATAGTATATGCGAAGTAGTAGAACAAGGGCCAGTTTACGAGTCATGGAAGACAAGAAACGACCCAGCAAAGGACGCTATATACTGGCCAGTCAAGAACAGATGTCAATTCTCTTGGTATTGCGATGGTAAATCCGATAAGATATACGACCAAGATGCATGGAAGAACGCAATGATGGCCGCCGCCATCGCTAACTCATCAAGGGCAGAGGATATAACGCTCGGCGCTACGCATTACCATGCTACATATGTCAAA
>VTLG01003675.1_pt1 | contig 17793 bp, 22 predicted proteins | sample 4694571 | NCBI WGS metagenome assembly VTLG01 (sample SAMN12604809, study PRJNA352737) | marine metagenome | biome: ENVO:00000447; feature: ENVO:00000209|ENVO:00000569|ENVO:01000036; material: ENVO:00002151; isolation source: viral sequences binned using virsorter ... | reverse complement strand
TTGTATCCCATGTATCAAATTCTCTATCACCAGCGATATACAGATTTCTACCCCTAAAAGGAACAGGAACTTCTGCTATTGTTTGACCAGGCAATGCAGCACCTTTACATAAAAAAGATGTCTTTTCCATTGGTACGTTTGCTACAGAAGCCGAAGCTATTAACACTCTAAATTGATTGGCTCGGGCACCACCACCAGTTAGAAAACCTTTAAAATTGTCAATATTAGCCATTTTCGTTACCCTCCAATCTCAGAGAACGCTACCCCAGTTCTCACTGCGATAAAGTTCAATTGGATAAAGTTGATAGACCTTGCTGGTTTGATGAAGATGTCTGCAACAAACTCATTTCGGTCAATCACTTCTCCAGTGTTATTAGTACCATCACAAACCACTGAGAAGTCTGTGATACCTCTACGACCTTGGATATCTCTCAAGAACGGTTCTACCAAGTTTCTGAATTGTGCTTGAGTAAACTCATCGTTGAACTCAAACAGTTGGAACTTAGCAGCGGTTGCGATTGCCTTTTCAAGAAGGATAAACAACCTACGGACATTGATTCGGTCAAATGCACTTGGTTTTGCAAGAGCGGTCTTGTCACCGAACAGTACCGTACCTTGGCCTGGGAATGTTACTACAGGGTTAATTCTGGCAGGATAGAGAATATCTCTTTGTGCCTTGGTTGGGTTATACGCAAGTTTAACCGCACCACGAATTTGACCTCTGTTAAAACCGCCAGGCGAGAAGAATGGGTCTGCCACGTTGTCTGTGTTTGCACAAAGACCAGCGATATCACCATTCAGTGGAACAAATCTGAACGTGTCATTGAACTTATCGTACATATATTTGTATCCACTATCAAAGACCGCATATGAAGAACTTGAAAGTCCATCAAAGAAGTTTTTGATGTTTTGCGTTTGAGTAGTAGAGTTTGCGATATTAACCACATCTGCTCTACGAGGTGAAATAAATGCAACCACATCTTTTCTTGCCTCAGCAATGTCGATGAGTTTAGTTGCATGAGCAGTTCCAGCAGCACCAGCAGGAGTTGTACCACCCATAAGAAGGTTTACATCAACTGTTTCGGCATCTCCAAAGGCATCGTATGCACTTGCGAGTTCACCCTGTGATACTGCATAATCGTCTGTACCACCAGAAAGTGTATCATCAATGACACCACCTTTACCAGCAGTTGATGCATATGCGTTACCAGCAGTAAGGTCTGAACCAGCATTACTCAACGAAGATGGGTGATCCATCCAATATACAAACTGCGACTGATTGTAGATTACGTCTGGATAGAAGTTTGTTCCACCCTGTGAAGTCTTAGCAGATGCAGCCTGTGATACACCACCGAATGTTTCAAGAACAGCAAGTGTTCTTTCACCAGCAGTATCTTTTCTGAAACCAGAAATATCACCAGTTCTGTCGAAGACAACAACGTGAATTTCGTCAGAAGTAATACCCTTACCAGTTGCGTAAGTGGATGTGCCAGGCGCTGTGTCAAACAAGTCATAGAAACCCCAACGTCTACGAATAAACGTATTGTCTGGGATAATTGCTTGTACACCTTTACCATTTGGGTCATCTTTTAATCTAACTGTAAGGTTGTTCGTGTTGATTGCAGTAATTTCGTATTCATTACCTTCATCACCAGAAATGTGTGCAAACGCAGTTGCATCCGAAGATGCGTCAGCAGTTGAGAATGAAATTAAGTCACCCACATTAAATGCAGCACCACTGTCCACTGCGATTACGGTTGAATCTTTAGCGTCTTCACCTACAGTTTGGTTGCTGTTTGCAAGGTTTTGTTCGTATGCGGTTGCGTTAGAACAAATGGATACACCAAGTGAATTACCATGTGTTCCAGCAGTTCTTGCAGCCCATTCACCGACTGAACCCTGTCCAGCGGAGTAGTTATTTAAGTAGTCATCAGTTGTCTTGATAAGTAAACCAGAACCACCAGCAGTTGCATTTGTAATTGCAGATTGAGCACGAACCACTCTAAGTGCATTTCCGTACTGCAAGAAGTTTGCAGCAGTAAAGAAAGTCTCAAAGTTACTTCCGTTTGGTTTACCGAAAGTAGCAACTAACTCTTTTTCCGAACCGATTGCAGTAACTTCACCAACTGGGCCTTTTTCAAAGGCACCAGCCATACCTCCAATTGAGGTTGCAACGGCAGGAACAACATTAGTTAGGTCTACTTCTTTAACAAGAACACCAGGCGATAATTGAAAAGGCATTTTTGTTTCTCCTATTTACTTTATATAAAGTTGTTCACTTCTAATATATTTATCATAATTTAGTTTTCTAAACTCATTTTTATATGCACCACTGCATATAAATAGTTTTATGTCTCATTACAAACAATACAAGGAAACCATCAAAGAAGTGACAAAGAGAAACTATCGTAAGAGAGTAATCTGGGTCAACGAGTTCCTTGCAAATCAATCCTGTTGTCATTGTGGTGAAAGAGAGACAGCTTGTCTTCAGTTCCATCCACATGATTCTAAAATACGTTCTTTATCTAAACGTAAGGGTTTGAACAAACAATCTAGACAGGGAGTCATTAAATTAATAGACCAATCTAAAATTGTGTGTGCAAACTGTTACCTTAAAATTGAAAATGATATCATTGAGATTATATAGACATTTACCAATCTGTATCGTATTGTCTCACGATTGGTGACCATTTAGTTCCATATTCATCAACCATCTGTCCAATATTTTCATCTTCTAGACCATCTACGATGAATCCAAATGGAGCCATGTCTTGTTCTAGTTGGTCTTGATGTTCTAAGAACATCTTTTGTCTTAGGTCAATATCAGTAAGTTCCTTGAAATATTGTTGGTTTGTCATCCACGCAAATAATACACAACACATTGCAAGGTCATCTGTGTGACCTTCCTCAGCCTGATATGACTGACCATGTTGTACAAATGTGGATAACTCATCAATCAAGTCATAATCGTTGATAATCAGTTTATCCGTCTCAACCATTTGTTTGAGGTTGGAACATCCTAGTGTTTTCACTGCTTTAGTTGTTCTAACACCAAGTTGAGCCTTACCACCAGAGAAACCAGCACCAAGAATTTGACCAGCTCGACCACGCATTGATGCCATAACTAGATTATCATACTCTAAGTCATACTGCATTGCGTTTGCAACCTGTTCACCAATGTCATTGACTTCAATCATTACATATGCTAGATTATACGACTTTGCAACTTGATGAATGATAGTTGGGAACAATAAAGGTTTGATTTGATTATCACGATATTTTGCAACAATTCGATATGGTAAATCTGTGACATCAAATACTATAAATGCAGAGTAGTCATTATTAGTACCCCTTGCAACGTCTGCCACTAGTGCGTATGTACGTCCTTCCACTGGATTTTTATACAAGTCCAATCCAACATTTCTTTGAATTGGGTCATCAAAAACCATTGACTTAATTTTGGTTGGATGTATTAGTGTATTGACAGAACCTAAGAACTCACACTCAAATTCACGATTGAACTGTTCCTGTGAGGTGTTTGCAATAGTTTCTTCTTTCCATTTTTCATCACGGCCTGGCACTTCTGACCAGTGTACTTCAATAGGAATATATGAGTTCCTTTCTGATTCTGCATCACTCCAAAGTTTGTAAAACATATTCATACCGTTTGGTGTAGAAACAATGATTACCTTTGTTGTTGTACCAGATGAAATCGTAGGATATACAGAACTAAAAAAGTCTTCTGCGACATTGTGCGGTACGAAGGCAAACTCATCCAAGAATATTAGATTGTAAGAACCACCACGAACCGCACTAGAGGATGTGGATGACGCAACAATGCGTGACCCATTCTCTAAGTCCAGTGAACCCTTGTTCCAAGACATTACTCCCTGTTGTAACCATTTTGGTAGGTTCTCATATGCAAGTTGCAAACGTGATAAGATATCTCTTGCAGTTGCAGCCTTGTTGGCAAGAATAGCGACATTCATGTTGGGATTGAATAGAACGTAGTGTAGGATATAGGATACAATCGTGGTTGTCTTACCAGACTGTCTTGGTAACTTACATATCGTAAATCTGTTGTTGTGAATTGTTCCCACCATCTCTTTTTGAAATGGAAACATATTAAAAGGAATCAACCCCTCATCTAGAGAAACAATCTTGATATATTTAACACAAAAATACATGGGGTCTTCCATGCACTTCTTATACTCAAGAATCTGTTCTTCTGTCCATTCGACAGGAACATTTGCTTTCTTTAGAAGGGGGTTGCCTAGATAGTGATTTGCATCAGTCATGCAACTATTTATTCAGTTGGTGGAGCGTTGTCCTCTTGATGCTTTTTGTGTGCAGCCTTGACTGCATCAGTATGAAACTGTGCAACCATTGCCTTCACATCTGCACTTTCCTTGGATGAGTCATCATTTGGCCCAACAACATGACGGTGATAAGAACGTGAAATTTCTACACCATCTTCTTCAATAACAGTAGCAGTTCTTACTTGAATCATTTTGAACTCACCTACTACTTCAATTTTATCTTCTTCTGTACGTTTTGTAATCGCCATTATTTTTCTCCTTTTGTCCACCCCTAGTATCCACTAGAGGTATAAAGTTATTTATGATGGTTGTTTAGGCCACTTAATATCTTCCCACTTAACATAACCTTTATCATTTGTGGGAATGGTAAGTCCATCCATAAAGTCTCTCAACTCTTGTCTATATGTTGCCCATTTAGTTTTAACTGAATCTGAAAGAGGACTATCATTAAACTGTGTCCAATCAGATTCTTGTAAAAGATTGTTTCTATGTGTTCTAACATCATGTTCATGCCATTGAGCATTTGTCCAATTTGTAGTATCAACCATTTTTATCTAATCCCATAAATTTCTGCATTAACTCTGCTGGTAAAGGTTGTAGAACCATTATCACCACCAGCAGTACTGCCAGTATCAAAGTTTAAACCCAGTTTGGCAATTCTGTTAGTATTAGTAATTCTAATAGAACCGTTTGCTCTTGCAGAACCAGCTCCGGCATAATTCCAATTTGACTGCACTTGCATAGTTGAATTTTGATTTATTGAAGTGTTTGGATGATTATGAATATAACCACTTAATGTAGCGGTCATTTGTTTGTATTGATTGAATGCAAATCTGAAATAACCACCATTTCCACCAGTTTGTGGCGTATTCGTAGAACCACTGGCATTATAACCATGCATAGTCATTGCCATATCTAAATTTGAACCAGCGGCATTTTGTGTTATTAGATAATAGTGTTGGTTTCCGTCTGCTCCACCGGCATCAATGTTTATACTAAACCAAAATGTATTATAGTCATTGATATGACTAGAAAAATCTAAGATTACTGTATCACTTGCATAATTTACATTACTACTATCAGCTCTACTAACGAGAAGATTATAACCATTTGGATTTGTAAAGTTACTAACAGTTTTTCCACTGAAACTTAATGCAGAAGGTAGTTTTGCCATAGTAACTGCATTATCAGTAATATTTGCAGTTGAAATAATATTACTGCCAGAAAGTGGATTACTTACAGTGATGTTACCAGAACCAGCTACAGTTTCAATAATATCTACTTTAATCTTGGATGACATTTATCTTTTCCCTACAAAATTATTTATGTGTATGTCTCATATGCTAAACTGAAACCCCATCCATACACCGAACCATTAGATGCAGTATTAGTGTTATCTGATGCTTTTCTAAAATTATTTGTGCTGGTATTGCCTACAGATATACTAGTGTGAAACGCATGACCAGTTGTATTGTATTCTTTTACGAAAAGAGAAAGATAATTTGTTTCTCTTATTGCGTAAGGAAATCCACCAACACTGCCATGAGTAGTTCCAGATTGAACATATCTCATTTCAACTTGAATTATAACCTGTCTTCCAATTTTAACATAACGTCCAGCACGATATTGGTAAGAAGATTGAGTTGAGAAAGTTGGAGTGAATGTGCCTTCCTCATAATCGTCAATTACATTTGAATCACCACCACTACCTATTGATATACCAGCGCTTCCAGTAATTAGTCCAGTAACACCAAGAGTACCACCAACTGTAGAGTTTCCAGTTAAGTTACCAGTTACATTTCCAGTTACGTTACCAGTTAAGTTACCAGCAATGGTATTACTTGCAGTAATATTACCAGAACCAGTTCTTGTTGCGATTGTATCTACTTTAATTGTTGACATATCTATATCTTCCTATGCAGTCATATAAACTAAAACACCACCAACTAAAAATGCACCATCATCAATTTGTCCTAATGACCAACCAGTATATTGTGTTGGGTTATTAGTGCTTTTTTGATATACATTAATTGCATTTGTGCCTGGATTCATAAATAAAGCTGGATAATTTCTTCCACTAGAAAAACTTGTTGATGTTGACCAGTAGTTTTCAATCCATGCACCAGCACCACTTGAAATACTTCCATCAGATTTTGAAGTAAAAGGTAAACCTCTAATTATACCATCACCAGAACCACCAGAAATACCACCAGATTCAATTCTCATGTAAATATGTGCAAAAACTTGTCTACCAATTTTCGTGTAGTGTCCAGAATTGTATGAATATGAACTTACTGTTGGGTCACTACTAGTGCCACCAAGTGTTGCTGTCCATGTGCCTTCTTCATAATCGTCAAGGGTATTAGCAGCTCCAGTTCCACCGACTGCGACACCGCTACTTGCAGTAATCAAACCACTTGATGTTAGTGTTCCAGCGACACTAACTAGACCATCATCTCTGACCGAAAACTTTGATGCAAGACTTGAGTTAAAACAATTTAAAATTTCACTAGAACTACCATCTGTCGCACCAGCAACACTTAATGCTCTTGTACCAGCAACAATATCTGCACCTACAGATGCATGACCAGGCACATGAAGAGTATTACTTGGGTCAATCTTAACTTTGTTTGCATCTCCACCAGATGTATGTCCTGCTAATGTTGTTACTGTAATTTTACTCATGTCTATACCACCGAAAGTTCACCGTTGATTGTAAGTGTTACTCCACTTGCAATCGTCAGTGGGCCTGCGGCCAATCCATTGTTGTTTGCATCAATTGACACACTTGTGTTTAGTTCGTTTTCATGTACACGAATAATATCTCCAGCACCACCAGAGGTTTCACCTAGAAACTTACCACCACCAAGACCAGATGCACTAACTCTTTTTAGTGTCGATGCAGAGGTATCAAAAATGACTAGTTTATCACCAGATACCGCTTTATCAACATCTGAATTTGCGAGTGTCGTTCCAGAACCTTGGATTGCACCGTTTCCTATTGTAGTTAATGTTGGCATTATTCTTTTCCTTTTAACATTTTTTGCAATTCAGCAGTTGAACCGACAAACAATGCATTTGTTACATTCTTTGGTGCAGTGTTTGGAACTTCTTTGAGTTTCTTCATTTTCTCTTGAAGGTCACCAAGCTTCTCCGTTACATCTGCAACATTCTTAATTAACTGTCCAGCAACTTCATAAGACCTTGGATGTTCGCTTTCTTTTGCGAGTTCAAGAATTCCATCAATTGCATCCTGTCCTCTTTCTACCAGACGATAAAAGTTTTCTCTCTGATATTTATAATCATTGTCTGCATCTTCAGATGTAGTTGGTGGTGGAGTAACCTCTGGTAAGGTTACTTGAGATGTGCTTGTTTCCACAACATCTGTAATTCCCAACACATTATCTAATACATCATCAGAGTTACGCATGATAAACCTACGCCGGTTTCTGCGGCCAAGTTACATTTTCCAACACACCATCTTTCAAAGTCGCATCCTTACCACCAGATGCTGCTGGAAGGTCACGAAGTTGTTGACGATATGTTTTCATATTGTCTGCCATGGTTACATCTGAAAGTGCATAAAAATCTGTCTCTGCAAGTTTAGCGTCCCTTTGTTTACGAAGTTCTACCATAGGTGCGGCCGCTTCCAGTTTTGCTTTTTCATCTGACACTTGTTTCCAAGTTACGCCCCACTTTGAAGTGTCAGCAGATTCAATTGCAGAACCGTTTTCATCTGCACCAGTTACCTTGCGAAACATTGTGTTGAATTCAACTTCATCTGTAGGTTCGCCACGAAGAACCCACTCCGTGATACCCAGTGAAGATAATGCTTCTCCAATATTTGCCATTCTATTTTCTCCTGTTAATTCTTTTTTCTATTTATGTTATCCGATTTTAAATCCACTAATGAATCCATTTAATGCAGCCGCAGTTGCATAGTATGTATTGAAGGCACTACTACCGTCTTGATAGTAATCAACAGCAAGAACATTTGATGCAGTGAACGTATATAAAAAAGTATATGTTGCTTGACTGTAAGAACTTTCTGCTCTATTTTCTTCAAAGTATGCGATATAATCATTACCATTTTGAGTATTAGAATATCTTGCGGCCATCATAAATCTATTAGAAGTCAAATTATTCATCTTCTGTGAGATTGTACAAAGATATGTACCGGCAGTATCGGAACTAAAATTAATTCTATTATTTGATAAATCAATGAAACTATGGGTATCTGCTACAGAAGCATGAAGTTCCATTTGAGTATATTGACTGGCTGGTATGGATTGTGCTTGATTAGTTTTTGCTATAAAGTGTGGACGTTTATCAAATGAAAATCCACCACTATCAATTGCAATCGCATTAGTGCCACCAGTGTGTGCAATATTTTGTACTTTTAATGTAGATGCCATATTCTATTCCTTATCCTAAAACTTCTTGCAATAAAATATTACCACCATGTCCAGAGGCCTCAGAATCAATATATTGCATATTACTATCACTATGTCTGTAACTTTGCATAGTATATGTAACAGCACTAGTTGTACTTGGTGAATCTAAGAATGTCATATTCATAATACCATCATGTTCGTTTGTTGCTTGTCTTACTTGAAATTGTTCAAAATTACTAGACGTATTCCAGATAAGAGTTGTTGAACCACCAGAAATCGCTCTATTTAATCTAAACGCACCCCTCATATATGTTGAAGTACCATTTAATCTAAAAGGTATATGAAAGTGAACTAAAACTTTACTACTTGTCGCAGTTGGTGTAATTGCAAGAGTATAGTTTGTATCAGCCCATGTTGCACTTGCACTATTTGAGTGACCAGCAATAGTACCAGACTGAACCATTTGTCCAATCATATGAGGAACTTGTACACCACCAGCATCAGTTACTACAAGTTTCTTACCAGTAGGAACTGTAATCGTTGAACCACTTGCAGTGTTTAGATTGTTTACGAATAGAGTACTCATTGTGCAATCTCCATAAGAACGATACTCGCACTTGAACCACCACTACCATCACCATAACCAAATTCACATTGTCCAGAACCAGCTTGTCTTTTAGCCTGTAATTTATATGTTAAAGTTGTACCAGCAGCCGCAGAGGGAGTATCTAACATACTGACTAAGTAATTACCCATAACATTATAAGATGTATAAGCACCATATTTATCAGCATTGATTTGGGTGCTGTTTCTAAGAATTTTAGTAGAGCTTCTAGCAGATTGTCCAGATTGATTTTCATAGAAAACACAATTCATTTTTACAAAAATTAAACTATTTGCAAATTTAGTTACTATTGCCTTTGACATGACATCCACAAAAGATGAAGTTTGAACATTTACTAAAGAGGACATGGATGAAAGAAGGCCTGGTCGAAGATATTGTACAGTTTGTACAATAGAACCTTCAGGCAACTTAACATTTGCTGCTGTGGTTGCACCTACGATATTGTCTACTGTTAATGTTGAAGCCATTCTCTATCCCCTATACAATCGTAAGATTCCCAAGGACTGTAAGATTTACAGTTCCAGAAGTTGATACAGTCAAAGGCCCAGCACATGATGCGTTATCACCAGATGCAATAGTTACACTGGTGTTTAGAGTTGATTCGTTTACACGAAAGATGTCACCCTTGCCGTTTGTTGCATCACCTCTTGTTGCACCATTTTCACCAATGAAAAACCCAACACCACCAGCACCAGCAGCAGTCTTATCAGCAGTAATAGCGTCATCTGCAATATCGGCAGTTGCGATTGTTCCGTCTGCGATTGAACGAGATGTTACTTGTCTAATTGCCATATCTTAAATCCTTTATAGTATTTATGCATCATCTGTGTCTGTACCAGTTGTCTCATCATAATTCTTTGCATCTTGGAAGAACGAGGTTGTTTCGTTAAATCCGAAATCATCATCTGCATCAGCAGTTGCTGGATTAGGTGCAACAGAATATCTTTGTTCTCTTTTTGGAGTGTTAACTTGTACATCAGTATACTGGTCAACCTGTACTGTCTTGATAACTTTCTGGTCAGTGACAGGCCCATACAGATAGAATTTTGCGGTGAATGACAGAGTATATATGATACTACGTCTTGTTAAAAAATCTGCTTCATAGTTGTCTTCATATGTGACGTTTGTTAATACGATAGGAACATCTCTAGTTGTTCCCATGTCAGTATTATCATTGAGTGTGACTGTATAATCTGGTTGGAAGAATGGAAGAATTTGTTCTACAATCTGCAATGCGTCATCAGAGTTTTTTGCCATAACAAAAACTTCAAAGTCCATATTGTATGGAACAGGCATAAACTGTTGGCTCATACTTTTGCCATCAGAAGAAGAGTTTACCTTTTTGAACTTCTGAATAGAATTCAATTTACGAGTAGCATCATATGTGACATTTTGAATTTCAAAACCAATACGAGGTAAAGTGACCGCAACTTTTTTTGTAATGTTGGGGTCTTCTCTAAGTCTTGCTAACCATTTATTTTTTGGGCCGTATGCAAGAGGAACTTTCATAGTTTGTGTTACCGCTCCAGAACTGTTTGTACGAACTAAATGAATGTCGTTAAACATCGTTCCAAATGCGACAACCACTTTTCGCATTGTTTCATGGTAAAATTGTTGTCCTAACATATTATCCTACTCTTCCTATATCACCAAATGGATTAGACTCCGTGAAGTCTAGAACCGTATCATCGGCAGTCTCAAAGAAATCATTCATCGCATTTTCATCAATGGTGTCAACTTTATAAGTTTCTAGTATTATATAGTGTCCTGTTTCAGACAGGATTGAACCTGTACCATCCTCAAGAGACAGTTGATGTAATCCAGCATCAAGTGAGTTATCAGTTTCAATTGCATCAATCTCTGCAATACCAGTGTCCATATCTTCAGAACTGTACTCAAAGGTTCTAACCTTGAGTTTAAAAGCTGGTACGTTGTGTACTTGATAGAATGGGTCATCATGGTCTACAAATGAAATCTCAAAAATCTTCTTGACTTTTGGGAAGTAAACCAAGTCTCCCTCATTTGGTCTAGTCTTTACAATCAAGTTTGAATCAGTTGATACCAGTTGTTCAAACCTTCTCTTTGCTACAACAAACGTGGCCTCATCTCTCATCTCAATACCAAACTTGGTCATGATTTCTTTTTCACCCTCATAACCTTCCGTATTTTCAAAGTACATTTCGATTAGATACGCATCACCAAATTTAGACAATACATCCTCACCCAACAACTCATCTTCTTTTACAAGAGTTCTTGGAATATAGTATACGTCTTGACCATAAATCTTCAACTGCTCTATCATTAAATCTTCATAGAGATGTTGTTCTGGTTTCGTACCTGTGTCAAAATACACGTTTGTTGGCATCACATTATCCTATCATATAATCTGGCGGCAACTCATATGCAAGTTGTATTTGTTCTTCTAACTTTTCTATGTCAGCGTTTGCTTGTTCAAAGATAGCCGCACCGTTTAATGTTACACCACCCAACATTTGTACACCTTCAAACTTGGAAAGGTTTGCACCCCATTGTCTTTTAATCAGTGCGGTTGTATACCTCTTCAAGTAAATATCATTGAAAACATCTGTGTATGTAGTTGGGTCTAACTTTCTATATGCCTCAATGATAATAAAATCGTTTACGTTAACATCGTTTTGCCAATCCATATCAACATATAATCTGTTCTGGTGTTGGTTAAAACGAATAGGTCTTTCACCTACTAAAATATGGTCTAAGAAATCAAGGTGTGTCATTGTCATCTGATAATGTATTACAGATGTACTAGAGAAATCGTATAGGTCATTCAATCGTAATTGATAACGAACATCAAAAAGATTTAGATTAGCTCTGTCTGTAAAGTCAAAAACTTTAACCACAGACAAAACACTATCTGGTATAGGGATAAACCCTTTACCTTCTAACCATGTTGCAGTGATACTATTGTCTACTGTATCCGTTGCAGTAACAGAGGTATTTGTTGCTGCCCTGTCGATTTCGGCCTGTGTGATTTGATGTTTCAAATACATCCTCTCAACACCATCGTAGTGATATTGAGCGAAGTATTGCAACGCTTCGTCAATTCTGTCCTCTACTTGGTCATCATCGACATTAATTTCAATCACAGGCTTACCAAGAGTTCTAAGACAATACTCTTTTAATGCTGCTCTAGAATTTGGATTCGCCATTTAATCTTCCTTTTTAGTTATTTATGTCATCCAATAACCTATATCTAATTTGCCGGAAATACTTGTGTAGTTCCAACATACACTTTTGTAATTTGTGTGCTACCATGATAAACTGCACTTACTGTATCAGACCCATGTTTAATGAATTTTGTTGCAGCTGCTGCTCCAGATGATGAAAAATTCTCATCAAAGAAACCAAGGGTCGAAACAGTTGTTGTATCATAAAATCCAAGAGAACTAACTTTAGGTATAGCCATATCAATATGTCTCTATTGCAACATTTGTTATATAAAATTTTTGAATATTAGTATTAGCTGAAAATTGCAATTGAATGCCAACTATAACACTAGTTATATCGTCTTGACCACTTGCAGGCACGTTTGTTAAGTTAAGTGTTCCTGTAGTGGGAGAGGTAACATCGCTTGATAATGTTCCAATATTACTTGAAGTGTATACACGAAAATTATCAGTTTGAGTGCTATCTCTATGATGTGCTTTTAATTTAATATTTTGTTGACTTCCACTACCACCATTTGAATAAGCAGCAGATACGGTAACTCTTAAATTATCACTTCCAGCAGTATAACTTGGAACAGAAAGTTCTAAAGGTATCCATGCATAATTAGATGCACCACCAGTAGTTCCTGACCATTGGCCAACTAGAACAGCTGTGCTACTAACAGTGTCATTATACAAAAGAACACCATAAGAATCTCCTGATGTATATGGGTCACTTATAATTGATATGGGTTTACCATCATAGTCATTATGCTCAAAACTCCATATTGCATATTTTGGAGCATCATTCGCACCTAATGCTGTAGATGTAAAAGCTATAATATTATGAGCTGTAGTTCTGTAATTATTTGAATTACAAATTAATTTTTCAAATGAAGCATATGAAATAGGAGTATTTACATTTCTACTCAAGGCAGGAACAGTCCATTCATTACTAGTATTAAGAGTTCTTGTTTGACCAAGATATTCAACATCGGCAGCACTGCCAGTTGAATGTGGGCCATAAATAGCATCAGTCTGACTTGTATCGGCAGTAAGATTAGCAAAAGGAGCTATGCCAGGCTTTTTTAAACCTGTTTCATATACCTCATTTATTTTTTCTTTTGGGTCTACTTGCAATAGAATTGGACTTCTATCACTAGTGCCTTCAGAGTGCATGAAGTAACAACTATTTTGCAAATAAGTTATAGTTCCTCCAGTGTAGTTATATGCAGCCCTGTCTTGTATTTCGCAAATTCTGTTGACGTTATCATCATCATCGCTAGATGTGCAATAAACATTTCCAAATTTAAGAGAACTAATTGGCGTTGTATCTTGACCAAAAGGCCCTCGTAATACAAATTTTCCTTGAATAATCAAATTTGGAATAATAGCATTTCCCTTGCCGCCATAGAAATAAAAGTTACTTTCACTACTTCTTGCATAATACGTTTCACCAAAGACATTAATTTTAGTTGTACTACCTACTGTATCATCCATATACCAATTACTTCCTCGTTGATGACCACTGGAAAAGGTAGGTAAAACATGGTTTAATGTATTTGCACCAGAATAATACATACCATAATAAGTTAGATTATTGTACCGACCAGAAGATGACCTAGATGCATAACCAAGAATACAACGCTCTAAATCAAAATGAGTTTTGGATGTGGAACTGTAATTTAAATACAGATATCTATAATTTGTTTCATTATAAGGTTCTACAATACTGTATCCATCTTGAGCAGTTGTGCTTGTCCAACCAGCAGTTAATTTTACTTCATTAGCCATAGAAAACCAATATCCATAACCAGTACCCATAGTTATAGGATTAGCATAAGTGTCTTTCATTCTAAACACTTCCATTCCAGTACTACTTGCACTAGTATAACTCAATTGTTCTTTTAAAACACCCCATAAAAATACACCTATTCCATTCTGTAATTGTGTACTATTACTTGTATCAGCAGCAGCAAAAAACAAAGGATGTGACCAATTGGGTAAATAACTAGATATATCACTATTTTGAAAAGCAAACACACTAGATTTACTAGTAGAAATGGTAGCGTCAAAACTACTATTTCCAGTTACAGGTTTTAATGTTCCTTTGCCAGGGCTGTAAAAAATAGTTTCACTATAATAAACATTTCCTTTACTTTCAAATAAAGTAGAAAATGGTAATCCTTTAAATCTTACTTCATCTCCATCAGAAAGAGTAGTACCATTTATTGTTTCAACTTTAAAAGAGCTAGAAGTACCCCAAAAATCATTAATTGAAAATGGAGCGGCATATGAACCATCTTTTGTGCTGGTATCTGTAGTTCCATTACCCTGTGTAGTTGCTTCAAGAAAGGGGTCTAACCAATATACAGCCATTATCTATCCCTCACCCAGTCCTTATATGCATCTTCACACCTATCATTTAAAGAAACAAGACTTTCTCCTGTAATATCTTCTAATACTGTTATTTCCTCTTCTCCATTCTCATCATGACAACGAATTTTTACTAAAGGAAAAACGACATTTAAAATTTCATATGACATTATATTGTTCCTCTTATGTAACAAAATAGATTGTATTTGAGTCTGGTGATAAGGCATTATATGCAGATTGTGTTAATACTACAATATGTTTACTATCAACAGTGTCAGCATTTATGTTTAAGGCATCTATGTCTGATTTTGTTTGGTCAGCTGTTGCACTAGTCTCAATACCATTAAGTTTGGTGTGGTCGGCATCTGTAAAGACATTACTATCCGTAGCACTTTCGACCAAAGTTCTAATCTCTGCGGCTGTCTGGTCGGCTGTTGCTGATGATTCAATACCATCAAGCTTTGTGCCATCCGCAGACAAATCACGACCATCAACTGTTTGACTACCAGACATGGTAATGTTGCCTGTCATAGCTCCACCAGACTTTGCCAGAGCATCTACAGTGATGAGTGTTCCTACCGTTTTAACTGTTGCGTTATTTGCCATGTTTTATCCCCCTAACGCAATCGCAAATGCAGAGATTTGTGCGTTTGTTTCTGATTTAGAAAAAACATCTAAGTTTGTTCGTATACTTGTAGCACTAGCACTACCTAAATCTGATGGTCTGTATGGAAGAACAACAGCTTCAGTTGTACTAAGAGCAAACAAAATTGGATTACTATATCCAGTTGTTGGTTCTGTCGCAGTGAAATCACCAGCACTTGTTGTTGAAACGAAATAGTATTGACCAGCAGTTAAACTAGATAGTGTAATCTTACCAGAAAATGTTGCAGTAAAAGTATTTGTATTTGCAACAGCAGATACAACAAATATACCAAGTGTACCAGTTGCATTTGCTTGAGCTTTTACATAGTTAGTTCCATTATTATATATCACATCACCAACTGCAAGTCCATGTGAAGATTGTGTTACACTCCAAGATACATTTTCACCACTTCCACTACTTGCATCTGCAAAACTAAGTACACCAGAGCCATTTGTTGTTAAAACTTGACCATTACTACCATCTGAAGAAGGATAAGAAATTCCATCAAGAACAACTTTACCAGAACCGTTTGGTGTAATATTAATATTTCTATTTGTTGTTGAGACAATACTATGAGTCACAACGTCAAGGTTGCCACCAAGTTGAGGTGTAGTATCATCTGCAACACTAGGAATACCAGAACCAGCAAGTGACCCAACAGATGCAAACGAAAGAGTACCAGAACCATCTGTCGTTATAACATGGTTTGCAGAACCGTCTGAAGTGGGATATGTAATACCACTTGCACTTAGAGTTCCAGTAAGTGTTGTATTACCAGCAACTGTCAACCCTGTACCATTCAACAACTGCAAACTATCTGACCTTAGTCTTGCAGTGATAGTGTTTGAACCAGCCTTAACATTTGCAAATTCAATAAGACCATCTTCTGTGCCAGCAGATGCGTCTTGAATCTTACCAGTTATCTTTGCATAAACGTGTTGACTACCACCGTCATCATCTCCCAAAAATCTAATTTGGCCAAGATAATCTGCATCAGCAGGACTTGCACTATCACGAACCAGTGATAATTCTGGTGCGGCACTTGAACCAGCATCAGTGGATGTGAGTGTAAGATTACCAGTAGTAGAAATATTACCAGTACCAGTAATATCCTGTGAGTTTAAGTCTAAATCACCAAGTAACTGGACACCAGTAAGTTTTGCTGTATTGGTAGTTTTCAGTGTTCCTGTAATCTCTACAGTTTCAGTGATTGTTCCAAACGAACTAGGAACAGCACCAAGTGCAACCTTACCATCATCATCAAACCTGTGTCTCTCTGTTCCACCAAAGTTGAAAGTAAGAGATGGTGTATTTCCGTTTATTCTCCAACCCTCAATTCTAGTTTGTTGGTTATTTGCATTTATATCTGCCGAACCAGCTCTGTTTCTAAATACAAGTCTACTAACTGCACCACCAGTTCCAGTTCTTGAACCAGATACAACAAAGTCCTTTGTCTCAAATTGAGAAGTTCCAGATATAACAACTTCACCAGATGCATCAAAGTTGAGGTCTGAAGTAGTTTTGATTGTGTTATCAGAACCATCATGGTAAATGGATAAATCTGTTCCAGCGCCAAAGTTCAGTCTATCATCTGATGAACTTGCACTGTCACCAAAGTTGATATTTTTTGCATTGACATCAAGGTTGCCTCCAAGTTGAGGCGTAGTATCTTCTACGACATTGTTGATAGAAACAGCTTGCGCTCTTGCATCTGTGTAGTAAAGATTAGATGAACCTTCTGAAAGGTCATCAGTATCAAAGTTTGTAAGGTTTCTTGTATTGGTAAACACAGCCCAACCCATGTTTCCATGTGCAGAACATTGATAGTGAAGAACAGGTGGAGTCGCATCTGATACTACAATTTGAGTGTACGCACCAGAACTGCCAGGCGTACCACTAGTTGTTACGCCAGTAGTATATGCAGTTGTCTTACTTGAGTCAAGATAAAAACGAAGTGGGTGGCCAGAGTTACTTGAATCACTCTGGTCAAACCGATATGTGTTTCTTGGAATGAGATGCAGATATGGTGAGAAGACACCGTTTATTTTATAACCATTACTAGAACCAACACCATTGTAAGGATGATTTGCGTCCTTAGTCGCAACAGTCACATAAAGTACTTTTGTTGCAGATTCAAAATCGGTCGCATAATGGTTCGCAACAGTAACAATGTTGCTACTGCCGTCACGCATATACATTTTGCGGTCATATGTATTAACCGCAAATTCACCCTCTGTCAAGTCCGAAGTTG
>VTLG01009841.1_pt1 | contig 17796 bp, 26 predicted proteins | sample 4694571 | NCBI WGS metagenome assembly VTLG01 (sample SAMN12604809, study PRJNA352737) | marine metagenome | biome: ENVO:00000447; feature: ENVO:00000209|ENVO:00000569|ENVO:01000036; material: ENVO:00002151; isolation source: viral sequences binned using virsorter ... | reverse complement strand
TTCTCCTGTTAAAAAAGTGTGTAAGCAGAACCTATGGTCACTTCCTGAACGGTAAAGCCTGTATCGGTAGGGCTGTTTCAAGAACCTATTAATTACTACCACTCTGAAGTTCTACTTACACTTTCAATCAAACAGACTCTTCAGATATTTCTTTTATAATCTCAGGAAGTCTATCCGTTGAACCTTTTTCAAGTAAAGCTATTGCAAGTTTATCAGATATCTTCCTTTTTAAACCATAATCATCTTCTCTAAAATCTAATTGATTATGATAACCTAAAACTAGATTCACTTTATTGTTAAAGTTAAAAGACTGAATATGAGTTCTAAGTTCGTCTTTTAGTTTTTGATGTTTCTTATAAATTTCTGATTCTTTTTCTTGTAGTTTTTCAATAGCTTCAATTTGTTTTTGAAAAGATAAATAATCTCTTTTACTAACTAACTGTTTAGCTTTTATTTTTCTTTTAGTATTTACGTTTTTAGCTATAGTATTAACAATAGCATCTTGTTCAAATTTTCTTAATTGTGTCATAGTTTTATCTTATTGTTTGTATTTGATATTTAGTAGGTTCATAAGTTTGTCTAAAAGGAGTAACAGATACTACTTTAAAACCCTTTTTATACATAATAAATATATCTTCTCTGTGAGAATGATTTTCTAAGTATCTGTACTTGTTATCTTGTAAATGTCTCTTAGCACTTTCTAAAGTATTAAATATCTTTTTCATATTGTTTTAATGTTGTTAATGAATGGTGGAGCATGGTATAGTACGTCTTGCATTTTGTCAACACAAGACGCACACCATAAATAGTCTTTATCCGAATAAAGCTTTGTTCATTCGTTGAAACAGACTAGGCTTTTCAAAATCTCTATTTAAACGTAGAGTTTTAAAAGCATCTAAGTATTCATCAGTTATCCTAAAATTTTCAGGAACTTCAAGAACCTGCATCATAGGATTACGTCTGCCGATACCAACTTTTTGATAGAACCTAACATTCCTTTGAGGGTGTTTCTTCAAAACATTTAAAGAAACTTTGCCAACATGAGTTGTATCAAAAGTATCTCCTGACGTAAATTCATATCTATTCTTGAGTTTTCTAACTCTAGCAATAGAAACATTCTCGTCATCACACAGTTTCCAAAAAGTTTGTACTTCTAGTGGAGCATTTGCAATAGCTGTTGTGGTAGCTGAACCTTTATTTGTATAAGTAATAGCCATAATTTTTTATTATTTATAGTTAAATTAAACTTTAGTTGAGGTCAAAGTCGTAACCTAATCGTCAAACAAATCTAAACCTTCTAAGGTATCTTCATTGTTTTCCAAATCCATTAAAAATTCTTGTAATCTATCTAGCATATCATTCTCCTCTAATAAATATTTTGACATTGCTTTGATGTTGGGAAGTATGGCATACAACTGATTGATTGTCAACACAAAACGCACACCATAAATAGACTCTATGTCTAATTACTTCCATGATAAATGTTTGGGATTAACAAAGTAGTCACGAGGTTGTTTAGTAAACCCATAATCTTTGTACCATTCTCGCTTTCGCTTTTGACCTGAAACAAAACTATCTGACTCAGCATCTCTTCTCCATTGAACAAAAGCTTTAGTTTTAAAGTTTTCAAGCGACAGTCTAGCTCTATGAGTAGAGTTTCTCATCATTACCCACTTCCTACCAATCTTTATTTGATACAATCTGTTACCAAACTTTCCCATAAAGAAAGTCTCAAAGTGGTCAGACATTTGAGGGTTTAAAAGTCTTTCTTGTCTTTCAGGTGAAATCCTTATATGTAGTTTTTCCATAATTATTTCCTTAATGTTTTGTTATTAAACCTCTTAGAAGATACTCAGCTTCATCTAAATGTTCTACTGTTTTTTCCAAGTCATCAAAGTTTATTGTAGGAAACTCTTTTTTAACTCTGTCGTCTCCTGTTTTACTAGCCAAAACCAACATATCTAAAAACAACATCATACTCCTAATATCTTTAGACATAGCTTCAAAAGTTTCATTCTTCATCTGCTCAAAGGATTGTGGTGGGTTCAGTTCGATTACATTATCTTTTTTATCTTTCATAATATTTTTATTTGTTATACTGTGGCACAATTGCCAAAGCCACTCCATTAAAGCACCGTTTCATTTTTTGTCAAGTGACAAACGTACAGATGTAAATAAACTCTACCTATAAATATTTATACACATAATCATTATAATCTTTGCATACCCCTGTCGGCTTCGCTAAAGGGTTAAAACGGGTAGACATGTAAGTACTTACACATAAGTATCTATGTAAGCCTTACGTAAAGACTAAAAAATACTAATGGCAAAGTTACTCTAAAGAGTAAAATTTTTATTAGAAAAAAAATGTTGACAAGGCTTGACTCAGGATTTACTCTGTAATGGCAAATTTCGGCAACGGTGCTGAAATCTTTAATAACTGCCCTTTAGGGCAAGGAATGAAAAAATGGCAAAAACTGCTAAAAATGGTGCTAAAGCACCAAAACAAAAATTTAACCCAGAAGCTAGAGCTTCTTATCCTCAAGTTATGAAAATTGCTATGCATTTTTCAAAACTAGCTAAATGTCCGAAGGACATTAAGTTCGGAACTTTGAGAGGTCATTTCCTAGCGAAGCTAAACGACCAAAAGAAACCTTTGACTCAAGGTCAAGTTTCTAAACTTCTTACGCTGAAAGCTGTTCCAGCTTCGGATTTGAAGTCCATGAGAGCTTATAAGGATTTTCAATCCTCATAAGCAGTTTGGAATTAGGGAGCTTTAGAGCTCCCTTTTTCCCTAAATTTTTATATAAAAATTGGAGTAAATTTATGAGCATAAATTTTGAAGTTTCTAAACACTTATTCTTAGATGGTTTACATCTAAAAACAGAGTTTGAAAATGGATATGAAGTATCCATAGTTCCAAATTCTTTCAATGACAACTCTTCTAGAGTTGAGTTAGGAATTTGGTTTGAAGGAACTTATATAAGTTCTTTCAGCGATGAAGATTTAACTTTCTTAACCCTGTTAAGAGCTTTTGAAATCTGTGAAGAGGTCAGAGACCTCAACCCAAATATCTAATCAGATATTTGAAATCTTAAGAGGGAGCTTTATAGCTCCCTTTTTTTTATATAAATTTTTTTAGGCCTATTTTATTCTAAAATATGCTAAAAATAATTTATCAATGAACAACCAGGTATCTTTCAGATACTTGGTTAATAATCAAATTTAGAGCTATTTAGAGCCCCGTAGAGCTCCAAATACTATCTAACCCTAGCTACCCTACCAATAGGAGTTAAAAACTCCGTAAACCTTTGATTTTACTATTGAACTTTTAAAGTCTTTGAAGACTTTAGAACTATAATAAATCTACATAATTTCTTCAGAAATTCTGTAAACTTCATAATCTTTCTAGCTTTATCAAGCTAGAAAATCTCTCAGCTCATCTGGAATATTCGATAGAGGTCTGAAAGACCTTCTAGAAATATTAATTTTCAAAACTCTTTAGAGTTTCAAGGGGTAGGCAGGTAGCCACCCCCTCCTCCCCCTATATATGCACATTCGTATACATTTTTAGAAGGTTTGAAGTGTTAAGTTGAAGGGTACGACCGGACATTAAAGAGCTTTAAAGTAGGCAGGTATCTGTAGATATACAACCCCCTACCGGACAAGTCCTCATTATATAGATAAAATAAAGGATTGTCAAGCATTTTCGTATTTATTTTATAGATACTTGACAAAATCATACCCATACCTTATAATAAAGAACATGAATCTACCAGTTACTAAAAGAAAACTAACAGAAAAACAAGAATCGTTTCTAAATAACCTTATAGAAACTAAAGGAGATTTAAAACTTTCTGCTGAACTTGCAGGATACTCAGGAAATCACTACCAAGTTATGAATAGTCTTAAACAAGAAATAGTTGAATTAGCCGAGACAGTACTTGCAAGGGAAGCTCCAAAGGCAGCATTTAAACTCGTAGAAGTTATGGAAAGTAATACAGCATTGCCACAAGCTAATGTAAAATTACAAGCAGCTCAAACAATTCTTGATAGAGTTGGTGTTTCTAAAACAGAAAGATTAAAGGTAGACCACAATGTTTCTGGTGGTATATTTATTTTACCTGAAAAAGAAACAATAGATATACAAGCAGAAGATACTTATTATGAAGATATTCCTAACTGAATATAATATAGATGATAAAATATATGCAGGTATTAATATATTTGCTCCTAATGATTATGAAGCAGAACTAATAGCAGAAGAACAAGGAGTAACAATAGTAGGAGAAATTACAGGTGTAAAGTTTAGACCTGAGTTTGCAGATTATTTAGATTCACACAAAAATACAATACACTAATGGCAACAAAAAAGAAAAAGAAAAGTACAGTCAATAAAGCAGGTAATTATACAAAACCTGCTATGCGTAAAAGACTCTTTAATAAAATTAAAGCAGGAAGTAAAGGTGGTAGACCCGGACAATGGAGTGCAAGAAAAGCACAGATGTTAGCTAAACAATATAAAGCAGCAGGTGGAGGATACAAATAAGAAACTACTAAGTAGACCTTTATGGTATATGGTGTTTTTACCAACACTACCTCCAGTTATCGGAGCTATCATTATATTATTAATTATTTATAATTTTCAATCATGAGAAGAAAAAAGAAAGACCCTAAAGTAGGTACAGGTAAAAAACCTAAAGGAAGTGGTAGAAGACTTTATACAGATGAAAATCCTAAAGATACAGTCTCTATTAAATATAAAACTCCTGCTGATGCTAGAGCAACAGTAGCTAAAGTAAAAAGAATTAAAAAACCATTTGCACGTAAGATACAAATACTAACAGTATTAGAACAACGTGCTAAAGTAGCAGGAAAAGCTACACAGGCTCAGATAGCTAAGAAAGGTAAAGAAGCTATCAGAAAACAACGTGGTCGTAAGACTTAATATTAATTAAAGTAAGGAGTAGATAATGCCCGGACATACAAAGAAAAAAAGAAAGAGCATGGCTAAAGGTGGAGCTAAAGGAAGAAAGAGCTACGCTAGAGGTGGAGCTAAAAAAAGAAAAAGCATGGCTAGGGGTGGTCGTACATCAAGAAAGTAAGCAATGTCTTACTTAATGAGTAATATTCCTCAGTTTCCATGTTGGGTACGAAGGGAATTTACACACAATCATTTAAAATATCATGGAGAGTTTCTTCACGCTTTAGCGATAGGAGTTAATACAATACCTGATAGGTCATTAAGTTTCCAAATAGTTTTTACTGGAAATGAAATGGATAGAGATGATTGGGATGAAGGCAACATACATGGTGGTGCTATGTGGGCAAGGATGCCCATACAAGGTTTAGTAGCTGATATACCTATGGATGATTGGGCAGAGCCTATGGAAAATCATTTAGCACAACCTTGGGATTGTGAATCAAGAACACATTCAGTTGTAGTTTTAGATAGAACAAGTTCATCACCATGGATAGCTAAAATAGGTAGTGAGTTTTATACAGCAAGATATTTGTTTACTGTAGATTATACAGATAATAGTATAGCTGATGACCCTGCACAACATAAGCAGTCTCATGTATTATATATTACAGAAGACTGTGAATGGAAAGGAAACATAGTAGCATTACCAAATAATAGAGTTAGAGTAACTAATCCTGCGTTATGGGCAACTGGTGAAGGACCACCAGATTTTATACCTTCGCAATGGTTACACTCTGCAGAAGGACATGAAAGCTACATGAACCCTGATATAACTTTTAATAACTTATATAGTGATAAGGATAAATAATGGCACTTAAAAAATCACAAAAGTCTTTAAAGAAATGGACTAAACAAAAATGGAGAACTCCAAGTGGTAAGAAGTCTTCGGAGACTGGAGAGGTTTATGCCCCTTCCTCACAAATTAAAAGATTAAAGTCTACTCCTAAAGGTAGACGAAAACTTGCAGCAGCTAATAAAAAGAAAAGAGAAGCTACAAGAAAAGGAAAACAACATGCTCGTCATGGATTACACAAAAAGAAAAGGAGATAATAATATGGATATATTTATTTTTTTAATTGTAATGATAGCTGTTATAAGTGTAGGTTTAAAAAAATATAAGCCTGAAACTTATAATCAGATAAAAGATAATATTAAAAATATTTGGAAACACCCGTTTTAATATTATGAAACAACAAAATCAATACAAACTTAAAACTAAAAAACAACTTAAGGAATGGATTAAACAACAACAATTAAGACAACACAATCAATAAAATGATAAGAGAAGAATATAAGAAAGGTGGTAAAGCTAAAAAAAAGCGTGACCCACGACTTGCAAGAGCAGGAGTTTCAGGATATAATAAACCGAAACGAACACCTAATCATAAAACTAAATCACACGTAGTTGTGGCTAAAGTTGGAGATAAAGTTAAAACAATTCGTTTTGGACAACAAGGTGTACGTGGTGCAGGTAAGAATCCTAAGACTGCTAAAGATAAAGCACGTAAAAGAAGTTACTATGCTAGACATAATGCTCAAGATTCTTCACCTAGTAAATTAAGTGCTAGATATTGGTCACATAAAGTAAAATGGTAATATGCCACAGTTAGGTTCAGATAGACAACCAATTAAATTTAAACCTTTAGCTAAACAAAAAGCGAGGTTATCTATGCGTGGAAAAGGTATTAAAGACCAAAAACAATTTGAAAAAAATTGGGATAGAATATTTAATAAAAAATAATGGCTTATTCAAAACAAGTAATAGAAAGATTTGAAAGTGTTTTAAATGAACCTGAGAAACATGCAGTTGGTAGATTTAATCCACTTGACCCTAATGTTGCAACAGGTATGACAGGTGCTCCTGCATGTGGAGATGTAATGCGTTTACAATTAAAACTTAATGGAGATGTTATCGAAGATGTTAAGTTTAAAACATATGGGTGTGGTTCTGCAATAGCATCATCAACATTATTTGTTGATATGTTAAAAGGCAAAACAATTAAAGAAGCAAAAGAAATAAAAGATAAAGATATTGCAAAAGCATTAGAATTACCTCCTATCAAATTACATTGTAGTGTTTTAGCTGAAGAAAGTATTACTAAAGCTATAGAAGATTGGGAACAAAAACTTTCTCATAGACAACACAATCAATGATTCCAAAAGATTATATAAAGAAAAAAAGTAAAACTATTCCATTCGGTTATGAAGTAAGCGAATTTGAGGGATGGTTAAGACCTATTCAATCGCAATTATTTGTTTTAAACAAATATATTAAACAAGTAAAAAAGGGTTCATTATCTTTAAGAGAAGCATCTGAATTAATTTCTACTGAAACTAAAAGAAAACTTAGTCATGTAGGATTATCAAAACTTGTACAAAAAAATAAAGGTGGTAGACCTAAAGGTTCTAAATCAAACTATAATTATTCAGCTACACAAAAAAGAAAACAATTAGTAGCACGAGAAGCTAAAAAGTTAGCTAAAGAAAAAGAAAAATTACAACGCAGAGAAGAAAAAATAAAAAAAGAAAAAGAAGTTTTAACTAAAACTACAGAAATTAAAAATAATAAAGTAGTAATAGATTCTGAGTTAGAACAAGTAGCACCTTCTATTCAAGAAATTATAAAAGATAATAATGTAATCTTTCATCCTAATGAAGGACCACAAACTAAATTTTTAGCTGCAGATGAAAAAGATGTTCTTTATGGAGGAGCAGCAGGTGGTGGTAAAAGTTATGCAATGCTTATTGACCCATTACGTTATGCACATAAAAAAGCTCATCGAGGTTTAATACTTAGAAGGTCTATGCCAGAGTTACGAGAACTAATAGACAAGTCTAGAGAACTATATCCACAAGCATTTCCCGGTTGTAAATTTAAAGAAGTCGAAAAGGTTTGGAACTTTCCAAGTGGAGCTAAGATAGAGTTTGGTTTTTTAGAAAGAGATGCAGATGTTTATAGATATCAAGGTCAAGCATACTCATGGATTGGTTTTGATGAAATAACACATTTACCTACAGATTTTGGTTGGAACTATCTAGCTTCTAGACTTAGAACAACTGACCCTTCTATAAAAACTTATTTACGTTGTACTGCAAACCCCGGTGGTGTTGGAGCACATTGGGTAAAAACAAGATATGTAACTCCTAATGAACCTGATAAAAGTTTTATAGGTTCAGATGGTTTAACTAGAAAATTTATTCCTGCTAAACTAACAGACAATCCATATTTAGCAAATGATGGAATGTATGAGCAGATGTTAAATTCTTTACCACCTGTACAAAGAAAACAATTATTAGAAGGTAATTGGGATGTTAATGAAGGTGCAGCGTTTGTAGAGTTTGACCCTGAAATACATGTTGTACCTCCTTTTCAAATTCCTATAGCATGGGAACGTCTAAAAGGTATTGACTATGGGTATGCATCAGAGTCATGTTGTTTATGGGGAACAATAGATATGGAAGATGGAACACTCATTATCTATCGTGAATTGTATCGAAAAGGCTTGACAGGACAAGAATTAGGCTCTATAATAACAGAAATGGAAAGGGAAGACCCTTTTTCTGTAAATGGTGTATTAGATACAGCAGCATGGGCAAATACAGGAACAACTGGTCCTACTGTTGGAGAAGCTTTATTAAGAGCAGGACATAAACTTAGAAGAGCAGATAAAAATAGAATACAAGGTAAAATCCAAATACACGAATATTTGAAAATAAAAGATAACGGAAGACCAAAGTTACAAGTGTTTAATACTTGTCCTAATTTAATTAGAGAATTACAAAGTATTCCATTATCAAAAACTAATCCAGAAGATGTGGATACACATGCTTCGGACCACGCATATGATGCTCTAAGATATATGATTATGAGCAGACCTAGAGTGGCAAATACATTTGACAGACTAAGACAATTAAAACAAGAAAGGTACGCTCCATCGGATTCTACTTTTGGATATTAAAATATGGCAGAAACAGAAAATACATTTTTAAATGCTGATAATATCTACGAAGAAGTAGAAGGAGAAGCAGGAAAAAATTTAACTTTAGAAGAAGACCAACAACAAAATTTAGTTGGTATTGTTAAAGGTCGCTTTGCTTTAGCAGAAGATGCTAGAACTGGTGATGAAAAAAGATGGTTCACAGCGTATGAAAATTATAGAGGATTATATAATAACTCTATAAAATTTAGAGAATCAGAAAAATCTAGAATATTTGTAAAGATAACTAAAACTAAAGTACTAGCTGCTTTTGGTCAATTAGTTGATGTTATCTTTGGTACAGGAAAATTTCCGTTAAGTATTTCAGAAACACAACTTCCAGAGGGAGAAAAAGGACAAGCATATTTAGATATGAATAATCCTTCTCCTTCTTTAGAAATTCCAGATAACATAGGAAACAGAATTGAAGATGCCCCTCAAGGGCAAATGCTTGATGATGATGTGGGATTTGTAGGTGATGGTAGAGTTTTAAAACCCGGAGCTACGTTAAGTGACGGATTATTTGAAGACACAGTTGATAAGATTGCTGAACCATTCTTAAAAGAAGGTACAATGCCATTACCTCAAATTCCAGAAATTAATCCTGCACAGAAAGCAGCTCGTAGAATGGAAACATTAATTCACGACCAAATTGATGAATCAAATGGTTCATCTGAAATACGAAATGCTTTACTAGAAGCATCTTTATTAGGCACAGGAATTGTTAAAGGTCCATTTAATTTTAATAAAGTTTTAAATAATTGGACTACAGATGAGGAAGGTAATAGAAATTATACTCCATCAGAAGTTAGAGTACCAAGAATAGAATTTGTAAGTTGTTGGGATTTTTATCCAGACCCTGCAGCTACTAACATTGATGAATGTGAATTTGTAATTCATAGACATAAAATGAATCGTAGTCAACTAAGGCAGTTAAGAAGTATGCCTTACTTTGATGAAGATGCAATTAGAGAATGTCTACAAGAAGGACCAAACTATATTGAAAAACCATATGAGTCTAGATTAAAAGATGATTATGAGTCAGATGCATCATATAATCCTAACTTTGAAGTTCTTGAATATTGGGGTATTATGGATGCAGAGTATGCTAGAGAAGTTGGGATTGAACTTCCAGATACTATTGATGATTTAGATGAAGTACAAATTAATGCATGGATATGTGGTGACTCTTTACTAAGAGCAGTAATAAATCCATTTACTCCTGCAAGAATACCATATCATTCTTTTCCATATGAAAGAAACCCATATAGTTTCTTTGGTATCGGAGTAGCAGAGAATATGGATGATTCTCAACAGATTATGAATGGACATGCTAGAATGGCTATAGATAATTTAGCATTAGCAGGTTCATTAGTTTTTGATGTAGACGAGTCTGCTTTAGTTGGTGGGCAGTCTATGGAAGTGTATCCCGGAAAAGTTTTTAGAAGACAAGCAGGGATGCCGGGGCAATCTATTTATGGATTGAAGTTTCCTAATACTGCACCTGAAAACATGATGATGTTTGATAGGTTTAGACAATTAGCAGACGAACAAACAGGTATACCAAGTTACTCTCATGGACATACGGGAGTACAAAGTATGACAAGAACAGCATCAGGCATGTCAATGTTGTTAGGTGCATCAAGTTTAAATATTAAAACAGTCGTTAAAAATCTTGACGACTTTTTATTAAAACCTTTAGGAGAAGCTTACTTCCAATGGAATATGCAATTCTTTGATGGTTCACTTGATGTTATGGGAGATTTAGAAGTTAAAGCAACAGGAACAAATAGCTTGATGCAAAAAGAAGTAAGAAGCCAAAGGCTTACTATGTTCTTACAAACTGCACAAAGTCCTGCTATTGCTCCGTTTGTTAAGATTTCTAAACTCGTTAGTGAACTAGCTTACAGCTTAGATTTAGACCCTGATGAAATACTCAATGACCCTGAAGAAGCTGCAATGATGGCACAGATAATAGGAATGCAAAATAATGTTGGACAAGAAACAGGCTCAGAAACTCAACCCCCTAGTGAACAACCCCCAATGGGAGGAATTGGAGGAACACCTGAAGAACCTCAAGACCTCGGACCTACAGGTACTGGTGGTGGCAACATCGGAACAGGAAATGTTCCGGTTGCAGGGGAGAGTGAGTTCTCTGGATAGAATTTTAAATTTAAAAGCACAAGTTAGAGAAGCAATAACTCGAAATGAAATTAGGTAAAGTAGCTAGATTATTTTCTAAAGATAAATCTAAACCTTCTAAGGTAGATGAACTTTTAGAATCTATGCCTACATTAGCATCAAAAGATATTGATACAATAACTTCACCAACATGGATTACAAAGAAAGAAGCTAAAGAAGCTAAAAAAAATTTTCAACAAGATGTTGATAAAAAGTTTCAAGAAACAGGAATTGAAGACCCTAATGACATTTTATTACTTGCAGAGCTTGATGATATTATTTTAGGAAATAAAGCAGGAGTTTTACCGTCAGACGAAATATTAGGTAAAGGTTGGGAAAAGTCTGGTCTTGTAGATAAAAAAGATAGTAAAGCTTATCTATTAAGATTTGCAGGTAATGAACAAGAACAAGATATGTTTCTACGAAAATATGTAGATACATATGATAATTGGGCAGTAAAAAAAGAAGAACAAATTTCAGATTGGTTAAGTAATTCAGAAGAAGGTAAAAGATTTCAATTAAAAAACTTCGGACAAATAATAACTCCTTTAGGAGACATGTCATTAATGAATAAAGTAACACGAGAAGGTAAAGAAACAGAATTAGAAATTATGCGAAAATTAAAAGCAGAAAATACTTCTGATATTACTTTAGATGATATTGACCGTTACAATTTTGTAGATGGAGGAGAAAGTAAATTTCCTGATTTAACAGGTGATGGTAAAGTTACTCAAGCTGATATACTAAAAGGAAGAGGTATATTTCAAGAAGGAGGAGAAGCGACAGCTTCTCAAATGAGTCAATTAATGGGAACACCAGAGATAATTCCTGAACCCATGCCTGATTCAGAATTAGTTCCTGATGAACAAATGGAATCTAATTATGTAGATTTTGTAATTGGAAAAGCATTAGACCCTCAAGAACAAGAATATTTAGAAAAAGAATTAGAAAGCAACGATGTACTAAGTATGTTATTTGACAAAGTAGTAGAAGTTGCTTCAGAGTTTTCTGGAGAAGGTCCAGTTGATGGACCGGGCACAGGAGTTTCCGATTCGATACCTGCAAGGTTATCGGATGGAGAGTTTGTTTTTACAGCTAAAGCTGTTCAAGCCATAGGAGTTGAAAAACTAGAACAACTTATGGAAGCAGCAGAAGCTGATTATGACAGACGAATGACAGCATATAATGGTGGTGTAATAGAGACAGAGGATGACCCTGTTCAAATGCCTGTTGAAGAACCGGTAGTAAAACAGGATATACGTGTTCGTAAAGAAACTGTTGGTAATCAAGCAACTATGCAAGATGAAAACGATTTAGTTTCTGATGAAATTAAAAAACGTATGATGTTAGACCCTACTCAACGTCACGTTAGAAGCTAAAAGCGTAAAGCCACCCTTTTATAGGCACTTTACATATTATTAACCGAAAGGCTACCTTTACAAACAAGCCCTCTAGTCGACATAGAGCTACCTTGTGAACGAAGCCCTGAGTAGGAGAAAAGAAAATGACTGAACAAGTCCAAACAGAAGAAGTAGCTAATCCTTATAATTCTAATAAAGATTATATGGATGGCAAAGAAGATAAACCTTTTGTATCATCAAATAGTATATTCTTTGACGAAACATCTTTAGATACAGCTAATGTAGAAGAAATGTCCGTAGAAGAAGAGGTACAAAGTGAGGATAAACCTTACCAAAGACCTGATTATAAAAAACGATATGATGATTTAAAAAGACATTATGATTCTAAATTAAATGAATTTAAAGCTAGGGAGCAAGAGTTACTCGATGAAGCTATTAAAAATAGACCTGATTATGTAGCTCCTAAAACTCCTGAAGAATTAGAAGAATTTAAAAAAGAATATCCTGATGTTTTTGAAGTAGTAGAAACTGTAGCTCATATGCAAAGTAGTGAGAAAGCAAAAGTTCTTGAAGAACAACTTTCAACTTTACAAGCTAGAGAAAAAGAGACACTACAAAGACAAGCTTTAGCTAGATTAAGAGAAAGACACCCTGATTTTGAAGATATCAAAAATAGTGCGACTTTTCAACAATGGGCAAAAGAGCAACCTGAATCTATCCAAACATGGATATTTAGTAATGCTGATGATGCTGATTTAGCTAGTAGAGCTTTGGATTTATTCAAAAGAGATATCGGTTTAGATGCTTCAACTGTACAAGAACCTCAGTTACGTTCTGAAAACCGTGCAAACGCAGCAGATATGGTATCAACAAAAACAACATCTGTTGACCCTAAAACTGCTAAAGTTTGGACAGAAAAGGAAATCAGTCAGTTGAGCATGGCAGAGTTTGATAAATTTGAAGAAGAGATATCAAATGCTATGCAAGAAGGACGGATTGTAAGATAACTATAATAAACTTAAAGGAGTATTATCATGGCTCAATTTTTTGAACCGAGTACTGATACTAATGCAAACTTTGCTAACTCCGTAAGTGGACAGACTAATAGTTTCTTCTTACCTTCGGTTTACTCTAAAAAGGTTTTAAACTTTTTTAGAAAAGCCTCGGTTGTAGAAGCTATTACAAACACCGATTATGCCGGTGAGATTTCTGCTTTCGGAGACTCAGTAAAGATTATAAAAGAACCCGTTATTTCTGTGTCTGATTACACAAGAGGTAGCGATACAACAGCAACCAAACTAACAGACCAAGAACTTACTTTGGTAGTTGATAGTGCGAAAGCTTTTAAATTCATCGTAGATGATATTGAAACTAACATGTCGCATGTGAACTTCAAAGAAGTTGCTTCTAGCTCTGCTGCATATGCATTGAAAGATTCATATGACGCTGCAGTTATAGCTACTATGTTCTCTGGTGTGTCAAGTTCTTCACCTGACCACGTTTTAGGTACTGACAATGCTACAGATTTAGCAGCAGGTACTTTTGACGGAACAGGTAACCTTGACATAGGTTTTGGTTCTAGTGAGCATGACCCAATAGACGTTATGGCTAGAATGGCAAGACTACTTGACGAACAAAGTGTTCCTGAAGAAGGAAGATGGTTCGTTGCAAGTCCTGACTTCTACGAAGTTTTAGGTCAAGCTTCTTCTAAATTGTTATCTGTTGACTTCAACGCAGGTCAGGGTTCAATTAGAAATGGTTTAGTATCAAGTGGAAAACTAAGAGGATTTGAGATGTACAAATCTAACAACATTGCCTCAACAACTAATGCTGCAGGTAAATGTTTGGCAGGTCATATCTCATCTACTGCGACTGCTAACACAATTCTTTCAACAGAAGTGTTGAGAGACCCATCATCTTTTGGTGACATTGTGAGAGGTCTTCATGTCTATGGTGCGAAAGTACTAAGAGGTGAAGCGTTAGTCTCAGCTTTCTACGGTATTGACTAATCGTAAAATCGGGGGAGTCTTCGGACTCCTCCACCTTTAAGGGGTAATATGGCAACTACATTCCTAACACTAACAAATGAAGTTCTTAGAGAACTTAATGAAATAGAATTAACTTCATCAACTTTTTCAAATGCTAAAGGTATACAAAGTTTTGTTAAAAATTCTATTAATAAATCTTTAAATGATATTGCAACAGAAGAACCACAACTTCCATTCTTTGCTGCTGCAGCTAGTGGAGGAACAGACCCTTTTTATGGTAATGTTACAGTAGCAACTGTAGCAGGTACTAGATGGTATACTTTAAAATCAGGAAGTTCAAGCATTACAACAGATTACGCTTCTATTGATTGGGATGATTTTTATCTTACCACAATCAATGTAAGTGGAGAATCATCACCTTTTGTATCTAGAGGTTTACGTTATTTAAGTTTAGACGAGTGGACAAGATATTTTAGAGACTCAGAAAATCAAGATGATGCAGATACACAAAAGTTTGGAGAACCTAAATATGTTATTCGTAGTCCAGACCATCGAAAGTTTGGATTAAGTCCAATACCAGATAAAGTTTATAACGTACATTTTTATGCATATAATACACCAACAGCATTATCAGCTCACGGTGATGAAATAGTTTTACCAGACCAGTATGCTAATATAATAACTGCACGAGCTAGATATTATGTATGGCAGTTTAAAGAATCACCACAACAAGCATCGTTTGCTTTAGAAGATTATAAAAAAGGAATGAGACAAATGAAATCTAATTTAATTAATCCTGCTCCTTCTTATATAACAGACGATAGAATATATTTCTAATGGCAAGAAGTCAACCTTATACAGTAGCAGTTAATGGAGGATTAGTTAAATCTTCAAATGTTGTTGATTTATTAAAAACTCCGGGAGTTGCAAAAGACTTAAGAAACTTTGAAGTATCTACAGAAGGTGGATATAGAAGAATTAATGGATATCAAAAGTTTGGTACAACTAATGCTACGCAACCTACAGGGTCAACTACAAATATTTTAGGAGTCTTTCCATATGCAGATGGTGTAATAGCTACTGCAGGAACAGGAATATTTTTTACAAATGATGGACAAACATGGGTAAATATAGGAAGAAGTTCTGTTTCATCAAGTGGAGATAATTATTCAACTTTTACAGGCAGGAGTACTTTAACTAGAACTGGACAAGGACAATGCCAGTTTACAGTTTTTGAAACTGCTACATCAGATTATGGCACAGTTATTATAGCTGATGGAGCCAATAAACCATATGCTTTTAGAATGGAAGGTTCAGGAGCATTAAGTGGAAGAACATTTTTTGGAGAAGAAATAACTGTAACAAGTACTAAACATGTTAAGTATGTTACAACACATGATAAACATTTAATAGCTGCAGGTGTTGAAGATAATTTAAATACTATTTATTATAGTGGAACTTTAGACCCTACAGATTTCACAAGCACAGGTTCAGGTAATATAGTTTTAGAAGACCAAATAGAAGGCATTAAAGGTTTCCGTAATGAATTATTTATATTTTGTACTAATAGTATATTTAAATTAATTAATATAAATAACTCTAGTACAATTTCTATTGTACCAGTTACTAAAAACGTAGGGTGTTTAAGTGGATACAGTATTCAGGAGATTGGTGGTGACTTAATATTTTTAGCACCAGATGGTTTTAGAACAATAGCAGGTACAGCAAGAATTGGTGACGTAGAACTAGGCACAGTTAGTAAAGCTATACAACCTTTACTAACAGACTTGACAGAAAGCATAAATAGCTTTATAATAAATAGTTTAGTACTAAGAGATAAATCTCAATATAGATTATTCTATACCAATACATCATTAGAAAATAGTCAACAAAAAGGAATCATCGGAACATTAAGACCAGATGGATTTCAATGGTCAGAAACAAGAGGATTAGAAGTTACAGCTATTGGTTCAGGATTTGATAATAATAATGTAGAACAATATTATCATGGAGATACTAATGGTTTTGTTTATCAACATGATACAGGTAATGATTTTGACGGTACAAATATTCTAGCTCGATATGAAACACCTAACTATGATTATGGTGATTTAGGAACTTTAAAAACTTTACATTTTATTAGAGTATCCGCAAGTTCCGAGGGAATTACAGAACCAAATATACAAGTTAGATTTGATTATGGAAGTGGAGATATACCTCAACCTCCAGATTTATTTGACTTAGGAGTTATTAATCCTCCTTCTAAATTTGGTGATGCAATATTTAATACAAACGTATTTGGAGGAGCTGATAATCCTTTAATAAGAGTTCCTTTACAAGGTAGTGGTACAAGTAATAATTTTACTATTATAAGTGAAGATGCTAAACCCCCATATACTATAAATGGTTTTTACGTAGACTATATACCTTCAGGCAGGAGATAATAAATGGCACAAACATATACAAGGCAAAGCTCATTTAGTGATGGAGATACTATCACATCAGCATTATTTAATAATGAATATAATCAGTTAGTTAATGCATTTGCATACAGTTCAAGTAGTGCAACAAATACTGGACACAGACACGATGGTACTGCAGGACAGGGTGGTAACATACCACAAATAGGTGATTTAGATTTTTTAAACAAGATTGTCGTAGACGACACAAACAACAGGTGGGGAATATTTGTTGAAGTATCATCAGCAGCAGTAGAACAAATTAGAATACAAGACGGAGCAATAGTACCAGTAACAGATAATGATATAGATTTAGGTACAAGTTCATTAGAATTTAAAGATGGATATTTTGACGGTACAGTTTATGCAGATGCTATAAACTTTAATGGAACAGCAATTACATCAACAGCAGCAGAATTAAATATTTTAGATGGAGTTACATCTACAGCAACAGAATTAAATTTACTAGACGGAGTTACATCTACAACTGCTGAACTTAATATACTTGATGGAGTTACAGCAACTGCAGCAGAAATAAATGCACTTGACGGTATTACATCTACAGTAACAGAATTAAATATAGTAGACGGTAATACATCTGCTACATCAACAACAGTAGCTGATGCAGATAGAGTTATTTTAAATGACAATGGCACAATGGTTCAAGTAGCTGTTACAGATTTAGCAGCATACTTTGATGATGAAATAACTGCAATGCCAAACTTAATAACTACTGCAGCTACTACAGTAGGAGCATTAAATAGTGGTTCTATTACATCTGGTTTTGGTGCAATAGATAATGGTTCATCTGCAATTACAACAACAGGTACAGTTACATATGGTAGC
>VTLG01008081.1_pt1 | contig 17797 bp, 24 predicted proteins | sample 4694571 | NCBI WGS metagenome assembly VTLG01 (sample SAMN12604809, study PRJNA352737) | marine metagenome | biome: ENVO:00000447; feature: ENVO:00000209|ENVO:00000569|ENVO:01000036; material: ENVO:00002151; isolation source: viral sequences binned using virsorter ... | reverse complement strand
ACGAGAAAAAAAGGTCATTAATATCTGCTACAAGATGGATTGATACTTTTGTCTTTTATGGAGATAGATGTGATGACGGACAGGCATTAAAGTTTCCGAGAAATAATTATCAGGTAGATGGTGTTGAACTAGCTTGCACTAAAATTCCAAATAATATTAAATATGCACAGTATGAACTAGCTAGAGCTTTGGCAAATGATACTGATGCTATTACTGGTACTACTGGGAAGGAAGGAAATATTTCTGAAGCAAAGTTAGGAGATTTAGAAGTTAAATTTAATACTGCTACTCAAGGTACTGGTTCTGTTAATAATATTATGGATGTCTACCCTTGGCTACAAAGTTATCTTGGAGCTTATATGCTAGGTGGAGCAGGATCTTACCAAGTAAGGGTAGTAAGAGGATAATATGTCATTTATAGACAATACTTTTAAGAGCTTACCAGAACAACTGTTAGGAACTTTTGGTATTGATGTAACTTATATTAAAACTGCTACATCTCAGACATACAATACGACTACAGGAGAAGTAAGCGGATCTGATACTAATATTTCTATGAAAGCATTAATAAGTAACGTATCTGGATCTACTTATGAAGGTTCAAGCCAATCAACAGATTTAAGAATTATTTTTGGTAATAAGGAATTAGGAACATATTATCCAAAGGTAAAAGATAGTATTCAATATGCTGAAAATGGAGTAAATAAAGTTGCAAGAATTATCAGTATCAATACATCAAGAGGAAATAATCCTATACTTCATACAGTTATTGCGAGGAAACAATAATGGCAAGAGCAGATAAAGAATTAAGTGATTTACAACGACAAATAAAACAACACGCTGTTGATATTTTACAAAAAGGTGTAATTCCAGGTGCAGAAGATGTAATTAAAGAATTACAGTTTCATGGCCCATCTTGGACAGGTGTCTATTCAAATTCATGGCAAATTGAAATCGCAGGGCAAAAAGGTACAGGAACAAGAAGAGGTGGAGAACCAAAACCTGTAAAAGGCCCAAAATTAACTTTGGCTCAAGTAAGAAGGGCTGCATCTTCTAGTGGACAAGTTGATCTTGAAATAAGAAATTTAAGACAAAAAAGAATAAAAGGCTATGCTGAAGATACGATAGAAGGAAGATTTACCAGAGGAGAAAAGGGTGGTAAAAAAATTGGACAAGAGCCAAGAACACAAAAAGGAAGAGATAGTTTAATACCTTTAAATGATGGCAGACTTACAGAAGGTTTTAGAGGTGATTTAGGTGGAGGAAAACCTAGTGGATTTTCTTCTGCTACTGCTGAATTAGATTGGCTTCCTACTTATCTTAATGGTGGTTCATTAAAACAAACTCTTGATCTAGCAATTAATAGAGCAATTAAACAATCAAAATCTAAGAAAAATAAATTACAATGAATTATCAAGGAGTTAGAGCAAAATTTGAAGAACCGATAAAAACAGCTTATGCAGCATTATCTCCTGCTGTTCCAGTATTTTTTGATAACTTTGGTGATGTCGTATCGGATGCTGATAGCGAATTTGTTTATGTAAATGTTCAATTTGGATTAACAACTGAAGTTGGCTTAACTTCTTCATTGGATAATGTAAGAGGAATTATTACTGTTCGAGCTTTTGCTGAAAAAGATAAAGGGCCAGCTAGAAGTCAGACTTTAATTAATACTGCCTTTACAAGTTTACAAACAATTAATAATACAGGCCAACCTACAAGTGGTATTTATGTAAGAACTGGAGAGATAACTGGGCCAGCTTTTGAAGATGATAGACCCTTCTTTATATCAAGAATAGAAACAAATTTTCAAGCTACAGTAATTTCTTGAATTATTGTTTAAATTTAGGCTATCCTATAGACATATCGGGTAGTACCCGTATGTTCAAACCTTAGAATTATTAATCATGGCTACAGTTCTATCGGGTACTTCGGGAGCGTTATATTATTCTCCTGCTGGTACAAGCGTAACAACCCTTACAGCAGCAGCTTTTCCTTCATCGGGAGGAAACATTTCTGTTGGTACACAGTTGGGTTACAGAGTAAATGACACAGTAACACTTGCATATCCAGCAGGATCTACAGTTACTAATGCTATTCCCGCAGCAGATTATTTTGTAAAAACTTATGATGCTTCAACTGGTGTTATGACAGTTTCCTCAACAGCAGGAGGAGCAGCAGTAACAGCTTCAGCATCTCCTACTTTTGTTGCTGGAACATTTGCAAGTATTACATTTACAGCACCATTAGTTGTTGGATCTGTAAGAGAGTGGAGTTTTGAGATAACCAGAGCAGAGATTGACGTAACAAGTATTGGTCAAACTGTTACTCAAACCGCACCATTTAGAACCTTTATCTCAGGTTTTGCTGATGGTAGTGGTTCTGCCAGTGTTTACTCCACAGATGATGACACACTTTTATCCAGTAGAATGGTTGAAGATGTTATCCAACGTCAGCAAGCTGGTGCAAAGGTAAGATTGTATATTGATCGTCAGATGAGTGGTGCTAACGTAGATCAAAACGCAAGTAGATCAATTTTGGCAGATATTATTCTTACTTCTGCGAGTTTCAACGTAAACCCAGATGACGGACAGGTTGTAGAGATAGCCTTCAGACAGTGCTGCTCCTACATTTGATTTATCTAAAACTTAATTAAATTAGCATAAGTTAACGAACCTCAGATTATCTGGGGTTTTTTTCTGTTTTATATTAGAATAATATAAATATTATATTGTTTTTATTCATGGCAAGTAATTTATCTGCACTAGACAGACTAAGAAAAGCTGCAAATCTTGAGCCTATAAAGAAAGAAGTTGAATTATCTGATGGTTCTGTTTTTGAAATGTATGTAACTCCATTAACAATGGCTGAAAGAGAAAGAGCACAAAAACAGGCTAGAAGTGATGATGCTAATGCTTTTGCATTACAATTACTTATTGCTAAAGCACAAGATGCAGATGGTAGAAAACTTTTTAATGCAGGAGAAATTGATGTATTAAAAAATGAAGTAAAAGATGCTGATTTACAAAATTTAATGCTTGCTGTTATTAACTCAGAAGAGGAACTACCTGACCCAAAGAACTAGCTAACCAACTGAAAAGAGACAATCTTATGATGTTGCAGTTTGGTGTTGCGAAGGAATTAGGTAAGAGTCTTGTAGAGGTAAGAAGTATGACACTAGAAGAACTAATAGGGTGGAGTGCATATTTTCAAGTAATAAATGAAGAACAAGAAAAAGAGTTTGAAAAAGCAAAACGAAGGAGATAAGCTAGAATAAAGGTAATTTTTATTATTTGTTGTGGCTGAAACAAGAGCTCCGATAGTATTTTCTTTTAAGGGCTTTGACCAGTTAGATAATGCCATAAAAAAGTTACAGACTTTAAAAACTTTAGTTAATGATGTAAATAAAGTAGGTGGTGCTAAAACAGGTGCTAAAGCAGGAGGTGTAGATAGAACAAAGCAATTAACTTCTCAAAGTAATGCTTTAAATCAAATTGAAAAAACAAGAGATAGAATAAATCAATTAGATGTTAAAGGTACAAGATTAGCTGCTATAAAAGGTAGATTAACTAGAGCCGAAAATGCAGTTAAAAGAGGTGATTTAGCTAAAGCAAGACAGATTCTCGCAGCGTCAGAAAAACGCATAACAATTCTTAGTCGTGAGTCTAAAATAAATAAAGAGAAAACAAGAGAGTTAGAAAGGCAAAGAAAAATAATAGAACAACAAGTAAAGGCAGAGCAAAAAAAGGCTAAAATACTACAAGCTAATCAAAAGAGAAGAAGAGAAAGAATTGCACAAAGTGCATTGATAGGTGGTGGCTTTCCTTTGTTATTCGGTGGATCACCATTGCAAGCACTTGCTGGTGGTTTAGGTGGTGGTCTTGGAGAGTTAGCTGCCCCAGGTGGAGGTTTTGCTGGCTCTATCGCTGCTACTGCTGCTGTTGCATCAATACAAGAATTTGCTGTTAGTGCTAGAGAAGTAGGAGATGCTTTAAAAGATCCCACTAGAGCTTTAGATGCTTTATCTGATGCAGGAGTAAAGGTAGATGATGCCGTTAAACAACAAGTTCAAACTTTATTAGCTGCTGGAAAAGAATTTGAGGCTTTGGAAGTAATAAATAATCAGTTAAATGAAAGTATTGGAACATTAGCAGCCGAAAGATTAAAAGATTTAGACACTTCCTTTGATGAACTAGATAATGCAGCAGGAAAGTTATTTTTAAAATTAAAATCTGATCTCGCTCCAGCATTTATAGCAATAATTGATCTAGCAAAGAAATTTGTAGATTCAGTAGGTCAACAAAGAATAAGAAAAAAAGCAAGAGATTTAGACCAAGACGCATTTAGAGAAGCAGAAAAAGTTGCAACAGAGGCAGCTAGAAAAGCAAATCCTAATCAACTATTTGGTGGTATATTTTTTGATGCTACAAAAGGGCCAGCAGCCGATAAATATTATGAAGTTTTAAATGAAGAGTCTAAAAAAATACTTCAGAGAGAACTACCTAATTTTTTAAGTTCCTCGGAATCAGGATCAGGTTTAAGTATAAGTAGTCCTGTTGAAGGAGTTGCTAGTGATGCAGCTACATTTAATGCAGGAACTCAAATAGATGAAATATTAAAGAAGCAAACAGATTTAGTTAAAAAAGTAAAAGAGGAAAGTGCTTTAACTCTTCGTATTAGTCAACTTAGAGCAGATGGATTAAACCCTGCTATTGCTAAAACTGTTGCAGGAATTGAAAGAGAAGCTGAGTTGTCTAAAGAAAATTTACAGACAGAGATAGAAAAACTTTTACAAATTCAAGCTAGAGATGGAATTTTAGATGAAACCAATCAAAAAACTTTAACTGCTTTAGAAGCTCAGTTAGATAAAATGGATGACCTTACTGATAGTCAAATTGAATCTGTAAAAGTAATGCTAGGTTTGGCTGATGCTGCTAATAAAACTAGAGATGCTTTTGATGAAATAAATAATTCAATAGCAACTAATATTAGTGATGGTCTTACTGCTGCAATTCAAGGTACAAAAACATTAGGTGAGGCAGCAAAATCAATTCTTAATGATATAGGTAATACATTAATAAGGCTTGGTGTGAATACAATTTTAGGAGGTATTGCACCTGGTTTATTTGGAAAATTACCAGGATTTTCTAAAGGGGGTAGACCTCCAACTGGTAAGCCTTCAATAGTTGGAGAAAAAGGCCCAGAATTATTTGTACCAAGAACATCAGGGACAATAGTACCTAACAATAAATTAGGAGGTAGTACAAACATTAGTGTAAATGTAGATGCTTCTGGATCGTCTGTTCAAGGCGATGCACAACAAAGTAAAGAACTTGGCAGAGCTATTTCAGCAGCGATACAATCGGAATTATTAAAACAAAGACGACCAGGAGGCTTATTAAGATAATGGCTACTTTTCCTGACTATAACCCTGTTTTTTCTGCAAATAAAACTGATATTACGAATACAAGAACAGTTCAATTTGGTGATGGCTATCAACAAAGATTTACTTTTGGAATAAATCAAAAAGCAAAACAGTGGACTTTAACATTTAATGTTGATGATGAAGATGCAACTGAGATTGAAACATTTTTAGAAGCAAGAAAAGTTGATGGTGCATCTTTTGATTGGTCGCCTCCAGATTCATCTACTACTTTTAAATGGGTATGTCCTTCTTTTACTAAAGAAATATTTGAATTTAACCGAAATAGAATAAATGCAACATTTACACAAGTATTTGAACCCTAATGGCAAATCCTATATCTGAAACCCAAGCAATAAATCCTGGGTCGCTTATAGAATTATTTGAACTAACAACAGATGCAGCTTTGCATGGATCTGCTACGACATATAGATTTCATGCTGGTACAAATGAAATAAATAATGGAAATATTATTTGGGATGGAAATACCTATATTGCAATACCATTAGAAGCTGAAGGTTTTAAATATGCAAATGGTCAGTTACCTCGACCTACATTAACCATTAGTAATGTTACTAATGTAATTACAGCGATCCTGCTGAACGTAAATCAAGTAACCCCTGGAAACGATCTTACTGGTGCGGTAGTAAAGAGAAGAACAACTTTAGCTAGATTTTTGGATGCTGCTAATTTTGATCCTGTAGCAACAACAACTACTTCAACTCAAACTGTAGCTGACCCTTCTGACGCTGAAACTGTCACATATACTGTCACTGTCCATAATCCTGGAAGCGGTAATATTTTTAGAATTAATGGTGTGAATAATCCAGTTATCACGATGAAAAGAGGATCTACCTATATTTTTGACCAATCGGATGCTTCAAATAGCGGACATCCTTTAGCAATAAAATCAGATGCAGGAGGAGCACAGACAACAACTGTATCTGGAACTGCTGGAAATGCAGGAGCTACAGTAACTTATTTACCAGCATATCCAGGTGCTCCTGATGACCTTAGATACTATTGCACAGTCCATGGAAATGGCATGGGAAATACAATTACAATGAATAACCCAAATACGATCCAGCAAACAACATCTTCAACTACTACAAGTCAATCTAATCCTTATGGAACACCAGATCCTACAGCAGAATATCCACAAGAAATTTACAAAATAGATAGAAAATCAGCAGAAAATAGAGCAGTTGTACAGTTTGAATTGGCTGCTTCATTTGATTTGGCGAATATAAGGATTCCTTTAAGAGTTTGTACAAAAGAATTATTTCCTTCTATCGGTACATTTATGCCATGAATGATTGGAAAGAAGCTGCTCTTAGTCATGCAAAAGTTGAAGATCCTAAAGAATGTTGTGGTTTATTGTTAAATATCAAAGGAAAAGAAAGATATTATCCTTGTCGTAATTTATCTATGACTAAATATCAATGTTTTATTATTGATCCAGAAGATTATGTGAGGGCAGATAATACAGGCGAGATAACTGCTATTGTTCATAGCCATCCGATCACACCTCCAACTCCTAGCCAAGCAGATTTAGTTAGTTGTGAAAGATCAAATTTACCTTGGTATATTGTTAATCCTAAAACAGAACAATGGGGATATTGCGAACCAAAAGGATATAAAGCTCCAATTATTGGAAGAGAATGGGTTTGGGGTATAACTGATTGCTGGTCATTAGTAAGAGATTGGTATAAAGAAGAAAGAAATATTGAATTAAGAGATTGGAAAAGACCTCCAACACCAGAAGAGTTTATTAAAGATCCTATGTTTGAAAGATGTGCTGAAGCTACTGGATTTAGAGAGTTAGAACCAAATGAGAAGCTTGAGAACGGTGATTTATTATTTATGTCTATGTTAGATGCTGGTTTAAATCATGTGGCTATTTTTGTAGATGGAGATGTTTTACATCATTTAACAGGTAGACTTAGTTGTAAAGAACCATACTCACCTTGGTTACTAAAATGTACAGGAAAGAGGTTGCGTTATGTTGCGTAAATTAAAATTATACGGAGAGTTGGCTAAGTTTATTGGTCATAAAGAATTTGAGATAAAAGTGCATAGCTTACCTCAAGCTATTAGTTTTTTAGTGAATAATTTTCCAGAAGTTGAAGCCTATATGAACCCTAAACATTATCAAGTAAAAATTGGTAATTATGAAATTAATGAAGATGAACTAAATTTTCCTATAGGTCAACAAGATATTCATATTATTCCTGTAATATCAGGAGCAGGAGATGGTTTTGGTCGGTTTTTATTAGGTGCTGCTTTAATCGGTGCGTCATTTTTCTTCCCAGGTGCAGGACTATTTGGAACTACTGGATTGTTCGGTGCTGGTGCTGCTGGAGTTGTAGGTGTTTCATCAACAGGTGTACTACTTGGAACAGCTATTGGTACAGGACTAAGTGCGATTGGTGCTGGTTTAGTGCTTCAAGGTGTTGGTGAAATGTTATTTCCAACTCAAACTCCTGAGTTTGAAGATAATCCACAAATATCATTTAATTTTTCTGGAACGCAAAATACAGCAAGGGCTGGTACTCCAGTTCCTATTGTTTATGGTGAAATATTTACAGGTTCAGTTGTCATCAGTGGTGATGTCGATACAGAAGCGGTACAAGTATGATTGAAGATAACAAGTTTATTGCTGGATCTGGTGGTGGCGGAGGTAAAGGTGGTGGTGGAGATCCACCAACTATTGCTGAAGATAATTTACATAGTAAACAGTTTGCTACTTTACTTGATCTTATTTCTGAAGGTGAGATAGAAGGTTTTTCTAGTCCTTCAAAAGAAGGTAGAACTAAAGGTACTACTGCTTATAAAAATGCTGCAAAAAAAGATATTTTTTTAGATAATACTCCTATTTTAGCTTCAACTGCTGATTCAACTGATCCGCAAGGTGTTGATTTTAATCATCAAAATGTAGACCTTGATATACGTTTTGGAACTGATCCGCAAACTAAAATGGAAAAAGTTTCTGGAAGTGCTTCTGTTTTTAACGTTGGCGTAGAGGTGTCAAATGGCAGTCCAATTACTAGGCAACTTACCAATAATACTGATTTAGATGCTGTAAAAATAACTGTTACTGTTCCTGTTTTACAAGTTGTTGAAGAAGATGGTGATATTACAGGTTCTAAAATTACTTTTGATATACAACTTCAATACAATGGTGGAGGTTTTACCACAGTTCATTCTGATGAAATTAGAGGTAGAACAGGTGATGCTTATAATAGAGAATATAGAATTGCACTTACTGGTGCCCATCCTGTTGATGTTCGTCTTGTAAAAACATCTGAAAATAGTACAGATAGAATACAAAGAGATTTAATTTGGCAATCTTTTTCAGAATTAGAAGATGATTCTAGTACTTATCCAAATAGTGCTTTTACAAGATTACGTTTAGATTCAGAGTTTTTTAGTAGGATTCCTTCTAGAAAATTTAGAGTTAGAGGAGTAAAAGTAAGGATTCCAGGTGCAGGAGCAAACTCATCAGGCACTCCAACAGTAGATTTACAAACAGGAAGAATAGTTTATCCTGCTGGTTATATTTTTAATGGTGTAATGGGTGCTGCTCAATGGACAACGTGCCCTGCAATGATACTTTTAGATTTACTTACCAATACAAGATATGGACTAGGTAATCATATTATTGATAGTAATTTAGATTTATTTTCATTTGTAACTGCCAGTAAGTTTTCTAATACTCTTGTATCAGATGGATTTGGTGGACAGGAAGCTCGATTTGCTTGCAATATAAATATTCAGAGAAGTGTTGAAGCATTTGATGTTATAAGAACTTTATCAGGAATAATGAGATGTATGCCTATTTGGTCTGAAGGTGCGTTACTTCTTACTCAAGATAGTCCAAAAGATCCCAGTTATTTGTTTACATTAGCCAATGTTGGGCCAGAAGGATTTAGTTACACAGGAAGCAGTTTAAAGACTAGAAGCACAGTGGTTGCAGTTTCATATTTTAATATGGAAACTAGAGATTTAGACTTTGAAGAAGTTGAAGCAGAAGCAGCCTATAGAAGTAAATATGGGCTTCATGTTAAAAGAGTAAAAGCATTAGGTTGTACAAGTAGAGGTCAAGCCAGAAGATTTGCAAAAGCTATATTATTTGCTGAACAAAGAGAAACTGAAGCTGTAAACTTCTCTGTTTCAATGGAATCAGGAATAGTTGTTAGACCTGGAACAATTATTAGCATCGCTGATCCAGGAAGATCAGGTGTAAGAAGAGGAGGAAGAATTGCTAGTGCTACAACAACTCAAATAACTGTAGATAATTCAGATGCAACTGATTTATCAAGTGAAAATAATCCTAAGTTAAGTGTGATAATGCCAAATGGAACAGTTGAAACTAAAAATGTAACTGGAATATCGGAAAAAGTAATTACTTTAGAAAGTCCATTGAGTCAAACACCTAATGCTAATAGTATTTGGATGTTAGAAAATGATACCGTTACTGCTCAATCATTCAGAGTTATGTCTGTTGAAGAGCAAGATGGTGTTAACTACGGAATCTCTGCTTTAGCTTATGTAAACGAAAAATATGCGTTTATAGAAGATGGAGAAACAATAACACCACAACAAATATCAATTTTAAATCTTTTAAAAGCTCCTCCTACTGGATTATCAGCAGATGAAGTGATTGTTCTAATCAATAATCAGCCTGTATCTAAATTAATTGTTAGATGGCAGCCTGTAGCTGGTGTTTCTAATTATATGGTTAACTATAGATTTAATGATAATAATATTGTTTCTGCTACAAGCAGCAGTCCTGATTTTGAAATATTTAACACAAAAGTAGGATCTTACGAAATATCTGTTCGTAGTTTAAATGCTGCATTAGAACCTAGTGCTACGGCTGCTACAAGAACTTTTACAACTATTGGTAAAACTGCTGTTCCTGCTGATGTTACTGGACTTACGGGAGAACCAGTAGATTCAAAAAATGTAAGATTACGTTGGAATTTGGCAACAGATTTAGATGTTACCCATGGTGGTCGTGTTTATGTAAGACACTCTTCCAAAACTGATGGATCGGGGACATTTTCAAATGCTACAGATTTAGTAAAGGCACTAGCTGGTAATACAACAGAAGCTATCGTTCCATTACTTGAAGGAGAATATATTCTTAAATTTCAAGATGATGGAGGTAGATTTAGTAATGGAGAAGCAAGTGTAATTTTAGATTTACCAGACACCTTAGATGCAAAACTTATTCAAACAAGAAGAGAAGATTTAGACGTTCCAAAGTTTCAAGGAACGAAAACTAATGTTGCTTTTGATGCTACAACAAATTCTCTTAACCTAACTGGTGTAGGTCAGTTTGATAGTATTGCTGATTTAGATGCAGAAAATTCCATAGATGATGTGGGAGGTATTGCATCATTAGGTACTTATGAATTTGGTGGCACAGCAGGAGGCACTACTTTAGATTTAGGAGATGTATTTAGTCTTGATCTCAAGCGTCATTTCTTAACAGAAGCATTTTTCCCATCTGATCTATTTGATTCGATACCAGATTTAGATGCAAGAGGAGACTTTGAAGGTTTAACTGCCACAGAAGTAAACGCAGAGATGTTAGTACGAGTTACACAAGATAATCCCAATGCTGGATCTCCTACTTATTCTAGTTTTCAAACTTTTACAAACGGAACTTATAAAGGAAGAGGTTTTCAATTTAAGGTGAATTTAACAAGTGATGATCCAGCACAAGATATTAGAGTATTTCAATTAGGTTATACAGCTTCTATGCAAAGAAGAACTGAACAAAGTCCTTCAACTACAGCAAGTGGATCAGGAGCAAAAGCAGTTACGTTCCAACATCCTTTCTTTGTTGGTACTGCTGATACCGAAGGTGGAGCAAATAGTATATTGCCTTCAGTTGGTATTACTGCACAAAATATGCAATCTGGAGACTTTTTTGAAGTATCAAGTGTTTCTGGAACGGGATTTACTGTTCACTTCAAAAACTCTTCAAATGCTTCAGTTGATAGAAATTTTACTTATCAAGCTGTCGGATTTGGTAAAGCAAGTTAGAATAGGTTCAATGTTACTTTTTTAAATGGCTAGACCAGGCTCTACTACCAGCGAAACGGGTAATAATTATCAGTCAGCCAATGGAACGGGTGCTGCGGTTCGTGCGAAGATTAATGAAATATTTCAAGCATTAAGAACAATAAGTTCTGGAAGTAGCGATCCATCAGGAGCAGCAAATATAGCTCAATATCAGGCTCATATAAATACTTCTAATAATTTACTGAAAATAGCAACAGCAGTTTCGGGAGATAGTGCAACTTATAACACACTAGGAAATATCACACTTGATAATTTAGGTCATGTTGTGGCAGCAAATCCTGTAATGACAGGAGATGTAAGCATGAACTCTACTGGATTTTTAAAAATTCCAGTTGGTAATGCCTCACAACAACCTGGACAATCTGGTGCTCCAGCAGCAGCAGCAGGGCAGTTTAGATATAATTCAACAACTCAACAATTTGAAGGCTATACAACATCTTGGGGTGCTATCGGTGGAGGCGGTGGAGCTACTGGCGGAGGAACTGAAGCCATTTTTCACGAGAATGAGAATCAGATGGATCAAAACTACACAATCGGTGATGGAACGTCTAATATAAATGCAGGAGTTTTTGGCCCATTGACCATTAACGCAGTTCTTACAATCCCTGCTGGTTCAGTAGTAACTATTGTTTAATTATGGCTTTTATTATTGACGGAACAACAGGAATAGCAACAGTTGATGGAAGTGTTTCCGCACCAAGTCAACGTGGGCAGGATAGTAATAGCGGAATATCTTATGCAGCCGATACCATAAAATTTTCAACGAATGGTATTGAAAGACTAGCAATAACTAATAGTGGATTAAGTGGCAATGGATCAGGTTTAACAGGTATAAGTGCTGGTAAAGTTCTTCAAGTTGTATCAACAAATAAAACAGATACTTTTTCAGATAGTATAGGTAAACAATCATTTAGCGGTGCAGCTATAAGTGTAACTATCACCCCTGCAAACTCATCTAATAAAATAATTTTAGTTGCTAAATTAACGATAGGACTTGAATCTGATAATGATATTGGGTTTGCTTATTTTAAGGCAGGGTCAGTTATTACTGGTGCTACAGCAGATGCTCATGGAAGTGCTGCAAGATTACATTCACAAACTTTTAGTACGCATTATGAACAACAACACAATGTGATGGGCTTTTATGTAGATACCGCAGGGGGTACAAGTGCCATAACCTATGATTGCAGATTAAGACATGGAAATAATAGTACATCAGGTCATACGATTTATTTAAATAGAGATCATAGTGGTGGTTCTGGGGACATGGAACAAAGATCAATGTCAACTCTTACAGCGATTGAGGTGGAGGCATAATGGCATTAGATCACGAAGCGATACGCAGAGCTTATCCATCTGTTGTAACAATAGATGATACAGATTCAAAAATTTTAGATGCTTCTGGAAATGCTGTTTCTGTTGAACAAAGCAAAATAGATACTGCACGAACCACACTAAACGCTGAAGCTGCTGCAATAGCTTATCAAGGTCAACGTAGAGAAGAGTATCCAAGTATTGAAGATCAGCTTGATACCATTTATCATAGTGGTGTGGCTGGTTGGAAAACTACTATCAAAGCTATCAAAGACAAGTATCCAAAACCTAGTTAAATGACCGCAAAGATTAAACTAAACGCAGCATCAGGTGGTGGGTCTTTCAGCTTACAAGCACCTTCATCATCAAGCAATAACAGAGTTATAACTCTTCCTGATATTGCAGACGGAACGCTTGTTACGAGCCAAAGTACACTTGACGCAACAAAACTTTCTGGTAATTTACCAGCACTAAATGGTTCAGCTTTAACAAATCTTCCTGGAGGCGGTAAAATCCTCCAAGTTGTATCAACATCAAAAACTGATACATTTTCAACCACAAGTCCTAGTTTTACAGACATTACTGGTTTAAATAGAACAATTACACCAACTGCTGCCTCAAGTAAAATATACATTGTTACTTCAATTCAAACAAGTGGAGACACCAATTCTTATGTAGGTTTTTTATTAATTCTGGGTTCTTCAACGATTGTAACCAGAGGTGGTGGTAGTGGAAGTAGAACTAGGTCTTCTTTTGGAACTAATTTTTCTGACCCTGATTCAGTTAAAACGCCAACTTTTAATTTTTTACATACACCTAGCTACACTTTAGGTGATAATTTGACATATAAAGTACAAATAATTAGTGGATACCAAAGTAAAAATGTTACCGTTAATAGGCCAAAAACGGATACTGATGCTACTTATTCAATGAGAGGTACATCAACTATAACTCTTTTTGAGGTAGCAGCATAATGGCTTTAGATCACGATGCCATAAGGAAAGCATATCCTGATGCAGTAACTATTGATGATGGTACAGGAGCTTTTAAGGCTGACGGCACACAGATTACTTTAGTTCAATCTGATATTGACGCTGCAAGAGTTGAATTAGATAAATTGAATTATCAAACAGATAGAACAACAAATGGTTCCACTATTTACGCTTCTTTTGGAGATCAACTTGATATGTTGTATGCCGATATGCTCGCTGGTAAACTAGATACAACTGGAACGTGGGCGACCCACATAAAAGCGGTTAAAGACGCTAACCCAAAACCTAGTTAATTATGTCAACTATTAAAGTTAACAATTTAGAATCATCAACTGGCGGTGGTGTCGTAGCAAAATTAGCCTCTGTAAATGGAGGAGGAATAGGCACTAAAAATTTAGTCATCAACGGAGCGATGATTATTCAACAAAAGATGAACGCTTATACATCAGGTGGTCAAAATCTTACTGGAATTAAAACTACTGATCGTTTTAGAGGTGACTGGTCAGGAACAGATAACTCCCCAACACAGATTCCTGTGGATGTTGCGGCTGGAACCACACCTTATAGTTTAGGCTTTAGAAAATGTTTTAAAATAATTAACGGAAACCAAACAAGTGGTGCTGGTGCTTCAGACTTTGTTGGCATTGACACCATACTTGAAGCACAAGATATTGCAACTAGTGGTTGGAATTATACATCTGCTTCTAGTTTTGTCACTTTATCTTTTTGGGTTAAATCGAGTGTTGCACAAAATTTTTATGGATATTTATTTACATCTGATGGCACATCACAAAACTATCCATTTGAAACAGGTTCTTTAACTGCTGATACTTGGACAAAAATTACTAAAACAATTCCAGGCAATTCAAATTTAACTTTTAATAATGATAATGGTGCTGGATTGCAAATTCAGTTTTGGGCTTATCTTGGCACATCATATACAGGAACTATTACCTTAAATCAATGGGGTGCTTTTGCTGGTGCAACTAGAACACCTGATAATACTTCAACATGGTACACGACAGATGATGCAACATTTGAAATTACAGGAGTTCAATTAGAAGTAGGCAGCGTAGCAACAGATTTTGAGCATAGATCGTATGGTCAAGAGCTTGCTTTATGTCAAAGGTATTACACAAGATTAACTGGTAGTGGGGGTAATGAAATGCATTTTACAGGTTCTACAAAACAACAACAATATGTTTCCTGTTCAAGAGTTGAGTTACCAACAACTATGAGAACAGCACCTTCAATAAGTTTTAGTGGTACAAGAGATATTTATTTTTATAGTAATGACAATAGTGGATTTAGTGGGGATGTTATTGATCCTAATTCTTTTAATGTAAGGTGGGGTTCATCTTCAACGATTGGCGATGGAACTGCATATACAGCAAGATTAACAGGCACTCCAAATTATGTTGAGTGTTCAGCAGAACTCTAATTATGACTTTTACTTACAAATTTTACAAAACAGATAAACAATCATCTGAAAATGATGCAGGGATCACAAAAATAGAGGGTGAAACACTTTGGTTTATTCCAGAAAATACAGAAAATGTAATGTGGCAAGAGTATCAAGAGTGGTTAGCAGAGGGAAATACACCCGAAGCTGCTGACTAATTAACCTTTTCTTGCATTTGTCTTGTCATTAACCCCATAGTGACGTAGAGAGGGGATAGGGCTACAATAAGCAGTAATACGAGCACACTTGAAAAAGAAAGTGCTTTTAGTATCGCAAATTTAATCATGTTTCAAAAAATTGCTAATATTCTTAGCATTGTTTCTTTCCTTATGGTAGCTTCCATGAGTGGTGGAACGTACTTTGCATACAAATATGTAACATCAGATCAATTCAAAACAAGAGTTATGAATGAAATTATGGGAAATGTTCAAACATTAATGCCCAAAGTGTTAGATAAAACAATGCCTGATATGTCTGGCCCTTCTATTCCTATCCCTAAAAAATGAACTGTTGGCATTGTAAAACTGAACTGATCTGGGGTGGAGATCACGACATGGATGGCGAAGATTATCCATTAAGATCAGGAGAATATAGTATGGTAACAAATCTTTCCTGTCCTAAATGTAATTCTTTTGTAGAAGTATTTTTACCAAGAGATGCTTACGACTAATGATCTTTGGGTTTATAAAAAAGCTAGTCAAATACTACATAGATAAGTTGATTCATTGGATGCGTATGACAAAATTTAATTTAGAGCTAGATAATGACATAAAAAAATATCACGAAGAATTAGACAAAAAAGTAAAAAAGCCAAAAATTGTAGAAAAAGGTACTTTCGGAGAGGATGGTTGGTCTATTTCTATTGGAGATGTAGAAGATGGAGATTCGTGAGATAAAGATACCAGAGATCCCACAGATCAATGTTAATACTTATATCTCTACTCCATTGCCAAATCTGAATGTACCCTTACCAAATATAGATTTACCTGGGTGCGTCAAAACTCATAGAGATGCGAGTGTAAAAAATACACAAATAATTGAAGATGATGTTAATGGAGCTTTTTATAGCTGTCCAGAAGGCAAGATACCTTCTTTCGTTCCAATAAATTATGACAGGAAAAAAATTGAAATTGTAGAGCAAAAGCAAGAAAAACCTGTAAATAACGCTAATATCCCAGAACCTAAGACACCTGAGATTCCCGATATTCCAAAAGAAAAGGAAGTTATAAAAATAGAACCCTGCCCAGGTAAGAAAGATCAGCGAGTTGGAGACTTTCGTAACGAAAAAAGATTAGAACGTGTCATTGGGCATGAAAGAGGTGATGATGGGATTGAGTGCATCACTCTATATGAAAACGTTCCTTTTGTGGATCAATACATCCCAGAACCGAGCACTATTGTTTCTACTGCTGTTATCGGTCTTGTGGCTGCGAGTTCTCCTCTTATTCTCAATATAATCAAACCAGCTATAAAAAATATCGTTAAAAAGCTTACAAAAAAGAAAAGTAAGGTAGAATAATAATAGGCAAGTAGATACCCGTAGCTTGTCTTTAGCAACCAGACCCATTATCAAATCGTTAAATCGGTCACTGCTCTGTTGGAGCGTCAGTTGCTTTTAAGTTTGTGAGTATGTGGTAATACCTGATTAGCTTTCGGCACTAAATAAACATCTTTGCAGATATTAAAAAATGGACTATCGGTAGTTAGCATTATGCCTTCCTGTTTTAGCTTTCCACATTCACGGATTCTTGCAATCTGCCAATCTAATCGTTTATTTTCCAATACTTGTTTTTGTATATTTATTTGTGTGTCCGCAGCAGATTTACATTGATTTTGAAATCCTCTATCTAATGGGATACTAAAAGTGGCTGATATTCCAAAATTCAAAGCATAGCTATCTTTATTCGTGCCAGAATAATTTTTTTGATTGAAAAGCACATTCCCTGGATTATCAGGTACACCATCATCATTTGCATCTGTTGGATCGTAGAAAGGTGTTTCGTAATAATCCCGATAAGGCTTGAGATAATTTGCTCCAAAAGTGGTAAATGGGCTAATAGATAAAGTTGGCCCTTGGCATACAATATTTCCACCATATTGATTAGTTGTCATATTTCCCGTAAGCGTTTGTACAGCCATATTCGTAACGCTTCCATTATTTGATTGACTCACTGCATTAGCTAAAACTTGTGCAGGAGATAGCAGAATTATTGAGAGAACACTGAGGTACTTGTGACTACGCTTGTTGACTCTATATTTCTTTGGATCACTGTTACGTTTGAAACCCCACCTGGGCCACGATAACTTTCTGTGAATTGAAATGCGTTCCCAGAACTTGAATCGGTTAGTGTGAATACTGGCTTGTTGTTTGTTGATAAATCTAGTCCTGTCCATGTCTGACTTTCCCCGTTTATAGTCCCTGTAACATCCGTTGTATTTGGAGCGACTGATCCATCGGTTGTGACTCCCAATCCAGTAACAGTGTACTCATAAGAATTACCAAAATAATCT
>VTLG01006292.1_pt1 | contig 17798 bp, 23 predicted proteins | sample 4694571 | NCBI WGS metagenome assembly VTLG01 (sample SAMN12604809, study PRJNA352737) | marine metagenome | biome: ENVO:00000447; feature: ENVO:00000209|ENVO:00000569|ENVO:01000036; material: ENVO:00002151; isolation source: viral sequences binned using virsorter ... | reverse complement strand
GTGCAATATCAAGTGCAGACACTATTGCAAAGCTCAAGGCAGCTTGGGATACATCTGTATTAGGTGACAGTCCATACGCATAAGGAGTAGGTTATGGCTCTAACTAGAGTTATAAATTCAGGCATAGGTGTTGCTGCATCTATTGCAGGGGAAGGCACAGCTACGACTAATTTACAACAAGGTCTGTGTAAAGTTTGGTTCAATCACGGAACTGATTTTGCATCTGACGATAGTTTAAATGTGTCAAGTATAGCTGATGATGGAAGTGGAGAATTAACTCCAAGTTTTTCAAATGCTTTCGGAAATGCAGAATATGCCTACAGTGGTCAAGGCATTGATGGCGATAAAAATACAACCTTCATCTTTGTGGAAGGTGCGACTCAAGCAACAGGTTCTTTACCAATACTGACTGGTACGCAGGGTGGTGGTACTACGACAAAAACAGATACTGCTGCGGCACATCTTATATTTGGAGACCTAGCATAATACGGAGTAAACTATGGGATATATAGGCAAGTCACCCACTAATGGGGTAAGAAACAGATTTGTGTATCAGGCTAGTGCAAGTCAAACAACTTTCAGTGGCAGTGATGCAAACTCTTTGACACTAACTTACACAGATAGTTTGTATATGGATGTGTATCAAAATGGTGTATTACTCAAGGCAGGAACAGATTACACTGCAACAAGTGGTACAAGTGTTGTTCTTGTAACAGGTGCAAGTTTAAATGATATAGTAGAGATGATTGTTTACGATGTGTTCTCCGTAAACCAAACCTACACTAAAACTGAATCAGATGACAGGTATCCCTTCTTAGGCAACAACAGTATTATCAGAACAAATGGACAGACTATAAGTGCAGATATAACAATCAGTTCAACAACGAATGGATTATCAGCAGGTCCTATAACACAATCAGCAACAGTTACTGTTAATGGTTATTGGAGTATCGTATGACAAGTCAATTAAATGTAGATACCATTGTAGATAAAGCAGGTAGTGGTGGCACGAATGTAAAGATAGGTAATACTTCTACTTATGTTGCAGATGGTGGTAGTGCATCACAGAATACTGTGCAATCGTTAGTTAAAGTATGGTTTAATTTACAAGAGGATGATGACTACAGAGACTCATTTAATATAGCAAGTTTCACAGATAACGCAACTGGAGATTTTACTCATACCTTTACTAACTCTATGAGCAGTACAAATTTTGCATTTACAACTGGAACAAATGGTTCTGGTCAAACTACAGGTATAAACTCTTATGGTTTATATCAATATCCAGCAACAACGGGAGCAGGTCTTGTAAGAGCCAAAAATATTAGTAGTGGTGGCACTGGATTAGATTGTGAATACATAATGGGTATGGTCGGAGGAGACTTAGCATAATGGCTAGTGAACTTAAAGTAGATAAATTTACAGGTATAACCACAGCAGGTTCTATACTTGTTACAGGTGAAGGTAATAGTACAACAACTAATCTGCAACAAGGGTTGTGTAAAGTTTGGTTTTGTTTTGATGGCACAAGCACAGTTTCATTATTGGATAGTTTTAACACAACAAGTATCACAGATGAGGCAACAGGAAAATACACATTTGCAATAGCGAATGATTTTAGCAATGTAAATTATTCTGCTGTAGGTATGCCTAGCACAAACACTGGAGATGGTGCAGCTCAATCATTACATAGAGCAGATGATTCTAATGTTGCAACTGGAACTATTAGGATAGAATCAACTTATGCCACAGCTTCAACTAATGCTTTAGTAGACAGAGATATGCATAATGTAGCAATATTCGGAGATTTAGCATAATGGCTAGTATATTAAGAGTAAACACATTAACAGATGCAAGTAGTAATAATAGTATTGCTACGAGTGTGCTATTTAGTGGTAGTGCTAAAGCATGGATTAACTTCAACGGAACAGGCACTATAGCTACAAGAGATAGCTACAATGTAGGAAGTATAACTGATAATGCAACAGGAACTTACACAGTAAATTATACTAGCAGTTTTTCTGATGCTGATTATTCTCCGACAACAGGTGCAGGTGGTAGTGGATATACAGATAGATTATTAACTTTAAGTGTTTTAGCAGCAGGAAGTTTAAAGGTAGTAGAAAACTCAGTAGATAGTACACAGGATGTTCTTGTTTGTACTGTTCATAGTTTAGGAGACTTAGCATGAGTAAAGCATCTGATTTAGCAAGATTAATAACAAGTGGCTCTACTGCTATTCATGGAGAAGCAGGTGTTACATCAAGTGGTTCAACAGGTCTCACAACTAACTTACAACAAGGATTAAATAAAGTTTGGTTTACATTAGGCATGGATGCAGTTCAAGACGATAGTTTTAATTGTAGTTCTGTAGATGATGATGGAACTGGAGATTTTGGAATACATTTTACAAATGCTTTTAACAATGCACTCTATTCATCAGGTGTTGCAGTAACAGTAGATGGTTTGAATCCAAGAGGAATGGTTCAAAGTCCTAGTAAAGCAGCAGGTGCAGTAGAGGTAAGAATGATGAGCATGAATGATGGAAGTGACACAGAAAGTAATATAACTCATGCAGAAATGCAAATTTGTGGAGATTTAGCATAGCATGGAAATAGATGCAATGTTATTTTGGAACATCATTCTAACTATGGTCGTTGTACCATTTGGTTGGGCATTCAACAAGATGTTTGGCGAAGTAAAAAGACTACAGATATTATTAAATAAGACACGAGAAGAGTATGCACGTAAAGATGATGTCAAAGAGGATATGCATGACATCATGGATGCAATGAAAAGATTAGAAGATAAGTTAGATAAGATATTAATTGGAGCTAAATAGTGGCAATGTTTACAGGCTTTAAACCTAGTGGTATTCAGAAGATAGCTAACCGTCTTGGCTATAAAGGAGACATGGTAAATTTTGATAATTACCTAGAGCAAAATCCTGATAAAAAAAGACAGATGATTGTATTTGAAGATGCTGCAAGAAAGATGGCTAGTGGTGGTGTTGTTAAAATGCAAGAGGGTGGTACAACTGAAGCTACTGATGATGCATCTACAAATACACAAGATCAAAATATACAAGACATAACTCTTCAAAGAGCACAAACAGGTGCATTACCTGCAGGTGCAGTCACTACTCCTCAATTAACTTTACAAGAACAAGGGCAGACTATTGACCCTTCAATAGGTGCAGTTGCAGGACCTGCTAATGTAATACCTACTGTAGCACAGTCAGGTGCACAACAAACAGGACAACCTATAGTAACACCTGCAGCACAAGTAGATCCTAGATTATCTCAACCTGACATTCAAGGTGCAATAGCATCTAATCAAGCTGCTACAACAGATGTAAGTGATAAGGCACAAATATTAGCTGCTCAACAAACTGCAAGTAGTGTAGCTAATTTAAGTGCTGCACAAGGCAATGCTATACTTATGGCAAGTCCACCTCAACGTGAAATACGTGAAGGAGAATTAATAGACTCTGTTGCAAATGCAGAAAAAGCTAAAACTTTTACAGAACAAATTGAAGCTGCAACTTCAACTGCTAGTGATCAAGCTACTGTAGCAGGTCAGTTAGCAGGATTAACTGCAAACTTTGATGCCACAAATCCACCTTCATGGGCAGCAGGAGCAATCAGAGGTGTTCAAGCAGTGATGCAACAAAGAGGTTTAGGAGCTTCTAGTATTGCAGGACAAGCACTTGTTCAAGCTGCAATGGAATCTGCATTACCTATTGCACAGGCAGATGCAAACACTGTAAGAACATTTGAGTTACAAAATCTATCTAATAGACAACAACGTGCTATGTTAGCTGCAGAACAAAGAGCTAGATTTATAGGACAAGAGTTTGATCAAGAGTTTCAAACAAGAGTTCAAAATGCTTCTAAAATAAGTGATATAGCAAATAGAAACTTTACTGCAGAACAACAAGTGGCATTAGAAAATAGTAGAATAGCAAACACATTAAACTTACAAAACCTATCTAATAGACAAGCACTTGTATTAGCAGAGGCTTCTGCACTTACAGGATTAGATACAAGTAATCTAACTAATAGACAACAAGCTGCAGTAGAAAATGCAAAAGCATTTTTACAAGTAGATATGGCAAATTTATCTAATGAACAACAATCAGGTATGTTTAATATGCAGTCATTAACTCAAAGTATATTGACAGATCAAGCTGCTCAGAATGCTGCAAGACAATTTAATGCTACATCACAAAATCAAGTAGATCAATTTTTTGCTAATTTAAGAAGTCAAATAGAACAGTTTAATGCAACACAAGCAAATGCACAAGATCAATTTAATGCAGGTGAACTAAATACCTTGTCAAGATTTAACGCAGAAGTAATGAATGCAAGAGATCAATTTAATGCCCAAAATCAAATAGCTATTGCACAAAACAATGCAGTATGGAGAAGAGAGTTAGCTACTGCAGATACTGCTGCTATTAATCGTGCTAATGAGTTAAATGCTAAAGCAGTTCTTGATATATCAAACGAATCCTATGATGATTTATGGGCATTCTTTGCAGACACGATGGAGTGGGCATGGAAGAGTGCAGAGAATGAACAAGATAGAATTAATGCATTAGGTGTAGCAAATATAAGTAAAGAAGCACAGGCATACACTGCAGAACAAACTAAGAAAGCTGCAGGTTCAAGTGCATTAGGTAGTATGTTAGGCACATTAGGTGCTGCAGTTATTAGAGGACCTTTTGGAAAATGATTACAAACCCTTCATCAAATATATATAATAAGTTTCTTAATTACAAAAGAATTACTAGAGATTTGGAAAACCAAGCACAAGCTCCTGAAACAAAAGGCTTGTTATCTAGAGATATGTCAATGAAAAAAAATATGAAGATGTCTCAAGAAAGTGATCCATTTAATGAGGCTATGGATTTTTTTGAAGCAATTCAAAATGAAAGACTAAATGGTAAAAAAGAAATAGAACAATGAGATACGGAAATAGAACAGAACCAATACTAGAAGCACCTATTCCGGGCATGGCTATGACTCATGAAGTTGGTGCAAGACCTTGGCAAACACCACCACAATATCCAACTGTAAATAAAGCAGCACAATATTATGTAGTTAGTATGCAGGATGAGGCTTTTGTAGAACAAGCTATTAACTTAATGGAAACAGGTATGCCTATTACTTTAATGGCAAATAATATACAATTAGCAACTGTGTTACAAGGCAAACATACTATTGATGTAGGTATGCTACTTATACCTGTAATTATGGAAATGCTTATGTTGATCGGAGACAGAGCAGGTATAGAATACACTACAGGTATGGAAAGAGACAAAGAAATAGAATTAAAAGACTCTGCATCTGAGGCAGCATTTTCTAGATTTCAAAAGGAACTAGATAAACCTGAGGTAGAAGATGTTGTTGTAGAAGAAGAAGAAAAGGACAAAGAGGAGCAAGAAAAACCAATAGGTTTAATGGCTAGGAGAACATAATGGCAGAAAAAGAATCATCATTTTTAACTGATAGAAGTCTTGGTGGCAGATTTAAAAGAGCACTTGCAGTTGCTTTGCCTTCTATTGCTTTGGCAAGAGACAATCCTTATCTTGTAAAATCTTTATATGATAAAGAAGAAGAGTTTGGAAAACTAGACAGAGCAGAAAATAATGAATTAGTTAAAAGTGTTGCCAGTAATATCAGTGCAATAATTACAAAGAATAGATCAAAGAGAGAAAGTAGAATAGATAGTAATTTAGAGAGTTTAACTAAAATTAAAAATATATTTAAAAACGATAATTTAGATAATGCAGACATAGCTTTTATTCATGATAGAGGATTAACAAAAACATTTAATGATATTAAAAATGAATACTCTTTATCTTCTATTAAACCTTTAGTAGAGAATATGAAGTCACAATCAGATACAAGTAGTGAAAGTCCAAATAATACTAAAGTTCCTAACATGACATTAAAAGAATTAGCTATTGCAATGGCTCCAGCAGCAAAACGATTTGATATGGAAATGATGAATCTTCGTACTAGACCTGCATCAGGACCTATTACGTCTTTTGTAACAGGCGAAATGTTTGCAGATGAAAGTGAAAAAGGGGTAGACATAACACCAAGAGTACAAAATATTCTAAAGACTTCAGATGTTAAGTTAGCAGAAGAGGATGCTAAAACAAAAGAAATAAAAAGTTATTTAGACAGTCAAGACGTAATGCTAAGTGAATTAGGAAAAGAAGCACAAAGATTATCTGAACTTACAAGTACAGACAAATTGCCTGAAAGAAAAATGGAAGAGGTAATGGCTAAGAAAGTAGGTGAATTTGTCGGTGTAAGGACAGAGATAGAACCAGATGGAACTATTAAATTTTTAACCAAAAATGTAAAACTTAAAAGAGCATTGGAAATTATAATTCCAGAATTAACTGCTCAAGCAAAAAAATTAAAATTAGATATAGCTAAAAAAGAAGTTGATCCAAGACTACTAACTAATCTTGATTCAGTTAATTTTATATTTAAAAACAATACCACATCAACTGATGATGGAACTGATATCGTTAAACCGGGAAGTTACTTATTTGAAGAGTTAAAGAAAAGAGGATTACTTAAAGATATAACATACGATCCTAAAAAAACAGATAAAGATAATAATAAAGACAAAGATGACAATAAAGGAGCACCTAAAGTAAAAAAAGCTAAAAAACCAAAAACTATGGATCAGTTAGCTAACGAATTAAAGAAATTAAATCCTGCAAGTTTTAAAGGCAAAAGCTTATTGCTTAAACTTTTAAAGAAAGAAAGACAATCATATTTAGACAAGATTAAAGAATTTGAAAAAAAGAATAAATTAGGTACTGCAAAAATATTTAAAGAAAGATATAGTAACATAGGATTTTTAAATGCAATTAAAGAAAGATATAAAATAAGAATTAATCCTGCAACTATAAATTACTTTAAAGATATATTTACAAATGACCCTGCCTTTGCTAATCCTTACAAAACTAATTAAATGAGGTTTGCAATATCATGCAATTTTTTAAAGATTATAATTTTTTAGACTCCCAAGATCAAAATAAAGAAAACTTAATTGCAAATCAAAACTTTGTCAACGATGCTTATTCCTTTTTAAAAAATAGAGAGGGGTATAAACACTCTGATTTAGACACAGTTGAAAAAGTTTATGATCAATTCCTAGAGCATTTTAGATACCAAAACGTAAATGAGGTCACTGCTATACGTGATCTAGAGTATGCACAAAACGCAAACATTCAAGAGAAAGAAGAATTTGCTAGACTAATTGCATTATATGATAAGATGGAAGGAGATGCTTTTAATCTAGAAACTTTCAAAGATTATGCAGGTGGTATAGCTAGTGCTCCATCAACATACATAGGACTACTTACAGGGGGTGCAGGTAAACTTGCAGCAGTAGGTGGTAATCAAGCTGCTAAATTAGGTCTACGTGCATTATTAACAAGAGAGATAGGTAAGAGTGCTCTTAAAGGTGCAGCAGTAGAGGGTGGTATAGGTGCAGTACAAGCAGGTTCTCAAGAAGAAACAAAAGTAGAAGTAGGCTTACAAGATGAAGTAGATACAGGTAAAGTAGTAGGAACTGCTCTAATATCTGCAGGTGGTGGTGCAATATTAAATGCAGGAGCAGGTGCTTATCAAACAATGAAAGCTATCAAGGCTGACGAATTATTGACTGCATCAGAAGTAGCCACTAAAAAAATAGCAGATGAAGCGAGTAAAAAATCTAAAGCATTTTTAAAAGGTGTAAGAGAAGGTGAAGACACAGACTTTTTAAATAAAATATTAGAAGAGTTAACACCTGATACATATAAAATGACCAAAGATGGTTTAAAAAGAATAGCTAAAAAACCTAAACCTAAAAAGCAACCTTTAGATGCAAAAAAAGTATTTGTAGGTAGAGAACTAGCGAAAGAAAAAGGATTAGAAAAATTACCCATAGAATTTTTTGAGAACTTATCTTCTGCAGTTTTAAAAATAAAAGATAAAATAAAACTAAAAAAGGGACAAAGAATAACCTCTGCTATATCAGATGCTATTACTGATAATAAATTAAAGTTTACTGAACTAAGCACTATTTTAAGAGATCATAATCTTTCTTACGATCAGTTTTCTCTAATATATTTAGCAGATATATCTGATGCAGGTAGAACATTAGGAACACATGGCTTTCTGAAAAACCAATTAAGTCGTGACACATCTCAATCTACAGTTGCTAAACTATTAAATGATATTCAAGAGTTAGAGAAAAGAGGTCTGACAAGAATAGACAAAGCAAAAGCTCTTGAAGTATTAAAGAATAAAAAAGAAAAGGGATTACTAAGAGATTTAGATAGACTAAGATTAGGATTAATGACTTCTCAACCTGCAACAACTATGCGTAATAATGCCAATGCTTTGTTTAGAGTTGTAGTGGATGCAGCAACACGTTCATTTTATAATGTATTAAGAGCAAAAAATCCTTTTGATGGTACATTTGATGTAGCAAAATATATGTTAAATCCATATGAAGCACAAGCAGTTAGAAATGTATTTTCTACCACAATGCCTGATAGTGCTTCTGTTTTATTTAGAGAAGCTGCAGATTTATCATCACAAACAGGTGGTGGTGCTTTAGCAAAATTAGGAACTCAAGCAAACTTTTTAAATACAATGTCTGATAACTTTTTTAAACAGGCAATGTTGACTGCATCATTAAGAAGAAGATTAGCAGATAATGGACAAGACTTAATTGAAATTATTAAACAGGGCAAATTTAATACAATAAGTAAAGATATATTAGAAGGCTCTATGCAAGATGCTCTTGAGTTTGTCTATCAAAAGTCTTTTAAAGGAGATGGATTTTTTAGTAAAATTGCTAAAGTAACTATTGACACACATAGAAATGTTCCTTTTATAATTTCTTCTGTATTACCTTTTCCAAGATTCGTAGCAAATCAAATGAAGTTTTTATATGAGCACACTCCTTTACTTGGCTTATTAAATTTAGAAAAGATAGGGGTTAAAGGTGGTTATGTAAATGCTATAAGAAACATGACTAAAGATGAGTATCAACAAAAAATAGCAAAACAACTTACAGGATTAATGATGCTTTCTACTGCTTATGCTTGGAGAAAAGAACAGATAGATGATGATGGTAAACTAGGAACATATTGGTATGAGTTCAAAGATGACACAGGAAAAGTTGTAGATGGTAGACCTACATATGGACCTTTTGCACCTTATTTGTTAGCTACAGATATACTATTAAGATATCAAATGAGTGATGAAAGAGGCAATAAAGTAAAGCTAACCGAAAATAATTTTTACTCACCAGTTACAGGATTATGGCAAGATTTATATGAGAGGTGGGGTGCAGATGGTAAGAAGATGACTGAAGTCATGAATAGTCCTAGGCAATATGGGCAAGATGCAATGCAATCTTTATTTGGTTCTTCTTTTAGAACAGGTTATGGCTATTGGGTTATTGATAAATTATTTGATGATGTCGCCGCAGGTGGTGAAGGAACTATTTTAAAAGGATTTGCAGAGTTTGGAGCTAACCTTATAAACACTTATACCTTACCTATAGCAGTGTTAAAAGATCTTTATAGTCAGTTTGATAAATTTTCTAGATATGTGCCTGAAACTAGAAGAGGAGACCCAAGAGGAGATATAAGTTTTTTTAAAATATTATATGATAGAGGAACTCGTGCTTTTCCTGATGTAGGGTCTGATACTATTATCGGCAAATATTTTATGTCAAAAGAAGGTGAAAGAGACATATTTAAAGATGTAAAATCAGATTTTAAATTTAGAGATAAAGAAGGAAATATTATAGCAGAGGGATATGATACACCTTTAAGAAATCCATTTAGATCAGGAGATGTAATCTCTCTAAATCCATTAGAAAAACAAATGTTTGGTTTGGGTAAACGACCTAGATTAAATACATTAGAAAGAGAAATGAGAGATTTAAATCTACAATACTATGACTTTTATAAAAAACTTCCTAATGACTTTATTGATAGAAAATTAAGAGAAGTTTTAAGTGGTGAAGAAACTGTCAAAAATTTGAGTATGTTTATGAAACAAATAATTGATAAGGATCCTTTATATGCAAATAAAAAATCTAAGGCAGAAAAAAGAAACTACTTAGTGACTCAACTAAGAACTAGAATATTACCAAAGGCAAAAGAGAAGGCATTAGATTTAGTAGAAGTGGAAAGAGAAAAAGGACTATTGACTAAAAAAGAAGATGAAAGTTTACCATATAGTTTAGTGCAACTAATGGAATATAGAAAGATATCTTCTCCTGAAAAAGATTCCATAAATGCAGAGTTTAGAAATGGATTACGTGCTGGTTTATTTGTAATAGATGGGCAAGAAAACTTAACAGAGAGAGAAATAGAAAGTTTAAATATAGAAAATAGTAGGGATTTAACTTTAATAATAAAGGATATCAATACTCGTGAAAATATATTAGCATGGGCATTAAGCAGAAAAGGAACTGCTAAAGGCAAAATTAAAAAAGGATTAATGGGTAGAGACTGATGGCTATAAGAGGATTTGAATTAGGAACTGAAACTGATAGAATGTTTGCCAATCAAGAACGTATGAGAAGAGAACGTGAGGCAGGTAAAACAGAACAGTTTGCTCAAGTAGAACAGATGATAGCAGAGGGAGCAAAGCCTATAACCATTAAAGATATAGGTTACTTTGGTTTATCTGTTGCTCCTATTACAGGAGATGCAATAGCATTTAAAGATGCACCTGAAGATTATCATCGTGCATATGAATTAATTCAAGCAGGTTATGGCGAAAAAGATTTAATTAAATTAGGTCTTGGTGGTGCATACTCAGCACTTATTACAATGGGATTAATACCCGGATTAGGTTTTATATCTAGAATAGGTAAAAATGCATTAAAACAATTAGCCATTAATTCTATAAAAAAAGGAGACACTGCTAAAGGTGCAGAGATATTATTTAATACAAGTGATTTTGTAAAGAAAGAAATGAAAGATAAGTTAAACAAAAACTTTTCAACTAAAAGACAAAGCGAAATTAAAAAAATAAAAGAGCAATATTCAGGAAAAGTTAAAACTAAAATGCTTAAAAGGTTAAGTAATCCTGTTAAAAAAGAAGTAATTTTTCATGGCACTGCTATGGGTCAGTATGTGAAAAATCCTAAATTAGGTACGTATGTCGATAAAGATTATTTAGCTACAGATTTAGCACAATCTTATAATAGTAGTTCCGAAATTTTTTCAGATTTAGTTATTAGTAATAATGATAATCCTATTCTAGACATAGAAAAATTTAAAGGTGATAATATAATACAATTTCCTACATTGAATACAAGAGATATTGATGGTAGTCCTATAATAAGTTTAGAGCCTGTAACATTTGAAGTTAATAAAAAGGCAGGTGAAGTGTATTTAAAAGGAAAACCTAGAGGAAATAATGATTACAATGGAGAAACATTTGGTGTTGTTAAATTAGTTGGAGGTAATAAAGTAGACCTTAGAGAGGTAGAATCTGTATTAAATAAAAAGAACAGAGATGATGTAAAGTACCTAGAAAGTTTAGATGAAAAATTTGTAGATAAAATTGTTACAAAAGGTTTTGATAAATTTGATGATGATAAATTTCCACAATTCGGAGATGAAAAATCTTACATAGGTATGGGCACTACTAGAAAAGGAGGAGAACATTCTGAACTAGGAGAAAAAGCAGTATCAGGTTCTCTTGATCCTGTTATGTCAAGTAGTCCTGCATTTACAAGTCCAAATGAGTATGGAGGTTTTAGTGATTTAGGAATGGGTAGTGATGACATGGGTAGAACCATAGAAAATTTAGTGTACACAGAAATACCTTACAATAAATTTAAAAATATGACACCAGAAGATTATGATGAGATTGTTAATTTATATAAACAAGACCCTAAACTTAGAAAGCTATTGTTAGATAAATATAAAGGTGAGTCTTTTTCTCCTAAAGGATTTAAGGGAACTAAATTACCAAAGAGTATACACACAGAAGCAGAGGTAGCTATGTTTAGTCCTGAACTAAAAACATTTAAAAAAGTTAAAGACGATCCTAAAATTTTTAAAAGAGTTATTGAGGGTAATAAAGCATTTGATAGAATGAAAGGAATAGAATCAAAAATTCTAAATATAGACTTAGCTAAACTTACAGGAAATAAAGTTGAGCAGCAGAAAGCCTACAATACTATAAAAGACTATATGAATGCAGGTATAGATATGGGTAAGTTTACAGGCACAGGTGGTGCAAGAGGTAGTTATGATGTGTTCTTACAAACAAACATAAAGGATTCTCCTAAATTTAACAGTTTAGTATCTCAATTAGCTATTCAGTTACCTAAGGGACAAAAGAAACGTAACATGAGAATACTTAGTAGAATATTAGATAATAGATTTGAAACTACAAAAGGTGCAGTTTCTAGAGTAGAACCTTTTTTGGGAGGCACAGCTCAAAAAGATTTTAGTGCTAAGAGAGTAATAAATTATTTAGGTAATATTTTAGATGAAGTAGATGACAATTTAGTAGACTTTAAAACACAAACAGGTTTTGTAGAAATGTTTACCCCAAGACAAATAAAAGAACTTATAATGGAAATCACACCAAAGTTAAATCGTGGTGGATTGATGACTCGGTAATCACCACAACCCCAACACCCTACCATTACCCACAATAATAAATAGACACGTAAGGATATGCAAAGTATACCAAAATATCTGTGCTAATTTAAACAAATAAGTGTCTCATTCTTTTGCATTCAATTCCTTTACTTTTTTAAATATTAATTCTAATTGTTTATTAACATTCTCTAATCTTTTAATTATATCATCAAGAGGACTTACAGGTTGTCTTCTACCCTGCATGAATCTCTTGGCTTCTTCTTCTAGATTCATCACGTTTTACTTTCTCTAAATTTTTAAAGTACGCAAAGTTATAACCTCTCTGCCACTCTCTATGTTGCATAGTATTAAAATTATAAGGACTCACTGTCGCTATAATTTTATGACCTTTAACATTTCTTATATACTGATTACCCTTGAAGGCATTCACCCCACGTTCAAACTGTATACGTAGGGGTGCATCATATTTACTTAGATTTGGATTTCTCTTCTTTCTTTTCATCTTCTTTCCTTTCAAAATATTTAATTACCATTCCTAATCTGTCATCAAATTGAGCAATCTTTTCTATCTCTTTATCAATAGTTTCTTGTATATCAGAATGCTCTCCTATGCCTACAGTCATTCTTAAATAAACTTCTACATTAGCTATGTGTCTATTTATGTTTCCTACGTAATAGGATTTTAATGCATTTAACATTATATCTCTCATTTAGTATCTCCTTCCCAATAAAAATTATAGTTAAGAGGGCAACACAAATAAAGTATTCTTCAATCATACTACCCTCAAGAGCCTCACTACCCACGAAACCTGAGAACACTAATGTAAACAGATAACTGAGTATTGGTATTAACACTATAGCATTAACTAGCTTCAATGTCAACAACTTCACAAACACCTGCAGTACAGGCTAACTCTTTACTACCACTTGTTGTATCTTCTTTTTCAAAGTCTTGTAATTTACCCCAATCAATAGACTTTGGCATAGTCTTCATAAGTTTATTATATTCATCCTCACTTATATCTTGATATGGTGCTTGTTTATACGTATGTTCACTAAATGGTAAGAAAGATATACCTGATACTTCATCAAAGTTTTTAAATACCCATGCACCTACATCCATCCATTCTTCTTCTTTGACAGAAACAGTAACAGATGGTTTATGTTCACACCAATGTCTTTGAAACATGAGCCAATAATCTAATTGCTCTATAGCAGTCATTGCAGTTCTTGTGATAGCACCTATGGGTGATTTCATAGGAAAACTGAATACTGATACACTGTCAGGTTTTGTGATGTCAGGCTCTATAGGTATACCTGCTTCTTTCATAAACTGTGTAAGTGGATCTTTGTTATCTCCACGTACAGTTCTAATATAATAATCATTATGTCTAGCATGAATACCTGATGCACTATCCACTAACTGTGATACAGTTCCTGATGGTTTAATACAAGTAATTGCAGTTGATTGTGGTATACCTAAATCCTTTGCAATCTTCTTATTAGTTTCTACTGCAACTTCTTTTAATTCTAGTAGCATTCTTTGTATAGATTCTTTCGTGCCATTATTAAGAAGATAACAATCTAATATGCCTGTAAGAGATACACCTAACAATCTTTCTTCTTCCGTATTTTCTTTCCATACTTTCCTGAGATATTTAAAATCTGTAAGTGTAGATTGAAACGTACCAAGTATTGTAGATAATCTTACTTTTTCTTTTAGAATATCTAAATGATCTGACTCTCTACAAACAACTTCTGTAAGATTACAAAACTGATAAGGTCTAAGAATAATCTCACTGCAAGGATTACAACCAAAAGCATAATCAGACTTACGTCTACCATTCTCCTCTACTTTTTTCTTAGCAGATTTACGATTGAATATACCACGTTCTCCTGATTTAGATTCATATAAGGCTAACCACTCTCTCATAAATGTACCCATGTCAGGTTTACCTTTATATGCCACAGAATTATTAGCTAATGCTCTATGCCCTTCATTCTCCCACCATGAACCTGACTTTGCGTGTCTCATTTGGTCATCATTAAGATTAGATAAACTAATTAGTGCAGAACGTCTAACACCACCTACGACCACGACTTCTCCTATCTTACACATAATATCATGACACTCAATAGGATATAATCTTCTTCCTGCTGCTTTTTTAAATATAGAAATACAAAAGTTATATAAGTCAACTAGAGGTTGAGGACCTGATGCTCTACCACCAAATGTTTTAAGTCTTGCACCTGCAGGTCTAACCTGTGATACATCAAGAGATGGTATCTGTCCTACATATAACATAGCAATAAGTTCACGTAAAGCTCTTGCCCATCCGGGTCTGCTATCTGCAACTGTAATCACTGTAGTGCTTTCTTCAAAGTGTTCATTAACTGTAGGCAACTTATCTACATTCTCTCTTTCAACAGAAAATCCTACACCTGTGCCACACATAAGTATATACATACACTCGTCAAAAGAACGTGGACTATCTACAGGTATATAACTACAATTATATCCTGCAACATGACATCTATCTAGTGCTACACCTGCAGTCATCAATGCTCTCATACTAGGCATGATGCCTAATGATATTATTGAATCCGTTAATTTTTGTTTTAGAGCTTTAGTCATAGTATAGTCATGTTTCTTTTTTAAATGATTCTCCATATAATTAAAGTATCTATCCACAGTTTCTATCCATGTCTCTCTTCTTTGCTCATCGTCTTTCCATCTTGCATACCTAGAAAGAGCAATAAAATTTTGATAATCAGTTGGTAAATAATTATTCATGTTCTCTCCTCACTAAATGATTTCATATGTGTAATCTTCACACCTTCTAAGTCATGCAAAGAATCTTTTAAATAGTCCTGTATTTCTTCATCTACTCTACCATCTGCAGGAACAGGATAGTCCTCAGGGTCTACGTGTAACGTAATATTTAATCTAACTTTTATCATTATCAACTACATCAATTAACTTATTTAAATACCATTCTGCTTTTTTCAAGTCTTCTATGCCATTTTTATATCTGTATCTCCAAAGATACTTCATTATATTGCCTTGTAAATAATATTCAAATCCTTCATCTGTCATAGCTTTTATAGCATCAATACATTCAATACCTGTTTTATTATAGTGAGGTGGACTATTTACCATATCCATAGTTTGTTTATGGTCAGATTGTTCTTGTGCCTGTTTTTTAATCATCTTTTCATATACCTCTCTATATCTTTCCTTTATTGCTTCACTATACATACCCATAATCTATCACTTTCTTTTCTCTTCAAAGTTTACAAGAATAATATTATCATCTATTCTTAGATCATCAGTCAATAATGTATCCATAGGCATATAATCACGAGCTATTTTTTCTGCATCTCTCTCTAACTCTTTATCTTCCATCATCATAGGTATCAATGCACAAACTCTTCTCCCTAATTTTAATAGGTCTATTTGATCTTCCCTATCTAAATCCATACTATTCGTAGACAACACACCAATAGACACATCTCCTGTCCACTTTTTGTCTTTAACTACAGGTTTTAATAAAACACATACATCATTTTTATCCATAATCACTTTACTCTCCTAATTTTTTTTCCTGAAAATTTTATAAACTTTGGATATTTTCTCTTTCCTTTTTCTTTTAACCAATCTTCAGGTATTATTCTATCATAATAACGGAATCCATATTTAATACACCACTGACCATAACTAGACTTTGCTCCTTTTCTTAATTTATTTCTACTATTTTCAAATACAAATCTAATATCTAAATGAGGGTGTTGTTTTTTTATAGCTAAATGTTTACGTCTATCTGATGCTAAAAATCTGCCTTTAGTTTCTATTATTATACCATTGTTTAACACGAAGTCAGGGGTATAAGTGCGATAACTTAAATCTTCCCATTCAATTTTAATTGCCTCATATACAAATTTACATTTGTTTTCTTTGAGGTAAATAGAAATCTTATGTTCTAATCCACTCCTATACCCATGCTTTATAGCATTTCTTCGTGCCTGATGAGGAGACATTTATAGTAGTCTTCTCCAACCTGAGAAAGGACTCCACTCATACTCTGAGTTATATGAACTATAGTTTACTCCTAAAGCCTTCATCTCTTCTTTTACTGCCTCGTCTGCTATCTTTTTAGCCTCCATAGCTTCACGTAAACCTTTCGTTTTCATGTCACGAAGAGTTTTTTTAGCTTCAAACAGTTCTCTTTCCATAGTTTCAATATCCTTTTGCAAGTCTTCTATTTTTTTATCTGCCATTATTTTACACTCCATATTTTATTAGCTTCATCTTTCATATCTCCTGACCACAACCAAGAGTCATAGTTAGGATAAACAAGTGAGGCTAATTCATGCTTATCATCACTGATAGACAAAAATTTCTGTATTCCAAGAGCAACCTTTTGAAGTTGTTTCTTGTAAACAGATAAGTCTTTTAAAGTAAAGACCTTACTATCCTTAGGAGTAGCGAAGAATAAATCTACACTACTCTTTGGATATGCCATAGAATATAGAGCCATCTGTCTTTTCTGTGCCTCAGTCGGTTTAGTAGGCATTCTTGTAGACGTTTTTAAATCTACAATCTTATCCTTAAACCTGAAGTCAATATATCCTATGACAGGTACAGGCATATCATCAAACTGTACTTCAACTTTTTCTTGATAGTCCTCAAGATTATCATAGTTAAAGTTCTTGTCAATGATATTGCCAAAGTCATTCAATAACTTTTTTTCTTTTGCAGTTTTAATATCTCCTAAATCTATCAGAGAATCTGCACAAAGAGACATAAACTTAACATCCAAAAGATTAAAGTCAAAGAATCCTTTTTCATATTTGTCGGCTAGTACAAACTCAGTAGCAATACCCCTTACTGCACTAGCACCACTTGAAGATTTAATTCCAAATAGATACCTTGCTACCCACAATGACATATCATTAATGTATGTGTTGATACTACTTGGAGACAAGTAATTTATATTATGTACCTTGAAGGGGTTATTACTTTTCATTATACTACTTCTTTATCATCAATCTGCACAAACGAATCAACTGTTTCTGCATCATCAGGTGATAGACTTGAATTAACATTCTCATCCCACTTACTTAATATATA
>VTLG01003674.1_pt1 | contig 17799 bp, 30 predicted proteins | sample 4694571 | NCBI WGS metagenome assembly VTLG01 (sample SAMN12604809, study PRJNA352737) | marine metagenome | biome: ENVO:00000447; feature: ENVO:00000209|ENVO:00000569|ENVO:01000036; material: ENVO:00002151; isolation source: viral sequences binned using virsorter ... | reverse complement strand
CCAGAGATGGTAAAGCAATGGAGGCTTGCAGGATAGCCCACGCAGTTCCCGTATATAATTACGACCTGGAACGCGTACAAGTCTTTGCATGGACTCAAAAAACAATCACTCAACAGTTTGATGTAATCAGCCAATTAGAAGATTACGCAGACTCTATGACTGACTGTGACTTTTACTTATCTCGTGAAGGTCAAGGCACAGACACAAAGTACACTGTGCAAGCTGCCCCCAAGAAAAAAGCTATGGCTAAAGCTGTAGAAGAAGCATGGGAAGCAGAAAAAGAGTTTGATTTAGACAGACTCATATCAGGTGGTAATCCTTTCAAAGAAGAGGAATAATCGCCATTCATAAGAGGGGGTCACTTGACCCTCTTTTATTTTGCTGTATATTAATTATGGGAACGTGTATTTATTCACCACTTATGGGTACGCTAGACAAACAAAACGCACTAGCCTCTCTACGAAAGTGGAACTTAATTCAAGATAACAGTGGACCGTACAGAGTCTACCGTGACGAAAAGAACAACGTATATCACTCAGTTACACATATTTTAAAAGAAACCGCACCCCAACAAACAAAAGATGCCCTTGAAAATTGGCTTAAAAGGTCAGACTCCTATCTGGAACGTGATATCGCCTGTGAACGAGGAAAGCTGGCTCACTCTCATGCAGAATTTGTACTCAAACTTGCAGCAAAATTTGCAAGACAGAACGCAAACAAAAAAGGGATATGGAGGACTGGATCGGATGGACTGGAACGCTGTCCGAAAAAAGTCACTCAATGGGGCTTACAAAAAGCAGTTGAATCCGCACCTCGTGTTAGCTGGAGTGCGTCAGGCTACGCCAGAGGTTTACGATCATTCATCCTGGATCGTGTAACGGCCATTCATGCAGTCGAGTTCTCCGTGTACAAACCAGGATACGGATTTGCTGGTACAGCAGATGCCCTACTGGATATTGATGGAGATGGCCCATTCATAGTGGACTGGAAAACTGCCAAAGAAGTTCGCTCAGATGACATGATTGAGCAATTTTGCCATCAACTTGGAGCGTACAGTCTTGGTTTACACCATCTAACAGGCATAAAACCAAAATACGGAGCAGTCGTAGTAGCTCGTAGGAGTGGCAAACCCCAAATAAAAATCCTCAACAATTTAGAATTGCGAGGATCAGAAAGTATATTTTTAGATAGAGTGGATCGTTACCACAAAAACCTAAAAGAGTTAGCAGTAGTTTAAGTACATACCCATTTTATAGGGGAGTCAGATTCAAAAATGAAATCTATATGGACATAACAATCTTCTATGTCTTCATATTCCATAATTGTATTTTCTCTTACTTCTTCAGTAGCTTTATTCTCTAGTTCATCAATAGAGTATCTACCATAATAAAAGAAAACATCTTCTTCTTTGTACTCTTCTCTAGCAACTACTACATAATATTTATTTGTTTTTGGATCGTTAGTCATGGTACAAATCCTCGATTCTCATTTGAACACGTTTTGTATGGTCAACGTAATCAGATATATGCGAGGTAATAATTTCCTCTACAGGATCAGTAAAGAATCCGTCATCTAACACGTTGATAACAACATTTTCAGATAGTGGATCGCCTGTCGGACAAATTTCTTCATCTTCAGTATCCACAGTAACTAACAGAGTTACTAAAACTTTTTTAATCATTGTTTTTCTCCATAATAGATTTTTCTTCTTTAGTTAAACAATCGTAGTGGACTCTATACGACCCATCAGAAAATTCTGTTGGTTCGAGTGAGTCATAAACATCATAGGGAGTGCAATCTTCATCAAGATAGATTTTTTCATTACACCTATCACACTCATGCCAGTTACATTCTGGACATAAATAACCGATATACTTATCGTTATCGGCAGGGAGTCTATTAACAAATAAACCCGTACCAAACACAGTGGATCGCATACATTCGATACACTTGTCTCCTATGTCAACTTGTTTACATTGCATAGTCATAACCAGTCGTGCCATTTAGTACCAAATGAAGCCATCATTTCAAAGTCTGATGGTTCGTAATCTTCAGCAGGGAAGTTCTCTTCATCTTCCTCTATATCTGGGTTAGGGTAAACCCCAGTGTCCTGTAGATATTGGATCGCATCATCTTCACGCTGGCTGTCCAGTGCGGATTGATGGTTGTGCATAAATGAATCAGCCATCTGGTAGCTCTCCATTATCAATAGCTTTTTTAGCATCATCTATAGTTTTATAATCAGTTCCCCATATTTCATAATATGGATCGTTATTAAAAACTTTAGCAATGTTGTAAAAGGGTTTTTGTTGAAAATCATAAAGTTCATTGATTTCATAACCCTTGTATTCTTCTGTAATCATCATAATTTTTTAAATCGGGTGGATAGTTTTGACCATATCTGGATTGTTTGCAGAAATCGGTCATCATCTTTTTCTACTAACTTGTAGTTTTGTGCTATATCCCACACTTGGTCGAGAACTGTTTTGTTCTTATCTATTCGTGTTGGGTCGCCTGATTTTTCTTGTTCCCATTCGTATTCCCTGAGAGCATCAGCAAAATACCTGTAAGCAGTACTTTCAGGTATCTTGTGATCTACTACAAGAATGTCAACAATATCTTTTCTTTGTAGTTGTTCTTCAGGTTTTTTATCTTCATTAGAAACAAGTAACTTCTGAATAAAATCAGTAGCCTTCTTTTTATCCATTTAGCAATCTCCTTTTATGTTCTCTAGCTTCAGATAAAGAATCATAAAACTCAATTACCAAGTACAGGATACTATCAAATAAGTAAGTCTCATCATACTCCTTCCATATTTCGTACAAGTTGGTACGATTCCTATTTTCAGGGTGCTTCATATTCCACTTGAGTAGAATATAATACGGTTTAACTTTCATTTTTTCATTCATTGTGGTAATTAGCGTATTTAATAAAAGTGGATTCAAACGCATTAAATAGTATGGCTCGATTGTTTGGGTCGGCTTTTAAATAGCAAAAAGCGAGGGAAGCTACAAAGCTACCCCCGAATCTTTGCATATTATGTAGTGCGGGAATTATCTGATGTTCTTTCATAAGTAACCACACCCCTCTTCGCCTTCTAATTCGTAGAACCAGTTGACGGAAATGTATAAACCATTGCTATAAGATTGCTCAGATTTATTTTCATATTTGGTACGTAATGCCTGACAGATTTCTTCTGGTGGACACCACGCAGTATCAAAAGTAACTTCAAGGTAGTCTGTATCATCTTGTGTGATCTTTACTTCACAGGCTGGCCACTTCGTACCCCAGTGTTTCAATCTCCAGTCATACCATCTATCATCTTGTGAACCAGTAGAGGCGAATCTTGGGCAATCCCACCCTTTTCCATTTGGGTCGGGTTGCACAGGCAGTTCTCCCAATTCTCCCCTTTTTACGGAAATAGAATTGTTTTCGTGTAGTTCAGAAAGTGGAGTTACTGTCCAGTCTGGTTCGGGTATTAGAGAGTTAAAAGGATTTTCACCTTCAAAAAGTTCTTTAACTTCTTGTATTGTTTTGGAGTCGTCACCTCTAACTCGGACTCGGTTGTATGTCCAATTTGGCATAAGTTGTACCTCAGTAATTAATTGTGGATTAGTGAACACTCTTATTGTAGTACATGATAATACACTTTGCAAAAAATTTTTCTCACTTTTTATTTTTAGTAAGAATTCTGAGAATTTGAAAATCGGCCATTCATAGGAGCTATTTTGTTGGTTCGTGTTCTTTTTATTTTTTGAAGATTTTGGCCAAAAATTGAGTTATTTTCAAGAATCCGTGCGAAATCGTGCGAAATCTGACCCCACGTAGTGGACAGCACGAAAAAACCAAAAGACGCACAGTGGATTGTATGAGTAAAAATACCTAGTCAAAAATGCTAGTAATTCAAGATAATTCATAGGTAAAAATAGTCAATATCTATATACAAATACTTATTATTGTAGTAATATAGAAAGGACACTATATAGTGTCTTTTCAATTACACCCAAAAATTAAAATGAACAATCAAATTGAACTTTTCAAAAATCAATTAGAAAATACTATCAATATGGATAGTCAACAATTTTCTAACAACATTAACAACCAACTAACTGCGGAAAAGTTAGGCTATCAAAATTCCAGTAACGAAACAATTTTTAAGGGGTCAAAATTTATTGATGATTCTTTTAAAAATGATTTAGATATTATATGGAAAGATAATGGACTAGATTTTGAAGCGGTAAGAACTCCTTTATTTTATAAGGGAATTAATGGAGAATTGATAGAGGTTAAGGATCACCAAGCAATTATTAATAACCAAAATAATAATTTATTAAATATTCCGAAGCTACAATATACTACGCTTCAATTATCTACTATTAAAAAATTAATTAGTGAGATAAGAGGGAATACAACTATAGAAAGTATTATGAATGTTGATGATAAAAGATTTGTTTTTAATCTTGCGGTAGATGGTGCGGTAGAGGATGTTAAACAAGATGACCCACATAAATTAAGGTTAGTGATTGTATCAAGTCATGATAGTTCAGTATCATGTCATATATCATTTATTCACTTTAGAATGTTTTGTTTTAATCAAATGAATAAATTAAAGAGTTCTAACCCGCTTATTTTCAAACACACCAAAAGTATCAATGATAACGTATCTCGTATAAATCAAATTATAGATTTCAAAAAGGGTGAGTTTACAAAGTCAATACAAGATTATAAATATATGATTAAAAAACAAATAACAGATGAACAGATTAAAGAAGTATTAGAAAAATTATATTTTGATAAGTGGAACGGGAAAAAAGTATGCACAGACCGCACACTAAAAAGCGAAAGAGATAAAAGTTATTTAGATTTAATAGAGGTTAAACAGATTAATGAAAATCTTAAAAAAGAATTTGACCTAAACGGAAAAAATGCTTATAGCCTACACAATGGCATAAATTACTATTACTCACATCAAATGGGAGCTAGTAATATAAAAGACGAATCTGAAAAGGCAAGAATAAGAATGGAACAGAACTACTATGGAAAAAATAGTTCGATAATAGATAAATCTAAAGAATTATGTATGTCTTTATAAGTCTAATTACATAAATCTTTTTTACCCTGGGCTAATTACTCAGGGTTTTTTATTGGCCAAATCTCAAATGAGACTAACTAAGAATCCTATATTTTTAAAGTTGTTAATGTGTATTTGTATTGTAGTACTTTTTAAATTATATGATTATTAACTTAAGACTAAAGAAGTGTTGCTATGACTAGGTTTTTTGGTTGCTAGTCTCACTATTCTCAAGTGTTTTTATTGTGTTTTATTGCTTATATTGTATTAGCTTATGGTAAAAAGTACGATATAATGAGGGTAGGCAATTAGCCTATTTTAAATTTCACCCACAAATTAATTATGTCCACTAGATCAGTTATCGGAATTTTAAACCCAGAGGATGGAACAGTTACTTCTATCTATTCTCATTATGATGGATACCCCGAACACAACGGATACTTTTTAAAAAAGTATTTTGATACCACAGAAAAAGTACAAAGTCTTATTTCTAATGGTGATATATCATCTTTAGTTAGTAACCAAAACTGGCAAAGGGAAAAGCACCCTATGATTAATAATAAACAAGTTTTAAAAACTTTGTATTATGTGGATCGACCCGAACCTTGGGAAAATATCAAACCACAAAAACATAACAATCAAACAGAATTTTTTGAAAGAGATTGTTGTGATGAATTTAAATATTTATTTATCCCACCTGTTGGAGCTTGGAATTATTTATCTAAAGGTTTTTGGAAATGTTACGACACAACCAACCCAACACAAGGATGTCCAAGTGTAAAAATACCTGATACTTCAAATTATTTTGATGACACAAAACAATTATTTGTTTACGGATTTTCTAAAGTATCAAGAGTTAAGGAGTTATCACAATGAAAACTAAAAAGCAAATTTTTAAAACTTTAGTTTTAGAAGAAGTCAAACGACTAACTAACAAAGGACTGCACCAACAGGCTAGTGCTTTATTTAATTATCATTTTAATTTAAAAACTAAATCTAATTAATCATGTACAAATCAAACACCAACACCAACACCGAAAATAAAAAGGCTTTTCAAAAATGGTTAGCACAATGCCCCGAAAATGCGTTTGTAGATTATCAAAAACAATTTCGAGACGAACCAAAAAAATTTAAAGTTGTTATTTCTTTTGAATAGTAAATTTATTCTGACCTCATAGCCCTATCTAAAACACATGACACACCCACAACACAGAGTACCAACCGCACAATCTATAAAGATTGAAAACAAGAAAGGCTTTTTCGCTATGATATTATTTATCATTTTGTTTTTTGGTGCTAGCTACTACGCACCCGAACACATAGACGGCTACACCACCCCACCAACCCAAGCGAAATAATCAACGCTCGCACACAATACACCACACCCCACCAGTTGGGGTTTTTTATTGTTTGTTGGTCACACTATCCACCGCACCCCACCAACACCCCACGCACCGAACACCACACGCACAGGCCACCGCACCCACAGGCCAGCACGGGGCAGGGTAGCAAAAATTTTATTACCTATTAGAAGAGCCCCGAACCTACTGATAAATCTACAAATTAAGACTACTTTTTCTTTCCTTCTACGCTTATAGAAAGTTGTGGAGTGTTTAGATTAATTGTCTCTTCACTCTCCCCAAGCACTTTGCCTAACGAATCCAATATCTGAGCAGCAGTCTGAAGCTGACCCCTCTTCATCGCCTTGTTGAAAAGCCTCATTCTCATCCCCTGGAGTCGTGCCACCATCTTTTCCCTATCTTTTTCCCAATCTTCATCGTTCCATTCTTTGACCTTACCCCAGTCTCTCCACGCTGTATCAACCCCAATATTCTCTTTGGTTGCGTGATCCAGAACCAACTGTCTAGTAGTCAAGCCCTCAAGTTGACGACTGTACAATCTTTGCCTCCTAGCTTCAATAACTGAATCTGGATTTCTTTTTCCACAGACCTTACCACCCAACGGAGCGTTTGGACTGTCTACATCTGGTCGATAGTATGCTTGAGCCACGGACTAAATAAATACTAATACTTGAATAATAACCCTAAAAACCTCATTTAGTCGACAAAAACACGGAAATTTGTTCATATTTGGGCTATTCTTTACTACATGAGCACAAAAACAGACGAAAATCTATCACTTAGATGGGCACAGGGGGAGGTGTTCAACGCAAAACAAAGATTTAGAGTCCTGGTAGCTGGCAGAAGATTCGGAAAATCATATTTATCCTGTATCGAACTACTAAAAGCAGCAATAGATCGCCCTGGCGAAACCTATTTCTACTGTGCCCCAACATATCGCATGGCAAAAGACATAGCCTGGAAAGAAATAAAGAAACTTATCCCACGAGAATGGATAGCCTCCAAAAACGAAACTGACCTCAAAATTGAACTAATCAATGGATCGCTAATCGAACTCAAAGGAACCGAAAACGCAACAACCCTGCGTGGCCGAAGTCTCGCTGGAGTAGTACTTGACGAAGCAGCCTTCATGGATTCCGATGTCTGGTTCCAAGTAATCAGACCCGCACTCGCAGATAAACAAGGTTGGGCACTTTTTATCTCCACACCAGACGGCACAGCCTCATGGTTTTACGATTTATGGTGTTACGTTCCAGACGATGAAACAGGTGATTGGAAACGCTGGAGCTTTACAACAATAGACGGGGGTAATGTTCCAGAAGAAGAAGTCGAAGCAGCCAAGGCCCAACTAGATACCAGAACATTCAAGCAAGAGTTCGAGGCAAGTTTCGAGAATCTCACTGGTCTCGTTGCAGTCTCCTTTTCAGATTCCAACATTTCTACCGAAGCGGAGGACATATCCATCGCCCCACTTTTATTAGGGGTCGATTTTAACGTAGACCCACTTTGCGGAATCTGTGCTGTTCGCCACCGAGAATACTTATACGTCTTTGACGAGATAATTATGACGGGCGGTGCAACAACCTGGGATTTCGCAGAAGAAGTAACTCACCGATACGGGGTAGATAGAAGAATTATTGCTTGCCCCGACCCTACAGGTGCAGCCAGAAAAACATCAGGAGTTGGCTCAACGGACCACACTATCCTGCGTAGAAGCGGATTCACTGTATCTTCCCCAAAAGCACCCTGGAAAATACGAGATAAAATTACATCAGTAAATACCGCACTATATGATGCAGCAGGAGAAAGACGAACTTTAATCCACCCACGCTGTAAAGAATTAATAAAATCCCTCCGAACTCTGACTTACGCTCCAAATACAGGTATGCCGAATAAAAATCTAGGCGTTGACCATGCTTTTGACGCTTTCGGATACCTATGTCTCCAGCAATTTAACCTTGCAAAACCAGAGACATTAGGCCAAACTTCGTTTAGAATATACTAAGATACCTAATTCTTACTATGCCTGGACATTATGGTTCAATGAAACCCAAAGGTAAAAAGAAGAAAAAGAAAGGAACTAAGAAAAGTGGCAAACATTCCTGTTAATAAAGCCTTATATTCAAGAGTAAAGTCAGAAGCTAAACGCAAATTTGCTGTCTACCCTTCTGCTTATGCTAACGCATGGCTTGTACGAGAGTACAAAAAGCGTGGTGGTACTTATCGCACGGGAACTAAAAAACGTGGCAAGAAGTAGTGGCGGTCTAACCCGTTGGTTTAAAGAAAAGTGGGTTGATGTCAAAACTGGTAAACCTTGTGGTCGCTCAAAAGGCGAAAAAAGAGGCTATCCAGCTTGCCGACCCAGTAAACGTGTCTCAAGTAAGACACCTAAGACTGCTTCAGAAATGTCAGGTGCCGAAAAATCACGATTTAAACGTGAAAAAACAGGTAGTAAGAAGATAACTTATCAACATAGACGTAAAAAGAAGAAGAAATAACTGTGAAAAACGCAGTTTCAAGGTAAGATAGTCGTATAAGTAAAATTTTTCTCGAATCATGGCATTTTTTCGTGGTGAAGAAGGCTCTGTTGCTTTTGCAGCAGCAGGAGGCACACCTGCAGCTATTACTTCAACAACAGCATGGAGTATGGATCTCACTAAAGATACTTTAGAGTGTACTGCTCATGGCGATACAGCTAGAAAGTATGTAGGATCTCTTCTTTCTGGTTCTGGTACAGCCGATATTTTATACACTGCTGCATCAGGAGATGAGACAGCAAACATTCTTTCAGATATAACAACAACTGAAGATCCAGCAGATGCAAAATTTAGTTTATTTTTAGATACTTCTGGTAACAAAAAATTAGCCTTTAATGGAATTGTTACAGGTGCATCACTAAGTTCTACTATTGGAGATATTTCTACAGTATCTATAAGTTTCCAAATGAGTGGTCCTGTTGACGCTTTCGACATCTAATGCCTAGAAAAAAGGGAGTAAGTTTATCCGTTGGGCGAGGCGAAAAGTCTCGCAAGGGAGGACTTACTGCTAAAGGTAGAGCAAAATATAATCGTGCTACAGGCAGCAATTTACAAGCACCTGTAACAGAGAAAAGTCCAACAGGAAAAAGGGCAGCTAGACGAAAATCATTTTGTGCCAGAATGAAAGGAGTCAAAGGTCCGATGAAAGATAGTAAAGGCAGACCAACTAGAAAAGCATTAGCATTAAGGAGATGGAAGTGTTGACATGACTTACGCAATCCCAGGCCCAATACGAACTAATATTGTCTCATCTACTTCTGTAGGTGGGATAGACAGTCCTTTTACTCGCACGAGGGCTGTCCTAGACATGATGAAAGGTTGGGAAATAATGAAAGCTGTTAGTGAAGGAACTGACTATCTAAGAACTAATAGTGAAGCATTTTTACCGTTAGAACCAAGAGAAGATTACGAAGCATATCTCGCAAGAGTAAACAGAGCCGTATTCAGTCCATTTACCCAAAGACTTATCAGGGCAGCAGCAGGATTAGTATTACGCAAACCAATAACACTAACAGGCGATCCATATTGGACAGAAATGTTCAAAGCAGACGTAGATGGCTGCAAATCTGATTTAGACGAATACGCACGAAGAATACTAATGTGTTCTCTCACCTACGGTCAAAGTCATATTCTGGTAGATTATCCTGCACCATCAGGAGCAGTGAGCCTTGCAGAAGAACGTCAACAAAACCGCAGACCATACTGGATCGAAGTTGACCCAACAAATCTCTACGGCTGGAGATTAGATAGAGAATCAAACTACGGAAACTTGATACAAGTGAGAATAGGCGAGAAAGCTGTATTACCTGATGGACAGTTTGGCGAAAAAGTATTTGACCAAATCAGAGTAATCGAACCAGGTAGATACAGAGTATTTCGTAAAAAAGAACAAATAGAAGAAATGTATGACGTATCAGATAACAGTGTCACTGGTGATTTTGAAGTTGGTTCATCAGATAAGGATTATAGACAGGTAGAATCTGGTAATTTTTCTTTAGGTGAAATACCTTTAGTAACAATTTATTCTGGCAAAACAGATAATTTAGTCAGCAAACCACCTTTATTAGACATTGCATACTTAAATCTTGCACATTTTCAAAGACAGGCTGATTTAATACATAGTTTGCACGTTGCATCTCAACCATTATTGGTAATGGAAGGGTATGACGACCAGACTAAAGACCTTGCTATATCTGTAAACTACGCAATGGCTACACAACCTGGCAACAAAATTTATTATGTAGAGCCAGCTTCCAGTGCTTTTGATGCTCAATCGGCAGAAATAAAAGAGCTACAAATGCAGATGGCAACATTAGGAATCAGTACACTATCACAACAGAAGTTTGTTGCAGAATCAGCAGATGCTCGCAGACTAGATCGTGTGGATACAAACTCGATGCTTGCAATGGTTTCTATGGAACTAGAGCAAAAGCTACAAAAAGCCTTCAATCTATCAGCCGAGTATGTTGGAATTGAACCACCTGAAGTAAAAATAAGCAGAGATTTTGATATTGAAAGACTAATAGGACAGGATATTACAGCTTTGACATCATTATTCGATCAACAAGTAATTGATAGAGAAGAATTTAGAGATATTTTGGTACAAGGTGAAGTTTTACCAACAGCAAATGAGGCCAAACCCGAATAGTTTGCTACAATAGTAGATAAGTATAAACATTTTCATGTCTAAATCCTTAGATCGGGTTTTGCAGCCTGACGGTTCTTATAAATGGCAGGAAACAGAACTCGTACATTCAACTAAAGTAGTTGAACCTGTAGTTGAACCAGAACCCGAAGAAGTTGTTATTACTAAAGAACCAGTGGTTGAAAAAACTACTGATTTTGAAGCAATGACTAAAGCTCAACTAGAAGCGTTTGGTCGCACCATCGGTCTTGAGTTAGACAAAAGACACACTAAGGCAGCTTTAATTGCCGAACTTAAAAAATTTACTGTACCTGAATAAATGATTGAAGAAAAAGTAATTCAGCCTGATTCCGTGAATCCTCCTGAACAGCCCGTGGCTGACACTCCTTCTCAACCACAAGCACCAAATCTTGATGCTATAAAAGCAGATTATGAAGCACAAGTAGCTGCTGCACGAAAAGAAGCTGCTGAAGCACAAGAAAAATTTAAAGGCATTAAAACAAAACTAGATGATGTCTATAAACAAAAAGAAGAAAAAAGAACCAAAGATCTAGAAGAGCAAGGTCAATGGAAAACTCTTTGGGAAGAAGCTAATAAGACAGCACAAGAAAAAGATCAGCAGATAACAACCTTATCTCAACAATTACAGGAGATGAAAACTTCTAACGAAGTAGCCTCTACCAAAACAACAGCACTTGCAGCTATTAGTAATCTTGGAGCGATAAACGCAGAGCAAACTCTGTCATTGTTACAAGGAAAGTTACAAAAGAACGCTGAAGGTAAAGTTGTTGTTCTTAATGGTGGAGTTGAACAAGATTTAGGTGCTTATCTCACAAGTCTTAAAAACCCTGGCAGTGGTTGGGAGCATCACTTTAAACCTAGTTCTGCTGCTGGAATGGGAGCAAAACCAAGCCCCGTTGCAAACGCTGGTGGAGGTCAAGTAAATCCCTGGAAAACGGGCAACCTCACTCAACAAATGCTATTATCAGAACAAGACCCACAGCTTGCAGCAGTGCTCAAGCAAGAGGCTCAAAAATAGTTAATTTCTGTGAAATTGACCCCCTTATCTGTGATTAGGGTATCGCAAAACTTTAAAAGGTAAATCTTAATGGCTGCTCCATTTAAGAATTATTCTGGCGGTGTCCTACTAGCGGATATCGTTAAGAGAAATAATCTCAGCACATACGTTTCCGAAGCTATCAAAGAGCGTAGTGCCTTTATAAAATCTGGTGCTGTTGTGCGTAATGCACTTCTTGATGCAACAGAAGGTGGAACAAGAATACAGGTTCCAGAATTTAACCCAATCGCTCCAACTGAGGAAATCTTAGATGGTACAGCAACATGGGGTACAAGTAACGCTGGTTATTTGACACCACAAAAGATTGGTACAGGAACACAGATCGCAACTATCTGTCATAGAGGTTTTGCGTATGCTGTTGATGATGTAGCTGTATTGGCTGCTGGTGAAGATCCAATGGGTCACATCAGAAACCAAATTGCAGATGCAATCAATAAGCTAAATTCTGCAAGATTATTCAGCTTGTTAGATGGTTTGTTCGGATCTACTTTTGGACCACTAGGTGCAAACTGTTTAGACTTATCTAAGGGTGCTGCTTCTGGTGCTGATGAAGATAACTTCTTAACAGCTACTACAGTTGCAAGAGGAAGATCACTTCTTGGAGAAAGAGGCGAAGAGCTAGATACTTTAGTTGTTCATCCATCTGTTGCTTACTACTTATATCAAGTAGGTCTACTTACATTCTCAACAAGCTCATTCACTTCTGGCGGTGCAGTTACTTGGGGTGGCGGTGGAGTTGGTGTTTCTGAAAGAAGCATTGGTCAATTTGCTGGAATGAATGTTGTTATTGACTCTCAAGTTAATACAGTTCAGCCTGGTACAACAGGTCATCAAAAAGAGTTCCGTTGCTACTTAATCAAGTCAGGAACAATTCTTGAAGGTGAGCAATCTCCACTAAGTATTGAATCAGATAGAAACATCTTATCTAAGCAAGATGTGATGTCTGTTGACTACCATAGTGCTTATCACGTTATGGGTACTAAGTGGAAAGCTGCTACTGACAACCCAACTAACGCTTTGTTGGCTAATGACAACAACTGGGAATTAACATACGATGCGGATTTAATTCCTATAGTTGAACTAATCGTCAACACACCACTTGATACTGGTACTAATCCTTAATATCATTAAAGTGTGGTCATCAAACCTCATCAATTATTGGTGGGGTTTTTTCTTTACGCTACAATAAAACTAAATTACTTTATAGATCGTGGCAGCTACCATAAATGCAACCATAAAAGATGCTAATGCTAATAGCTATGTCACACTAGCTGAAGCTAATACATACTTTGAAACAGTTCCAGATTCTTCAACCTGGACAAATAAAACAGACGACCAAAAGAATAGATCATTAATATCAGCAACTAGATGGATTGATAGCTTTGTATATTACGGTGATAGATGCGATGACGGCCAAGCACTAAAATTTCCTAGAAATAATTATCAGGTAGATGGAGTAGAACTAGCTTGCAGTACAATTCCAGTAAATATAAAGTACGCACAATATGAATTAGCCAGAGCTTTAGCAAATGATTCCGAGGCTATGACAGGAAATGTAGGAACAGATGGAAACATTGAAGAAGTAAAGCTAGGAGATATTCAAGTCAAGTACAACATACAAAGTCAAGGCACGGGATCTGTTAACAATGTTTTGGATAAATACCCTTGGCTTCAAAGTTACCTTGGAGCGTATATGCTAGGTGGAGCAGGATCTTTTCAAATGAGAGTAGTTAGAGGATAATGGCAGGACAATTAGACACAGCACTAAAAAAGATAGCCAAACAGGTGGTGTCTCAACTTGGGAACTCATTAGACTCATCAATTATTTACACACGAAAGGGTATATCTAGCTATAACTCTGATACAGGTGAGTATATAACTGTAGATACAACGTACAATATAAAAGTTCCTATAGAGTTTGTACAATCCAGTGAAGAATCAGGTTTTCAAGAGAATACAGCAAGGATATACATAACTCCCGATCTTATAGGAGATAGTCAACCATTGCTTCAGGATGAAATAACTTTAACTTTTTCTGGATCTACTAGAGGAGCTAAGATAACAGATATTCGCACACTAAAAGGAGGACAGGAGTACCTGTTCCGTATTGACGTTATTTTCTAATGACTTTAGTAAACGCACGAGCAGCATTTGAGACAGCTATAAAAGATGCTGTATCTGACGCAGACCCAACGGTAAACGTAATATTCGATAATATGCCTTTCTCTACACCAGGTCGAGATAAAAAGTATGTAATGGTAAACCTTAATTTCAGTCAAGCCACTACTCAACCGCAGGGAGAAGCACAAACATATTACGCAGGATCAATAAGATGTGGAATAATGACACCGCCTAACCGTGGAAGTGCCATATCATCTGCTGTAGCACAATCTGTAATAACAGGGTTGATTTCTGTAAACAGTTCTACTTATGTAGATAAATTTGCAGTAAGTCCAAGAGTCTCCGAGATAGAAGGACCAACTGCTGTTACCGTAGAAGGAGACACCCACTTTTTAACAGTCGTTAGCTGCGACTTTAGTGCCAATGCCTAGCAGAAAGTCAATTTCAAAATTGCCTACCGACTTAAGAAAGGTTATCCTAAAAGGCAGAAAACAGTTAGCAAAAGATATAGTATATTCTTTAACTGAAGATGGTCCGTGGTGGACAGGAACATTCGGTGAAAACTGGGTCGTATCCAAAACTCCTGTAAAACCCAGGAGAAAAAGAAACCCAGAAACACCTTATTTTATGATTCCTTGGAGAACACAAAGAGTATTTAAGAACGCAAGAGTACCCACAGCAAAAATGGGTCAAGACCTATATGTAGGAAACAGAGCTAAATATGCTGGTTTTGCGATAAACGCTCCAGGTCAGACATTGCCTAACCTTCAAAATAAACAAGTAACATACGCAGAGCATGGTAAGGAACACAGATTAACTGCTTCACGAGGGCCAAACTGGTACAACGTCTACACTTTAGGTGGGCTTATCAACAAAGATATAGACAAAGCATTTAAAAAAGTTGGTTTTAAATAATAAAGTAGTAGTATAGTATAAGAATACACTATTCAACTTTATGGCATCAGAAAGAGCAATCGACAAGCTAAAGCAAGCCTTTAGCATAGGCAAAAGAAGTAGCTACCCTATATACAAAGATGGCGAACTAATCTTGCAAGTGTACTGGACACCACTAACCATTGCTGATCGAGATGCAATAAATGATACTCTAATAGCTTCTAACAGAGCACAAAATGAAAGCAGTTTAGATTTTGCTCTTCAGGTAATCATAAATAAGGCTGAAGATGAAAATGGTCAAAAGCTATTTGTTGATGCAGATAGAGTAAGCCTAAGAAGAGAAATACCATTAGGAGTTCTACTTGAACTTATGACTAAGATGCAAGAGTTGGGCGAGGAGGCTACCCCTGATGCCGTAAAAAGCACAACTGAATAAAGACCATTACCTATATTTTCAGTTTATGATTGCTGAAACACTAGGAATGACAGTCGAATATTTGCGTAAGAATATGACTTTAGAAGAAGTTTACGGTTGGAACGCATACTTCAGTCTTAAACACGAAAGAGAAAAGAAAGCATACGAAGATGCCCAAAAGAAAGCCCAATATCGTAAGGTACGCTAAACTAAGAACAATGTTTTATCTAAATTAGTGGCTGGCTCTAATTACGAAGTAAATATACAACTGAATGTTAAACGTATTAACCAGCAGTTAAATAATCTTGAGCGAAGAATAAAAAAGTTAAATGATATTGCAATGGGTCAAAAGGGTGTAGGAAAAGCAGCCCTAAAAACAGAACGAGACAAACTAGCCCTAGCAACTAGGACACACAGAAAAGAACAAGCAATAACTAAGGAGAAGGCAAAACAAAATAAACTAGAAAACAATACTGCCAAAATAACTAAGAAGGCAGGAGTTAGACCTACTTCAAAAATACCTTTAGGACCAAGTTCACCTTTGAATTTTGACAGTCAGGGAAGAATGAGGCCAGGTAGAGCTAAAACAAAAGGAGATGGTGTTTTATCAGGAGCACTAATAAGTGGTGCGTTTCCTATGTTATTTGGACAAGGGCCATTAGGTGCTGCTGCTGGTTTTGGAGGTAGTTTTATTGGAGGTAAATTAGGCGGTCAAACTGGTGGGTTTGCAGGAGGTCTTGTAGCAACTGCACTATTGACACAAATCCAACAGATAAGCCAAGGTTTAACAGAGTTAGGCAAGTCTATGGATATGTTCGGATTTAACGTAACTACTATCAGCAAAGCATTAGGAGTATCTGGCACACCCACAGAAGAATATTTAAAAGTATTAGAGCGAACTCAAGGGAAGCAAGCTGCGTTTAATGAATCCATGAAGAGAATGGAAGAGATAGTAGGTCAAGATGGTGTAGAAGCATTACGCAAATTCTCTGAAGGCACTCAAAATCTACAAAATTCTATAAGCAGATTTCTCACAGAAATAGGAGCGAAGGTAGCTAAATTATTTGGAGGTGGCAGTGGAAGAGTAACTGGGTTCAGTAGATCACAGCTTTTGGCAGATGCTAAAAAAAGTGATGACCAAGAAATTATTGATCTTATAGCTTCAAAAGGCAAAAACCGTAGGAAAAACGAACGTATAGACGATAAAATAGTCAAACGTATGCAAGAAGTAAATACTAATAAAAAGAATTTAGATATAGAAACAACTAGAGCAATGAAATTGGGGGAGATGACTAAAAGTGTTACTGATAGAAATTTACTCATGCAAGAAACTTTACAGTTTGGAAGTGAAGAGGCAGCAATAAGAGAAAAATTAAGGGAACTAGATAAACAAGCTGAAAAATCGGGTATTAAAATCTTAGATAACGAAAGAGAACAGTATGAAAATGCTTTACGGTTACAGCCTCAGTTAGAAAGAGTAGCTAATCTGTACCAAAGTATTGGATCAACCATAGAAAGTGGAATAGTAGACGCAATAGAAGGTGCAATTCAAGGAACTAAAACTCTTGGAGAAGTAGCTCGTAGCGTATTCGCCCAGATTCAGAGATCCTTAATACAGTATGGAGTAAGTGCTTTTCTTGGGGGTTTACCTGGAGGATTTGGCAAGTTTTTTGGAGGAAGGGCTGCTGGAGGCCCAGTTAAAGGTGGCGGAAGTTACATGGTAGGAGAACGTGGGCCAGAAATGTTTACACCAGGAGTTTCTGGTACAATCACACCAAATCATGCCCTAGGTGGTACAACTAATGTGGTTGTAAATGTTGATGCTTCTGGTTCTTCTGTTGAAGGTGATGAACAACAAGGTAGAGAACTTGGTCGTCTTATCTCAGTTGCAGTACAATCTGAATTATTACAGCAACAAAGACCAGGAGGTTTACTTGCATAATGGCTACTTTTCCTTCAATAACTCCTACTTACGGAGTACGAAAAAGCTCAGCACCAAATACTAGAACTGTTCGTTTTGCTGATGGTTATGAACACAGAATATTATTTGGATTAGCAGAACATCAAAATCCTAAAGTTTATAATCTTACTTTTGAAGTATCAGAAACAGATTCCGATACTATAGAAACATTTTTAGATGCAAGAGCAAACGATAGTGCTAGCTTTGATTTTACTC